>Ga0182018_10000440_pt1 | contig 54754 bp, 50 predicted proteins | sample 812P2MmetaG_FD_120490 | JGI IMG/M metagenome (GOLD analysis project Ga0182018, IMG submission 120490) | Permafrost microbial communities from Stordalen Mire, Sweden - 812P2M metaG | ecosystem: Environmental > Terrestrial > Soil > Wetlands > Permafrost | place: Sweden: Stordalen | collected... | reverse complement strand
GAACCAAAGAAGCACTCGATCAGGCCATCGCAGAACTGCTCCCGCTGCTCACCGCCGACGATGCAAAAGCCTGGTTCAGACTCCCATTTAATGCTCTACAGCAATAGGAGAAATGCTCTAGTGCAGTGTCTCAATAATAGAGTCTATTATGCATCGAGACTCATCTTATGATGAGGAGACCTCGATATGCGCGTAGCTCAGCCCATTGTTGTGAACGAAGAGATCCGGCGGAAGCTGGAGCAGCAAGCGCGCGGCTGTTCGATGGCTGCCCGTGTGCAGATGCGGAGCCGGATCATTTTGCTGGCCAGTGATGGGCTGCAGAACAAGCAGATCGCCAAGACTCTGCAGGTTGCTCCACGCATGGTCACGCTCTGGCGCGGACGTTTTCTGGAGTTGGGTACAGAAGGTCTGCTGAAAGATGCGCCCCGGCCCGGTCGCACACCGTCGATCTCGGCAGAACTGACCGCGACCCTGATTGCAAAAACCACGCAGGGTACGCCATCCGATGGCACACACTGGTCCACGCGCACCATGGCCAAAGAGATGCGCATTTCGAAGGCTTCGGTGTCGCGCATCTGGCGGACCATCGGCCTCAAGCCTCATCGAGTCGATAGCTTCAAAGTCAGCAACGATCCGCACTTCGCAGACAAACTGGAGGCGATCGTCGGACTCTATCTCAATCCGCCCGAACACGCGCTAGTGTTATCCGTGAATGAAAAGAGTCAGATTCAAGCGCCGGATCGAACCCAGCCCTGCCTGCCTCTCAAAAAGGGCCGCGTGCAGACCATGACGCATGACCACAAACGTAACGGCACGACCACCTTGTTTGCCGCGCTGAACATCACCAATAGCGAGGTCTACGGCCTGTGCCAGCAGAAACACCGCCATCAGGAATGGCTGAAGTTCCTGCGTATGATCAATCAGACCATACCTGCCGACAAAGAAATCTACCTGATCTGCGATAACTACTCCACGCACAAGCATGAACGAGTGCAAAGCTGGCTCGAGGCACACAAGCGATTCCACGTTCGCTTCACGCCGAACTCGGCTTCATGGCTCAACATGGTGGAACGCTTCTTTCGCGACCTCACCCAGAACCGGCTCCGCCGCCGAGTCTTCCAGGACCTCGAACAGCTGATCATGGCCATCGGAGAATATATTGACGGTCACAATCAGAACCCAAAGCCATTTATCTGGATAGCAAAAGCAAATGACATCCTGGAAAAGGTGACCCGCGCTTAGACCGCTCTCAATAAAAGACGATCTGCGTGAGACACTACACTAGTAATCACTTGCGAGTGGCCTACTGCCATCGGAGCGAAAGCCTGGAGTGCCCGATCTTTTGTACCAACCCAGGTGAGCCAACCCGGCCTTGAAGGGCAAAGTCCATATGACTCTCAAAGCGTGGTGATCAAAGAATCGTGAACGGTTCAGGCTTTGATTCAGGCAGTGGCTTGAACGTCTTCTTCACTCCTCCCAAGATGTCTCCGATCCGATTCGAGACCTGAAACAGGTTCCCTGCAGTTAGGCGACCCAGCACACGGTGGTGTCCCACTGCAGCCAATATCATTGAGGCAATACATCCGCACTGCGCACAGTCGGGATCCCCACCAAACTGGCAAGGCGTGATCTTTGTCTCGAGATCGGCTGATATCGTGTGTGTTGTTCGTGCGAATATGCATTCGGCCGGGCTCTTTGGTGGGCTATGGAATTCACGGATCAGGGATTCCTGCATTTCGAGAATGGGAAACTGGAGGCGCAACCTCAGGAGATCGTTTAAAACGAAAACGCGTTGCGCCGGCGTGAGGATTTCCGGCCCGGTTGCACCGCGTTGGGGTGTGAACAAACTAAACCACACCCTCTCAATCTCAGGTCGAGTGCTCCAGAACCGCAGAAACTCCTCCAGATATCCCGGCCGCGATGCGATGTTACCGGTGATTCTCGAGTGAATTGTAACCTTCACTGCAGCGATGTTCCGGAGAATACGCTCGTAGGTCGCCGGTTTACGGCGCTCGTCGTGTTCTGGCTGCAGACCATCGATCGACACTACGACATTGAGGCGGCTGAATCGACTCCACTCCTTTGGAATCTCGCGAAACGCACTCGTCACCACCTGTGTGTGGATCTTGCGTGTGTCCAACTCAGGAAGAAGGACTTCGAGTTCCTTGTAACGAACCAGAGGGTCCCCGCCTACGAGCGACACGTGTATTGGCTTCTCTCGGTCGATCAAAGCCAGGACATTTCTGACCAGGTCCGCTCCCTTGAAGTCCGAGAGCTGGCGCAACTCAGTTTCTCCTCGAAGATCGGCGCGAGCACGCGGTGGCGGATCTCCTCGGCCTGTGCCTCGCCGCGGGCCGGATGCGAGCTCACGTCGAGCCAGACCTGCAAAATGTCTGCGACCGGCACACCGTCGTGGATGACTGCGGCCCGGAAGACCGATTCCCGGTGGGTTGGAACTTGCACATAAACATCCGGTCTTTGCTCGGCGCCCTCCGGGGAAAGCCCCATGCGGCTGAGGACGTCCCGATCCAGCCTTTCGAGATAGAAGTACGGCGGAACGCCGTGAACGAAGCCGAATCCCAGAGATTCGGCTGCGGCGAACAGCCCGAGACAGGCGCGCGGCGCCGGTTCGTTCTTCACTTTGGACTGGATGTGATAGGCGTGGAGCGCGGCCGGCATCTGGCGCTTGCTCTTGACCGGGATGATCCAGCGCAAGGGAAGCTCGGGCGCAACGCGCAGATGCGCGGCCTGCCAGCGGCGCAAGAGTTCTTTGCGGCGCACCAGACGCAAAGGCGCATCTCTCTGGTCGAGAAACCCCTCTTGCCGCAACTGGCGCACGAGGCGGAAGGCGCTCATCACCGAGACCTCGGTCGCCGCCGCAAGTTCCGAAGCGTTGCGGTATTCTCCCCGCGGTGCCTGGAGAAGATCTTCGGGAAGCAGGGGCGCGAGCAGAACCTTTAGCATCCATCGGTTGAGATCAGAGAACAGATACGCCGACTCGGGCGGAGGGAGTTTCTGCCGATGATCCCGGCGGGGTGCAGCGGCATTGAGTTTTTCGAGGCCGGGCCCGACGAAATGCCGGAAGCCTTCACGGTCGAGGATGCCTACGGCGGCATCCGGAGCGAACTGGGCAAGAAAGCTCAGGAGGCTGTTCGCGGCGCTCTGAGAGATTGCCGGTGCGGCTATCACGGCGAGCGGGGCTGCCGGTTCGGGAAATGCCTTGGCATAGGCCCGGGCTTGCAGGATGGCCTGTGAGAGCAGAGGCACGAGGCGATCCGGCCGGCCCTCGGAGGCAGCCTTTAGTTCGATGATGTAGCGTTCGTTACCGCGCGCAACGACAAGATCCACTCGCTTGTCGGCGAGCGAATGCTCCTTCTTCACTCGCCAGCCGTGGTGTCGGAAGAGGTGGGCGACGAGGTCCTCAAATTCGCGCTCGCTGCGCGGACCGGGAGAATTCGGATTGGAAAGCGGGTAAACCCATGGCCGTGTTACCACCAAAAGTCAAGTCGATGTGATCATGTGGAGGCTCGGAGGTTCTCGGGAGTTGACGTAGATGGCCGATTCGGTGCAGAAACCTCTGTCTTTCCAGCCCTTTAGCGGATAATCAGCCGTGGGAACGCGCCCAGGTGATTCATCCCCGCCCGGTAACATGATTTTCCCGGGCACGGGCGCCGTGATCCTGATTGGCTCGACAAGCGCCGGAGACACAATCCGTATTCAGCGCTTCCTGGTCCGAAATGGTTATCCACACCGGCTGATTGACACAGACCGCGAAGAGACGGCGGACGATCTGCTCGGTTACTGATCTAACGGAATATTCACAACGTAGTGCAGGGACCGCCCCGGCGTCGCCATCATGGTGATCACGTCACCCTGAGGAGCGTCCGGCGAGACATGAAGTCCATGAAAGTGCAAGTTCGTCATGTTCATGCACGGCCCGTCGATCGAACGTTCATGCGAGTCTGTCGAAATTGAATCGACGTATGTCAGCCGACTATCTTCTCCGGGGACTGCTCGAACCACCGGCGGATCTTCGCGGCCATTGAATGAAAAGGCCGACTTTCCAGTGTCGGGATCGTTGATCGCCGTCAAACCGATTGGAGAGCGCGCTTCCGGCGGGCTCAAGAGAAGCTGCGGAGAAGCTAAAAGGATTTGATCAGCGGCGACTTGTGCCGTTAGCCTCACGCTGACGAGCACTGCAAAGCACAATAAGCAGATCAGCGAAGGCCTACGCGCGTTGGATGCCCGATACGTGACCAAAGTTTGCCACCTCCGGCCATCCGACCACCAGTCTCGCTGACCCTTTGCGAACCGGCGACAACCCCCTGTCCCCACTGTCCGCGGTTACTGCAAATGCGATAACGACCCCGCAGGATACGCTGGCGGCTCGGTCATTTCGAGGTTGCTATCGAAAGACGGCCGAGAAATCCTGTGCCTCTGCATCTTGTAGATCAGTGTAGTGCGCTTCAAGCCAAGCCTTGCGGCTGCGCCATCCCGTCCGCCGATTACCCAGTCAGCTGCTTCAAGCGTGCGCAGAATCAGGGCGCGTTCAGAATCTATCAGGGTGGTTGGAGCCGGTGACACGCTGATGCGCTGTGTATCGGCGGTCAGCAAAGGATTCGGAAGCACACCATGGTCGGATAGGATCACGGCGCGCTCGATCAAGTTCTGCAGTTCGCGGATGTTGCCAGGCCAGTTGTATGAACAGAGAGCCATCATAGTCTCCGGAGGAATATGGTTGATGGACCGGCCCACACGCCGGCCAAGAATCTCGGCAAAGTGTTCCACCAGGGCCGGAATATCCTCGCGGCGCTCTCGCAAAGGCGGCAAGTGGACAGGAAATACATTCAGGCGAAAGTAGAGGTCACTGCGAAAGTCGCCATTTCTCACCATCTCCGCCAGGTCGCGATGGGTCGCAGCTACGAGCCGCACATCCACCTGGTGAGTTCGACCGCTGCCCAGGCGTTCGAATTCCTGTTCCTGTAATATGCGCAGCAGTTTGGGCTGCAGTGACGGCGGAATGTCGCCGACTTCATCAAGGAACAGAGTACCCTTATCGGCTAACTCGAACCGGCCAAGCTTTTGCGCGATGGCTCCAGTGAACGCGCCCTTTTCGTGGCCAAAAAGCTCGCTTTCCAGCAGGTCCAGTGGGATGGCAGCGCAGTTCAGCTTGATGAATGGGCGCCCGCACCTCGGGCTGATATTGTGGATCGCACGTGCGATCAATTCCTTGCCCGTGCCCGTTTCGCCCTGGATCAAAACGGTGGAGCTTGTCGGCGCTACTCGTTTGACGCCATCGAGCACCGCTTCCAACGCAGGACTGTTGCCAATTAGTTGCTCGAATTTGCGCGGGCGAGAGCCTTGATCACTGCTGTGATCTCCGCAGACACAATCTTCGGATGGCTGCACGGTAAACCTGGTGCTCATCGTGTACCTTCCTTCTCGACTCAACGGTTGAGAGCAGCGTGAATGCTTTCGATCAGGACTTCATCGTCGAAGGGCTTAGGCAGGAACTCCACAGCGCCTCCCCTTAACGCCTGGAATCGCATTTCTTCATCGCCGTGTGCAGTGATAAAGATGGTCGGAATTCTGCAACGTTCGGCATTCAGCTTGGCCTGCAATTCCAGACCGGACATTCCCGGCATGCGAATATCAGTAATAAGACACGCCGTCTCCTGCTGTTGGCCCGACCCGAGAAATGCCTCTGCCGAGTCAAATGCTTGTGAGGTGAAACCTGCAGATCTCAGCAGCTCCTGCAATGTGCCGCGTACCGAATCATCATCGTCGACGATCGCTACGAGTTTACTTTCCTTATGACAGCTCATAAGACAAACTATGCACCCATGCTGAAGGCGGCGCAATCATACGTTGGTATGAGCGTTCACAGCATTTCCAGCGTCATTCTCCCTGCTCGGCCAGTGAGGGCAGAGTGAAGCTGAAGGTTGCGCCACGCGGAGAGTTGTCGGATGCCCACAAGCGGCCACCGTGCGATTCAATGATGGAACGGCTGATCCGAAGTCCCATGCCGATGCCATGAGGTTTCGTTGTAAAGAAGGGATCGAATATCCTATCGGTCTGCTGCGGTGGCAGCCCCACGCCGCTATCGCTGACCGAGATCATCAGCAGGCGATTGTCCGCCCGGTGAGAACAGATGGTGAGCTCACGTTCCTGATCGACATCTTTCATCGCATCGATGCCGTTCATGATGAGGTTCATTAATACCTGCTGCACTTGAACAGAGTCTGCCATGACCTTGGGAAGTTCGAGGTCAAGTTCGGTGCGAACCGAAATGGAATACCTGTTTGTTTCGCTCCGCAGCAGGGCGATCATTTCTCGTATAAGTTCATTGACATCGGCCAGCTGCCGCTTCGATTCATCCTTTTTCGATATCGAACGGATGCGGTTGATAATGTCTGCCGCACGCTTGGCATTTCGAATGACTCCCAGCGCAGCTTCACGAGCCTCCCCCAGGTCGGGATCTTCTCGTGTAAGCCATCGTACGCAGGTGCTTGCGCCGTTGACAGCTGCAGTAATCGGCTGATTCACTTCATGCGCCAGGGAAGCGGTCAGCTCTCCCATGGCGGTCATCCGGCTAACGTGAGCGAGATCCGCTTGTGCCTCGCGCAACCTCTCCCGCTCTTTCTCCGCCTGCCTGCGGTCAGTGACGTCGATTATGGTACCCACGAATTCAACGAGATCGCCGGTTGGGCCGAGAACGGGATGGCCTACCGAGCGGGCGTCTCTGATTTCGCCGCCGGGATGAATGATTCGGTAATCGAATTCGAACTCCTCCTTTTCACGCACTGCTCTCTCAATCACTTCCGCGATTCGGGCTTGATCGTCCGGATGAATGCGCTGAAAGAACTCTTCAAATCGGGGTTGCCCCCCATTCGGGTCAAAGCCTTGCACGCGGTAGCACTCCTCGGACCAGTACCTGATGTCGCCCGGGGGCGGACTCCATGCCCAACTGCCGGTGTGGCTCAGCCTCTGTGCCTCGGCTAAATAGGCCTCGCTCAGGCGCAGTTCTGCCTCTATCTGGTTGTGCTTGGCGATCTCACGTTTGAGGTTGTCATTCAATTGAGTCAGCTCCGCGGTTCGCTCCGCGACTCTGATTTGAAGTTCATTTCGCCCCCGCACAACCTGCGTCATGAGTAACGCAAAGACCAGAAACACAAGGTCGAACAGGAGGCGAGACTCCGTACTGGTCTGGGGATTGAAGAGAAAGTCGCGGACGACTGACGATAGCAAAGCCGCAAGGATGCCAGGCTTGGTGCCGGCGTACCAAAAAGTGACAGCGATCGCGGATAGCGCAAATGCACCGAATGTTTGCGGCAGATGGAAGTGTACAAACACACTTGCCAAGCCAAGAGCGGCCGCGACCGAGACCAAAGCCAATCCATAGCGCTGTGCTATCGACCTTGCCGATCCAGCGACCCTATTCATCGTTTCCGGATGATTCATGTTCGAAATCTCTTTCCCTAAAAAGACTCGCAGAGTGGATCACATTGAAGCCGTCGAGCTGGTTATCAGATTGCCAGAGGTCGCTATTTCCCAGGAGCAGCTGCGCTCTAGTTAGTGCCTGTTCACGGGAAGCTGAAGCTTAGTGGCCATTCGGACGAGCTCTGCAAGTGATTCCGCTTGCATCTTCGTCATTACATGCCCACGCTGTATTTTCACGGTGATTTCGCTGGTTCCGAGCTCAAAGGCAACTTGTTTGTTGAGCATGCCGGAAACCACCAGGCCCATGACCTGACGCTCGCGTGTGGTCAGCGACTCATAGCGTTTCCGCAATTCGGAAAGCTCACCCATGTGGTGTCGCGTGACGCGGTCGCGATCGAATGCCTGCTGAATCGCATTCAATAAATCCTCGTCGACAAAGGGCTTGGTCAGGAACTCCACCGCGCCGGATTTGATGGCCCTCACCGTCATCGGAATATCGCCGTGTCCGGTGATAAAGATGATGGGAATGGGCACCCCAGCGTCTGCCAGTTTCCGCTGAAGCTCCAGGCCGTCGACTCCAGGAAGAGACACATCCAGAACGAGGCAACTCGGCCCATCCGGCACCTTTTTACGCAAAAACTCTTCCGCCGTCGCAAATGATTCGGAATGCAGGCCCGCGGCCTTCAACAGGCCCTGAATGGACATGCGCACTTCTACATCGTCATCAATGACGAATACCGTAGGAGCAATTCGAGACGTCATTTGTGGGCCTCCAGCGCGAGGTCTGTCAGATGGCAGACATCGAGTCGAATATCCGACGCGTGAGGTGGACTGCAAAAGACCTCCTCACCCCCTCCGGTTGCAGTATACCGCTGAAACTGGACAGCTAACCTATGCCCGGACGATTGGCAACCTGCGTGCATTTAGCAGGTGACAGGGGAGGCATCGACAACATGCAAGCACTGGAGTCGCATATAGGAAACGAGCAGCACCCTGCCGTACCCATTCGCGAACGGAACGCTTGGGAACTTGAGGACGTGTCCCTGAGCGAAGCAGGGCAGATTTTGGACGTTCGAGAGGGAACAATGAAAGGTCGCCATGGCGAGCGCGCGCGCAGATGAAGCGGCTGATGTGCGGAATGCGACAAAGAGAGGAATACGCAGATGAGTTATGTACCGGATGTAAAGCGCTATGACGGAATTCAGTACAGGCGGTCTGGACGATCGGGGATCGTCCTGCCCCCGATTTCGCTTGGGCTGTGGCAAAACTTCGGAGGCGTCAATGTCTTCGAGACGGGCCGGGCGGTAGTTCGGCGAGCTTTCGATCGCGGTGTCACGCATTTCGATCTGGCGAACAACTATGGACCGCCCTATGGGTCCGCCGAGGAGAACTTCGCGGAGATTCTGCGGAAGGATTTTCAGAGCCACCGAAATGAACTCTTGATTTCGACGAAAGCGGGATGGGATATGTGGCCGGGACCCTATGGTGTCGGCGGCTCACGTAAGTACCTGCTTGCGTCCTTGGACGAAAGCCTGGCGCGCATGGGACTCGAATATATCGACATTTTCTACTCACATCGGCCAACAATGGATGTTCCGCTGGAAGAAACGATGGGTGCGCTTGTGCAAGCAGTGCGGCAAGGCAAGGCTCTGTATGTGGGCATTTCGTCGTACAGCCCCGAGCGGACGCGCGAGGCCGCAGAGATTCTGAAGAGCGAAGGAGTCCCGCTGCTGATTCATCAACCGTCGTACTCGATGCTGAATCGATGGGTGGAGACGGAACTGCTCGACACACTTGAAGAGCTCGGCGTCGGATGCATTGCATTCTCACCCCTGGCCCAGGGACTATTGACGAACAAGTATCTCAATGGGGTACCAGAGAGTTCGCGCGCAAATGACGGCCTCTGGTTTCAGAAGAAGTTCCTGAGCGAAGAAAACCTCGAGCGGGTGTGGGCGCTGAACCAGATTGCACAGGGGCGCGGACAGTCACTGGCTCAGATGGCGATCGCGTGGGTCTTGCGCGACATGAGGGTTACCTCGACGCTGATTGGAGCGCGTAACGTTGAACAGCTCGATAACTCCCTCGATGCGCTGAAGCAGCTCCAGTTCACCGAGGCCGAGCTCGAGGAGATCGATCGCTATGCGCAGGACGGATCGATCGACCTTTGGAAGGGTGCCCGCGAAGGCGCGGCGTAACAAAGGCCATTGAGTAACGGGTGCTGATTCGTCGCGCCCAGCGATATCGCGATTGCTTACGTCGAGGCCATGCAGTCAACAACCTAATATTCCCAAATCTGAGGTGCTTAAGAATGCGAATCCCACCCTCCGTCGTCCTCGTCGCAGCCGCCATGCTTCTTCCCGCGGCGCTGCCGGCGCAGCAGACCATCACCGGCCACGCCGCATTTGCCGACTGGAACCAGCAGCAGCCTGGCGTCCGCCGCAAGATCACTCTCGGCGACCTCCCCGAGCCCAAGCCCGACGAGGCCGTGAACAACACCCCGCACGTCATTCCCCGTCCTGCCGATGCGTGGCCCATCGCGCCCGCCGGCTTCAAAGTCACCCTTTATGCCGGCGGCGACTCAGCCCCGATGCAGCGCGCGGACAACAAGCAGGTGATGGCTCTGAGCGGCGGCACATTCACTATGCCTCGCCTCATCCGCACGGCTCCCAACGGCGATCTCTTCCTTGCGGACTCCGGCGCTGGAACTATCTTTACTCTTCGCGGCGTAGGCCCCGACGGCAAAGCTGCGCAGATCGAAAAGTTCGCAACCGGCTTGGACCATCCCTTCGGCATCGCCTTTTACCCTGCTGACAATCCGCAGTACGTCTATGTGGGCAATGCTACAACTGTACAGCGTATTCCGTATCACTCCGGCGACCTGCATGCCACTGCGGCTCCGGAGACTATAGTTCCCGACATTCCGGGCTATGCCCAACTCACCGGCGGAGGTCACTGGACACGCGACGTCGTCTTCACCAAAGACGGCCGGCACATGCTCGTTTCCGTTGGCTCCGGCTCCAACGCAGACGACCCCGACACTCACCCGAGGGAATTCCACCGCGCGGACGTCCTCGAGTACACGCCCGAAGGAAAATTCATTGAGGTCTACGCCTCCGGCATTCGCAACTGTGTCGGCGAAGCCATCAATCCAATGACGGGGCAGCTCTGGTGCTCCACCAACGAGCGCGATAACCTTGGCAACCACCTCGTCCCCGACTACGTCACCTCAGTGAAGGAAGGCGGTTTTTATGGTTGGCCGTGGTACTACATGGGCGGCCACCAGGATCCGCGCCTCCCGGAGCCATGCGTCAACGGGACCGGCCCCAACCTCCAGGCGGCAGCGCTCAACTCGGATGAGGCCAACACCTGCAAACGAGTCAATCTCTCCGCCAAGGTCATCACTCCCGACGTTCTGGTTCAGCCACACATGGCCTCGCTTGAAATGACCTTCTACCCACCTGCCGGTGAGTTCCCCAGGCAATATGACGGCGATGCCTTCGCCTCCGAGCACGGCTCCTGGAACCGCAAGAACCGTGCCGGTTACGAGGTTATCCGCATTCCCATGCACAACGGCCACGCCGACGGCAGTTACGGAGACTTCCTCACGGGCTTCGTCACGAAAGACGGTCAGGTCTGGGGCCGTCCTGTAGGCGTAGCCATCGCCAAAGACGGCAGCATGTTCGTTACAGACGACGGCTCCCGCTCCGTTTGGCACGTCTCGTACATCGGCAAATAGGCCCCGTTTTTTGGGATCGAGAATGGATCGATGGCACTTTGTCATTAACGTGACCTGCAGCGTTGCCCCGGCGAGTTTAGAGCCAATGGGCTGGGGAAACACTCTCCCAAGTCTGGACGCGGCTGGGCGCGAAGCAAACACCCAGGGAGACTTCATGCAATATCAATCAATTCGTGTAGTCCGTCCAGAACAGTTAGACTCTGCGACGGCCCAAACGCCCGGATCGCAGCGCTTTGCTGCCATCCATTCAGGAGTGGGCATAGAATCGCCTATGTGGGGAGGCCTATTCCTGGTCGAACCACAAGCCCGCACAGGAATCCATCACCATGGAGAGCAACACACGATCGCCTATGTCCTCAGCGGATCTTCTTACGTTCGTTGGGGCGAGCGAGGGGAGTTCAACGCAACGCTGCACGCTGGGGATTTCCTTTATGTCCCGGCATGGCTTCCGCACCAGGAGATCAATCCTTCCAGCGACGTCCCCTTCCAATGGATTGTTGTCCGAAGCACCTCCGAACCCATTGTTATGAATCTTCCTGACGATTTCTGGGGTGAGATCAGCCTGGGTGCGACGCATCTGCGGGTTTCCGGCTGACAACATTTCGCGATGAAACATCCGCAAATGCACCTGCCGTGGCCCCCTTCAACCGTTGGTGTTGCCGAGCCAGGACGGGTTTTTGATCGTACCGTCATAATGCGAACTCGTTTTGAAGAGTTCGAACTTTCCGGTCATGGCGGCGTCCTTAGTCTTTGCGAGAATTGCGGCAACCTGCTGCGGGTCCATTGGCCTGAAGCTTTCCACGGCCTGGAACGCCTGGTCAAGGATTGCTGGGGAGTCGATCCCTGTGATCACGACCGACGCCGGGGAGTTCAGCCCGAAGTGCAGGGCCTCCATCGGCGTCACAGTCTTGCTTTGGAGAATATAGGGATCGCCGAAAGTCTTCATGGCAAGAATGGCTGTGCCGTGTTCCTGCGCCACCGGCGCGACCCCGTTTAAGAACGAGCGGAAATGCGCATCCATCACGTTGATAGGCATCTGCACAGTATCGAAGTGAAATCCGTGCTTGTCAGCAGTCTCAAACATGCGCAGGTGTACGCTGGGATCCTTGTGACCTGTGAAGCCGATGTAGCGGATTTTGCCCGCTTGTCTTGCTTCCTGAACGGCCTCTATGGCCCCGCCCGGCGCGAAGATAACATCCGGATCGTCGAGGCGAATGACCTCATGGAATTGCAGGAGGTCAATCACATCCGTCTGCAGGCGACCCAGCGATTGCTCAATCTGTCTGGCCGCGGTGTTCTTATCCCTACCATCGATCTTAGTCATCAGGAAGACCTTCTGTCTGTAACCATCGCGGAGTGCCTGGCCCATCCGGACCTCGCTGATGCCGCCGTTGTAGTCCCAGCAGTTATCCATGAAGGTGATTCCGCGATCGATTGCAGTGCGAAGTAAACGGATGCTCTCATCGGGGTCTTGCTGTTTCCCAAGGTGATAGCCGCCAATGCCAATCGCGGAGACACGTTCACCGGTTCGGCCGAGCACGCGATAAATCATGTTTGGGGACTCAGGCCGCTGGGTGGCGGGGGAGGGCTGAGCGCTTTGTGCGCCCGCAGGCGCAACTGATCCTGCGGCAGCAACTGTGGCCGTCTTTAGGAAATCTCTTCGATTCATGAAAGTCTCCTCTCAGGAAAGTTTTGTTCATACAGATGCGGCCGACACCGCCGAGATTCCGGAACTAATCCGATGGATGCGGAGTAGACCTCTACTAATCCGGAGTCTTGAAAATCAGCTCCACGGGTTTCTCACATCAGAGAATTGACTTCACCACGCCGCCGTCTACCCGCAGTGCGGCGCCGTTGGTGGCCGAAGAGAGCTCGCTGGCCACGTAGGTTACCAGTGCCGCAACTTCATCCACAGTGGCAAAGCGCTTAAGCAGGGACGAGGGCCGCACATGCTCGAAAAACTCTTTCTCAATCACTTGTTTCGACTTGTTCTGCTGTTTCGCCATCGCCTCTACAAAGGCGCCCACTCCTTCCGACTCGGTCGGTCCGGGAAGAACACTGTTGACCGTCACGCCGGTCCCAGCCACGGACTCCGCAATGCCCCGCGCCACGGCCACCTGCGCTGTCTTGGTCATCCCGTAGTGCACCATCTCAGGCGGAATCTGCACGGCCGATTCGCTCGATATGAATAGAATGCGTCCCCAGTTCTTCTTCAGCATTCCCGCAAGGTAATGTCGCGCGAGTCGCACACCGCTCATGACGTTGATCTCGAAGAAGCGGTACCAGTCCGCATCGGGAATCTCGGCAAACGGCTTCGGCTCGAAGATGCCCACATTGTTTACCAGCACATCCACCACAGGCAGTTTCTCAATCACAGCCTCAGCTCCGGCTGAACTGGAAAAGTCCGCTGCAATGCCATCGGCTTTGATCGTTGCAGCTTGTGACCGGATCGCCGCCACCGCAGCATCCACGCGCTCCTGAGTGCGTCCGTTCACATATACATGCGCACCTTCGGCAGCAAGCGCACGGGCGATCGCGAATCCAATCCCTGCTGTCGATCCAGTTACCAGCACAACCTTATCGGTGAGCCCCAAGTCCACAGTATCCTCCAGAAGAAAACCAACGCCTATCTGATTCAAAAACCGTCTTAAACGACTTGAACTGACACGCCCAATTGGTTTCAGGACCGCTTTCGAGTTGGCAACGATACCGGTGTTTTGTGATGTCTTGCCGCAGTTTCTTTTAAGTGTCGAGGTCCCTGATTCGAGCTAAACCTCGGCCCTCGGTCCTTGACCGATGACAATCGGAGTTATAGCGGCCAGGTCCAGGTCGCCACTCGTGGAGACATTGGACGCCAGGACGGATTGGGCGACAGAAGCCGCAGGCAAATCAGCGCCGGACGCCCTCGCGGCATCCATCACCAGATCCATGTCTTTGCTCATCAGCCGCAGCGGGAACTCCGGAGAGTAGTCACCGTCCTTGATCTTCCGGAACTTCCCGGCCATCGCGGGAGCGACTACCGCGGTCTTCGACAGGACATCCAGCAAAACGTTCCGATTGATCTGAAGGTGCTCTCCGAGGGAAACTGCTTCTGCGATTGCCTGCATGTCAATGCCCAGCAGGAGGTTGACAACCAATTTCATTTGAACGCCTGAAGATCCGGGTCCAATCAAGAACCACTGCCTGGCAATGGACTCGAAGATCGGAATACATTCCTCGAATGTCTCTTTGTCGCCCCCTGCAAGCAGTGTGATCGTTCCGGCGTCGACCGCAGGTGTCGAACCAGAGATGGCCACATCGAGGAAGTTAACACCTCTCGTACGGGCCTCCTGATGTAGGCGGCGCGATAATTCCGGCGAGATCGTGCTCATTTCCAGGATGACTGTCCCCGGCCCGGCCGCGGAAAAGACGCCACCTTTGTCGAAGTAGACGGATCGAACCGCAGAATCGTTTGCCAGGGAGGAGAGAATCACATTAGAGCCAGAAGCGAGTTCCGCAACTGATGCTGCAATCGCGATCCCCTCATTCTGGATCTCTTTTGCCGGGTGGGGGCTACGGTTCCATGCTTGAATCTTCCAACCATCTGAATGCAAGCGCCGCGCAAGGCGGCTTCCCATGAGTCCGAGGCCGATGAATCCAACGCGGGAGTTGATCTTGTTGAGCTTTGCTGCTGGCATATCTGCGACGTTATCTCCTCATCGTCTGGCAGTCGTTTAGCACCTGTCTGCAATCTAAACACAGATGTGCGTTGCACGTAACCTGCCATCCCGTGTGAATTCGGGTCGATTCAGAATCAGCCAGATACAGTGCGTTGCTCGCCGGATGATCCGGCTACTGTCAAAGCTTCGACATTCGATGTCGAATGGTCGTCACAACCGGGTATACTCGTGCACGAAATAATCTTACATACGAAGGGTGAGTCGTCTAATCAAGTGGCCCTGAAACTGCTACCTACGACATCGGAATCGACAGCGGGTTGGGGGAAGTGTGAGCTGACGAGAAACGATGGGGTAAGCGCGAAGAGCAACAGTTCAATAGCCATCCTCGAATGGGCGGAAACACGCGAATGTTAGAGCCTTACGGCTCAGATGGATTTTGGACAGATCAAGTGGCCGACAAAAACGGATCTGGCGCTGGGGGTGGAGCGGGGCGTCTGTTTTCTTTACCATTGTGCGCGCGTTGCTGGATCGCCTTTTCCAATCCCTTCTGGTGATCGGTAAGCGGAGCATGGATTTGACTGTGCGTTTCGTCGCTGATCCCATGAATCTTCGAACTGAGATCCTGCCGAGAAGCTGTGGGACTCTTATCGAGGAGCGCTTGAATCATATCGTGGTGCTCCTCAAGCGGAGACCGGACCTGTCGCTGCTGGTCCGCAGTCAACTCCAGATCATTCGTAATACGAGCAAGTTGCTGGTCGATCGATTGCAGTGTATCAATCTGCTGAAGCTGCTCCCGCGCCGAGGGTTGCTTGACCCCATTGTCCTGAGCGATGACAGCGCCGGCCGTTCCGGATAAGCCCGATTCGCCAGTCGGTGCCGGCCATTTGACACCGGGCGCGAAAGCCGAACCCTCTTGCGCCCTATGGTTGGTCATTCTTTAAAAAAGCCGAATGGCATGAATCGTGCAAGGACCTGAAAAGGCCAAGCCAATCGTGGCGCAATGCCGATGGATGCCAGCTAGGCCGCGATCGTGGCAGAAGGGGACGCAGAAAGACCGTATGTGGATCGTCAAAGCTGCTCTCGACGCGTGGCACGTGGAACTACGCGCTGGGTGGAAGATCATTCAAATAAGAAGCTCGGAGGATTATGAAAAACTTCAAGGAATTATCGGAACGCGAGATTCTCGCTTTGGCCATCTCTCTGGAAGAAGAGGACGAGCGCGTGTACGCAGACTTTTTCGAAGGACTGCGCCAAGATTATGCCGGATCCGCTGCGGTGTTCGAAAGCATGCGAAGGGAAGAGTCGGGTCACCGCCGTCGCCTAATCGAGCTGTTTCAACGGAAGTTTGGTGAGCACATACCCCTTATTCGCCGCCAGGACGTAAAAGGATTCGTGCAGCGCACGCCAGTGTGGCTGGTGCGTCCTCTGGGGCTCGATACTGTTCGCAAGCAGGCAAGCGCTATTGAAGTCGAAACACGCAGGTTCTATGAACAAGCCGCAATGCGTGTCCAGGATGCCAGCGTTCGCCAGCTTCTGGATGACCTTGCGCAAGAGGAACGCCTGCACGAAGAACGAGCCCAGGAGCTTACGGAAGAGAATCTGCGTCCAGGAGTGAAGGAAGATGAGGACAAGGCACGTCGTCGGTTGTTTGTTTTGCAAATCGTGCAACCGGGCTTAGCTGGACTCATGGATGGCTCGGTGTCTACTCTGGCTCCGGTATTTGCGGCGGCAATGGCCACGCAAAACAGCTGGGATGCCTTCTTGGTTGGCATGGCTGCATCTTTAGGGGCCGGCATCAGCATGGGCTTTGCGGAAGCGCTGTCCGATGATGGGAGCCTTACGGGACGCGGACACCCCTGGGCGCGCGGTCTAATTTGCGGCGCCATGACGACGCTGGGAGGCATTGGGCATACCCTCCCGTTCCTTATGAAGGACTTTCAGCTCGCTTTGGGAATTGCAATTGTCGTAGTCCTTTGCGAACTCGGGGTCATCACTTGGGTGCGTCGCCGGTTCATGGATACGCCAGTTTTTTCCGCCGCTCTGCAAGTGGGCCTTGGCGGAGCGCTCGTGTTTATTACGGGCATCCTCATCGGTAAGTCGTAACAACAGTCCAAACACGTTGGTTTCTATCGGACTGCCTCGCACAAAGATGCAGGTTCTCGAGAACTATCGGGGCTGTTTCGCAGGGTTGTGTAGCGCACGCAGTGATCGATTTGTGGAATTTGAATGGGCCGCAGTTGCTGATTCGGAGAACAAAAGAGCCCCGCGAAATGGCATTATGCTTTGACCCGATCCGTCAGTCGGTGTCAGCCCTCCGACAGCAGCTGCGAAAGTCGGCGAGATTTGCGGCCAATAGCCTTTGATTCCAAAAGAGAAACCGAATGGCATGAATCGTGCAGGGACATGTGCAAGTACAGCAAATCGTGCCGCAATGCCGATGAAGGCGAGCGACGCCGCGAGCGCGGCAGAAGGGAACGCCAAGAAGCCATATGTGGATCGTCAAAGTTGCTCTTAACCGGCCGTACACATTTATCGTTCTCGCGCTGTTGATTCTCATCGCCGCGCCGGTGGTCATCCTGCGTACTCCTACCGACATCTTTCCCAACATCAATATTCCGGTCGTTTCGATCGGCTGGACATATACCGGGCTCAATCCTGAAGAACTCGAAGGGCGTTTGACGTCGCCATACGAGAAGTCACTCACCACACTGGTCGACAATATCCAGCATATTGAGTCGACGACATATAACGGCGAAGCGATTGTGAAGGTGTTTCTGCAGCCCGGTGCGTCGCTCGACACGGCCAACGCCCAGGTCACCGCGGCATCGCAGTTTCTGTTGCGGCAGCTTCCTCCGGGCACGCTGCCCCCGCAGATCATCAACTTTTCGGCATCGAGCGTACCTATCCTGCAGCTCGGCATTTCAGGTGAGGGCCTCTCGGAAGCCCAACTGAATGACTACGCGACCAACTTCGTGCGCACCCAACTTATCACTGTTCCCGGCGCCGTGGTGCCGTCACCCTATGGCGGCAGGCAGCGCCAGGTCAGCGTGAACATGGACCAGGCGGCAATGCAATCCAAAGGAATTGCTCCGGGCGATGTGTTGAACGCATTAGCGCTGCAGAACGTGGTCATGCCATCGGGCACGATCAAGATCGGACAGTCAGAGTATGACGTGAGGACAAACGGGTCGCCGCGCACCCTCGAGGGTCTGGCCAACATCCCGATCAAACAGGTGAATGGCACCACGATTTACCTGCGCGACGTGGCCAGCGTGAGCGACGGCTTCCAGGTGCAGACCAACATCGTGCGCCAGGATGGCCGCCGCGGCGTGTTGGTCTCAATTCTGAAGAGCGGCAACGCATCGACACTGGATGTGGTCAAGGGAATTCGCGGGATCTTGCCCCGCGTGGCGAGCACGGTGCCGCCCCAATTGAAGATGACACCACTGTCGGACCAGAGCATCTTTGTCCAAGCGGCCGTGCAGGGCGTAGTGCGCGAGGCCATCATTGCGGCCGCGCTGACGGCGGTGATGATCCTTGTGTTCCTGGGCAGTTGGAGATCGACACTGATCATCGCCATCTCGATTCCGCTATCGATTCTCACATCGATCATCATTCTCGGCCTGATTGGCGAGACTATCAACACGATGACGCTCGGCGGCCTGGCGCTGGCCGTAGGGATTCTCGTCGACGACGCTACCGTCACCATCGAAAACATTGAGCGCTTTCTGGAGCAACGCTACCCACTGCGCGAGGCAATTCTTGAGGGAGCATCGCAGATCTCAGTGCCGGCGCTGGTCTCGACGCTCTGTATCTGCATTGTCTTCCTGCCTATGTTCTTCCTGGGCGGAGTAGCGAGATTCCTATTCGTTCCGCTTGCGGAGGCAGTGGTGTTCGCCATGCTTGCCAGTTACTTGCTGAGCCGCACTCTGGTACCTACGCTGGCGATGTATCTGCTGCGCGCCAGAGAGCACGGCACCGTCGCCGCGAAAGGAATCTTCGCTCGTTTTCAGCAGGGGTTTGAGCGGGTTTTTGAGCGCGTGCGCGAGCGGTACCATTTGTTGCTGCAGGGACTCGTCTTTCGCCGTCGCATCTTCATTCCCACGTTCCTGGGGCTTTGTCTCGCCGCTTTCGTCCTCGTGCCGTTTCTTGGCGAAGATTTTTTCCCTCAGACTGACAGCGGGCAGTTCATTCTTCATGTGCGCTCCCCTTCGGGAATGCGCATTGAAGAAACCGCGCGCCTGTTCGATCTGGTCGAGGGCGAGATCCGCAATGAGATACCGGCCGCGCAGATCGACAACATTCTCGACAACATCGGCCTGCCTTACAGCGCCCTGAATACGCAGCACCTGACCAACGGCACGCTCGGCGCAGGGGATGGTGACATCCTGGTTACGCTCAGGCCCAATCACGGGCCTACAGCGGATTATGTGCGCGCGCTGAGGCGGAATTTGCCCAGAATGTTTCCTGCAGCGACGTTTTACACGCTACCCGCCGATATCACCACGCAGATTCTCAACTTCGGATTGCCCGCTCCCATCGACGTCCAGATTGAGGGCAACGATGCGTATGCAAGCAAGGCCCAGGCAGATAAGCTTCTCGCCGAGCTCCGCGACGTTCCCGGTCTCACCGATCTTCGCATTCAGCAGCCGTTCGACTATCCCACCCTTCAGGTAGACGTGGACCGCACCAAGGCAGCGCAAGGAGGATACACGGAGCAGGACGTGTCCACGAGCGTGCTTAACACGCTAAGCGGCAGCTTTCAGGTCACTCCCATGTTCTTCCTTAATTGGAACAACATGGTGAACTACAACGTGGTTGCGCAGACGCCGCAGTACAAGATGGACACCATGCAGAACCTCGAGAACATCCCCATCAACCGTGCGACACGCAACGCGCCTGTAGCCAGTGCATCGGCAAATCCAGAGATCCTGAGCGACCTTGCCGACGTCGGACGCGGACATGAGATGGAGGTCGTAAATCACTACAACATTCGGCGCGTGGTCGACGTGTACGCAAACGTGCAGGACCGTGACATGGGCGGCGTAAGCCGACAGATCACAAAGATTCTCGATGCCAATGCGAAGTCGTTGCCGCGAGGCACGTTTATCACTCTGAAAGGCCAGGTGAATACGATGCGTAGCTCATACGCTGACCTGCTGGGTGGCCTGCTATTTTCCATTGTCCTGGTTTACCTGCTCATCGTGGTCAACTTCCAAAGCTGGACGGATCCGTTCATCATCATCACCGCATTGCCCGCGGCGCTGGCCGGCATTGTGTTGTTTCTTTTTCTTACGCGCACTACGCTGTCTGTGCCCGCGTTGATGGGGGCAATTATGTGCATGGGCGTGGCAACGGCCAACAGCATCCTGGTTGTCTCATTCGCAAAGATTCGCCTCGACGAGCACGGAAACGCCGTGCGCGCGGCTGTTGAGGCGGGCTTCACGCGCTTCCGTCCCGTCATCATGACCGCGCTGGCCATGGTCATCGGCATGGTGCCGATGGCGCTTGGACTGGGCGACGGCGGTGAACAGAATGCGCCGCTGGGCCGCGCCGTGATTGGCGGATTGCTTTGCGCAACTGTCGCAACTCTGCTCTTTGTTCCCAGCGTCTTCGCATTGATTCATGGGACGGAGAGGAGCGAACGGGCACGCATGGAGAAGCGCCTCGTGGAGGAACACGTATGATCACTGGCAATGAAATCGTTGAAATGGTGGATGTGAACGGCAAGCAGGGACAAGCGGGAACCCTCGCGTCTTCGGTTGCACCTATGCATGCTGTTTCAGAGGCGAATGACGATACGCATGCTCATGTTCTGCGAGGCCGCCGCACGCTAGGCATTCTCTGCGCCGTCGTGGTGGCCTCCGCAATTACCTGGGGACTAAGTCTGCGCGCAGCGAATGAGGCTGCGGTAGCTCACGCGACTGAGGCCGCCGCCGTTCTTTCGGTCAACGTGGTGCATCCGGTGGAGGGGTCGAAGGCCGACGATCTAGAACTTCCTGGGAGTGTACAAGCCTTTACCGATACGCCCATTTACTCGCGCACCAACGGTTACCTGAAGAAGTGGTACTTCGACATCGGCGCGCACGTGCGAAAGGGAGACCTCCTTGCTGAGATCGAGACGCCCGAAATCGACCAACAACTGGACCAGTCACGCGCTGAGTTGGAGCGCATGGTGGCCAATGCGGACCTTGCCGGCGTGACCAGCAATCGTTGGCAGGCGCTGCTGGCCAAGCACGCCGTCTCGCAACAGGAGGCCGACCAGACCCGCGCTAATTACATCGCTGCGCAGGCCGCTGTCGACGCAAGCAGGGCCAACGTGCGCCGCCTCGAGCAGCTTCAGAGCTACGAACGCATCGTTGCGCCCTTTGATGGCGTCATTACCGCGCGCAACACAGACATTGGAGACCTTATCGACGCCGGCTCGGGGTCGGCCAATCCACGCGAGCTGTTTCATATGGATGCGACCGGCACGCTGCGCGTCTATGTCGCTGTCCCTGAGGTCTTCTCCGACTCGATCCACGATCGCGACAGCGCGACGTTGACGCAGGACTCCAACCCCGGCCAGAGGATTCCCGGTACCATTGTGCGCAACGCCAACGCCATCGACCACGCCACGCGCACCCTCAATGTAGAGGTAGATGTAGATAACTCGAAAGGCGTCTTGCGTCCCGGAGCATATGCCTTCGTCCACTTCCATCTGCCCGCGTTGGGGAATGCCGTTACGATTCCTTCCAACACGCTGCTATTCCGCGCCGAGGGCCTCCGCGTCGGAGTCGTCCGTGACTACCGCGTCCAGCTTGTGCCGGTTACGATCGGCCATGACTTCGGCAACTCGGTGGAGATCACCTCCGGCCTGACGACCGCTGAGGAAGTGATCCTGGATCCGTCCGACTCACTCGCCAACGGGATGGAAGTCCAACCGCGGTTCGGGAGCCAGAAAGGCCAATCATGATCAGGACTGCCATTTGGCGTTGGCCCGCTCTTTCGCTCGTGGCGGGAGCCTGCCTCGGGTTAGCAGGCTGTCGGGTGGGCCCGCAATACGTGCGCCCCACGGCCCCACTTGCGCCGGAGTTCAAAGAGGCGTTGCCCGAAAACTTCAAGTCCAATGACGGATGGAAGCCCGCGCAGCCCAGCGACGCACAACTAAAAGGGGACTGGTGGACGCTTTTCAACGACCCGCAACTCAACACTCTTGAGGCACAGATCGATCCAGCCAACCAGACTCTGAAACAGGCGGAGGCGAACCTCCGCGCCGCACGCGCGGCCATCCGTTTTAACCGGGCGTCTGAGGCGCCAACGATCGGGGTCGGACCCAGTGTCGGCGCCGTCCGAGACTCCAACAATCAGCCGTACCTGAATGTCTCGGGGGCCAACAACGGCGACGGTAACGTCATTCTTCCTTTCGACCTTGACTACGAAATCGACCTCTGGGGGCGCGTCCGCCGCACTGTCGCGCAATCGCGAGAACAGGCACAGGTCTCGGCAGCCAACCTCGAGACTTCGCGGCTTTCATTGCATGCCGAGTTGGCGGTCGATTACTTCGATCTGCGTTCGGCCGATGCCCAGGTCAAGCTTCTCGACGACACAGTCAAGGGCTTCCAAAGCGCCCTGCAACTTACCGAGGACCGGTACAACGGCGGAGCGTCGCCGCTTTCCGACGTGACACAGGCACGCACGCAGCTACTCGTAGCCCAGGTGCAGGCCACCGATGTCGAGATTCAGCGCGCCATGTACGAACACGCAATCGCAGTTCTAATCGGCAAGCCGCCTGCGGTCTTCACTCTGACGCCCGACCCGATCACCGTCGCCGCACCTACGATTCCGGCAATTCCCGGTATGCTCCCATCACAGTTGCTGGAGCGCCGCCCCGACATCGCCTCGGCCGAGCGCAACATGGCCGCAGCCAATGAACAGATCGGCATCGCTCAGACCGCCTACTATCCCACGCTGTCACTCTCGGCAGCGGCTGGATTCGCGGGCACATCCGCGATCAATTGGTTTTCGTGGCCGAGCCACTTCTTCGCTGTCGGCTCAACGCTATCCGAGACCCTTTTTGATCACGGCCGCAGGCGCGCCACTTCCGATATTGCCCTCGCGCAGTACGACGGCACCGTCGCCGCATACCGCCAGACCACGCTCACCGCATTCCAGCAGGTTGAGGACAATCTGAACGCGCTGCACAACCTTGGGATCGAAGCACGCCAGGAGCACGACGCTACAGCCTCGGCGCAGCAATCGCTCGACCTCTTCAACACACGTTACGAGGATGGTGTCGATACCTATCTCCAGGTAATCACCTGGCAGACCGCGCTGCTGGCAAACGAGCGTAACGACATTGAAATCACGCAGCGACGCTTTGAAGCCAGCGTCCTGCTGGTCAAGGCTCTCGGGGGCGGTTGGGATACATCACAGCTTGCACAACAACCCTGAAATCAGTGGACTTTCCACCATGTTCAAGCTATCGTCGCCAATCCGTCACTAGTCTGCTCTTTGCCGGCTTGCTGCCCCCAGCAGGCCGAAAACCGAGTTCGTCCGGATGGCCGGTCAGGAGAAATTCGGAAACTGACGACCCAAGTTGCGAAGGGTTGCTTTCCGACAACAGCCAGCAACTTGGAGAGGTGCACATGTCAAAAGCCAATTACACTTTAACGATGATGAAGACGATCAGCCGCCGCAAATTCATTGCTACCGCCGCCGTTTCTCTTGCTGCGATCCGCCTCCGTGCGCAAAGCCGGGCGCGAGGGCAGGTCACCCTCAGGATTCCAACTGGGGCGACAGGTCCGCGCATGCCTGCCGACTTCGTCGGCCTCTCGTACGAGGTGCAGCAATTGACGGACCCGAGCTTCTTTGCGGCCAGCAACGTCGGATTGATCAGCCAATTCAAAGCTCTTGCTCCTAGCGGCGTGCTGCGTCTGGGCGGCAATACCAGCGAGTTTGCGTGGTGGAAACCGACTCCAGAGTCTCCCGAACCCCAACATCCGCAGACCCGCGAAGTGGAAGGCGAGCCCAAAGCCCAGTATTACGCCGTCACAGCTGAAGCGGTGCGCAACCTGGCAGGTTTTCTGAAAGCGACCGGCTGGACCTGCCTGTATGGCATCGGGATGGGAACCAATACGCCAGAGCGAGCGGCGAAAGAAGCCGCGTTCGTGGCAGAGACCCTCGGTGAGAGCCTACAGTACTTTCAGATTGGCAACGAGGTGGATCTGTTCGGGCATCACTTGCGCGACCCAAAAAGTTGGTCCGCGAAAACATACCTGCAGGAGTGGCTCGCACTTGCCCGGGCTGTGACCTCCCGCGTGCCAGGGGCAAAGTTCGGGATGCCGGATGTTGCCGGGAATGTAGCGTGGCTGACGGAGATCGCAGATCTTTGGCCTTCGATCGAGAATCCCCCACACGTGACAACGCTTACGCACCATTACTATTTCGGAGGCCCGGCAACAAACCCAGCAGTCAACATTCCCAACCTGTTGAACCCAGCCACGATGGCCAGGGTTCAGAAGACGGCGGATATCGCGACAGCTGCGGCAAATAAGATCGGCGCCCGTGTGCGCATGACGGAAGGAAACACTTGCTATCGCGGCGGAAAGCCCGGCGTGTCCGACGTTTTCGCGGCAGCACTGTGGGCTGCGGATTATTCACTTCTTCTCGCCAGCAACAACTATTCCGGAGTCAATTTGCACGGCGGTACCGGCAAATCCGTTGCAAACTCCGTCGGTGGTTTCCTGCCGGGGGACGTCCTTCTCAAGGACAAAGGCGAAACCCCGGAGCAGATTGCGACTCATCCTCACCCCTTCTACACGCCCATTGCGACGTTCGGCTCAGAATACGTGATGGAGCCAGTGGCGTGTGGCCTCAAATTCGCCGGGACATTCAGCGGAGCATCCTTTTTCCAAGGCGCCTTCACCGCACAGCTCCAGGCGACGGGAGTCGATGCGACTGCCTATGCCGCGTTGCTTCCCAGCGGCAAGGTAGCAATCATCATCCTCAACAAGGACGCGGAGCAGGATATCGAAATCAGCCTGGACTTTGGAGAGGGAAGAATCGGAGAAGTAGAAACCGAAACAATGCATGCCGCGTCGCTCGATAGCCGGGAAGCTCATATCACCCGGTCGCCGCAGCCTGTCCGCCTGAAGGATGGCAAGTACGAAATCACCATTCCCCACGCGACGGGGCACTTCCTGACCCTCAATTAAGAACCGGAGGATTCTGCTTATCTGCGTTTTGTCCCTCGTCTCAATCGCGAAGATCCTCTCACAACTGAGTTAGCTACTCGCCGGGTGCCCAGGTCTCGATTCTGAGACCTGGGAAACTCTGACGCTGTGGACGCCCCGCACGCTTTAATTGAATGTCTGGCCCGTCAAACGCCCATCAAACCGCTCGGACGCAGGCGAAAACCTTCCAGCCAGCAATAGCATCTGGCGGCCCTGAGTCATGCCAGATAGCCTTTGCGCCAGCCCGGGTGCAATGCCGTCCACCCGGTAAACAGCGAACCGCATGCCCCCCGGCATCCACACCATAGCCTCTTCGAGTTGCGGCAACGTGACGCCAATCTCAGTTTCGAACCGCTTCGACTCCGCCTCTGCCGGATCGTCGAGAAGATGAAACACCACCAGTTCGGGATCAGCATCAATCATCCGCTTCAATTCATCGGCCCTGATCCACCGCAGACGGCTCCCCGTGATTCGCTGCGCTAGCCAGCGCCTGCCGATAACGCCGAACGTTCCCGCTTCGTGGCGATGCTCGAGATACCGCACAGCGAGCAGATAAGAAAACAGAATGGGAAAACCAATACTCGTAGTCAGCAATAAAGACGCAAGATTCATGAAAAACTCCTCTCCCGGGTCTACGCGCGCGTGACGGCAGAACCGGGCTTATAAAAAGCCCACGGACGGGGGGCCTAGTTGTTGGATTGCGGCTCTCTTTGAAGCCACAGGACCAGGGCGCTAGATTGTCGAAGGAGGAGGTCTGAAGCGAAGCGCGTACGTGTGGGAGGGAGCGGAATCGGGTGCCGGTTTGCGCACCGACTGGATTCTGTCCACGATCAATCGCGGCTGAGAATAAACGGCAGTCAGATCGGCAGAGTCGAGCACTGGACTGCGAGGTCTGACCGGCGCGGAAACTGCGAGCCGCCGCGTCTCATCGTCCTGGATCACCTTTAAGACCGGCATGGGATGAGACTGATTCGGCGCTCTATGGCCGGAGAGTTTACCGTGCAGTCCCCAGGCGCAGAGTGCCGCGCAAAGAACCACCACGACGGACCGCACGGCGGCAGGGCTTTGTTTTTTTCTCGCCATCGTACCTCCGGCAAATCTTCGTCTGAAAAACGCTCGCTAGCCGCCTTATACACATAGACGAAATTCAGGCGCATTCGCTCATGCCCAGCTGAACCGTTTCTTCTGCAGGAGGAGCGTCCGAGCCCACTTGCCCGTCGCCGCGAAGATAGCGTTGGTGACAGCCTGCAGAATTGGCGGCAATCCAACCTGGCTCTGCATGCGGGTCCGCTGAGTTGGCCGTGTTTGGCAAATTCGAGGGTCCGGTTCTGCTGCAAATCTCAAAAAGAACCGGGCTCCTTCTGCAGCGAATATCTCGCCACTAACCGGCTAGAGCCTCTGCCGCATTCTCCCGAGCACTCACCTTATTCAGCCTCTGAATCGACTCCGCATCCAGCTTCAGCTTGGCCGCTTCAGCAAGATCGACTAGTTGCTTCTCATTCGTCGCGCTCGCAATCGGAGCCGTAATCCCAGGCTGCGCGAGCAGCCACGCTAGAGCGACGCGAGCCGGAGTCGATCCGTGTGCATTCGCCACTTCATCCAGCGCCGCAACCACAGCGAATCCCCAGTCATTCAGGTACTTTTGCACCATCGATCCTCGTGCGGCTTTCTCCGTGTCCTGTTGGCTACGATACTTGCCGGTTAAAAATCCTGCCGCCAGCGAGAAGTATGGAATCACACCCAACTGGTACTTCTCCACCACAGGCAGAAGATCCGATTCGTAATCCCGGCGCTCCACCAGGTTGTAATGCGGCTGCAGCGAGATATAGCTTGCATACCCATGCTTGCGGCTTGTCTCCAGCGCTTTCGCCAAGCGCGCTCCGCTGTAATTTGACGCGCCGATATATCGGACCTTCCCCTGCTTCACCAGCTCGTCGAAGGCACCCAGCGTCTCTTCCAGTGGAGTCTCTGAATCGTCCTTGTGTGCCTGATAAATGTCGATATAGTCGGTTTGCAGACGCTGCAGAGATTGCTCAACCGCCTGTCGAATATACGCGGCATTCAGTCCCATTTTGCCTTCGCTCATCTCCATTCCGACCTTCGTCGCCAAGATCACGTCTTTGCGCTTCCCGGTCTTCGCAAACCAATTGCCGATAATTGTCTCCGACTCGCCACCCTTGTTCCCTGGAGCCCACCGCGAATACACATCGGCAGTATCAACAAAGTTCAATCCGACATCGAGCGCCGCGTGCAACTGCCGAAAAGTCTCCGGCTCCGGCAGCGTCCACCCGTAGACGTTTCCCCCCAGACAAACTACCGGGACCTCAGGCCCTCCAAATCCCAGCTTCCGCTTTTCCATCAGTGATTCTCCTCTCTCCATTAGAGTTGGAAAAAACGCAAAAGACGCACCTAACCGGCGCGCGCGCCAGCCCCAAGCGCACAATGAAGCTCGATTCGCTTGAAGCTGCAAGCTATCAGTTGGCAGAGGTTGTGATTTATGAGCCAGGGCGAGTGGTGATCATACCGCCCGCGGCAGTGTGTACTGGGTAACCGAAGCGTTGGAACATGTTTTCGCCCTAATTCCTGAACCAACCGCTCAACCCCCAGTTGGGGCTTTCTTATACGACTTCCGCGTACTTAGGCAGTCCCCTGCGGGTTTGTAAGTCGTTGAAAGGCTTAACCCTCCTGACCCGTCACAAATCCCCTTACGCATATTGAACCCACTGGGCGCTTGCTGCTGGATTGCCATAGCCGTGCCTATGCCCGGGAAGAACCGTTTATCGGGCTCTTGGCGTTGCCACCATATATTTTTGGGAACCAACCCGCCTGGCCGGCTCCCTTTCCTTGGGCAGGGAATTGAGGGACTGGATCAGAGGCCGAGCCGCGCCATTCTGGTTTCAATTGTGATCTTTTCTGGTTCGTCTGGTTTGACTGGCTCTGGGAAGGGGCGGAGGCAGCTCACTCTCTCAGCTCTTCCACGCGGAGGCCAGTTCAGTCGCCTTGGCCCAGTCAGTCAGTTCCGTGGACTTTCGTTTGAACTTCCCGCTAAGGGTCCCGGAGGCGAAGATCACACAGTCGCAGCGTTTCCCGCCCTCGTTGCGTTCTTCGAATTCGCCGGATCGTGAGTCTTCCTTGCGTCACATTGCTTGAGGAGGCCCATCGCAGCTCCAGTCGTTAGTTTGTGACACTCCTGCATCCCGATTTATCAGTGGTGCAGTTGTCGCCGACGTGAAATGTTCACGGAATCTCTCTGTCTCGTCGGCACGTGCCAACTGCCTTACTGTCCGGAGGTAGGCGCGCCTTCCAAAACCAAATCTAAGTTGTTCAACTCAATTGATTCCAGAACGTCGACTCCGTCCAGTGTCTTAGTGGTGACTCCGCTAAAGTTATTCTTCTCTTCGACCACCTTTGCAGGCACCGTGACCAAGGTTTTCCCATCGTGCGCCAGAGTGACCTGACCGTTTGATCCGGAACCTGTCCACGTCAATTTGTAATCGCCCGCAGGAATCTGCGTTGATCCAACTTTCACAGTCTCCGGGAGGTTCACAGTTTGGGAATTCCTGGCGGCAAAAGCGGGAACAGATGACAGAACGACTAACAATGCAAAACCAAAGAAACGCTTCATTTGTATCTCCTCTAATGCCGTGCTTACTAACCTTGTCGCATGCGGCATTGAGAGGATTACACCATGGTGCATTGATTTTGAACCTTAAGAATTCTTGAGATCCGCGAAATTGACGCAATTGACAGCAGCAATTCGCGTCAATTCTGCATGGACACCGTCAACAGCGGAATCGTAATCCTTACCCGCAGACCGGGCGCTGCGTTCTCTGCAGTGATCGTGCCATGATGCACTTGCAAGGCCCGTTTTGCGATGGATAGTCCCAGCCCGGATCCTCCACCCGTCGCATCACGCGCCTCTTCAACCCTAAAGAATGGATCGAATATCCTCGTAAGCGCATCTTCAGGAACGCCTGGGCCATAATCGCGGACTGCAATGTTCGCAGCGCGAGAGTCTTCAACGAGAGACACATCGATGGTTGACTGCTCTGGTGAATAGCGAATCCCATTGCGCAGGACATTCTCGACCGCGCGCCGCAGCAGTTCACGATTGCCCAAGACCTCGCCAGCCAGCCGACCATTCAATGCGATCAGACAGCCTCGAACCTCAGCTTCCACAGCGCAGTCGCGAATGACCTCATTGATGATGTCTCCTGCGCGCACAACCTCGGTACCCTGAACGGCAGGGTCGCCTTCGATGAAGGTGATTTCCACTATGTCGGCCACAAGCGACGTAATGCGGTCCACGTCGCGTTCTATGCGATCAAGAGCCGCGTTGCTGTCTGTTGATGTCCTGGCGAGCTTGACGGCGAACTTCAGCCGTGCGAGCGGCGATCTAAGTTCGTGCGATATGTCCCCCAGCAGCCTTCGCTCGCTCCCAATCAGCTGTTGCAGGCGATCGGCCATTTGATCAAACGAGCGACCAAGTTGTCCAATTTCATCCTTTCGCCTGGTATGCGCGCGGACTGACAGATTACCCTGTCCGAAGATCGCAATGGAGGCCGCGATCCTGCGGATGGGCGACACCACGAAAACAGAGGCCAGCCAACACAGAACGCCCGTGGCGCCGATCACTAGGAAGTAGTAGGGAAGAAACGTCCATATATGCGGCCGGTCAAGCAGGCCTACAGCGGCAAACCAATACTTTCCATCCGTCGATCGCTGTGATGTGATCCAACGACCATGCACATTGATGCGCCATTTGGAGGATGGAGCAGGGGGTAGCAACTCTGTTCTGCTTTCACCGGATACGAGATCTATGCCGTGTGAGTCGAGTAAATAATGAGATGATCCCCCAAAGATGCGGTTCAGACTTGTCATATAGTCCTCTAGCCCCTTTTGTCCACCGCTATTCAAAGCCTCCCGCGCGCTCTCCAGTTGCAACTCGTTGAAACGGTCGAATGTGGGAGCGATGGCCTTGTTCTCCATGCGGTCCGAGATCGCTCGAAATGCGAGGAACGAGAGCGACAGTGTGCTGACCATAGCCAGCAGGACACCGTAATAGAGAGACTTCATCGGCAATGGTCTAAGCCTAAGCCGCGTCGGCAAATACATACCCAACTCCCCGAATTGTGCGAATCAGGCTTCGTCCGGCGTCCAGCTTCTTCCGCAAATGACTGATGTGGACATCGAGAAAGCGATCATAAGGTGTTGCTTCACGTTGGAACAGAGCCACGGTGATCTCGTCTCGTGATACAACTCGGCCAGCAGAGCGCATCAGCATTTCCAGCAGGTCGAACTCCATCGCAGTCAGCTCCAACTGCGAACCCGAGACTCGGACCTCGCGTGTGGTGGCGCTGAGCTGAATGTCGCCGTTGGTTATTACCGTGCTGCCGTGCCGCTTTGCAGCGTCGGTGCGGCGCAATACAGCCCTTATCCGTGCCAGCAGTTCATCCGGATCGAAAGGCTTGGGAAGATAGTCGTCGGCTCCTGTATTCAGCCCGAGGATCCGGTCATGCTGCTGGGCCCGGGCGGTCAACATGATCACCGGGAGGTCCTTTCGCCGCCGCAATTGTTCGAGCAGAGCGAGGCCGTCGATTATGGGCAGCATGACATCGAGAATGACGAGATCGTAGGCGCCGTTGAGTGCGCAGGCCAGGCCATCCCGGCCATTGTGCGCGCAATCCAGATGATGGCCAGCCTCGGCGAAATACTCGTCCATCATCCCGCACAACTCTTCGTCGTCATCAACGAGCAATAGCGACAATTGTTTTTGTTTTTCCGCAGTCTCCATCTATCCTGCCTCGGGAACCGAAGGCCGCGGTCGCGGCGTCCGTGGTCTTCATCGGCATTCCGGCACGAGTGGCCGGACCTATACAGGACATAGCACGACTGATGCCATTCGGTTTCCCTTCTAGAAACCGCAGCAATTGGGCAAAAACCGCTCCAACGATTTGGATTGCTGTCGGAGGCTTGACATGGAGTGACGAATCCGACTAGGGACAGACTGCCATTGCGCGATCCTTCCCTGGAACAAATGATCAAAAGGGTCTAGTTCGACGCGACAAAACGGGCGCCACCTATATCTCGATGTGTCGAAGACGGGCACCGACCTGAGACTGCGCTGCACATCCCGGAGATCGAAAAGACAATTGTCTTCTCTAATGGCGGCTCGGGGTACTCGCTGAATATCTCCTCGCCTCCGATGATGCTCGGTGGATCTCCGTTCATAATGACTGCAAACATTTCGAGGTCCTGGTGCTCTCAGGCGCACAGGCCGGATTGAGCTAGTCGCACGCGCTGAAAAAGCGGGAATGTAATCGCCGCACCTCGGGCCAGGCAATTGGCCGATATCGAATGTCAGGGTGAGTAGTTTTGATCGCGCCCGCGTCGCGATTGATCTCGTCACGGTCACGGTAGACGTCTCTAGCCTCGTAAACAAGTAATTTTCAGTGAAGATCTCGTCGATGCTATATTTCTGCCAGGGAGCGATGTACAAGATGGATTGAGATCGCACCTTCGCCAACGGCTGAAGCAACCCGCTTCACGTTTCCGGAGCGGATGTCGCCAACTGCGTAAACTGCTGGCAAGCTTGTCTCAAGCATCTGCGGCGGCCGGCCAAGAGGCCACTTTCGTGGTGTGCTTGCCAGAATAGTATCCAAGTCCCGTCCTGTAAGAATGAAGCCCTGCTGATCCAGGGCGATACAGCCACGCAACCAGTCGCTGTGCGGTGACGCACCCGCCATCACGAAAACGTGCCCGATTTCGCTTGTCAATCTCTTCCCCGACGGTTTGTCGAGCCAGGTAACGCGTTCGAGGTGCGACTCACCCTCTAATGACACAAGCTCCGTTTCTAAATGCAGCTCGATCACCGGGTGCTTCGTAATCCTCTGGATCAGATAGCGCGACATCGTCTCGGAAAGGGTCTTTCCGCGAACCAACATATGAACCTTGCGGGCAGTCTCTGCGAGAAAAACTGTCGCCTGACCGGCCGAGTTTCCCCCGCCGATGACGACGACCTCATCATCCCCGCAAAGTTGCGACTCCATAAATGTGGCCGCGTAATAGATTCCCCTTCCTTCGAACTGAATTAGGTTGTCGATGTTCGGCTTATTGTATTGTGCTCCAGCGGCGATGATGATGCTGCGAGCCTGCACAATGCCGCCATTCTCCAGCGAGAGCTGGTATGGCCTCTGATCGCAGTGGATCTTGACCACTCGTTGCCCCACCAACATTTGAGCGCCGAATTTTTCTGCCTGGACAACGGCGCGGCCTGTGAGCTCCAAGCCGGAGATGCCAGTCGGGAAACCAATGTAGTTCTCGATCTTTGAGCTCGCGCCCGCCTGTCCACCGGGAAACTCGGCCTCGATCACGACGGCGTCTAAGCCTTCAGAAGCGGCGTAAACCGCCGCCGCCAGTCCGGCCGGACCAGCGCCCACGATGGCGACATCACGTACGCGTGATTCATCTGGCGTGCCCGCGAATCCGAGACATTCCGCCAATTGCTGGGTGGTGGGATTGCGCATCACGGCAGCGCCGCTGCAAATCACAACGGGTATTTCGTCGATCTTTAGGCTAAAACGATCGAGAAGCTCTTGAGCGGCCGTGTCACTGTCAAGGTCGACATATGTGTGCGGATGTCCGTTGCGGGTGAGAAACTCGCGCAAGCGCAGCGTGTTGGCTGAGTGACGCGATCCCATGATGATCACGTTGCCCAGACCTTCCGTAATTAGCGCAAGGCGTCGCTGGATGAAAGCGCGCATGAAGGTATCGCTGAGTTCGGCATCTTTTGCGATTAGCGAGCGCAAAGCATCTGCGCTAAGTTCAAGGAATTCTCCTGGCTCGGCAACACGCCCGCGCGATAAAGAGCGGGCTCCGGAAATCAAAACCATTTCTCCGGAGAAACCTCCCGGACCATGCGTCACCAATACCTGCTCACCGGAGAGCCTCGTCATGAGAATCTCGAGCTTTCCTGATAGCACAACAAAGCAAGGCATTCCCAGCTCACCCGGCTCGAATAGGATCTCTCCGGCCCGAACTGTTCTCGCAATGCCGTACAGTCGGATACGGTCAATCTGGGCGGGGGTGAGGACGGGAAAGGCTTGCGCCTGCCGATCGGGTGTGTTTATCGATGGCAGCATGGACTCGGTCACTTGTAAATGCCTTCCTGCCAATGGCTGATTCCGTTTCCAATTTCATCATGATCATCTCATGTGGAACGCACCAGCAGCACTCACTCGCCGTTGGCGTACAGAACGCCGAGCGAGTTCGTGCAGCAGTGGAAGGCAGCTTCGTTTTTGGCAGTAACGAATAGGGCAGCGGATCAGGCGGGGCAATGCCGGAGCGAAGCGGAGCCCGTCAGGGTTGCCTTGATGCGGCTGATCCCCGGCCCAAACAATGCCTTTCAGGATAACAAAACAGAAAAAATGTAATGACCCAAAACCCAAAAGCTCAGCCACTTCTGAAGAAAGTAGGGCAGAGGGCGCCAACCGGTTCATCCATGGTAAAACGCACAATAAAATGCGGTTCCGGTTCGATAAGGATCTGTTCACCAAGTCGCCGGTAGATATTCGGAAGGCAGCGCGTGACGCATACATCTCGGGGCATGGCAGCCGATACTCCGTGCTATGGCTCTACGCAGTCTTCTCAATATGGCCCGCTTGAAGTTGTCCCCAAAAGCGTGCTACCTTCTTTCCAGTTTTCTCGATGTAGTAGACGGTAACCCTCGATCCTTTTCCCACGCCCACTTCCGCATCCTTAGTGGCTTGCCCGGTGAGCCGAAACGTCTCCTCCGTACCGTCGCCGGCAACTACGACCAGATTGTTTTCCTCTCTATCGATATCCTTGACGGTGCCTTTGGTCGTCTTCAATCCGCCTTCGCCAATCTTGTCGATCTCAACAGCGGTGCCTTCAGTTCCGCGCTCCGTATAGTGAACTACGACTTCCCCTCCTGCTTTCAAGCCATGCCAGGAATCCTTGGAGCCAACGTCTGTAGCTTCTCCACCATGGACCGCTGTACTGTCGGTAAAGTGCAAAGTGCGGCCGCCCCCATCGTCCGTTTTCACTACGATGGTTCTCGTAGTCGAATCGATCTCTTGAATCGCCGCATGAACAGCGGTAATTGCGTCCGCTTGCCCGTGTGCAATCGCGATAAGCGAGAGTGCGAGGACTGTCCCGGAGAAGGTCCTCATCGGCTTACAGGCTCCTGCGGCCAAGATCCTGAATCCGTCGGCCGTGTTCAGCCAAGCATTCAATCTTGCGTCTACGACGCTACTAAGGTCTGCTCTGGCACTATTTGTTGTTCGGATATTGGTTTTTGCGAATCTGCTAGCTGTCTCGTGCATTGAACCCGGCAAAATGGTAACGCCCGCCTCAACATGATTTGTTCTGCTTTCCATTTTCAGTCCCTCCGTGGAGAAATCGTATGAAGCTCTTGAGCGATTCAGAAGGAATGAAGGCAATTCGCATTCCAAAATCTTCGCCGCACTGAGTGATTGACTTTGAATGAAACGGGGATGAAGAGTAGGGAAAGTGCCCGAGAAGAGTCGCGAACAGAATCAATTTGTGCGTGTCGTTATCGAGACCCCCTGCTCCAGTGTGAAATCGATCAGGGTCTCGCTTGGCACCCTAACCTGGTCTCCATTCGTGACGGTTTCGGATCCTGCTCCCACGCCCGCCTAACCCCTTCTTCAGGCCGCCCGCAGAGCCCAGTGGCCGTCATCGTGCGTTTGGAAGAGTGGGAGGCATTCCACTTTGCGCTTAGACGCGCTCCTGGAAGAAGTCCTGAAGGATAAGCCTGTCACGGCTCAGGCTCAGGTGTGCGCGGTTAATGCGCTAGACGAAGTCGAAGAGAGCAGGTAGACGCGACGAAAAGGCACGCTGCTTTTTCTGGCTTGGAGGTTGGATCCGTCAACACGACCTTTCCCGAGCGCAGCATCAGAAATTCGGCATTATATCGACTGATGTTTAAGCGTCTCGTCTTCGACGAGCGATAAATTACCGAGGGATTCAACTAGGGCCTGGGGATTGGCTGCCGCGATTCTTGTTCCCGGCTTATTGATCGGTAGATTCCCTCGATTTCCGGGGTTTGGGAGAGGGCTCGGTCCGGGGAGGCCCATTACCGAGCGACTAATGTTTTCCTTCCTGTGCGGATTTGTGCCGAGGAGCAGAGAGGGGTTAGCGGCCGACGGACTAAGGGAGCAGGGAATAGGGCCCAGCTGCCGAGGGGTTCGGGTCAGTGAACGAAGGTGGGATTGAGGGGACTCGTCGAGCAATGTCAGGATTCTGTGAGATTCAAGATCAGGTCGGTACCGCGATGGGTTGCTCTCAACAGTTGAGCAGCATGCCGGATGATATGCCGGTCATGGGAACAGTTCGGCATTGCCAAACGGGGGCATCGCTTGAAATACTCCGGGGCGTTTCGCCGATGGGCGGACGGCGGGGTACGATGGGTCTAGAGTTCCAGGTCCTTTGTGCCGATAACGGAAGAGGAGGGGAACGTGCGCCCCACCGGCTCAAGTTCGTGGAGATCGGGTAACAATATTTACGGCTCGCACATCCCGCTCACTAGGGAAGCGCGGTGGCTCGCTCTTCTATCAGTAGCACTCGTCTGCCTGGTCTCTTCTGCGAGGGCTGACCTTGATCCAACTCAGCCAATCTCTCAATTCGTCCATCAGATTTGGCAGGACCGTCAGGGACTCCCGCAAAATGACGTTCTCGCAATCACGCCTACTCGCGACGGCTATCTCTGGTTAGGAACGGAAGAGGGATTGGCCCGCTTCGACGGCGTCCATTTCGTTGTCCTCGATTCGCGAAATACTCCCGGACTCAAGAACAACACCATCACTGCGCTTTTCGAAGATCGCGACAGGAATCTCTGGATCGGAACCCTGGGTGGGCTGTTCCGGATGACCCGCGGAGCGATCGCCGCCTATCCAGTACCGGACGGGTTTTCGGGCAGGTGTGTTACGGCTTTCTACCAGGATGCGGAGGGCGCCCTGTGGGTCGCCACAGACGGCGGAGGCGTGGGCCGTTTGCGGAACGGGCAATTTACCGTCTACACAACCAGGAATGGCCTCGCCCGCAACGGCGTGTTCTCGATCAGCGGAGGGCGCGACGGCAGCGTATGGTTCGGTACCCATGGCGGACTCAACCAATGGAAAAATGGGCAGTTCACCACCTATACAACGGGGAACGGCCTGCCCAACGACGACGTCAGGGCTCTCAGCGAGGATGCTCAGGGGGGAGTTTGGATTGGCACCCGCACAGGTCTGAGCCTGTTCAAGAACGGGAAGTTCAGCCACTTCGATAAAAAGAGCGAGTTGTCCACAGCGATGATTCAGGTCCTCTACGAAGATCGCAATCAGACCCTCTGGATCGGCACCCTTGGTGGGGGACTGCACCGCCTCAGGGACGGCAAGGCTGAGGCTTATACGACCAAAGACGGGCTGACGGGGGACGACGTCAGGTCAATCACCGGAGACGAGGAAGGGAATCTCTGGGTTGGCGCGAGCGGTCTGAACCGGTTCACCCAGGCAAAAGTCTCCACCTACACGACGAAGGACGGGCTTCCCAGTGATGTCATCATCACTACATATCAGGATCGAAATGGCGATCTGTGGATAGGGACGAACGATCACGGGCTGAGCCGGTTTCGCGACGGTAAATTTACCAACTACAGCACCAGACAGGGCCTCTCCAGCGACGCGGTGTTTTCGATTGTCGAAGACTTCGACCACAACATCTGGATCGGAACCCGGAAGGGTCTCAACCGCTTCAAGGACGGGCGATTTAAAACTTACAGCACCAAGGATGGGTTGGCCGGTGACGTGATTACCGCGACTTTCGTGGATCGGAATGGCGCCCTGTGGGTGGGAGGCATGGGGGGACTGACCCGCTTCAAGGACGGCCGGTTCACCGCTTTCCCTGCCGCGGGAGACCTGTTGAACTTCCCCATAACTGCGATTCTTGAGGACCGGGCGGGCGCATTGTGGATTGGCACCGATTCCGGGTTAAACCGGTTCAAGGACGGCCACTTCGAATCATTGAACGTGAGGAACAGCAATCTCTCGGATGACCATGTCATCGGTCTCTACGAAGATCCCCAGGGGGTTCTTTGGATTGGCACCAATGGGGGCGGACTGAACCGTCTGAAAGATGGCAAGTTCACTGTTTATACCACCAGGCAAGGCATGTTCGACGACGCGGTAATGCAGATTCTCGATCCCGGGGACGGGAATCTCTGGATGGGCTCCAACCGCGGAATCCTCTACGTAAACAAGCAGCAACTCAACGACTTCGCAGACGGAAAGATCCGATCCATCAGCTACGGGGTTATCGGCACCGAAGACGGCATGAAGAGCAAGGAGTGCAATGGCGGCGTCCAACCGGCGGGCTGGATGACCCGGGAAGGCCGGCTGGTATTCTCCACCATGAAGGGCATAGCCATCATCGATCCGAAACATCTGAAGATCGATTCATTCACGCCGTCAACCATCATCGAAAGCGTGACCATCAACAACAACCCCGTCCCGGTCGATGCCACTGCGTTGATTCCACCGGGCCGTGGAGATCTCGAATTTCGTTTTACCGCCCCTAGCTTTGCCAATCCGCAGAGGCTCAGATTCCAATATCAACTGGAAGGCTATGACGGGGGCTGGGTGGACGCCACTGGTTCGCGGCTCGCCCACTACACAAACATCCCCCCGAAAACCTACCGATTCCGCGTACGCGCCGCCGATCAAGGGCGTTGGAATGGCGATGGCGTTGCCTTCAACTTTGTATTGAAGCCGCATTTCTATCGTACGTACTGGTTCTATGTGCTTTGTGGTCTGGCCGTGCTGGCACTTGTGGCTGCGGTTTTGCGAGTCCGGTTGATGCGGCTGAAGGTTCGTCAGCAGGAGCTGAGTCTTCTTGTAGCTCAGCGGACCGCCGAACTGCAGAGCGAGATCCTGATCCGCAAGCGGACAGAAGAAGAGCTCGAGGAGGCGAGGGACGAAGCCATCCGCGCGCGGGACGAGCTCCATTTTCAAGCGAATCACGATGCGCTGACCGGACTTTGGAACAGGCGTGCAATTCTGGATTTATTGAACCGCGAAATGGAACGGTCCTGTCGTTCTCACCACCCGATCGGACTGCTGATGCTCGACGTGGACCACTTCAAGAAAATCAACGACACCCTCGGACACCCGGCGGACGACGTTGTCCTGAGGGAGGTCGCAGCTCGCATCGGCCACACTGCTCGTTCTTACGATTCTGTGGGGCGTTATGGTGGAGAAGAATTTCTTGTTATTCTGCCGGATTGTGACAAGACCCAGACCTTGCAGAGCGCCGAGAGAATCCGATCGGTAATTGCAGAAGAGGTATTTTCGACGGGCGGCTCCAACATCGTAGTTACGATCAGTATCGGAGCGACGGTCCTGTCGTCCAGCACCGTTTCGGCAATGGAAATCCTTGCCATCGCCGATACTGCCTTGTACGCGGCAAAGACCAACGGGCGCAATCAGACTGCCTTGCGTCTCCCTCAATTGCAAGCCGCAGTGCACGCCGATCCAGAGATGGGATGAGTCCAATAGAGAGGCAGACCTTTGCGGCCCCCCCTGCTCGCCGCCACTATCGGCCGGTTCGTCAATCCGCCCGTGAACGAAGAGCAGTGGGACACTGCAGCCCTTACGTTGCGATTGCAGCAGCGAAAGTTCGCCCGGATTCGGCAGATGTAAAGCTACAAGGTTAGGCGCTGAGCCGTTGAAAGAACCCACTCCCGGTTGAATCGATTTCGCAAGTTTCTGTCAGCTTCGAAAAAACCGGAGCCAGTTTCGTTGGAATGCTCAGCTTAGCCGCAGCTCTGATCTGTTGGAGGCAGACAATTGTTGATTACGGGTGAGTACTTAGGGGTTTGCCCGATAGATTTCCACCTCCGAAACACTCAGGACAGACTTAATGGCCCGCTCCACTCGATCGCTAGCCGGAACAGCGCCGGCAAGTTCCCTGATCCGATCCGCTTCGCGCACTGGGAGCCCGGTCAAAGCGATGCGCAAGTGTGTACCCGATGCTGGCTTCAACTGCAACGTGCAATACCCGAAGCTAATGGGCGTTATCCCCTCCCAGACCGTCGCTCTATCCAGCGTAACCCGCAGAGGATAACGCAGGAGGCGGAAGTCGGCGAGCTTCAGATCGATCTGGCCCGGTGACTCCGGTTTGGCAAAGACATACTCAATCCAGGCATTCCCCGGCGTCTCGTCGCTGGTCCAATGGGTGTAGTCATCGTCGTCCTGGCTCTTCGCTGCATCTGCTGCATTGGAACCGGCGGTGATCGATGCGACCGCGATGGGAAATCTTGTTTGATGAAAGGATGGGTCCGGCGGCGTCGGACAGCGCATGAGGTTCGAGGGCAAGCCGGCGTCCGGCATAGTGGTGGAGAGCCTATCTTTCTCGAGAACCGCATGAGAAGAGAGTTCGATCTCCGCGGATTTGAGTCCCTCTGCTTCGGCGCGTAGCTCAATCAGAACGATGCGCCCATTTGGAGGGTGACAAAGCCCGAAGCACGACAAGCATAGTCCCGGTGAGGTATATGGGCATTGGATCCCTCCTTCTCTCGTCCCCGGTTGCTTTCCAGCCTGCGTGACTTTTCTTAACCTGCTACACCGGCAGCAGAGAATCATTGCCTGATGTATATTGCATTAGACAGGAGAGGACTGTGGATCTTGGACTGACACATAGGACGGCATTGATCCTGGGGGGTGGCGGCGGCTTGGGCCGGGCCATCTCGAAAGCGCTGGCGAACGAAGGAGCAAACGTCGCCTTTGCCGACATCGAACCAAGGGCCATCTCGGGAACAGAGGAAGTATTAGCGGCGGCAAGCGGCAAATGTATCGGTGTTGTTTGGGATATCTCCGACCTGTCTGTGATCGATGAAAATATATCGAAGATTGAACGGGAGCTTGGCCCAGTGGAGATCCTCGTGAACATTACCGGCGGGCCGCCGCCGACAGCGGCCAGCGGTCAAGACCCAGCATTGTGGTCCAAACATTTTCAGTCAATGGTCCTCTCTGTAATTGCTATAACAGACCGGGTGCTGCCAAATATGCGGGCACGGCACTGGGGCCGGGTCATCACCAGCACTTCCTCCGGTGTGGTGGCGCCAATTCCCAATCTCGGCATTTCGAACGCGCTCCGGCTTTCGCTGGTTGGTTGGTCGAAGACACTTGCACGTGAGGTGGGCAAAGACGGCATTACCTCAAACATTATTCTTCCCGGGCGCATCGCAACGGGCCGCATCAAATTCCTCGACGAAATGAAAGCCAAGCGCGAAGGCCGCACCGTGGAGGACGTTGCTGCCGAGAGCACGAGCAGCATTCCGCTCGGCCGTTACGGCGAGCCGGAAGAATATGCCGATGTGGTCGCGTTCCTGGCCAGCGACCGTTCCGCTTACATCTCCGGCTCCGTGATCCGTGTGGATGGCGGCTTGATCGCCAGCGTTTAGACAGAGTGGATTAAAATCTACGTCGAAGTTTTTTTGCGTGACGCATGAACAACGAATTGGACCAACGGACAATTGAGGCGCTCTGCGGCATAGCGACCGCAACGCTTACAACGGTCTTGCTTAGGAAGGGGCTTCGCAATGTCTGGCTGCGCGGCTCCAAACCGTTACGCCCAGGTCAGGCACGCGTTGCGGGCCCGGCATTCACGCTAAGATTTGTGCCGGCGCGCGAAGACCTGGCGACGCCCGCATCTTGGAGTTCTCCCGTTTCGACCCGCGCCGCGATCGAGTCCATGCCGCCGGGCTGCGTTGCGGTTGTTGACGCCATGGGCATTGCCGATGCGGGCATTTTCGGGGATATTCTCTGCCAACGCATGAAGGTTCGCGGGGTCGCAGGTCTGATCACGGATGGAGTCGTCCGCGATCTTGCCGGTGTGCTACAGACTGATTTGCCGGTATGGTGCAAGGGCGCCGCTGCACCGCCATCTGTAGCTGGACTTACTTTTGTTAATTGGCAAGATCCAATCGGATGCGGCGGTGTCGCGGTGTATCCAAGCGATGCGATCGTGGCCGATCAAGATGGTGCAGTAGTGATTCCGCGAGCGTTGCTTGACGATGTTGTGGAAGAAGCGGTGGAGCAGGAGGAACTGGAAGCGTGGATTATCGGTAAGGTGCAAGCGGGCAGTTGTCTTCCGGGTCTCTACCCACCGAATGCGGAAACCAAAGCTCGATATGAGGCATTCCGAAGAGGCCACGTCAAATCTACTGGGTAGGTGGGGATTGTAATCAACGAACCGGGTCTTTTCTGGTCACCGCCCAGCGGACAGGGTTCCTGCATCGCGGCATGACGGTTTTAGCAGGGTTCGAATCAATAGGGCCGAAAATCGGGGGAGACTTGTCACAATCAAGTTACGCTACGCCGAATATGCCCCCGGTCAACCCTCACAGTTCTCTGTATAGCAGGATCGCTTGGCGCATCATGCCGATTTTGTTCATCGGCTACATCATCGCCTACCTCGACCGGGTGAATGTCGGCTTTGCCAAACTGCAAATGATGAGCGAACTGAAATTCAGTGAGAGTGTCTATGGATTGGGTGCCGGCATTTTTTTCCTGGGATACTTTTTGTTTGAGATTCCGAGTAACGTCATTCTTCACATAGTAGGCGCGCGGGTTTGGATTTGCCGAGTCCTGGTCACCTGGGGAATTGTCTCGGCCTGCACGGCCCTGGTGCGAAACCCATGGGAGTTCTACGCCATCCGATTCCTGCTTGGCGTCGCGGAAGCAGGGTTTTTCCCGGGTATGATCCTGTACCTGACGTACTGGTTTCCGTCCCATCGGCGGGGCAAAATGGTGGCAGTCCTGTTGGCTGGAAGTGCGGTCTCAGGAATTATAGGTGGACCAATCTCCGGATTTATCTTGCGCTCCTTTGCGGGAAGCCTACATCTTGCGGGATGGCAGTGGCTTTTCATTCTCGAAGCCACCCCCGCAATGATCCTGGGCATTGTTCTCCTGTTTTGTCTCGAGGACCGGGTGGCGAACGCCAACTGGCTTTCCCCGGAGGAAAAGGCCGTCATCTTTGCAGAGATCAATGAAGAAGCAACTGCGAAAACGCACCGCACCATCCTTTCCGTCTTCACTTCTCCACGTGTCTGGCTTATGGGTCTGATCTTCTTCGGCATCGAGATGGGATCGTATGCAATCGGATTCTGGCAGCCAACCATCATCCGCCAAACTGGCGTCAAAGACGCTTTTTACATAGGCTTGCTGACCATGGTGCCTTACACGTTCGCACTCATTTCCATGATCCTTTTCGGCCGCCATGCAGATAGGACGCGCGAACGCCGTTGGCACGTGGTTGTGCCGAGCATCGTTGCGGCGCTTGGCTTCGCCTTGTGCACTCAGGCGGGCAGCAGCACGACAGTTGCCATGATCGGCCTGACAATGGCTGTGGTTGGTGTGGTTTCGGCAATCCCCATGTTCTGGGCGTTGCCAACATCTTTCCTGGGCGGAGCCGCCGCAGCCGTCGGCATTGCATTTGTCAATTGCACAGGAAATCTGGGCGGATTTCTCAGCCCCGTGATTATCGGTTTTCTGAAAGACTATACGGGCACACTGAATTCGGGATTGTTTCTGGTTTCAGGATGTATGCTGGCGTCGGCGATTCTGATCGTTGCACTAGTCCCGGCAAAACTAGTAAATCATTGACCCTGCTTGGCAAACCAGAGACAAGCATCCACGATCAAAGCCGCAAATGGCGTGAGGGGAAAGAAATGACCAAGGGTCTGCGCAAAGGGCTCACCAGTTATGGCGACGCCGGCTTTTCGTTGTTCCATCGCAAAGCCTTCATCAAGGCGTTGGGATATTCCGACGATGCGCTCGATCGCCCGATTGTTGGTGTAACCAATACTTACAGTGACTACAACCCGTGCCATGGCAATGTGCCCGATCTTATCGAAAGCGTGAAGCGGGGAGTTTTGCTCGCTGGTTGCCTGCCAATGGTGTTTCCGACGATTTCAATTCACGAGAGCTTCGCCCATCCAACCTCCATGTTTCTGCGCAACCTTATGGCGATGGATACGGAAGAGATGATTCGCGCACAGGCGATGGATGCGGTGGTGGTGATCGGAGGCTGCGACAAGACCTTGCCGGCTCAGGTGATGGCTGCGGCGAGCGTGGATTTGCCGGTTGTGGTGCTGCAGACCGGGCCAATGACGGTGGGTAATCATAGGGGCGAAGTGCTTGGCGCCTGTACAGACTGCCGGCGACTGTGGGCCCAGTATCGCGCCGGCATGATCGACGAAGCTGAGATCGATCTGATCAGCAGCCGCCTGGTTCCAACGGTGGGCACTTGCGGGGTAATGGGAACAGCAAGCACCATGGCCTGCCTCGTCGAGGCGCTTGGCCTGGCAGTGCCAATGAGCGCTACTGCGCCTGCAACCCATGCAGACCGCCGCCGTATAGCCGAGACCAGCGGCAAGCGTGCTGCCGAAATGGCAATCTGCGGTTCGCCGAGGCCAAGCGACTTGATCACCGAAGCGTCTGTGCGCAACGCGATGACCGTCTTGCAGGCGATCGGCGGATCGACCAATGGGTTGATTCACCTGACAGCCATGGCTGGCCGCGCCGGAGTCAAACTCGACATCGATGCTTTCGATCGGCTGGGACGCGAGATCCCGGTATTGCTCAACCTCAAGCCCTCCGGAACGCATTATATGGAACACTTCCATAGCGCCGGCGGCTTGCCAGCACTTATGCGCGAACTCAATTCGTTTCTCGATCTTGATGCGCTCAGTGTCTCAGGCGGTACCATCGGCGATGCGATTGCCAAGGCGGAATCGGCGCAGGAGCAGGATGTTATCCGCAGCCTGGCGGCGCCGTTGAAGAAGGTAGGCGCAATCGCAGTGCTACGTGGCAATCTTGCGCCAAATACCGCCGTTATAAAGCAATCGGCGGCTTCGCCTGACTTGATGCGTCATACCGGCCGTGCAGTGGTATTCGAATCAGTAGAGGAAATGACACTGCGCATCGACTCACCAGATCTTGATGTGAATGCCGATGACGTTCTTGTTTTGCGCAATGCCGGGCCGAAAGGCGCGCCAGGCATGCCGGAGGCGGGCTATCTGCCGATCCCGATGAAACTGGCCCGCCAGGGAGTAAAAGATATGGTACGCATTTCCGATGCGCGGATGAGCGGCACTGCTTTTGGCACCATCGTATTGCATATCACGCCGGAAGCCGCTGTGGGCGGCCCGCTCGCCGTCGTGCAGACCGGCGACCGGATTATGCTTGACGTAGAAGCGCGCCGGATTGAACTGCTGATCGACGATGCCGAAATGCAAAGCCGCCTTGCCGCGTGGAAAGATTTGCCGCCACAACGCGAAAAAGCCACTCGCGGCTACGCTAAACTCTTCGAGGATTGTGTCCTGCAGGCCGACCGAGGTTGCGACTTCAATTTTCTTCTGCGCGAGCTCGACTCAAGAACTGACTCGTGAGGCGTAACACGAAGCTACGCGTCGGCCCTGAAAGCGCAAATCGCTTTGCAACGATAAAGGAATGCGACTCGTGAAGAACCTCGATCATACCGCAAACGGTGTCTATGCTATCGCTGCAACTCCTTTCACGCCGGATGGCGCAGTCGACACGGCATCTGTCGATCGCATGACTGATTTCTATCTATCCTGCGGCGTTTCCGGCCTGACCATCCTCGGCATGATGGGCGAAGCGCCAAAGCTTGACGCGGCTGAGGCAATGGCGATTTCCAACCAGGTTGTCAGGCGGGCGAATGTGCCAGTGGTTGTCGGCGTGTCCGCGCCAGGCTTTGCGGCCATGCGGGCTCTGGCTCGCGGAGTGATGGAACTCGGCGCCGCGGGCGTCATGATCGCGCCACCCTCGTCCCTGCGCACCGACGATCAGATCGTCGACTACTACGCGCAGGCCGTAACGGCGATAGGTACTGATATCCCATTCGTCATTCAGGATTATCCGTTGGTGTTGACAGTCGTGATGACTCCGAGAGTCATCCGGCGGATTGTGATGGACAACCCGTCGTGCGTAATGTTGAAGCATGAAGACTGGCCGGGACTTGAAAAGATCTCAACGTTGCGCGCCTTTCAAGGCGACGGATCGCTTCGGCCGCTTTCGATTCTTACCGGCAATGGCGGCTTGTTTCTGGATTTCGAACTCGAGCGTGGCGCGGATGGCGCCATGACAGGCTACGCTTTTCCTGACATGCTGGTCGATGTTGTAAAGCTTGCCCAGGAAGGACAGCGCGATGCCGCCCACGACCTGTTTGATGCGCATCTTCCGCTCATCCGTTACGAACAGCAGCAAGGTATCGGTCTGGCGGTCCGCAAATACATTCTGAAAAAGCGTGGCATAATTGCCCATGACACGCAGCGTGCTCCGGGCGCTTCGCTCAGCGTGACGTCACGAGCCGAGATAGATTATCTTTTGCGGCGCCTCGCAGGTCATGATCCGCGTGCTGGACAGTAGTGAAGAGCGGATTGCTGCTGTCAGCGCTCGTCAAAACTGCTACTGTAGACTGAGTAGCCGGGCAGGATTGACTTTAGACATTTTATGGCTCGCCAAAATAGCGATCAGCTTTCGAATCAGGCAGATAAGTTGTGCGCACAATTTGGCCTGCCCTCGTGCAAAACTGATCGTATGTTAAGCCAGCTAAGGCTTCTGTTTGTCACACTTGTCCGATTCTTTCGCGCTCGCAGGGACCTGCTCCTGGAAAACATGGTGCTTCGGCAACAGCTTGCGGTCTTAAGGCGAAGGCATCCGCAGCCAAGATTCGCCTGTTCTGACCGATTGCTTTGGGTGATATTGCGGCGGATTTGGAGCGGCTGGAAGCAGGCGTTGATTCTCGTCCAGCCGGAGACCGTTGCGCGATGGCACCGAGCCGGTTTCAAACTGTATTGGACGTGGATCTCGCGGCATCGGACCCAAGCTGGAAGAAAATGCGTCAGCAGGGAATTGCGTGCACTGATCCTCCGCAAGGTCGCCGAAAACACGACCTGGGGCGCGCCGCGTATTCATGGGGAGTCAAAAATGCTTGGCTTCGATGTTTCCGAGCGAACTGTGCTGGCTGGATGCGGAGAGCGCCAAGGAGCCCCGAGCCGGCAAAGCGATGGGCGGTCTTTCTGAGCAATCATCGTGAAGCTATCGCTGCAATGGATTTCTTCACCGTGCCAACGCTCACCTTCGGTGTGCTCTACTGCTTCTTCGTCATCGCGCATGACCGGCGGCGTATCCTCCATTGCAATGTGACCAGACATCCGACCAGTGCCTGGGTCGTTCAGCAATTGTGCGAGGCGTTCCCATACGATTCGGCTCCAAAGTTCCTGATCTTTGATCGTGGCGCAAACTTCAATGGAGAAGTAATCGTGACAGTGAAGAGTTTCGGCGTCCAGCCCAAGCGGACGAGTTTCCGAAGTCCATGGCAGAACGGCGTTGCCGAGCGTTGGGTTGGCAACTGCCGCAGGGATTTGCTCGACAACGTGATTGTCCTGAATCAGTGGCACCTGAAACGCTTGATGAACGAATACGTCAGTTACTATCACGACGACCGGACGCATTTGGCGCTGGAAAAGCGAACGCCTGCGGGTCGTGAGGCAGCGAAGAATCACGATGCAGGTTATGGAATCATAGCCACGCCAAGGCTTGGCGGGCTTCATCATCGTTACGACCTGGCCGCCTGAGTTGGAGCATCGAGCGCCCTGCCTCCAAGTTGAAGTTGGATTGCGGAGATCTGCGTCTGCCGATCTTTTGCGACCCGTTCGGTGCCAAATTCGTGACCGAGCGAAGAGTCCGAACGCCCGATTCCCATTTCAAGAATCCCATTAAATGCCGGCTCCAGCTGCAGGATTTATGTCCTTGTTGGCTATACGGATAGTATTTTGGCGAGGCACAGGTGAAGACTGCGATCCCTATCGGAAGTGGTCGGGCGACGTCGCCCTTGTCGAGCGAGCGGGGAAGCGGCCTGATGACCGTGAAGTGCGCATTGACGGGCGGTCAGAAGGTGTAAAGGCAATACATCAACATCTGAGACTGAAGATTGTCCGTAAGTATTTGTAAAAAGGATAGCTTAATTGTCATTACGCGTGGCCAAGAATACGTGCCGATTAAATGAAGTGACTGGCTCATTCGGCATCCTTCAATTGATTTGGCCCTGCCTCCGGCAGCTCCGCTTACGACATGCTGACTCCGCTGCGTTCGGTACCTTTCCAAAGACCAATCTGATAAACGGTTCCATCGTAAGCGTTCGAAGTTCCCATCTTGACTGGAAGAGAGTGTCCAACAGGTGTCCGCTTGTTTTTAAGTGGGCGCCTGATGAGTGTGTCTACGCGGCTTAGGAAGAGTGGGTCTTGATTAAGCGATGTTCCAAGGCAGCGAAAGATGATCCTGAGACCAGAGGGAAGGCACCCAAGGGCGGCGAAGCCTAAATCTTGCGGGGAGGGTTCCCTTGACCCTTCCGCGTACTCAGATGTTGTCCCGTACTTATTCTCTGAGTCACCCTTGAACAATCCTTTTCCCGAACGAGCACTATTGAGCAGAGCGGAAGCGATCTGGTCGATAGTCTAGTTCCAGTGGGTAGGCAGATGATGTCTGACGGCACTTTTTGTAGGCAATAGTCTATGGACACTGGGTGTGCGGAGGCGTTAACCCGCGTGTCTATCTTGCCATTTGCCCACTTTGGAATCCATTCGGTTGATTATCGGTCGTTTCAGCGCCGCACTCCACGCCGATCATCGCCACTGCCGGGAAACTCGATATGGATAGAACCGAACGCCGGCTGTTGCTGCGCGGCAAGCTGCCGTATCTCGGCCTCACCCGGAGCAGCAGCCGTGACCGAAAGCAAAGCTGTGAATGCTACTGCGGAATCCACCAGTTCACTGCGCTCGAGAGCCCGCCGCCACTTGAGCACATGGTTAGCGTTCCGCCCGTGAGCACGTGTCACCAACGCCACCCTCGCGCCTGCGTCGAACGTCAGCTTTACAACCTGCCGCTTCTCTGCGACCGCCATCTGCGAACGCGACATTCCGTTCCTTCTCCCCGAAGGAAGACCGCATGTAGACATGATGGAGCAGGTGTCTATGGCGCTATAAGATGGTTCGATGGCCAAGATCAGAGGCGGAATCATCTGGGGTTTCTACGGGAGGCAGTGATGCCGGACTGGAGGCTGTGATGGAAGAACAAGATCAAACCAACAAACAGACGAATGTGGATGTGCGCAAGTGGTTGACCGATATAAGCAAGCGTTGTCCAGAATGTGGGTCAAGTAACCTGACCACAGTCGAGAACGAGCGCCCCCTGAAGCACAGGTGCCTGGATTGCCTGATCTTCTTCGCGGAGAGAGACCTGAAGGAGAAGCCATGATCGCATTCGACAGCCGCGGAACCGCATAACAGACGCGGTTTCCCTGCATGAGGTCGCCCAGATGATCGCAAATGCAGAAGGGCGGCCCAAAGAAAAACGAGCCACCGCTTCGCCGTTTCTTCAGGTGCTTTGAAATGCTTGGATGACCGAGATTCCGGATATTGAATGGTCAACTGTTGAAAACTGGGCTCCTACTGAAGTGGACCCCAAATTCATTCCGTCCTTGTCTGGGCGGAGCCCAGTACGCTCCTTTGCACTTTCTGAGGCCCGGGATTTGTGCAGTCAAAATCGTGCTTGACAAAGCCTTCTACCTTATCGAGGGGCACCCGATTATTTTAGGATGGTCAGACCTGGGCCACCCGCCATCAGCCTTTCTGAGTGATGCATCCCCAACCGTCGTTATGGCCGCCTAGCGTATCCGCCAATTCCTGGAGTGATTCCTCGAAATCGCCAATTTCCTGTTGCGATGGTTTCATGTGTTTAACAACGAGCACATCCCATGGAAACTCTTCTCTCGTTCCAGCACGCTCAACAGAAACTTTATAACCCTGTGCGCGGAAGTGCTCTGCAAATCGTTCCGCCCCATCTTCCTCTCGGAACACGACAGTGAAATCGATATCCCTTGGCAGGGTGAGGTTATCTCCTTTAGCCTTCAGTCGTCGGAGTACACCGCCGTTATCGTCGTTAGGATGAATCATCTTCCAGAGAGTCCTTTCTAGGCGATCATTAATCGCCGATCAATTCACCGCATTTGAAGCCGGGTCGTTGCGGTTCTAACCGGCAAATCGGAAGGTACCAATTTGATGCTGCTCCTCACATCGTAAAGCGGAAGGGTGTGCTACCATCGATGCCGAATCAGCCTAGAAACCAGTAGGAGAGGCGCGATGAATTGGGAATACAAGATTGTTCGGATTCAAATGTCAGGAAAGCTTGAAAAAGCGGTCGATGACTTGAATGTTCTAGGGTCAGAGGGTTGGGAAGCTGTTTCCGCTTGGGTGGACGCGATTTCCACCCAGGTCCTGCTGAAACGGGATCGCAAAGGATAGCAAGGGTCAAGCTAGCTCACCGGCTATGGGGACACTGGCGGTCAAATGTTGAGAACTGGGCATTCCACCAGCTGAAGTGTGAACGGCTCTGGCGCTAGCGGAGAACTCCCACTTCAAGTGGACTAAATGGACGGATGCAGCTCACGCGCTGAAAATGACGACGGAGACGCCATGATAGTGTCGTTCTCAGACGGGACCACATCTGGGTGTGTGGTCGAGGCGTTGCTGGAACTTCGACCGATCGCCTATGACACGTCAAGATAGCAATCTGTTTTCGAACGGAAGAATCGGGCCAATGCACTTTACCCACCCGCACATTCGGGGAGGCCGGCGTTCCTAAGTGTGGGTATACATCGCATACCCCACGATCGCCGCCAACAGCGATAGGGCAATCAGAATAAAGAAGGTAATCGCCAGTCCGTTAATATGTTTGCGCACCAGCAAATCGCCTTGTGAGGAATCAAGAGGATTGTGTACCTCACGTTGCACCTCATGCTCAAGATCCTCGTATAGCTCTACAACCTGGTCCTTCACGGTTGAATGTGGGTCCGCAGCAGAAGCTTCCCTGGACATGACGATCCTCCTGGGCGGCATCATCCTCGCATTTGCCGTCCTTTGCGATTCTCGTTCCGGATCCGGCACCCTGAATGGCCAATTGGGTACATGCCGCACGGAAAGAAGACGTCGCGAGTAGGATTCGTGCTTTGCCTCGCCAAAACTCCATCCAACCGAGAAATTGAACGGAAGCTTCGACACCTTAACGGTTAAGAGCCGGTTGCGTTCCCCAGACTCGTGTTAGCTGAAAAGCTTTGAAAACAAAGACGGATGGAATTTTGGCGAGGCACAGGTAATCGCAAGATGAAGACTCCTTTATGAGAGCGGCATGGGCTGGAGGGACGGGCAGCTAGGCTGCCTCCGTCTCGATCATTAACAATTCATCGACTGCCTCGGTGTAGCCGGACAGGTAGCGGATCAGGAGCGTGCGAAGGTCGGAGCAGAAGCGTGAGGCCATGCTCGATTCCCAGTAACCGCTGTAAGCGGCCATGGTCTCGAATGCCCCAATCGCAGCAAGGGCTTTGAGTGCCGTCAAGGGGCGGGTGTTGGCGGGGAAGTGGTACACCTGAGGCTCGGACTCTTCACTTTGCCTGGTTTCCTCGCCGGCCGCAACGGACTCAGTCGTCCCGAAGCGCATCCGGATGGCAGGAATGATGGCCTGGAGGAGCAGATCGCCAATCTGGTTCGTGTCGTCGAACATGTCGGTCGGCTAGCCGCACAGGGCATCGCAGTTGTCGCTGGGCCCCGACAGGGCAGTCGCCACGATCGAATCGATGAGCGACATTGGGAACATTGAAAGTGACATGGAAATGCCCTCCAAGGGGATGAGAATGCATTGCTTAATCTGGAGCGATTGCCGGAATCGGCCTCGGAGTGAGTGTGTAACGCCTAGAATCTTACCTGAGCATGGCTCGAAAGGCATTACCAAGGGAATACAAATCGCACTCCGCAGGCTCGTTCTTTCTTGCCGATGGCTGCCAGGCGTCGGACACTAAAGCCACTACCTTGAATCAGACTCTTCCCCAAGGAGGCCGTTCATGCAGAATCGCGAAGTTTTCTTGAAGGTGACCCCTAGTAAAAAGGCAATTTGGACCGATAGCCGATAGTGGCGGCTCACGTCCGCCGAACGAGGCAAGTTGATGAGAAGAGCGTTCGTCGTAGTAATGGTTGTTCTTTCTCTGGCATCGTTGCCGGCAGCAGGAATGCCTGCCACTCCCCTGGCAACATTGCACGCAGTCCACGTCCTCACAAACACCGAGGCCGACAAGGGCCTGCCGGTAGCTTTTGAGGCTACGGTGGGCTACTCGCGCTGGTACGACAACGGGTTCTTCGCCAACGACGCTGGCGAAGGTCTCTATGTCCTGATGTCGCCGGCGGCTTCGTTCACGCCCGGGGACCATGTATTCATTCGGGGCACGACCCATGGAAGCTTCCGCCCCCTCGTGAACGCATCGAGCGTCACACTTCTTCGTCACGGGTCGCCTCCGGTGCCGGTCGACGCCACTTACGACGAGCTGATTCGCGCTCAATACGACGCTCTGAGGGTCAAGATGACCGCTACGGTGCGCGCTGCCGATACCGTGGTGAGCAGGAGTGGCAGCGTTCGCAGCACGCGTCTTCAGCTGGTCACGCCGGAAGGCCATCTTGAAGCCGACGTCGACGTGGACAATCCGAATCTAATGAAAACCCTGCTGGATGCGCGTGTAGAGATTACCGGCGTTTCGGCTGGCAAATTCGACGACAAGATGGAGCAGACGGGGATCGTGCTCTATGTCGCCCAATTCCAAGACATCAAAATTGTCGAGGAAGCACCGCTCGATGTGTGGTCTTATCCGGTAACGCCCATGGACCAGGTCCTTTACGTCCCGCACATCTCCGGCCTCACGCCAAGGGTCCGGATTCACGGAACAATTACCTATTATCAGCCCGGCTCGACCGTGGTTCTTCAAGACGGCGTCAGGAGCGTGCGGGTGTCCACGCATGACCGTGAGCCTTTGCGAATCGGCGATCTGGCCGATGCAACAGGCTTCCCAGACGTGCACGACCGCGAGTTGACGCTCTCCGATGGAGAATTCAGGGACAGCCTGATCTCAAAGCCAGTACCCCCGCATGTCACGACCGCGAAGGAACTGGCGTTCTGGAGTCCCAATCAACCCGGCGGCCAGGAGGACAACCTGGTTTCGGTTGAGGGCCAGGTTGTTACGGAGAGCCGCGCAGCCACCCAGGATGAATATGTCCTCAAGTCGGACGGACGGCTATTCACGGCGATCTATCACCACCCGCTGGCGGGTGAGGACGTGCCGGGAATGTTGAATGTCCCGACTGGCGCAACCATTCGCGTAACCGGCATCAGCACCATTCTGGACACCAATGCGGTTGAGCCGGGACAGGAGACCTCGTTCAATATCCTGCTGCGTTCTTTCGATGACATAACCGTGGTAGCAGCGCCGTCGCTGCTGAGCGTAAGGAACCTGATCCTGCTGATCGCGCTGTTGATGGTGTCAGTGTTGGTGATCGTCACCAGAAGCTGGCTGATGGAACAGAACCTGCGCAAGCAAGCGGCTGTTTTGACGGCACAGATCGAGGCAGAATCCATATTCGAGCGGAACCGGAGCACGATTCTTGAAGGAATCAATAGCTGTCAGCCACTTGCGAATGTTCTGCAGCAGATCACGGAAATGGTTTCGCTCAGGTTTCAGGGGGCTCCGTGCTGGTGCAAGACTATCGATAGAATCGAGGCAGGAACTGAACCCCTGAATAAGGAAGGCGCGCGCATTGTGCGCCAGACAATTCCATCCCATTCAGGCTCTATGCTCGGAGAGTTGAGTGTGCGCATCGGTCCAGATCCTAGCTGGATCGAGTCCGAGACCCTTGCGAAGGCGGCGGAGTTGGCCACGCTGGCCATCGAAACCAACCGCATCTATTCTGACCTGACCTACCGCTCAGACTATGACCAGCTTACGGGCCTGCAAAACCGTGCCTCGGTTGACCGGGTCCTTGACTCGATGGTCGAAGCGGCGCCAAAGTCCGGGAAGCGTTTCGGCCTGGTTTACACGGACCTTAACGATTTCAAGCAGGTGAACGACACCTACGGCCACAATGCTGGCGATCAGTACTTGCAACATGCCGCGGCGCGGATGAAGAGCAAGATGCGAGCCGGGGTGACGATCGCGCGCATGGGCGGCGATGAGTTTGCCGTCGTCGTCCCGAACGTCGAGGGCTCTGAGGAACTGGAGACTATTGTCCGCCGGTTGACGAGCTGCTTCGATGATCCGTTCGTCCTGTTCGGGCACACGATTCATGGTTCGGCGAGCTTCGGCTTCGCCACCTATCCCGAAGATGGATCCACCAGGGATGCCATGCTAAGCGCCGCCGACGCGGCCATGTACGTTCAGAAGCACATGAGGAAAGACAACCTGCACACCGTCGGCAGATCAAGCTAGAAGCTGAACTTGCTCCGCCTGCCAAATCATGAAGGTCTCATCGATGAAACCGCCGCTCGATGAATGATGGGAAGTGAATGCGGACGCCCAATCCGGCTCCGGGAGAATCACCGCCAATTCGGACATTGGGCGGTCAGATGTTGATAACTGGGTATCCCACCAACTGAGAGCTCAAACAGTGGAATGATTGGGTGCCTTTGTAGCGCATTCTGAGCCTCCATTAAGATGTGAGGTTGAAGGATTCTACGGCGCATGCAGGTAAGGACCCTTTACCGGCCAACGAGAGAAACTGAACTTGCTCTGGTTCGTCGCAGCGAATACTGAGTGGTGGTCGTGTGATCGGCGAACCTGAGATGACGGGCAACGTCTCAAGTTCCCGATTGCGAATCACTTGGCTGTTGGTGGAACACACGGTATTTTCCGGAATTCTTTGGGAGAGCGGACACAACTTTGTAGAATCGTATGGGTATATTAGGACATAGCTCAAAACCCAGCATCAAACAAGGAGAAAGCATGACTAAGAAGTTCCATTTGATCATTCTAGCTTTTGGGATCACAACTTTGGCGGCGCCGGGCGTCCTGCGCGCACAGCAAGTTCCAGGACCTCACCCAACCTACCTACATGCTTTAAGTGATTTGCGTGCGGCCCGTCATTACTTGAACGACGGATGGGCGTGGGCTCCAGTTAAGCACGATGACAATGAAGCGATTCGCGAAATTGATGCGGCAATCAGTGAGATCAAGCGAGCTGCCATTGACGACAGAAAAGGGTTAAACGACCCGTTTCCGATTGATACCTCGCTGAGTCCGCATAACCGCTTTCGCAAGGCCAACGAGCTTCTATGGAAAGCTCATAACGATTTGTCGAAGGCGGAGGACGTACCGGAGGCACGCGGCTTGAGAGATCGAGCGATTGGTCACGTGGACCGGGCGCATGACATCGTAGACAAAGCGGAGCGAACCGCGCATTGGCAGTAGTCCTGACCTTATCAGGGTCATTCATTTCGTAATCGCCTTGATTACTTGTTTGACTATGTTTAGGCGATCAGACGAGGATGGCTAGAAATGCCATCCTCGTCGCAGTTCTGGAAGATTTGACCAACTGGAACTTCGTTATCCGACGGACTCATTGCACCATCGCCCTTGATTGGGCAGACCAATTCGGAATTCAAATCAACATTTGCGGTCAAATGTTGATAACTGATTGCATGACAGCGTCGGCTCCTCCGACCTGAGTAGACTGGTTGCTGTGAAACGACCAAGAGCTCGGGAGGAAAGGAGCCGAGCATGATGATTATAGG
>Ga0182018_10000436_pt1 | contig 54912 bp, 49 predicted proteins | sample 812P2MmetaG_FD_120490 | JGI IMG/M metagenome (GOLD analysis project Ga0182018, IMG submission 120490) | Permafrost microbial communities from Stordalen Mire, Sweden - 812P2M metaG | ecosystem: Environmental > Terrestrial > Soil > Wetlands > Permafrost | place: Sweden: Stordalen | collected... | reverse complement strand
TTCAGCAGGCGCTCTGCGGCACGGCGTTGCCCAGCTCCGCACGCGTGCCAGAAGCCCTTTGAGATCTCTTCTCGGTCGATCCCGGGCACCAAGAGAGTCTCCAAGGTGTTCAGCACGCCGAGCGCAGCGGCGTGCCAGACCTTCTCGATGTGGGCGCCCCGCGTCGCCAAAGGCGAGCGACGTGCCAGCACCCATAGCCGATGGCATTGTCCAAGGGGGTGCCGATGGAGCCGTCGGGTGTTTCGAGATCCGCGCCTCGGTCAATGAGTGCGACGGCGACATCGACGTCGTCGCTGCTCGCGGCGTAGTGCAGAGGCGTCTCGGGTTTTCCGGCACCGGTGGTAGTGGCGTTGGGATCAGCACCTGCGTCGATCAGCAGGTGCACGATGTCCGGCCCGTTGGGGAAGTAACCAGGCCAATCCGTGACGAAATGGAGTGCGGTGCCGCTACCACCTCGGGCTACGAACCTCGCCCTTGCGAGATCAGGCTCGCCCGCTATGAGACGCCTTACCAGGTCAAGATCACCGCCGTGCACGGCGGTACGCAACTCAACCGCTGTCGGCGCATCCCCCGGGATGGTGCCAGTCGTGGTCCCGTCGGTCATGACGACAATGATCGCAGGATGTGCGCCGCCTCGGAAACTGCGACAGACCAGAGGTCCGGGACGGCTCCTTATTGATCTAGGTGCTCGTACCGAGCCGATCGAAGTGCCCCCGAACACCAATGCGCTCGCGTCTCTCGGAACCTTCGGGGAATGCGATCTTCGTATCTCAGGCAGACGGCCGGAGTTCCACGTTGACCTCGAGACCTAGTGCTGTGGCCACCCCCTGGAGAGTCGTCAGTGTGGCACCTACCCCACCGGACTCGAGGCGGTCGATGGCCGCTTGGCTCGTACCCATGCGACGAGCGAGTTCTCGTTGACTGAGGCCGGCGGCCTCCCTGGCGTCGTGGATGCGCTGGCCCACATCGGCGGCCAGCTTGGCCTCGGCGAAGGCGCGGTCGTATTCCGCCCGCTCGACGGCCGTCATTGCATCGAGTTTCTGGTCCTTCAGCTGCATCCAACTGGAACGGGTCATTCCTTCTCTCCTTCGACCGTGTGCCCTCGGCGATGCAACGGGCCATTGCTTGCCTGGCCCAGGCCACCTCAGCCCGCTCGTTCTGACGTTGTTTGCGAAACGTGGTCAGCAGCACGATCCGCTTCCCTGCAGGGAAGAAGAACGTGATGCGCTGGGCCTTCTGGGCCAGATCGAACCGACGTTCGAAGAGTCCCTCACTGAGCGACCGCGATCGCGGCATCCGGATCGCGGCACCGTGCTCCGCCAGAAACTCGATCCGAGAAGCTACCGCCGGCTGGGGTGCGAATCAAGGGCTTCGACCTCAGCGCTCCGAGCGGTGGCGATCGCAGCGTCGATCAGCTGTGCCCGTCAGGTGTGCGCCAGGAATCGAGGACACGCTGGATATCGGATCTCACCTGATGGCGTGCCTCAGTCCGAGGGACCCCGGACATGAGGAGTTGGTCATAGTCGGTGTCACCGTGACGCACGGAGGCCACGATAGCGAGCGTCACGGCATCGGGGTCGAGGGCCCGTCCGGCAGCACTCCGGCCAACACGTCCACTCCCCCGAGATCCGGCATGGGCGGCAATGGCCATGGCCCTCCCCTCCGGACAACCCGGGAAGAGGTGGATGATCTCAGCGCTGAGAGAGTCCTGGAACTCCTCGTCCTCGACCGATCGGTGCTCGGCTTGGCGCAGGCGGCGCCTCTCTCTTGCCTCCTCATCGGCCAAGCAGGCAACCTCGGCCAGGGCGAGCGCCTTCTCTTCGACGAGGATCCCGTGGCGCTGGTAGCGGCGCCTCGGGCGACTGAACCGCACCACGACTGCGGCGAGTCCGCTCGCCTTCTTCGCTCGCCGGGTGAGTGCGGCATCACCGGCGGGCAGGAACACCAGGTGGTCGAGGTCCGCACATTCGAGACAAAGCGGTCCATCTCCCTCCATGAACAGCAAGTCGCCGGTGCCGCCGCATTCCCCGCAGATCCACTCGTTCAGTGGGGAGATGACGACCAGATCGGGAGCCCGGCCCTGCTTCTCCACCAGGCGTGCCTTTTTGGTCTCGGAAAGATTCGGGGAGATCCAATGGGTTCTGTAGGCAGTCTCGATGGTTGGGTCACCGCTCTTTGAGAACCGCAGCGGCCGATGATCCCTGGAGCGGGCCAGGTAGGCAGTCTCACTGGGCTTCAGCCCTTCGCTCCGGGCCCAGTGGCGAAACGCAGCCATCGCGGTCGAGATCTTGGAGAGGTTGGCTGTGACTGGGCGTTCCAGATAGTCAACCCGACCCTGGCGCCACCGATCGACCTGGGGCGTCGTGAGCCATCCCATGCCGACCATGACGTCTATGGCAGTCACGAATTGATGGTCGGCCAGTGCGGCTTCGGCCGCCTTGACCACCCGATCTTCGAGCTTGCTTCGAACTGCAGTGCCCACGGCCGATAGTTTCGACCAGATGGGGATCGGTGTCCATCGACCGTTCTCCGGGATGCCATCGCCTGAGCGGGGGCGGCGTCGGGAGCGACGCTCCATGCCGCCTTTCAGAAGGGCTGTGGGAGCACCAGGGCCTACCGGTCAGCCGAGTCCTATCCTGCCGAGCGAAGTCCAGAGCGTGCTGAGAGCAATCAGCTCATGGTCGGCCGACCTGTGGACGTGCCTTGCTCACCGACGAGAACTCTGAGAACTGCAGCGTCCTCGGCGAACATCGTGGCGAGTTGAGACATGGCGTCGGGCGCTAGCTCGTATGTGGTCACGGCACCCTTGCCGATCATCTCCGCAGTGGCTTCCAGTAACGCACTGACCTGGTCTTTCTGGAGCCGGCGGTGGGAATCGAACCCACGACCTGACGATTACAAGTCGTCTGCGCTACCAACTGCGCCACACCGGCCGGTGCCGGGGCCCGCTACGGCTCCCCCCACATCCTATGGCCGCCCCCTTCGGCACTGGGGTCCGATGAGGGTTGCCATGCCAACCGTAGTGCGGCATAAATCCGAAACGCTTGCTTCTCCATCCCCAGGTTGGCAGGCTGGCACGCAGTGGCGACCCCTTCCGAATACGACGACCAACCATCGGGCGACTCCGGTGGTCGGGACGGTGGCTTCCCGACGTTTCGTGCGTTCGTCGTTCTCGTCGTCTTCGTGGCGGTGACCGTGCTGGTGCTCAGCAACATCCATCCCGGCGCCACCAACACCGCTTCGGGGTCGACTGCGACCACCACCACCACAACCACCAGGCCCACCCATCCGACGACGACCACCACCACCACTCCCCCGAACAAGGTGCCGGTGGTCGTGGCCAACGCCTCCGGGGTCACCGGGGCGGCGGCGAAGATCAGCAGCCAGCTGGCTACGAGCGGTTGGGACCTCCTGGCGCCGGTCAACGCCACCACGGAAGTGACGTCGTCGTCGGTGTACTTCGTGGCCGGCTTCCAACCCGAGGCCGAGAGCATCGCCACGTCGCTGCACCTCCCGGGGAGCGCAGTGGCCCCGTACACCACCGCCGTCCCGATCAGTTCCGTCGGAACTGCTCAGGTGGTGGTCGTGGCCGGCCCCGACCTGGCCGACAAGACCGGCGCCGCGGCCGCCACCACGACCACCACCGCTGCGGCCGCCGCCGCCACCACCGCCGGCTGATCGCCGAACGATCGGCCGTGCCCAGCAGAGGGGTCGATCCGGTGCCGTCCGCCGACCTGCGGCGTGCTGTGGCACCGCTGTTGATCGATCCGCCGCGGTCGGCCGTCGTATGCGATTTCGACGGCACGCTGTCGCCGATCGTCGAGGACCCCTCCCGGGCGCGCCTGCTCGACGGCATGGGCGGGGTGCTCGGCCGTCTCGCCCGTCGGTTCGGACTCGTCGCCGTGGTGTCGGGTCGACCGGTCTCGTTTCTCTCGGATCGACTGGCCGCTACCGGGGACCCACCGACCGGTGCGTCGGATGGGACGACAGCGAACGCCGCACCCATCCAGCTGGTGGGCCTGTACGGGCTCGAGTGGTCAGGGCCGGGCGGAACGATCACCACGGAGCCGGGCGTCGACTCGTGGCGCCCGATCGTCCTCGAGGCCGTTTCCCGCCTGCGCTCGGGCGCTCCCCCCGGCGTGGTGGTCGAGCCCAAGGGTCTGGCGGTCACCATTCACTGGCGCCAGGCCCCCGAGGCCGCGTCCTGGGCCCGGACGGCAGCGGCAGCCGAGGTGGAGCGCAGTGGACTGCGGGCCCACCCGGGCCGCCTCTCCACCGAGCTGCGCCCACCCGTCGAGATCGACAAGGGCACGACCGTCGGTCGTCTGGTCGAAGGGAGTTCGGCCGTGTGCTACCTGGGTGACGACCTCGGTGACCTGCCCGCCTTTGCCGCACTGACTCGGCTGGGTTCCGGGCACGGACTGGCGACGGTCTCGGTGGCGGTGGTCGACGAGGAGAGTGCTCCCGAAGTGGCCGACGCCGCCGACGTGGTTGTTTCCGGTCCGAGCGGAGCCCTGATCCTGTTGGGATGGCTGGCCGACGCCGCATCGGGGATCAGCGCCAGCTGACCGGATTCGGGGTGGTGATCTCGGCGGGTGGCGGTGATCTCAATGGGCCGCATGGAGCTGGTCGTCCAGCCAGTCGGCCGGCCGCCGGGCGAGGATCAAGGCAGTGAGGTGGTCGGCCCATGCCGCTTTTTGGTCGTCTTCCATATCGAGCGCCCCGGCCAGCACGGCCGCGGTGCCCGAGACGTCGAACGGGTTGACCTCGAGGGCGGCGGGGCCGAGCTCGTCGAAGGCTCCGGCCTCGTGCGACAGTGCGAGGACACCGTGCCGGGTGTTGATCAGGGGCCCCTCCTTGGCCACCAGGTTGAGACCGTCCCGTACCGGATTGACCAACAGGACGTCGTAGCGGGAGAGGGCGGCGAGAGAGCGCTGGTAGTCGTCTTCGACTTCGAGGATGATCGGTGTCCAGCCCGGCGTGGCCCACCGTGCATTGATGCGGGCCACCGTCGACTCCACCTCGTTCTGGTAGCCGAGGTACTCGGGCAGGCCCTGGCGAGTGGGATAGGCCAGGGCCACGAACACAACTCGCCCGCGCCGTTGGGGCTGGCGTTCGAGCAGTTCCTCGAACGCCCAGAACCCCCGGAGCAGATTCTTGGACAGCTCCATCCGGTCCACCCGCACGATGACCTGGCGATCGGGCCCACCGATCCGATCCTCCAAGCGGGCCAACGCCTCGGCCACCGCCGGTTCGGCCGCCCGCGAGCGAAGTCGATCGGCGTCCACGGAGAGGGGAGAGACGAACGTGGCGGCGGAGGCACCCACGACGTCGCCGTCCCGATCGAGGAGGGCCAGTCCCTGCCGATAGGCATCCGCCCACCGCGCCGTGTGGAATCCGCAGGCGCTGAAATCGGACATCGCCGACAGCAGCTCGGTCCCCACCGCGGTGGGAAGCATCCGCAGCACCGATGGATCGGCGAACGGGGTGTGGGTGAAGTGAACCGTCTTGAGATCGGGACGGAGCCGAGCGAGCGTGGATCCCATCAGGGCCAGGTGATAGTCCTGCACGAGGACCCGACCGGATTCCGGTGCCACTTTGGCCACCTTGAGGGCAAAGAGCTCGTTGAACTCGCGGTAGGCCTCCCAGGCCTCCGTCCACCGGTAGTCGGAGCGGGGCCGGCGAGCGGCATCGAAGAGGTGGTGGTGACAGAACCACAGGGTGGCGTTCGACACCACGTTGTAGGCCATGTTGTAGACGTGGGGATCGGGCTCGACCAACTCGATGGCCAGACCGTCGTCGGCCATCAGCCCCTCGGCCATGGCCGCTCGGTCCCCTTCGTCCAGTGCGCAGGCGACCCATGTGGCCCCGGTCCCCACCACCAGCGGATGGAGCGAGCCAGCCAGTCCGCCACCGGGAGACCCGCTCACCGGCCGGCCACCCTCGAGGTGGAAGGCGAGGGGCCCCCGGTTCGAGACCAGCACGGTATCGGCAAGCGTGCCGTCTCCGTCCAGGCGGGACCGGTCGATGGCCATGGAGAGGGACGCTACCCGGTGACCACTCCGGGCAAGCGGAGGGGATGGGCACTTGACAAGTTAGTGAGTGAGCACTCACAATGGACCAATGATGGTTCCGGGCAGACAGACCGCCGATGAGCGGCGCACCGCGGTGCTGGCTGCGGCCATCTCCGAATTCGCCCGATCCGGCTACGCGGGGACGTCGACCGAGGCCATCGCCAGCCGGGCGGGGATCTCCCAGCCCTATCTGTTCCGCCTGTTCGGCACCAAAAAGGATCTCTTCGTGGCCACCTACGACCTGGTGGGCGACCGCATCGTCCGCGAGCTGACCTCGGTCAGCGAGGGCCTCGAGGGAGAAGAGGCGCTCGAAGCCATGGGCGCCGCCTATCTCGAGTTGATGCAGGACCCAGAGCTTCTCCAGGTCCAGCTGCATGGCTTTGCCGCCGCGCCGGGAGACCCGGACATCGCCCGCAGCTGCCGACGGACCTTCGAGGTGCTCCAGGAGATGGTGGTCGAGCGGGCCCACGTGACCGATGACAAGCTCCGCGGGTTCTTCGCCATGGGCATGCTGATCAACGTCATGGCGGCCATCGATCTGCTCTCCCTGTCCGAACCGTGGGCCCAGAGCCTCTGCTCGGTCCCCGAAAAGTCTCAAGCCATCCGATCCGCATCCCAGGCCCTCGAGGCACAGCGTCGTGCCGACGGGGTCGCCACCGAGGAGGTCCCCGCATGAATCAGCCACTTACTGTCCCTCTCTTTTTGTCCGCTGTAACTAGTGATCAATCACAACCAAAGGCTTGGCGCACCGTCCGCCGAGCCGGTGCCCGGCGCCGGGGAAGGGCCCGGACAGAGCAGAGCCGGCCAGGTCAGACGTTCGACGGATCGGTGAGCCTCCCGCCGGCCGGGACCGAGGCGAACGGCTCCGGCCCCAACGGGTCGTCAGCGTCGATCTCACCAGCGACGAGGTCGAGAGCGATCTGGGCCGTCGTGGTGACCGGTTTGGCCCTCTTCATGGCCTCGCTGGACAACCTGGTGGTCTCGACCGCCCTGCCGGTCATCCGGGTCCACCTCCATGCCGGCCTCTCCGGTTTGGAGTGGACGGTAAATGCCTACACGCTGACCTTCGCCGTCCTGTTGATGTCGGCGGCGGCGGTCGGGGAGCGATTCGGCCGCAGGCGCATCTTCGTCCTCGGCATTGCCCTGTTCACCGCGGCGTCGGCGATGGCCGCCATGGCCCCAAGCATCGCCGTCCTGGTGACGGCCCGGGCCCTTCAGGGCGCCGGGGGCGCCATGATCATGCCCTTGTCGCTGACCCTTCTCAGCGCAGCCGTACCGCCACACCGGCGCAACGCGGCGCTGGGGATCTGGGGCGCCATCGGCGGCGCCGCGGTGGCCATCGGGCCCCTGGTGGGCGGCGCGGTGACCAGTGGATGGTCGTGGCAGTACATCTTCTGGTTGAACGTGCCGGTGGGAATCGTGCTCGTTCCGCTGGCCTGGTGGAAGCTCTCGGAGTCCCGGGGAGCGCGTACTCGGCTCGATCTGGTCGGGGTGGGACTGGTCAGCGTCGGTCTGTTCGGGATCGTGCTCGGGCTGGTGCGCGGCAATGCCCACGGCTGGACGAGCGGGTCGGTACTCGCTTCCTTCGTCGCCGGTTCGATGGCCCTGGCCGGCTTCATCGCCTGGGAGCTCCGGTCGAGCCACCCCATGTTGGATATCCGGCTGTTCCGGAACCGCGGGTTCGCGTCGGTCAATGTGACCGCCATGCTGTTCAGCTTCGGGATGTTCGGCTCGATCTTCTTCCTGACCCAATTCCTTCAGACGGTCCAGGGCCTCTCCCCCTTGGCTGCCGGCATCCGCGTCCTGCCGTGGACGGCCATGCCCATGCTGTTGGCGCCGGTGGTGGGCATGTTGGCGGAACGCTGGGGCGGCAAGCCCCTGGTGGTGACCGGACTCATCTTCCAGGCCATCGGGCTGACCTGGCTGGCGCTGCTCATCACCCCGTCGACGCCCTACGCGGGCATGGTGGCGCCGTTCGTGATCAGCGGCATGGGCATGACCCTCTTCTTCGTCCCCCTGGCCTCATTGGTGCTCGGAGCGGTGCCCGCCGCGCTGGAAGGGGTTGCCTCCGGGGCGAACAGCGCCTTCCGTGAGTTGGGGGGTGTCCTCGGAATCGCCCTGCTGGGTGCGATCTTCGCCAGCCATGGTGGCTACCGCTCGGGACAGGACTACGTGAGCGGGATGACTCCCGCCGTCTACGTCGGCGCCGCCGTGGTGGCCCTCGGGGCGGTCACCGCCCTGTTCATCCCGGGCCGGCGGAGTCGCCGGGCCACGCTGGCAGTCACTCCCACCGTGCTGTCGGCGCCGGCGGCCACCCTGCAGGCCGAAGGTCCTCTGCCCGTGCCGGATGACGAGACGGGGTGTGGTGGCCGCCGGCCGCTCGAGGAAGTGGCCTACGCCTCTGCCTAGTGGTGGCGCTCAGTCCGGCGTGATCAGCGAGGCCCGGGCAAGGGCCGCCCGCAAGATGTCGGTGGCCTGTGGCCGGAGCTCTGCGAGCGGCCGGTTCCGGTGGATCCGGACTCCCAGGTCCACCTGGGCGACGGTCTGCACGCCGAAGGCGGAGGCGACATCGATCAGCAGTGCCAGCTCGACGGCGTAGCCGTCGGCCAGGCCGCATTTCTCCAGGACCGATCGTGGGGCGGCCGTCTCGCCGGCCAGGGGTTGCTCGATCGAGGCCAGGTAGGGGAAGAGGAGGTCGATGACCGGTCTGGCCATCAGCTCGGTGACCCGACCCCCCCCGTTGGGAATGCCGTGGAGCGGTCGCTGATAGAAGCCCTTGACCAAGGTGAGCGAATCGTCAGACAGCAATGGACCGACCAGGCCGGTCACGAAATGAGGCCCGAAGTTGGTCACGTCGGCGTCGACGAACACGACCAGGTCGCCATCGGTGGCTTTCAACGCCGTGCGCATGGCCTGCCCCTTGCCTCCATGGGGTGCCTCGGCCGCGATGACCTCGGCCCCGGCCTGCCGGGCCAGCTCAGCGGTCCGGTCGGTGGAGCCATCGTCGACCACCACGACCTCGTCGACCAGCGGTACGCCACGGGAGGCACCGGTCAGCGCCGAGACGATCGAGGAAACCACCTGGCCAACCGTGGCTGCCTCATTACGGGCCGGGACGCACACCGAGATCCGCCGGGCCCCTTTGTGCTCGGTAAGCTCGGCCGGATCGAAACGGGTGTGCGTGAAGTGCTTCCTGTCCTCACCGGGGGTGCGTCCGATCGGCATGTCGCCCATCTTCGCTCACGCGGAACCATGGTGTGAAAGCGGAGGTGCCAGCCGAGGTACGAGAGGCGATCATCCGCCCGCATTGACGTGGGTTCGCTTTTCGTCCAAAATGGAGGTCATCATCCAGAGCGGCTGAGGGACCGGGCCCAGCGACGCCGCGGCAACCAGAGTGCCATTCCGATCTGTCCAGGCAGGTCGGTGTGCACGCAAGGTGCCAATGCCCGAGCGATGAGGTGACTGACGTGGATTTTGTTTCTGGGCTGCGCTGCCGTGAATGTGGACGTGCCTATCCCGCCGAGGCGTTGCATGTTTGCGACTTCTGCTTCGGGCCGTTGGAGGTGACTTACGACTACGAGCGCGTGGCGGCCACCATGACCCGTGAGCGGATCGCCTCCGGGCCGCGCTCCATCTGGCGATATGCCGACCTCCTGCCCGTCTCCGATCCGGCCCCGGTCGATCTGGGGGCCGGATTCACCCCGCTGATCCGGGCGGATCGACTGGCCGCCGAACTGGGCCTGGGCGAGTTGTGGATCAAGGACGATACCGCCAATCCGACCGGTTCGTTCAAGGACCGGGTGGTGTCGGTAGCGCTGACCAAGGCACGGCAGCTCGGATTCAAGATCGCCGCATGTGCCTCCACGGGCAACTTGGCCAACTCGGTAGCCGCCCACGCGGCGCGGGCCGGCATGGAGTCGGTGGTGCTGATCCCCCATGACCTCGAGGCAGCCAAGGTGACCATGACCTCGGTCTACGGCGGGAGGGTGATTGCCGTCGAGGGCAGTTACGACGACGTCAATCGTCTCTGCGCCGAGCTGACCAGCGAGCAGCCCTCGTGGGCATTCGTCAACGTGAACGTGCGCACGTATTACGCCGAAGGGTCGAAGACGCTTGCCTTCGAGGTGGCCGAGCAGCTGGGGTGGGAGGCGCCCGATCACGTGGTGGTACCGATCGGCTCTGGGAGCCAACTGACCAAGGTGGCCAAGGGATTCGACGAGCTGTGGAAGGTGGGGCTCCTCGACGAGGAGCCCTCGGTGCGAGTCTCTGGTGCCCAGGCCGAGGGATGTTCCCCGGTAGCCACGGCCTTTGCGGACGGTACCGACGCGATCCGCCCGGTGAAGCCCAACACGATCGCCAAATCGCTGGCCATCGGCAACCCCGCCGACGGTTGGTATGCGCTTGACGCCATCCGCAAGTCGGGTGGGTCCTGCGCATCGGTCACCGACGACGAGGTGATCGAGGGGATTCGGTTGCTGGCTCGAACCGAAGGGGTCTTCGCGGAGACAGCGGGCGGTGTGACCATCGCCACGCTGGCCAAGCTGGCTGCCCAGGGAGTCATCCGTTCCGACGAGCGGGTGGTTGCCATGGTGACCGGGCACGGGCTGAAGACCGTGGAGGCCTTGTCCGGAGTGGTCGGACCGACCGCCTCCATCGCCCCCACCCTCGAAGCGTTTGCCGAGGCCATCGGCGAGGACTTCGAGACCGTAGGCGGGCCGACCACCGGGAGCGCCCGATGAGCGTCACCGTCCGGATCCCCACCCAGCTGCGGACCCTCACCGGAGGCTCCGGTCAGGTGTCGGTCGAGGGCTCGACGGTCGGTGAAGTGCTCAAGGCGCTCGACGGAGCCCATGCCGGCTTCGGCGAACGACTCTTCGACGACGGGGGAGATCTCCGCCGCTTCGTGAACGTCTTCCTTGCCGACGAGGATGTCCGGTTCCTCGAGGGTCTGGCCACCCCGGTTGCCGATGGCCAGACCCTGTCGATCGTTCCGGCCGTCGCCGGAGGCTGACCGGCTGCGTCGCCGGAGGCTGACCGGCTGCGTCGCCGGAGGCTGACCGGCTGCGTCGCCGGAGGCTGACAAGGGGCTGAGCCGGAGGCTGACAAGGGGCTGAGCCGGAGGCTGACAAGGGGCTGAGCCGGAGGCTGACCGGGTCAGGCACCCAATCCATGGAGGATGAAGGAACAGGTTCTGGCTGCTGTCTCCGCCGCCGGCCGGGGGAGTGGCTCACCGGCACGGACGGCCATTGCACCGTAGATCTGCTGGCCGATCAGGTCGACGGCCTCATCGGGATCACCATCCCGGAACGTGCCTGCTGACACGCCTTCGACGTACAGGTCGCGCATCAGCCGGGCGATGTTCAGACCGATCAGTGCCAGCTCGTTCCCCACCGCCTCGCCTCCCTGGACCACGGTGCCCTGGGTCACCAGGGCCAACCGGAAGAACGCGGGGTCGTCGTCGATGCGCTCCAGCATCCCCTCGATCAGTCGCTCGAGCCGGTGTGCGGGCTCACCGTCTTGCTCCCAGGAGTCGGCAATGTCGTCGAGCAACTGCTCGTGCATGCCTTTGAGACAGGCGCGTAGGAGTTCGTCCCGATTGGCGAAGTAGACGTAAACGGTGGATCTCGCCACGCCGGCTTCTGCGGCGATGTCGTCCATGGAAACGTCGGTGGAGCCGCGTTCACCGAACAGGCGCCGGGCCACCTCGATGACCTGGTCACGGCGAAAGTCCCGGATGACCTCCTTGAGGTCGTCGGTCGATCGGCGAGTCGACATCTACGCGGACAAGCGTGTAGCCGGGGGGAAGGCCACCGGGATGTGCTTCACCCCGTTGATGAAGGGCGACTGAAGACGCTGGACCTCACCGTCCAGGCTGATGTCGGGCATCCGGTCGAGGAGGTGCTCGAACATCACCCTGATCTCCATGCGGGCCAGGTTGGCTCCCAAGCAGAAATGGGGGCCGCCGGCTCCGAAGGCCATGTGGGGATTGGGGTCGCGGGTGATGTCGAATCGTTGCGGATCCTCGAAGACCGCCTCGTCCCGATTGGCAGAGATGTGGAAGAACACGACCTTGGAGTCCTCTTCGATGCGCTGGCCCCCGAGTTCGAACGGGCGACTGGTCTGCCGCCGGAAGTTCATCACCGGGGTGACGTAGCGGAGCATCTCCTCCACCGCCGTCGGCAGGAGGGAGCGGTCGTTGCGGAGCATCTCCCACTGGCCCGGATTGTCGAAAAATGCGGCCATCGCCCCGGAGATCAGATTTCGGGTGGTCTCGTTGCCGGCCACGGTCAGCAGCAGGAAGAACAGCTCGAGCTCGATTTCAGAGAGCTTCTCTCCTTCGACGTCCACCGAGGTCAGGACGCTCATCAGGTCGTCGTGGGGATCGGCGCGCTTGGTGGCAAAGAGTTCCGAGGCGTAGGCGTACAGCTCCATGGCTGCCTGTTGCGGGGCCTCATCTCCTGTCTGGTACTCGGGGTCCTCGCTGCCGATCATCCGGTTGGACCAGTTGAACATCCGGTGCCGATCCTCGTGCGGGACGCCCAGGAGCTCAGCGATCACCACCAACGGCAGTTCAGCGGCGATGTCCGTCACGAAATCGGCGCTGCCCTGCTCGATGACCGAGTCGATGATGGTGTCGGCGGCCGCGTTGATCCGGTCGTGGAGCTGGTTCACCATCCGAGGCGTGAACCCCTTGTTGACCAGGCGCCGGTAGCGGGTGTGGAGCGGAGGGTCCATGTTCAACATCAGCATCTGTTGCTGGGCCAGGTCGTCCTCGGGCAGATCCCAGATGAAGGTGGCCTTCCGGGACGAGGAGAAGTGCTCGAAGTCGCGATTGACCACCGTGCAGTCGGCGTGGGAGGTAACCGCCCAAAACCCGGGCCCGTCGGCCTCTTCGTGCCACCACACCGGGGCGTTGCTCCGGAGAAAGGCGAACCAGTGGTGGGGGACGCTGTCGGCGAAGGGCTTCGGATCGGTGAGGTCGATGTTCTCGAAGCTGATGCCGTCGAGGTCGATCTCGGTCTGTGGCATGTCGGATGCCCCTTCCAGTCGATCGGACATAGTGTCTGATCCACTGGATAGTAAGTCCGAACCGGAGGGAAGTCAACGATGGGGGCAGGGGACCCCTCCGGATCAGCGGCTCCAGTCGACCTGTCCGTCGATGATCACCCGAGGCTCCTCGGTGAGCACGAAGTCGAGATGGTCGAGGTCGAGGAACCGCGGGAGATCCTCGAACATGGCGGGCGAGTCCTCCTCGTTCACATGGGCGAGGTACTCGTCCATGGACGCGAACCACTGGACGGTGACGCCGTCATACCCCGAGCGGTCGTCGTCATCCCGATAATCGTCCAGTGAACGGGGGTTCTGTTCATAGCGGATCACGTGGCTGCCGCATTTGCTGGTAGCGATCAGAGGTCCGTGACTCTCGCGCCAGTACTGCTGGAACTCGGCCGGGGTCATCCCTTCCTTGCGCCTCAGGAGACAGGTCAGCTTGATCATCGACGATTCCTCCCCTAACGGTTGGTGTTGTTTGCACAACGGTGGTGTTCGCATGGGATTGCGCCGCACCACCGGAGGCAATCTGTAAAGGAGAGGCTCCCCCGTTCGGGCACCGGTTGGCAAGCCGGCGGCGCGGTGAGCGCAGTGAACGATCCGGTTCAGGCTCTGGTGGGTGATCAGTGGGTTTTCTGTGCGCAGAACAGATCGGTGACGTAGGGCATCTGGATCGGATCACCAAGCGTGGCCGCGAATTCGGCGACCTCGTCCAACAGCGCCTGGCGCTGCAGCTGGGGGAGTACTCGGACGTAGCTCCGCGTCGCCACCTGGTCGACGAACTCGGTGGCGCTGACCGACTGGACGAACGAGAACTTGAACCGTGCCACCGGCCTGAACAGCCCACAGCCGTCGATGATGGGACCGAAGTCCATCCCCATCGGATACGGCTGGCACTGATCCCATTTGCTGATCCGGACCAACTCGGCGACCATCGGATCGGACTCGTCGCGTTCGTTCCAGATGAGGGCCAACCACCCCCGGGGGCGCAGGATCCGAGCGATCTCCGGAAGCGCTCGGGGCGGGTCGAACCAGTGGAAGGCCTGGGCGACCACCACGGCATCGACCGACTCGCTGACCAGAGGGATCATCTCCGCCGTCCCTCCAACCAGCGGGACCCCGGGGACCACCCGACCGAACACCTCCCGCATCGAGGCGGAGGGCTCGACGGCCAGGCAGGTGGCCCCGGCAGCGTCGAGTTGACGGGTGAGCTTGCCGGTTCCTGCCGCCAGGTCGACCACCCTGCTCCCGGGGATGATGCCGGCTGTCGCCATCAGGTGGGCGATGGAGTCCTCGGGATAACCGGGTCGCGCCCGCTCGTAGACGTCGGATCCCGATTCGAAACCGGCACGGCCGAGGGACGCGCGGTCGGACTGGTCGCCCGTCGACATGCGGCGATTCTATTGGAGGCGGCTGGCGCGCCCGAATCGGTCGCGTACACCTCCCGTCCCGATCGGCCGCGATGACCGGAGGTGGGTTGGTCGGGGTCAGGACGATCGCCCGGAACTCAGGGCGTCAGATAGCGTCGGGAAGTGACCGATGGCAGGCCGGGCCCCGACGATGCGGCCACATCCCCGACGCGACACCGCCGACGGTGGCTCAACGCGCTCATCCATGCAGGCTGGGAGTGGACGGCCCGGCACGGCGCCACCGGGCCGGACGATCGCCTGGCAGCCCGCTTCGGGGGATTCGGCGCCGGTAGCTGCCTCGCCTTCCCACCGGGTGCGATCTTCGGTGAACGCTGGATCCACCTGGGACGGGACACGCTGGTCGGACCCAACGTCAGCATCTCGGCCGGCATGGTACCGGGCCAGAACATGGTCACCGATCCCGTCGTGCGGATCGGCGACCGCTGCATGATCGGACGAGGGAGCCACATCGTCGGTCACTTCCAGGTGGACATCGGTGATGACGTCTACACGGGCCCGTACATCTACGTAACCGACCAGAACCACGGCTATGAGGATCCCGATGAGGTCGTGCACGCCCAGTGGCCCAACGACGTTCCGGTGATCATCGGCAGCGGTAGTTGGATCGGCACCGGGGTGGTCATCCTCCCGGGAACGACGCTCGGGAAGAACGTGGTCGTTGGTGCCGGAGCGGTGGTGCGAGGCACCTTTCCTGATCATTGCGTGATCGCCGGCGTGCCCGCCCGCGTCGTGCGCCGCTACGTCCCCGGGTCGGGCTGGGCCGACGACTCGGGCTCCACGCCTCTGTCCGCTTCCCCGTCGGCGACCGGGGCCGCCCGACCGCCCGTTTCGGCCGGCACCGCCGAGATGCGGTCCCCCGTCCGGTCGCCGTCCGAGTCGGGTGGGCCGATCGGTCCGATGGATCCGGTCCCCATCGACGAGGTCCCCATCGACGCCGTCCCCACCGTGGCGTCGCCGACCCGCCCCAGACCGTAACGTCGCACCACCTCGGATGCCTCCTCTCGGCCCTGGGCGATCAATGCCTGGGTGGACGAGAAGTCGTCGAAGTCTCGAGTCCCCCCTTCGCTCCCACTGCACAGGATGATCTCGACACCAGGGGGGATCTCGGACATCTCCCGTGCGAACCGGGCGTGGATGGAGATGAAAAGGGCATTGAGCATGGCCTCCACCGGCCGCCTGGGAGAGACCGGCTCGTAGTGTGACGGGCCACAGAGCAGCACCACGACGCGGGTTGCCCCGGCATCGATGGCCCGACGGATGGGGACGTTGTTGACCACTCCACCGTCGATGAACCGGTCGCCGTCGATCTCGATCGGCGGGAAGATGGCCGGAATGGCGGTGGAGGCCAGCACCGCCTCGGCCACCGGTCCATAGGTGAACCATCGCTCGAGGCCGTCGGTCAACGAGGTGGCCACCACCTCGACGGGTACCGCCGCCTCCTCGAGGCGGTCGAAGTCGATTCCCTCGTCGATGATCTTCCGCAGTCCGGTGTTCTGATAGACCGAGTCCCGTTGTTGGAGGTAGAGCCAGGGCCCGTGCAGACGCCCCTGTGGGTAGACGGCGTCCCGGGTGAGGCCGGTCCAGATCCCGGTCATCCGCTCGACACCGTCCCGGGTCGGGTCGCCGGCGAAGGCGACGCCGTTGAGGGCGCCCACCGACGCTCCGTAGATCCGATCCGGAACGAAGCCGTGCTCGGTGAGCACCTGGAGCATGCCGATCTGGACGGCCCCCCTGGTCCCCCCTCCGGCCAGTACCAGTGCGGTCAGTTGCCGTGGCTCCTGGTCGTCGTCATCGTCCCGGTGTTCGGCCAGCCACTGTGACCGCGAGGCCGCGGCCCACTGGAAGGTGAAACGTAGCGCCAGCACCAAGAGGACCGCGGTGACCACGATGAAGAGGCCGAAGACGACGGCGAACGAGGTGACCGCAAGGTCTGGCTTCATCGCAGCAAAGGTTACTGGCGACATCACCCCGATCTGGGTGTGACACCCGTCGGCCACACTGGCCCCATGCTTGTGATGGACGTCGACCGGGTGGCCGAGCCCGTGAGTGGCCAGGGTATTCCGACCCCTCGGGGAGGGGATCCGCTCGCACCGGTCCATCGACCGTCCCTGGCCTCCACGGCCCACCGGGGTTCCTACGGCTGGCGGCCGCTGGCCGGCCCCGCCCTTCTCGAGCGACTCCGGAACACCGGAAGGCCTCGGCCGCCGGTAGATCCCGAGCTCAGCGGAAGGCTTCGGCTCGTCCTCGAACAGGGTCTGCCCCCCGAACCCGAGGGCACCGGAGTCGGCCGGGCAGTCCGTGCCGGGCGTGCCGGCGCCGGTGGGGACGGTCCCCGATCGGTGCCTCCCCTGGTGGTGACCAAGGACCGCCTCACCCGGGTGCTGGCCTGTGAGGCCCACCAGGTGGTTGCCGAGTTCGGTGCGCGCCCACCGACCATCGCCATGGCCTGCGGCGCCATCGTCGATGTCCTCTTCCGTCAATTGGTGACCGTTGGCTCGATCGGGGAGCCCATGGTCGATGGCCTGGCCGCCTTGTCGGTCGACGATCACCAGCGGGCGCTGGTCTCGTGGATCGAGCGACTGCCCGGGCCCGAACGGGACCAGCTCCACGCCGAGGTCGACCGCCAGGCCGGCGGCCTGTGTCGTCGGTGGCCGAGCCTCGACCCGTCCTGGCTGCCCCGCACACAGGAGGCATTCCGCGTCCCCGTGGCCGGCGGCACGGTCGAGCTGTCGGCGAGGGTGGACCTGGCCATCGGCGCACCGGCCACGGATGAGGCCTCGGTGGCCATCGTCGAGGTCAAGTCAGGGGTGCGGAGGGCCGAGCACCGTGCCGATCTCCACTTTTACGCCCTCCTCGAGTCGTTGCGCAGCCCGGCCCCCCCGTTTGTGGTGGCGACCTACTACACGCGGACCGGTGAGCTCGACGTCGACCCGGTCTCCGAGGAGCTGCTGGTCGGTGCCACACGGCGGACACTGGCCGGGACCCGGCTGTTGTGGAGGCTGTCGCATGGATCGGATCCTCTACCGACCCCGAATTCCCTGTGCGCTGCCTGTGCCGCCCGGCCCGACTGCACCGTCGGCCGGTCGCGGAGCGATGCGCAGGCCGGCGGCGGGTTGCCAGGTGCGGCAACGCCATGAGACACCTCGCCGATGTCACCGGCATACTCCTCGAGCCGGCCGGGGGTGTCATCGATGACCGGCTGCGGGACCGGCTGCGGGACCGTCTCGCCTCTGGGATCGCTCCGGTGGTCGAACGTCTGCCCGCCGGCGAGCCCGTCGCTGTGTCCTTGCCGCTCCTGCGCCGCGCCCGCGCCCGCCCCGACGCTCCGTTATTGCCGGAGGAGGCATTCGTCTGGAAACCGGCCTTCGCTCGGCGTTCACTGGGGCTGGCGGTGGTCGACGCCTGCATCGACGGTCGATTTCCCACCCCGATGGAGGCCATCGGCCCGGTGTCGGATGCGGCCGTGGCCGAGTGGGAGCGAACCGGTTGGCGCACGTTCCATTGGGAACCGTGGTTCGCCCGGCTGGCCCCCGGAGCGCGGGCGTCGGTGCTGGCCGAGGCACTCGGGTGGGCCACAGCGGTCTGGTCGGCGGTGGAATGGAACAGGCTTCCCCGGCGTCCCCGGGTGGGGGGACCCGCCGACCAGTGGAAGTGCCCGGCGGGTCGGGTGGTCATCCTCAAAGCTCGCTCCGAGCTGCGGGTCCTCTTGTGGGGCGATCCGCCGGGGTCGCCCGGAGCGGGGACCGTCGTCCGCCCGCCGGAGGCGCTGGTCTCGGTGTCCAGCGGTTGCCCCGGGGGCACCTGGTCCGAGGAGCTCGCCTATCTGGCCCTGGTGGCCGGATTGCGTTCGTCCACCGGCCCGGTTCCAGCCCGGGTGGTGGGCCTGTGGCCCGATGCCGGCATCCACGCCGCCGTGGACATGGACGACGCCGTGCTGACGGCCGCCGCCAAACGGGTGATCGCCACCGTCGATGCTGTCGTCAACGCGCGCCAGTCGATGGTTGGCAGCTGTTGACGGCGCCGGGCGCAGGGGAGCGCGGTGGTCGCCGGTCCGGTAGCCGTTTGGCGGACACCGCGTGACCAGGCTGGCTCAAAACAGCGCTCGTGCTGCCTTCGTATCGGGCTTGCCGGCCGCCGTCAGCGGGATCGCATCGACCACCAGTAACTGGCGGGGGATCTTGTAGCCGGCGATGTGGTCCCGGCAGTGCGCTTGCACTGCCTCGAGCGTCGGCGCGTCCTGTCGCCGTCGCGGGTGGATGACCACCGCCACCCGCTCCCCGAACCGGTCATCGGGGAGCCCGAGCACGATGGCGTCGAAGATATCGGGATGGGTCTTGACGGCAGCCTCGACCTCCTCGGGAAAGATCTTCTCGCCCCCGGAGTTGATTGACGCCGATCCCCGGCCGTGGACGGTGATGGTGCCGTCCGTCTCCACCGATGCCAGGTCCCCCGGGACCGACCACCGCGTACCTGCCGCGTCCACCGGGAAGGTGGCGTCGGTCTTGGCCTGGTCCTTGTAGTAGCCGATCGGGATCCTCCCCGTCCGGGCCAACCGGCCGATCTTCCCGTCCCCGGGAGCCAGGGGCCGCAGATCCTCGTCGAGGACCGAGGTGTCCCCGCCCATCACGAACCGCGGCCCGGTGGTCCCGTCCTCGACCGCTCCGTGGGCCCCGCTCTCGCTCGACCCGTACCTGTCCATGATGATGACGGTGGGAAGCTGCTCCTTGAGTTCGTCCTTGACCGTTGACGAGAGCATGGCTCCGCCCGAGCCGATGATAATCAGGGTGGACGTGTCGTAGGTACCGGGGGCCGCCACGGCCAGGGCGTCGGCCAGCGGCCGGGCCATGGCGTCACCGACCAACCCCATCGAGACGACGCCTTCGTCGCCGACCAACCGCCACACCGAGTCCGGGTCGTAGCGGTGGTCGACGTAGAGCACGGCGGTACCGCCCATCATGAACGCGTTCCACATGACCCACTGGGCGTTGCCGTGCATCAGGGGCGCCATCACCAGCATCACCATGCGACGGGCGTCGTCGGTATTGATGCGCTCGGCAAGCTCGTCGGCACGGGTGATGGGCGAGGCACCCCATCCACCCCCGCCCATGGCGGCGAAGAAGATGTCCTCCTGTCGCCAGAGGACACCCTTGGGCATCCCGGTGGTGCCACCGGTGTAGAGCACGTAGATGTCTTCAGCCGATCGTGCCCCGAAGTCCCGCGCCGCTCCGACCGAGGCCAGCGCCACCTCGTAGGGGACGGCGGCGGGCACCAGGTCGGCCTCGGGAGAGCCGTCGTCGATGACCACCAGTGGGATCGGGTCCGTGCCGGGTTGGTCGGTGATCGATTCGGCAACCAGCGGGGAAAGGGCACGTTCGAACACCAGCAGTTCGAGATCGGCGTTGTCGATCAGGTAGCGGAGCTCAGCGGGCACGTAGCGGAAGTTGAGGTTGACCGGGACGGTGCGCGCCTTGTAGCAGCCGATCATCGCCTCTGCCCATTCGGCACAGTTGTGAGCCAGCACCCCCACGTGGGCGCCGGTCCCGATCCCTCGGGCACCGAGGTAGTGGGCGAGCCGGTTGGCCCGCTGGTCCAGTTGCCGGTAGGTCAACCGGACCGGTCCGGCAACCAGGGCGAGCCGGTCGGGGACGGTGTCGACCACCACCTCGAACAGGTCGGCCAGATTGAATTGTCTGGATGCCATGGCACCTCTCCTCATCTACGACCCGGTCGGCCAGATTGCCGGGGGCGAACCCGGTGCGCCCCTGGATTGCCGCACGAGCCCGGCCCGTAGCATGCTGCACTCGGGCCGGACACTCTTGTAGCACGTCCGACCACATCGGCCGGCACAGTGCGGCCTCGCGACGAGGCCAGGAGGGTGGAATCGTGGGTAGCGACACCGGGCACGGGCGCGGAATCGCCGGACATTCGGCACTGGTCACCGGGGGCGGCAGCGGGATCGGGCTCGGCACGGCCTCTCGCCTGGTAGCGGATGGCGCCCACGTGACCATCTGCGGTCGCACCGAGGAGCGACTCCGTTCGGCGGTGGTCACACTCGAAGAGGTGGCCCGGACCTCGTCCGCCGGCGGTTCTCCGCAGGGTTCCGCCGCCTATGTGGTGGCCGACGTGACCGTCGAGGAGGAGGTCGCTGAGGCGGTGGCCGCCGCCGCTGCCGAGCGCGGTCGGCTCGAGGTCCTGTTCGCCAATGCCGGAGGGGCGTCGCACATGGGACCCATCGTCGACGCCGACCTCGGCCAGGTCCGTGCGACCGTCGACCTCAATCTCGTGGGTACCTTCCTCTGCATCAAGCACGCCGCACCGTTGATGGCCGCCGGCGTCGGCTCCGGCGTCGACGGCGGCGAAGCAACCGGCGGATCGATCATCGGCATGTCGTCTGGCGCGGGGCGGTTTCCTCACCGTTACCTGTGGGCGTACGGTGCGGCCAAGGCGGGGATCGACATGCTCTGCAAATGCGCCGCCGAGGAGTTGGGGGGGTCCGGCGTGCGGGTGAACAGCGTGCAGCCGGGCATCGTCGACGATGAGCTGATGGCGCCCATCACCGCCGGCGGACCCCTGCTCGACGAGTACCTGGCGCAGATGCCGATCAGCAGGCTGGGGACGGTCGAGGACATCGCTGCGCTGGTCCGGTTCCTGGCCGGCCCGGAGTCCACGTGGATCAGTGGCGAGAACTTCGCCGTCGATGGCGGCCATCATCTGCGCCGGGGGGCCAACTACGGTCTTCTCTTCGGCGAATAGCCTGGTGCCAGGCCCTATCGGGCCTCCTGGCCGACCTCGGTCCGAATGTTGTCGGTGGGGTCAGGACGGTAGCGTCGTCACGGTGATCTTCGACAGGGACCGCTGATGCCGGGCATGGGCAGCCCTCCGGGCACCGGCAATTCGACCATCATCGGCGCCTTCCACGACGCGCTGGTCCGGCAGGGCGCGCTCATCTTCGTGATCCTGGTCCTGTTGGTGGTGGCGTGGAACGGGCTCCGTTCGATGCAGTACCGGCGGGCGGCGGCGCGGGGAGCGTCGTATCCGGGCCCGCGATTGGTGGTCGGGCGTGGTCACCGACATCGGCGGTGTGGCACCGTAACGCGGTGATCACCGTTCCCATCGAGTACGGGTCCTCGAGCTGATGCGGGTCCTCCAGCGGAGCGGTGCGGATATGCCGCCGCACACCCCCGCAGGGCCCGACCCTGACCGTGGTGGGCGCTGACGTGTCGCTGGCACTGGTGGCTCCGGACAAGTTCCGGGGAACGGTGACGGCAACGGAGGCCTCAGCGGCGATGGGGCGTGGCGCGTCAGCGTCTGGCTGGGCGGTGCACCAGCGGCCACTGGCCGACGGCGGTGAGGGCTTTCTCGACGTGCTCGAGGCAGTGAGCACGGGACGGGGGACGGCAGAGGTGACCGGGCCTCTCGGGCGTCCGGTGCGAGCCGGGTGGATCCGTGTCGGCAATCTGGCCATCGTGGAGATGGCCCAGGCGTCCGGGCTCGCTCTGGTCGGCGGGGCCACGGGGAACGATGCCGTGGCGGCGTCGTCGCGTGGCACCGGTGAGCTCATCGTGGCCGCAGCCCGGGCCCTGTCGGAGGCGGCTCCCAAGCCGCACGGCAGCGCCGCGGAGGTGACCGGAACGGAGACGGGGGGTTGGGGGTCGACCCCCACCGTCGTGGTGGGCCTTGGTGGGTCGGCCACCACCGACGGGGGCCTCGGGGCGTTGAACGCCATCGAAGAGGCCGGCGGTCTGGCCGGGACAGAACTGGTGGGCGCCTGCGACGTGGACGTCGACTTCCTCGAAGCGGCTCGTCAATTCTCCCCGCAGAAGGGGGCTGACGCGGCCCAGGTGATCGAGCTCGAGGTTCGCCTTCGCCGGGTCGCCGAGCAGTTCGAGGATCGATTCGGGGTGGATGTGCTCACCGTGGAGGGGGCCGGCTCCGCCGGTGGGCTCGGCGGCGCCATCGTCGCCCTGGGTGGGCGCCTGCGATCCGGGTACGCAGTGGTGAGCGAGCTACTCGGTGTGCACGCCGAGCTGACCAGATGCCAGCTGGTGGTGACCGGGGAAGGTGCATTGGACTCGACGTCGTTCGCCGGCAAGGTGGTGGGCTCGCTCCTTCGGGACGCCTCGGCGTGCGGTGTGCGAGCGCTGGTCATTGCCGGGCGGACCACACCGGGGGCCGTCGAGGCGGCCAACCGGTTCGGTGCCCAGGTGGTCTCACTGAGCGAGGTGTTCGGCCAGAAGCGAGCCCTGCGGGACACGGCGACCTGCATCGAGACCGCGGTGGCGGACGCGGTCGGCTCGGCCGGTCCGGCCTGATCCCTACGGCTGTGACCGAAACGTCGGGGTCGGGGGAAATAGTACTGAATATTGACTATCTACTACATTGTCTATAGAGTGGGCAGATGACCGTCGATGGGGACACGTGCAAATGGTGTCCGCCGCCGCTTGTCCAGATCCGGGAGGCTGGGGCAGTGGCGTGACGGCCGGGGATGGGCACAGCACACCAGGTCCGCTGGGCTCGGTGTCCGAGCCGTCGAGGACGAGTCAGACCGTGGCCCTGGTCCGGGCCGGCCTGGTCCGACCGCACACCCCGGGCGGCGATCCCGACGCGCAGCGAGCGCTGTGTGTGGGCATGACCGCCACCCCTGCCGAACGATGGCGGGACGAGGTGACCGAACGGACCCGGTTCTTCGACGGCCACCTGGTCGCCGCCATCTCCGCCGGCATCCGGCAGGTCGTCGTGGTCGGTGCCGGCTACGACGACCGCGCCCTGCGGTTCCGGGCGCCGGGTGTCCGCTTCTTCGAGATCGACCATCCCCTCACCCAGGCGGACAAGGTGCGCCGTGTGCGGGCCATGGGGACGGATACCGACAGGCTGGTATTCGTCCCCGCCGACTTCGGCCTCGACGACATCACCGACCTACTCGCCGCCCACGGTCACGACGACGCGGAGCCGTCCCTGTTCATCTGCGAAGGTGTGCTCGTCTATCTCGACCAACCCACCATCTCCGCACTGCTCCGCGCCCTCCGATCCCGGGCCGGTCCCGGGAGCACCTTGGCTGCCAGCCTGGCCACCCACCCCCAGGGAATCGATTCGGGCCTGGTGGCCGACATGGCCAATGCCGGGCGCCGCACCGGTGTCAGCGAGCCATGGCGCACCATCCTGCCCGCCGACCAGCACCTTGCCCTGCTGTCCGGGGCCGGATGGCAGGCCGAGCCCGCCGACGGCACGGTTCGGCGTGATGACGGTGACCGAGCCGCCCGATCGCTGCTGATCACCGCCCGGGCATGACCGCAGCGCCCGCCCCTGCCCGTCGTCGGGACGCGGTGGGCGTCGCCCCCCGGCGCATGGTTCCCCGGTCAGACGTTGCCGAGGATCGGTCCCACCGAGCGGCAGGTGGGGGTGAACGTGGGGCTGTCCGGACCGAGGGCGTTGATCATGTCGGCCAGGGCATTCGAGTCGTAGGGGATGGAGACATGGTCGCTGGCGTCCTGGGTGCACTGGGTCTGGAGCGTGATGTTCTGCACGTTGGGACCGGCGGGGAGGAAGGCGTTGGTGTAGGGCGTGACTACTTCGTCATCCCGCGTCTCGATGGTGACGTACTTCACGCCTGCGGCGGTCGGGGTGGCATTCAGCTGCGTCAGGAACGACGAGCCCTGCAACTGCTGGACGCACGCTTCGCAGGCCGGTGAGAGCAGCGCAGTCCCGAGACCCAGCAGGCCGAGATCGGCGATGTAGGTGACCACGCCGTCCAGCGTTGTCCCGTAGTTCGAGGGCGCCAGGCCTACCAGCATGTTGACCTTCGCGGCCCCGCCCAGATCATTGATGTAGTAGCGGGGCATCATCCCGCCCTGGGACCAGCCCACGACGTCGACCTTGCTGGCGCCGGTCTCCGACAGGACCTTGTTCACGAATGTCGCCAACTGGCCCGCGGACGTGGGGATGTCACCCATGGCATCGAACATGGACAGCGGGATGGTCTGGCCGAAGTTGAGGGCGTAGACGCAGTATCCGTTGTTGGCCAGATCGGGGGAGACCGCGCCGAAGCTGTTGTACATGTTCCCGAAGGTGCCCTCGCTGAGTACCACCGGGTACGGGTGGGCTGCCGTCGGCCGGCACCCGGTGTTGGCGCCGGCGGGGGAGGCATACCAGTTCCAGATCAGGGCCGAACTGAGGAATTGGGAACCCTCGCCGGCCAGCGGCAGCGTCGATGCTCCCGCGGGCGCCACCCCGATGCTCAGGCTGGAGAGGACCGCGACCACCGCCGCCATCACTGCTGTGCGGCCGAACAGCCGCCTCCTGGTTCGTGGCATCGGTCCCCCTTCTCCAGTCGCCACCGTCTCGGGCGATCGGCGTGGCGTCGTGCGTACGCACCCAACCCTAGGCCGGGGCACCGCCTCGATGTCGAGGAATTGCCCGTCCCAGCTGGTGAGTCAGCCAGCGCCGGTCATGCGTCGAACGGAGCCACGATCCGACGCAACAGGTCGGCCAGCGCCCTGCGCTCGTCGTCGTCGAGGGTTCCGAGGATGGCGTTCTCGCGGGCAACCAGGTCGAGGAGCGCGCCGTCGACCCGGCGGGCTCCCGCCGCGGTGAGTTGCACCCGAACCGAGCGGGCGTCGGACGGGTCGGTGCGCCGGCGGACGAGGCCCCGGGCTTCGAGATGATCGAGCCTGTTGGTCATGGTTCCCGAGGTGACCAGGGTCTGCGCAAGCAGCTGGCCGGGCGAGAGGTGATGGGGGGCATCGCTTCGGCGGAGCGCCGAGAGCACATCGAAGCTCCATGTCTCGAGGTCGTGCCGAGCGAAGACCACGGTGCGCTGGCGGTCGAGGTGCCTCGCCAGACGGGTGACCCGCGAGAGGACCTCGAGAGGCGAGATGTCGACGTCGGGCAAGACCCGGCGCCATCCGGACACCAGTCGGTCGACTTCGTCCTCCATGGTGGCTCCCCGTCGGTCGATCACGCTCGTCCATAACATCTTGACATCAAGATTAAACCATGCATAATTATCTTGATGTCAAGAAGATGAACCGAGTCGGTGGGAACGCGGTCCCGCCCCCCACGGGTACCGTCCGGTCGAAGAGAGGCCCGCAGATGGACGAACCGACGGCAACACCGTTAGCGCAGGTCAAGGGCGTCTACGCCCGACTGGCCGACCGAGTGGCCATTGGACGCCGGCGTCTGGGCCGCCCGCTGACCTTCGCCGAGAAGGTCCTGCTCGCCCACCTCCACGATCCGGAGCGCGAGCTACCCCAGCGTGGGCAGGGCTATGCCGACTTCGAGCCAGATCGGGTCGCCCTCCAGGATGCGCTGGCCCAGATCGTGGCCCTCCAATTCATGATCGCGGGATTGGGAGAGGTCCGGGTTCCCACCACCATCCATTGCGATCATCTCATCCAGGCGCAGGTGGCGGCGGCGGCCGACCTCGACGCGGCGCTCGATGCCAACTCGGAGGTGTATGACTTCCTCCGCACGTTCGCGGCCTCCTACGGCATCGGTTTCTGGAAGCCGGGCTCGGGGATCATCCATCAGGTGGTCCTGGAGAACTACGCGTTTCCCGGTGGGATGATCATCGGGACCGACAGCCACACCCCTAATGCCGGCGGCCTCGGGATGGTGGCGGTGGGCGTGGGAGGTGGTGACGCCATCGACGTGATGACCGGCCAGAGCTTCAACCTGCGCTGGCCCACCCTCATCGGTGTCCGTCTGACCGGTTCCCTGTCGGGGTGGGCGTCCCCCAAGGACGTGATCCTCACGGTGGCCGGCCGTCTCACCGTGGCCGGTGGCACCGGTGCCATCGTCGAATACTTCGGACCGGGTTGCGAGACGATCACCGCCACCGGCAAGGCGACCATCTGCAACATGGGAGCGGAGATCGGGGCCACCACCTCCCTGTTCCCCTTCGATCCGAAGACCGCTGCCTACCTGCGGGCCACCCGTCGCGAAGAGGTGGCCGACGCCGCCGACGCGGTAGCCGGCGATCTGCGTGCTGATCCCGAGGTCGACGGTGATCCGGAGCGGTTCTTCGACCAGATCATCGAGATCGATCTGTCCCGGTTGGAACCGATGATCAACGGCCCCGATTCGCCCGACCTCGCCCACCCGGTGAGCGAGGTCGGGAGCTGGGCGCGCCACAACGGCGTGCCCACCCGGATCTCCTCGGCGCTGGTGGGATCGTGCACCAACTCCTCCTATGAGGACATCACCCGGGCGGCGTCGATCGCCCGTGACGCGTCCGCCCACGGCCTTCGGGCACGATGCCAACTACTGGTCACCCCCGGCTCGGAGCAGGTACGCGCCACCATCGAGCGCGACGGGTTGTTGGCGGATCTCGAGGCCATCGGAGCCACCGTGCTGGCCAACGCCTGTGGACCCTGCATCGGCCAGTGGCAGCGCTCCGATGTCGAATCGACGGCGCTGAACACCATCGTGAACAGCTACAACCGGAACTTCCCCATGAGAAACGATGGACGTGCCACCACCAAGGCCTTCGTCACGTCGCCGGACGTGGTGGTCGCCTTCGCCCTCGCCGGGACGCTGGACTTCGACCCGACATCGGACACCGTCACGTCGGACTCCGGTGTGGCCGTGCGCCTGCATTCCCCGGTGGGCGAGGACCTTCCTGCCCGTGGATTCGACCGTGGCGAGTTCGGATTCGTGATGCCTCCCGAGGATCGCTCCCGAATCGAGGTCGTCGTCTCCCCCACCTCGGAGCGGCTGCAACGGCTGGCCCCGTTTCCTCCATGGAATGGAGCAGACTTCGTCGGTCTTCCGGTGCTCCTGAAGGCGAAAGGGAAGTGCACCACCGATCACATCTCGGCCGCTGGACGCTGGCTCCGCTACCGCGGTCACCTCGAGAACATCTCGGCGAACCTGTTCCTCGGGGTCATCAACGCGTTCACCGGCGATGCCGGGGCAGGCAGGGATCCGCTCGACGGTCAGGTTCGCCCGTTCCCCGACATCGCCGCCCACTTGAGCAACGCCGGCGTGCCGTGGTGTGCGGTGGGGGACGAGAACTATGGCGAAGGGTCGTCGCGAGAGCACGCCGCCATGGAGCCCCGGTATCGGGGCGGAGTGGCGATCCTGGCCCGCTCGTTCGCCCGCATCCACGAGACCAATCTCAAGAAGCAGGGAATCCTTCCGCTGACGTTCAGCGACCCGCGCACCTATGACCTGATCGAGGAGGAGGACCGGATCTCGGTGCTCGACCTGGCCGCGCTGGCGCCCGAGCGACCGGTGCCCTGCCAGATCACCAAGTCCGACGGTTCCCAGGTGGCATTCGAGTGCCGCCACACGTTCAGCGCCGAACAGATCGAGTGGTTCATTGCCGGAAGCGCGCTCAACGTCATCGCCCGGCAGCAGAGGTGATCGGGAGTCGGCTTCGGGCTTGGTGACTCGAGGCTGGCAACCTAGGCGAACTCGTAGGCCGAGGGGTCGGGTTGTTTCATCTCGTCGCGGAACCGGATGAACGACCATGGCCAGCCCGCCGGTATCCCGCGATCGTCGAGATACCAGCTCTGACACCCGGTGACCCAGACCGTGTGCTGCGATGCCTTCTCGCGGGCGCGCTCGAACTCGACCAGGGCCGCCGTTCTGGCCGAGACGTGGCGACACTCGCCGGACCGGATGCGCTCGATGAGCTGCATGATGTAGCCGAACTGGAGCTCGGCGACCTCGATGAGGGAGAAGTTCCCGATGGGGCCGTTGGGGCCGTTGAGCATGAAGAAGTTGGGGAACTCGGGGATGGAGATCGAAAGGTAGGCCTCGGGGCGGGGATCCCATGCCTGTTCGAGCGACTTGCCGCGGCGCCCGATGACGTCCATGGGCCGCATGAAGGAGTCGGCCTTGAATCCGGTGGCCAGCACGAGGACGTCGAGTTCGTGCAGCCGTCCGTCCTCGGTCCGCAGGCCGGCAGGCTCGATTCGCCGGATCCGATCGGTGACCAGCTCGGCGTTCGGCTGTTGGATGGCGGCGTAGAAGTCCGGAGAGATGATCAGCCGCTTGCATGCGGCCTGGTAGTCCGGTCGGAGCCGCTCGCGGAGCACGGGGTCGTGGACGTTGTTCTCGAGGTTCGCCAGGCATGCCTGCTGGATGAACTTGATCTCGGCGGACGAGGTGTCGACCACCGCGTTGGCAAAGAGGTCGAACATGTCCGAGAGGCGTTGGTAGGTTGCCGCCAGTTGCTCGGGCTGTTCGCGCAGGTCCGCCCGCTCCTGGTCGGTGTATTCCGGGTTCTCCTGCGGCATCACCCACTGCGCCGTCCGCTGGAACAGTGACAGCGCGGCGACCCGGTCGACGACCGCGGAGACGATCTGTACCGCGGTCGACCCGGTACCGATGATGCCCAGTCGGGCTCCATCGATGGTCGCCTGGTGATCCCAGCGGGCGCTGTGGAAGACCGCCCCCCGGAACGTGTCGATCCCTTCGATGTCAGGGTGCTTGGGGTGATGGAGCACTCCGGTGGCAGCGATGACCACGTCGACGTGGTCGCGGTGGCCGGCGGCTGTCTCGACCACCCATCGGCCATCCGCGAACGTGCACCGGATCACCGCGTCGCCGAACCGGACGTGTTGGATGACACCGTGTTCCTCGGCGACCTTCTCGAAGTATCGGCGGATCTCGGGACCGGGAGAGAAGTGTCGGCTCCATTCTGGCGATAGAGCGAAGGAGTACGAGTACAGGTGAGACGGCACGTCGCACGACAGTCCCGGATAGGTGTTGTCCCGCCAGGTCCCGCCCACGCGGTCGGCCTTCTCGTAGACGGTGAAATCGGTGAGTCCCGCCTCGGTCAGCTTGATGGCGCTGAGAATGCCGGCCATGCCGGCGCCGATCACGGCGCAACGCAGCGGGCGCGGGTTCGAATCCATGCGCCCGAGTCCATCACATTGAACCCGGACGCCGCACCGCCGTCCTGGGAACGAACCCGCCGGTGATGGGGCGAACCCGCCGGTGGTGGGCGCCAGGTACCCGCTGCCGGTGGTTGGCCGTCGTCCATCTTCGTGAACGGGTACGGTGCTCCGATGATCCCTGACCACTACGACCTGGGCGGTTCGGACGTCTCCCTCCCGTTACTCGGTGTGGGCACCTGGGCCTGGGGGGACCGCGGCACCTGGGGGATGGGGGGGTACGACGACGACCTGACCCGTGACACGATCCAGGAGGCATGGGACACCTCGATCGATGCCGGAGTCAACTTCTTCGACACGGCCGAAGTGTACGGGGGTGGCGAGAGCGAACGGATCATCGGGGCGATGCTGGCCCGGGATCCCGATCGGGCCGCCTCGGTGGTCGTCGCCACCAAGTTCATGCCATCTCCCTGGAAGGTGGACGTGCGCCGTGCGCTCCTCCGATCGCTGCGTTCGTCCTTGGAGCGCCTCGGCTTGCCTTCGGTCGACCTCTATCAGATCCATGGTCCGATCAGCCTCCGGTCCCATGGGGCGCTGGCCGACGCGCTGGCCGACGCGCAACAGGCAGGCCTGGTCAAAGCCGTCGGGGTTTCGAACTACTCGGCGAAAGAGACCCGGGCCATGGCCGAGGCCCTCCGGGTCCGGGGCATGCGGTTGGCCACCAACCAGATCGAGTTCTCGTTGCTCCGGCGATCGCCGGAGACCAGCGGGCTCCTCAGGACCTGTGCCGACGAGGGTGTGGTGCCCCTGGCCTACTCACCCATCGGGCAGGGTCGTCTCACCGGCAAGTACTCAGCATCCAATCCTCCCCCTGGCAAACGGACCTTCTCCAACCACCCCATGCCAGTCGTCGACGTGGTGGTTGCCGAACTGCGGGGCATCGGTGAGAAGTACGGGGGAAAACTGCCCAGCCAGGTGGCCCTCAATTGGGTGATCGCCAAGGGAGCCGTTCCCATCCCCGGGGCGAAGAGCAAACAGCAGGCCGAAGAGAACGCCGGAGCGCTCGGCTGGCGAATCGACGACGACGACATGGCCCAGCTCGATCGGGCCGCTCTTTCGGGGATCCGGAGCCTCCAGAGCCGGTTCTGGCAGCACGGCTGACCAGGGGTCGCGGACAGGGGCGTCGGGGCGGGGCCGTCCCCCTGCGAGTGGGGCCCGGCTACCGGGGCCCGAACCCGATCGAGCGCCCGGGCAACCGATGGATCGTGGCGTCGGGGGTGGCCACCTGGTCGGCCAGCCCATAGGCAACCGCCTCTTCGGCGGAGAAGAACCGACCCCCGGAGGCGTCGTGACGGAGGTTCTCCAGGGACTGACCGGTCGCCTCCGACAGCCGTGTCCAGAACATCGCCATGCGGTCGAGGTGTCCCGATGCCAGTTGTTGGAGCTGTCGGGCGCTGCCATGAACCTCAACCGTCGGCTCGAACAGCCGGAGACGGGCGTGGGGCGACACCGTGCGTCGATCGCAGACGGCGAGCAGGCCCACTGCCGGCCCCGCCGCCTGACCCACGCAGGTGGCATGGACCGGGACCCCGAGCAGGTCGACGATGTCCATCAGGGCCAACGCAGCATCGACCGTCCCGTCGCCGGAGTCGATCTGCAGCTGCACGGCGCTGTCGCCCGTGGCGTCGAGGGTCATCAGCGACGCACCCACGCTGTTGGCGACCCCATCATCGAGAACGCCCGACAGCAGCACCATCCGGCGGTCGAACAACTGCTTTTGCATCCAAGCCCGCGGGTCGGAGAAACCGCCGACGTCCGGAGTGCGGTCGGTTGGAATGGTCATCGGACGTCCTCCTCGAGGGTCCACTCGAGCCGCCACCCCAGCGCCGACGCATAGCGGTCGATGGTCGAGACCAGCACATCGGCGGTGCCCGACTCGAGCCGGGCGACCGCAGACTGGGACGTGCCCATTCTGGCCGCCACCTGGGTCTGGGAGAGACCCAGGGCACGTCGCCGGCCGGACAATTCATCACCCAATGCCTGCCTGCGCTCGGAGATCTCCCGAAAGCCGGGAAACACCGGCTGGTGGCGCCGTTCGCTCATCTCGTCCATCTCCGGGCTCATTGTGCGGGCCACCACGCCAGCCGATCGGCTGTCCCCTTCCCGCGTCCTCGTCGTGCAGGATATCGCTGCCATGATATCTCAAGTATGAGATATCATGGCAGACGTGGCCGCAGCGGACCGTCCGCCCCGGCGACAGGTGGAGGTGCGCGATGGCACTGCAGCAGTCGCTGATCCCGACCGTCCTCGAGGAATCGGGCCGGGGTGATCGGGCGTTCGACATCTTCTCGCTCCTGTTGCGCGAGCGGATCGTCTTTTTGGGGCAGGAGGTCGATGACCAGGTCGCCAATCTGATCATCTCCCAGATGCTCTACCTGGAGGCCCAGGATCCGGAAAAGGACATCTCGCTCTATATCAATTCACCAGGTGGTGTGGCCTACGCGGGCATGGCCATCTACGACGTGATCCAACACGTCCGATCCGACGTGTCGACGATCTGCGTGGGAATGGGGATGTCGGCGGCGGCCATGGTGCTGTGCGGGGGTGCCCCGGGCAAGCGCCTGGCGCTCCCCAACGCTCGCATCATGATCCATCAGGGGAGCGCCGGAACCCGTGGTGCCCCTAGCGACATGGAGATCCAACTGCGTGAGGTGCTCGCCCTCACCCGGAGGATGGCGGAGATCATCGCCCACCACAGCGGAAAGTCCGCGGACCAGGTGGCACAGGACATCGACCGCGACTACTTCATGACTCCCGAGGAGGCGATGGCCTACGGACTCATCGACGCCATCATCGCCCCTCGCCGAGGGCTCTCCGCCTCTCCGCTCGAGGTAGCCATCGGTTGACCGGGCCACCGCCGATGAGAACGGGTACGCCCAGCGAAGCCACGAGGGACCCGGAGGCTTCGCTCCGATAGCGCCGACGGTCAGGGCAGGCGCTCTGTGGGCGCGCCGGCCCCGAGGGGCTGGGACCGGCGAGAGTCTGGCCTGGAGCGTGACGGCGGAATCTCGCTCAACAGGCCCGACGGAGCAGTCACTACCCGGACCGATCGTCGGTCAAACATCTTTTTCAGATTTTTTTGTGGGGCGGGCGCGTCGATCCCAAGGGCAGGGAATCGACGTAATGCGCCGGACCAGGAGCCGGGTAGCGGAGACCGAGGCAGGTCCGACCTGTCTCATCGTACCGGGTATGTCCTATTAAGTCCATAGGAATTCTCGGACTTAGGGCCACCAGGGGCGTAGGCGGCGTTCAGTCGAGCGTGCGACTGTGCTTGCCGCGACCGGTGAGGGAGTGCCAAGCGGCGGCGATCGAGCCCACCGTCCATCGGACCGGGCGCTGAGGGTCGATGTCCACGGCACCTCGCGAGGTCTGACGGGGTGCGGTCTCCCACCGGGGGTCGTTGAACAGGTCGACCCGCTGGGTGTCGGTGAACGTCTGCGAGGGGTCGGACCACGAGAGGGAGTCCCCAAATGTTGAGCGCTGTCTCACGATCCGAACAAGATATCCCCGGCGAGATTCGGAATCGCGGATGCACCCGCTCACCCGTCCCATGTGGGGGCCAGGCACAGATTCATGCGGAGGGCACTCCGTCACGCTCCGGGCGATTGCCCAACTTGTTCGTTCCCCGGATACGTGTTGGCAGCCTCTGCCTACCGTGCACTGGGTGGCGCCACGATGGGTCCGACCGATGCAAGGGACCAGTTGCTTGACACGCGCATGAGGGTGTCCTACAAAGGGCAGGTATCGGGCATCCCTCGACGGAGCCCGACCAATGGCTTGCCAGGTAGCCCGGTGGATGAGCCGGCACAGAGAATCGAGCGACCATGGGGGGACGCTGGCGGAGGTGGACGGCTTCGGGCGCTGTGGCCCTGGTGGCCGCGCTCGCCGGTTGCTCCTCGTCCGGAAGTGGTACCGCGACCACCCAGAGCACCAGTACTGGGTCTACCTCGTCACCGTCGACGGGCTCTGTCAACGAGCCAGGTGTGACGCCAACATCGATCAATGTGGGCGCCATCTCCACCCTCACCGGCTCCATCGCCGCCGACTTCAACGGGCTGGCCCCCGGCGTCCAGGCCTACTTCGACATGGTCAACGCGGCCGGAGGTATCGACGGGCGCAAGCTGAACCTGGCCTGGAACCTCGACGACGGCGGTCAATCCAGCCAGTTCACACAGCTCTCCCACACCCTGATCGACCAGGACCATGCCTTTGCGGTGATGGTGGCCTCGTACTGGTTCACCCCGAACTACTTCGTCGAGACGAAGACCCCCACCTACGGCTACAACGTGAGCGGCAACTGGGCCAATGCCCCCAACCTCTACGGTGCCGGAGGAAATTCGGTGCAGGACTACGCCGCCGGCGTGGCTGGCTTCGCCTACTTCCTGAAAGCCACCCACTCCAAGTCGGTAGCGATGATCAGCTACGGACCCGCCATCACCTCCTCCTACGACGCGTGCAACACGGCGGCGACGGTCCTCAAACAGAACGGGTACAACGTCAGCTACGTGGACGTCGGCGCCCAGCTCGGCGGGAGCTACTCGTCGGCCGTGCAACGGATGCAACAGGTAGGGGCCGACGCGGTGATCTCCTGCATGCAGGAGTCGGACAACATCACCATGGCCCGGGACATCCAGCAATACGGGCTCAAGGTCACCCAACTGTGGTTCAACGGCTACGACCGGTCGCTGCTCAGCCAGTACAGCGGCCTGATGCAGGGCGTCTACATGGGACTGTCGGGGACCGTGCCCTATGAGGTGGGTGTGAGCGACCCCAGCGCATACCCGGGCATGGCCGAATACCTGAAGGAGATGAACAAGTACGAGCCCTCGTTCACCTACAACGCGGTCTCGGTGCAGGGCTGGCAGTCTGCCGCCCTGCTGGCTGACGCGATCGGGCAGGCCGGGAACGATCTCACCCAGGCCAACATCGTCAAGATCACCAACCACTTCACGGCCAACAACGGTGGAGGTCTGTCCACGGTCACCAACTGGTCGACAGCGCACACCACGGTCACCTATCCCCTGTGCAGTGCCACCGCCCAGGTCAAGGGCAAGAAGTTCGTGCCGGAGTTCACCAAGGGGAGCCAGGTCTTCGTCTGTCTCAACAAGAGCGTGAAGAACCCGGTGCCGGTCCCTGCTCCTCCGGGAACGCCGGGGTCGTAAACGACGATCCACCGGACTCGAACCAAGGGTGCCTGCTCGGGGTCACTCCCCGCGTCGGACCCTTCCCCGGAAGGCGGCAAGCGCCAGGGTCATGCTGACAAGGCCGATCCCGGCCAGGGCGGCCAGACCCTCCAGCAGACTCCCCGCCTGCCATCCTGCGGTGATCAGGGATCGGAGCGCTCCCAACAGGTAGGTGATGGGGTTGTAGGTGGCGATGGCCGAGAACCACCCGGTGAGCTCCTGTTTGGGCACGACCGCGTCGGTGAGGAAGAACAGCGGGAAGAAGAGCACGAAACACGCGTTGACCGCGGCCGGGCTTCCCGTCTTGAGGGCGACCGCATACGGGAAGCCGGTGAACGCCAGGCCCCAGAGCGCAGAGAATCCGATGAAGACGAGAACCCCGCCGAGCCCGGTTGCGAATCTCACCCCAACCAAATAGCCGATGGCAAGGACCGGCAGGCAGAGACCCATGATTACCACGACGTCCGCGGCCATCAGGCCGAGCAGCAGGGCGACCCGCCGGACAGGGGTCATGCAGAGCCGGTCGAAGTAGCCCCCCTGGATGTCGGTCACCAACGTCGGCGCCCGCGACATCCCGGTCACGGCGAAGGCGATGGCCATGGGAAGGAGGAACGCCTTGTAGTTGAGCCCGCTCGCCTGCCGGGCCAGGTTCTCCAGGGCCCCCAGATTCACCGAGTAGAAGAAGGCCGGCACGAACAGGGCTGGGAGCACGGCAGCCGGCTCGCGGGGGATCTGTCGCAACGCCCGTCCGGCCACCGCGATGACGTCTCGGAGGAAGCCGGCCTCCCGGCCGACGACCGCCGGCTCGCCAACGGTGATGGTGGTCATGGGCCGACCGCCTCGATGTGCGAACCGGTGAGCTCGGCGAAGACGTCGTCCAGCGTCGGCGTGCGCATGGTGAGGCTCTTCACCTCGAGGCCTCCCTCGCCGAGTGCGAGGGCGATCGGGCTGAGCGTGGCCGGTCCATTGGAGGTGCTGATGGTTATCCTGCCCTCCTCGACGGACACGTCGTCGACCCCGGGGAGGGCGAGGAGGCGGGCCAGGGTGCCGGGGTCGTCCCCCGCCACCTCGGCCACGATCAGATCCTGCCCGACCGAATGCTTCAAGGCCTCGGGTGACCCCTCGGCCACCAGGTGGCCCTCGGCGATGACCCCCACCCGATCGGCCAGGGCGTCAGCCTCCTCGAGGTACTGGGTGGTGAGGAAGATGGTCATTCCGAGCTCGGTGTTGAGTCGGCGTACCTCGGCCCAGACGCTGGCCCGGCTCGCCGGATCGAGGCCTGTCGTCGGTTCGTCGAGGAAGAGGACCTGCGGGTTGTGGATCAGCGCCGCGGCCAGATCCAGTCGGCGTTTCATGCCACCTGAATACGTCCCGATCCGCCGGTCGATGGCCTGGCCGATGTCGACGAGGTCGAGCACCTCGACCAGCCGTCGTTTGATCTCGGCCGAGCGGAGCCCGTAGAGCCGGCCCTGGAGCACGAGTAGCTCCCGTCCGGTCTGGCGGTCATCGAGGGCGGCGTCCTGCAGGGCCACGCCGATCCGGACCCGAACCTTCTCGGGATGCTCCACCACGTCGTAGCCGGCAACGGTGGCGGTACCAGCGCTCGGACGGAGGAGTGTGCACAACACTCGCACCAGGGTCGACTTTCCGGCCCCGTTGGGCCCGAGGAACCCGTAGATCTCGCCTCGGCCGATGTCGAGGTCGACGCCGTCGACCGCCGTCGTGGTTCCGAACCGTCGAATCAGGCCCTGGGTGGTGATGGCAGAGGCGGATTCCGTCATTGGCGGCGCGGCCGGCTCATCATACCTAACCGTATTCAACATACTCATAAGTATAATATATACTGGTGAGCAGTCAAATGAGCGCCACTCTCGAACCTCTCACGCCGGAGCGTCGGCGGCAGCAGACCAGGGAGCACCTGTTGGCCGCCGCCGCCCAGGTGTTCGCCGAGCGAGGGTTCCACGGCGCAACGCTCGATGCCGTCGCTGCCGCCGCCGGCTTCAGCAAGGGTGCCGTGTACTCGAACTTCAAGAACAAGGAGGATCTCTTCCTTGCCCTCCTCGAGGCCAGTTATTCGACGGAGATGCAGTCGTTGCGGGCCACGCTGGAAGCGTCGGAGGTCCCTCCCGAGGCCCGCCTGGCCGATTTCCTGCCGGTGGTTCTCGGTGGCGCCGGCCACGGGCTGATGCCGGAGGACTGGGCGGTCCTCTATATGGAGTTCGCCCTGTTTGCCATGCGGCATCCGGTGGCGCAGCGCAAGCTCGTCGAGTTCGACAACGCCGCAATCGCCGAGGTGGCCGAGCTCATCACCCAGGAGCGAGTGCGATGGGGTCTCGAGGAGCTCGAGTCGGCCGAGAGCATCGCCAGGATCACTCAGGCGCTCTTTCGCGGCATCTCGCTGATGCGGGCCCTCGACCCGGACGCCGTGGACGAGGCGTTCTTGGCGAGCGCTCTCTCCTTCGTCACCGGTGCCCTCACCACTGACGAGTCCTGACCCGCTGAGCCGGCGGCCGTAGGTCAGAGGTCCTGCTCACTGCGGGTACCACCCGCCGGCACGGGGTCTGGAATTCTTAGGGAGATCTACCCGTTCTCTCAGTCCCAGCCCAGGTTCGCCCGGCACAGTTGGCACGGTGCAGCGCCTGCCCCTCGCCTCTTCGCAGACACCGACTCGCTCCCTCGGCCACAAACCTGTGCTCGATGGTGTGCGCGGGATGTCCTGGTTGGCGGTGTTCATGGGCCATGCCGGGCTCGTGCCCGAAGTGGCCGTCGGACAGGTAGCCATGTTCGCGTTCTTCGGCCTGAGCGGATTTCTGATCACGGTCGTGCTGTCGTCCGAACGTGGCCGCTCAGGACGGATCAGCCTGAAGAACTTCTTCGCCCGCCGGACCCTTCGACTGGCACCGGCGCTGGTGGCCTTTCTTGCCGTCTGGTTGGTGGTCGTCGCACTCTTCGGTCACCACCCATGGATGACCACCGTTCCGGGGGTCGGAGGGACGGGCGGTGGTGAACCATTCTCCGTCGCACTCGAAGGTGTGGGCAGCGGCCTCCTGTACATGACCAACTGGTTCGGGCTCCTCGGGGTCTTCACGGGATACGTCCCCCTTGGTCACCTCTGGTCACTTGCCGTCGAGGAACAGTTCTATCTGCTGTGGGCCCCGCTCCTGGTGTTGCTGCTCATGCTCGGGCGCAGGACTGCGATCACCGGAGCACTCGTGCTCGCGGCCGCCTCGTTCGCCGACGTCGTGTGGGTCCATCATGCCCATGCAACCACTCCATGGGTGTTCTACAGCACGGATACCCGATCAGGCGTGTTCCTCATCGGTGGTGCGCTCGGGTTGCTGTGGTCGGGACGGTTGGGCGTGGCCAGGTTGTGGCGCCGCATGTGCACGCCGGTGGTCATCGTGGCTGTTGGGCTGATGGCGTGGTCGGGCTGGGTGTTCGACCACCGGGCGTCCGGCGTTGTGTATGGCGCGGCCTGGATCGCTGTCTCCGTGGCTGCCCCCTTGATGGTCATGGCGCTTGTCGATCGGGGAGGAACCCGACCCGGGCTGCTCTCCGGGTCGATCGCCACCTACCTCGGGCGCCGCTCGTACGCGCTCTATCTGTGGCACTACGTGTGGCTGACATGGTTGCGCGGGCTTGGCCTGGTCGGCGTGGCCATGGCCCTTGTGGCCACGTTCTCGTGTGCGGAGATCTCGTGGCGGCTGATCGAGGCCCCTGCGCTGCGCCTTAAGGCGCGGTACTCCGCCAGCGACCGAGTGGGCGTCGAGCTAGCACCCCTGACCGGCCTCGGTGACGGCCGACGAGACGTGCTGGTGCCGATCCCCGCGTGACCGCCGTCGGTGTGAACCTACGTCCGATCGAGACCGTCCGGCCGCTCCGCGTCCCGCCCAGCGATCACTGCCCCTCTCGAACCTGGCCACCATGGGAGGGTCAGAGGCCTATCGTTCGGTTGGAGTAGAACGATCGGACGGGTTGCGCGAAGCTATGTCTACGAGGTGCGCGAAAGTTCCGGAACGAGGTGGAGGATCCATGACGACCGTTGCGAATCGCTACTTGGAAGGGAACTACGCACCCGTCTCCGATGAGGTGACCGTCAGCTCGTTGCCGGTGACCGGATCGCTGCCCGAGTCGTTGAGCGGTCGCTACCTTCGCAACGGGCCGAATCCACTGGGAACCCCGGAGCCATCGGCGTATCACTGGTTCACCGGCACGGGCATGGTGCATGGGATCCGAATTCGGGAGGGCCACGCCGAGTGGTACCGAAACCGGTTCGTTCGTTCGGCCGAAGTGGCCGCCGCCCTGGGTGAGCCGGTGCACCCCGGTCCTGTCCACGCCGACATGGACTTCGGACCCAATACCAACGTCATCGGCCATGCCGGGCGGACGTTCGCCACCGTGGAGGCAGGGCCCCGCCCCTATGAGTTGACCTATGAGCTCGACACGATCGGCCCGTGCGATTTCGGCGGCACGCTTCCCGGTGGCTATACCGCCCATCCAAAGCGCGATCCGACAAGCGGCGAGCTGCACGCCATGTCCTACTTCTGGGGGTGGGGAAACAAGGTCCAGTACACGGTGATCGACACCGGAGGGATGGTGCGGAAGGTGGTCGACGTCGATGTCGGTGGACCGGTGAGCGTCCACGACATGTCCCTCACCGAACGATTCGCCGTAATCTACGACCTGCCTGTCGTGTTCGACATGGACATGGCCACGTCCGGCGCCACGTTCCCCTATCGCTGGGAGCCGGACTACCAGGCTCGCATCGGTTTGCTCGAGCGCGACGGAGGCGCGGACAACGTGTCGTGGTTCGAGGTAGAACCGTGTTACGTCTTCCATCCCATGAACGCCTATGACGACGGTGACCAGGTGGTCCTCGACGTGGTGCGTCACCCGCGGAGCTTCGACACCCAGCTACTCGGCCCCGATGAGGGCCCTCCCACGTTGGACCGTTGGACCGTTGACCTGGTGGCGGGCAAGGTGATGGAAGAACGAATTGACGATCTGGGTCAGGAATTCCCTCGCGTCGACGAGCGTGTGGTCGGTCATCGCCACCGCTACGGCTATGTCGGCGCCTTCCTCGAGAGAGAGGACGCCCTGGTGAAGCACGACCTCGACCGTCGCACCAAGGAGGTGCGACCCCTGCGTTCCGGCGGAGGTGCCTCCGAGGCGGTCTTCGTGCCAGCGGAGGTGGACGCCGCCGAGGATGACGGGTGGGTGTTGTCCTTGGTCTACGACGCCGATCGGGACGCGAGCGACCTGCTTGTGCTCAATGCAGCAGATTTCACCGGGGAGCCCCAAGCCGTCGTCCATCTACCCCAACGTGTCCCCTTCGGGTTCCACGGAAACTGGGTACCCGACGACCCCTGGTCGGTCGGGCCATAACGGCGAGCGGGCCGGAACCGGGCTTCGCCCGCGAGGTCTTCGATGTGACCTCAATCAGTGACGGCGAACAACCTGCACGCTTCAGGTACCCCCTTCAACTGGCGCTCATCGCGGTCCTCGAATGCGATCCCCGAGCCTGTCACAAGGTCTTTGACGGTCGAAGAGACGAACCCCTGACCAGCACCGGCCAAGTTCGCCACTCGTGCGGCGATGTGAACCGCCATGCCAGTCACATCGTCGCCACGCAATTCGACCTCTCCGGTCTGTAGTCCCGCCCGAACCTCGAAGCCGAGGTCCGCCACCATTGAGGCAATGGCCCGGGCGCATTCGATGGCCCGAGCGGGGCCGTCGAAGGTCGCCAGGGTGCGCATTGATAAGAACCAGGCTGGTCGTTCGTTCAGGATAGGTGGCCGCAAGGAAAATCGTCGCTCCGGGGCTCTCGCCCCATGCGAGAAAGGTCGCTCGATCAGAACCGACCGCATCCATGACGCTGCCAATGTCATCCTTCCACCTCTGCACCGCCGGAATTGCCTCCGGGTCGAGTCGGCCAGAGCTGCCAAATCCCCGCGGATCAAAGGTGACGAGCCGGGAGAAGGAGGCCAGCCGTTCGATGAACCCGCTGACCGCTGGCTCTTCCCAAATCATTTCGATAGCGGCGCTTCCCGTTATCGGTAGCACCAAGTCAATGGGGCCATCACCGGAGACCTGGTAGGCAAGGTAGCCCCCTTCTGCGGTCTTGGTGTAGCGGGTTGAGAGCGATTCGGTCATCGCTGGACAGTTTGTTCCACAGAAGGCCTCAGTGCTTGAATCGATGGAAGCTGCGCAGTGCGCCGACCCCGTCCGTCTGACTGAAGGGTCTTGGAGTGGGTGTCCTGCTGAGGCCCACGAGGCGTCATGGACAATGCCGATGCAGCAGTTTGCTGCCTTCTTTTGGTGGCGTCCGTTTCAAGCTCCGTCGACAATGGCTCCGCGTAAGCTTCTTCGGGCGCAGCGAGCGGTCTGACCCAGTTAGGGTCGGGAGATGAGTCGTGATGTGGTTACGGGTTACTGCTGGCCGCAATCAGTGTGCGCGGGCGGGCAGGTCGGTCTGCACATGTCGTCGGCCGCTGGGCGGCCGGTGCGCGTCGAGGTGGCACGGATCGGAGTGGGACGGGAGGTCGTGTTCCGTTCTGACGCGGTCGCGGCAGACGAGCACGAGACGCCGAAGGACGCTTCCTCACATGGGTGCGGTTGGCCTATCGCTCTCACGCTGGACGTCGACCCGACATGGCGGTCGGGCTACTACGAGGTCGTCATGGAGATCGACGTCGGCGAGAAGGTGCGGCGCGACTACGCGTTCTTCGTCGTGCGCCCGCCTTCAGGCTCGCGGATCGTGGTCGCGCTGGCGACCAATACGTGGCACGCCTACAACGACTTTGGCGGATCGAATCTGTACACCGGCGGAACCCACGTTGCCATGCAGCGGCCGATGTCGGCGGGCTACCTCTACAAGCCGCCGGGCAAGGGTCGTCGCGTGACGGGGACGGGTGCGCCCGATCCGCAGAACGCCGCACACGTCGGCTATGTCCAGATCAATCATCTGTCGGGCTATGCCGGGTCGGCGGGTTGGCCCGACTGGGAGCTGCCGTTCATCGAATGGGCTGAACGCGAGGGCTTCGAGATCGGCGTGTGCACGAATGCTGATCTCGAAGAGCACCCCGAAGTGTTGGACGACGCGAGCTTGTATCTGTCCATCGGCCACGATGAGTACTGGTCTCGCGGAATGCGCGACACCGTCGAGGCGTTCATCACGAGCGGCGGCAATGCGGCATTCTTGTCGGGCAATACGTCGTTGTGGCAGGTGCGCATCGAGGGTGATGATCATGACGTGATGGTCGGATACAAGGGCTTCTTCAAGAACGACCCGAGGATGGGAACCGACAGCGAGGCGGAGGTGACGACGTTCTGGTCTGACGTGATCGTCGGTCGTCCCGAGAATTACATGACCGGCGTCTCATTCACCCGCGGGGGCTATCACCGCATAGGTCGCAATGTGACCGCAGGCCTCGGCGGCTACACCGTGCACCGCGCTGGTCACTGGATCTTCGACGGCACCGGGCTCGGATACGGCGACGTGCTCGGCGCCGACGCGACCGTGGTCGGCTATGAGTGCGACGGGTGTGTATTCACCTACCGCGACGGGCTGCCATACCCGACCGGCGAGGACGGCACGCCGTCGACCTTCGAGATTCTCGGCACGTGCCCGACGCAGCACTTCACGCGCGAGACAGCGCCTCGTCCTCCCAGGCCGAATGAGCCGAGCGAGTTGGAGTACATCGCGTCACGCGTGTTCGGGACGCGCCAGCCCGAGGCGATGGAACGCATCCGTCACGGCCACGCGGTGCTGGGTGTCTATACGAACAAGGCGGGCGCGACAGTGATGACGTCGGGGTCGACCGACTGGGCTCACGGGCTGGCAGGCCGTGATCCGCACATCGAACAGATCACTCGGAATGTGCTGACGCATTTGGGTAGAGCTTCACCCCGGCCGGTATCAAGCGCGAGGTAGTTAGACCTGTTGGGCGATGTTCCGGCCTCGCCTGCCCCTGATCAGCCATCCAGGGCCTCGCTGACACAGGATCGGCACCATCTTGTGATGCCGGTGCTGTCCTCGATGGTCAAGTGATCTGATTCAAGGGGCTGTCCACAGCCAGAGCAACGTTCTGGATGGTCCACATGGAGGAGAGCCTCCGCAAATGCGGCGGCCCCCCTCGGACCGGAGGGAGGGGGTTTAGGGCCCTGGGCAACCATGCGGGCCGAGCCCATCTCTTCGGGGGCGGGCCGAGGGGCGGTCATGGGCCTACGTGACCGAGTCCTGTGACTCGGCCAACCGTTCCGCCACGTACTCCTCGTCTTCTGCCTCGGTGTTCCCTATTCGATTGTCCTCCTTCGTGCGAGATTCCTCGACCTCTTCAGCTGTTGACGCTTCGGAATAAGGGGGCTCGTCAGTGGGCGACTTGTGGACGGCCCTCTGAGCATCGGGAGTTGTCCGAGCTTGCGGGCGACGGTCTGTGGTCATGCCACTGATCTACCCAGAGCGCGGTCCATTTACACAGCAAGGGAGATCGCACGGTTCAGGCGCCTCACATCGCCATCGCTCCCGCCTTCCCCAGCAACGTGAAGCCGTCCCTTCCCCGTCAGGTGCGGAGGGGATTACATGGACATGAGCAACGTCCGATGTGCAGGACGATGCCCCCGGCTCCGGCCGGGGGCATCATCGTCCTCTTGACCTTGTAGGGGGTCAGGCGATTGTTCTGGCAGCGTCAGGCGTCTCGGTGTGCCACCCGCATCGATGCCGCCACAAGGGCGACCAGTGCATAGAGGCAAAGCACGACCATTGCCGTACCGGGCCTCTGGAGGCCAGCCGACCGATGGGTAGTCAGAGCGGTGACGCAGCTTCGGGTACTTGCTGGGGCATGGTCGTACGGTGGAGGTCGTGGAGGTCCGGTTCTTCGGCGAATTCGAGGTGGTAGAGGCGGGTGTCATGGTGCAGGTCCGCGGGACCAAGCAGCGAGCCCTGCTGGCCGTGCTGGCCCTGCATCGTGGGAAGCCGATCGCTGCCGACCGCCTGATCGATGCCTTGTGGGAGGAAGGGCAATCGGCCAACCCGGCCAACGCCCTGCAGGCACAGATCGGCCAGCTACGCCGAACACTGGGGGCGGAAGCGATCCTCACCACCGAGGCCGGCTATGCCCTCGCCGTCCAACCCGAGGACATGGACGCCGTCCGCTTCGAACAGCTTGTGGCCAAGGGCCGGCGGCTCCTAGAGGAGGGCGAGATGGAGATGGCGTCGGCCACGCTCACCGACGCGCTACGACTGCGGCGGGGCGAGCCACTGGGCGAGTTCGCCTATGCCGGCTTCGCCGATGCCGAGCGGGCACATCTGGACGAGTTGACCCTCGTGGCATTGGAGGCCAACGCCGGAGCGGACTTGGCCCTGGGCCGGAACGGAGAGGTCATTGGTCAGCTGGAGGCACTCTGCCGAGAACATCCGCTTCGCGAGCGTCTGCAGGAACTGCTCATCCTCGCCCTGTACCGAGACGGACGGCAGGCCGACGCCTTGCGGGCCTACGCCGAGATCCGTGATCGTTTGGTCGACGAGTTGGGGATCGACCCCGGCATGGCCCTGCAAGAGCTCGAGTCCCGCGTCCTGGCCCAGGACCCGACGCTCGCCCTGGCCGGTCCCGTTCAGCTCCAGGCAGCGGCGGCACCGGCCGCACCCGGCAACCTGCGGGAGCGGCTGAGCAGCTTCATCGGCCGCCAAGGCGAGGTCGAACAGCTCAGCGAGACGGTTCGCTCCTGCCGACTGGTGACACTGGTCGGGCCCGGTGGGGTCGGTAAGACCCGACTGGCGGTCGAGGTGGCCGCCTCGCTCCGTGAAGAGCACCGAGACGGGGCCTGGCTGGTCGAGCTGGCCGGCGTCACCGAAACCGATGGTGTTGCGCCGGCCGTGGCCGGCGCGCTCGGGGCTGCCGCGTCCTCGCTTGGAAGCCCCCATTCGCCGGGATCAACGGTTGAGCTCATCCTTCATCATCTGGTCGGGCGATCCCTCATCGTCGTCCTAGACAACTGTGAACACGTGATCGACCGAGCGGCCGGATTGGCTGAAACCCTGGTAGGCGCGGTGCCTGGGCTCCGACTGATCGCAACCAGCCGCGAGCCGCTCGGCGTCTCGGGTGAAGTCCTAGTGCCGGTGGCAGGCCTGGCCGAGCCGGCCGCCGTCGAGCTTTTCGTCGATCGGGCCCGGGCGGTACAGCCTGGCTTCAGCACCGAAGGGCACGCCGGCGAGGTCGTCTCAGACGTCTGCCGCCGGTTGGACGGCCTTCCCTTGGCCGTCGAGCTCGCAGCCGCCCGACTCCGTGCCCTTCCACTAGGCACGCTGGCGGAACGACTCGACGACCGCTTCCGTCTGCTGACCGGGGGTGCCCGCACCACCTTGCCCCGCCAGCAAACCCTGCGGGCGGTGGTGGACTGGAGCTACGACCTCCTGTTCGAGGACGAACGTCGGCTCTTCGCCCGTCTCTCCGTATTCGCCGGCGGCTGTGAGCTGGCTGCCGCCGAGGCGGTCTGTGCCGACGACCAGGTACCTGAGGATGAGATCCTCGATATCCTCAGCCGACTGGTCGACAAGTCCCTCGTAACCGTCGACGTTGGTCCTACAACGGCACGCTACTCGCAGCTGCAAACTCTCTGGCAGTACGCCCGAGAGCACCTCGCCGACTCGGGCGAGGCGGACGAAATTCAGGAACGGCACGCCCGTTGGTACCTCGACCTGGGGGAGCAGGGACGGCCCGGTCTCCGCGGCCACTCGGGAATCGAATGGCGAGCCCGGCTGGAAGCAGAACTGGACAACTTCCGTGCCGCCCTCGACTGGTTCATCGGGCGCAGTGACGCCCCGTCCGCTCTTGCGCTGGTAGGCAGCGTCGCGTATCTGTGGTTCCTGCGTGCTGACTTCCACGAGGGCTATCGATGGTCGAGGGACGCCCTCGCCGTTGACGACCCCTCTGGATCAAGGGGACTTCGGGGGTATGCAGCGGCCTATCAGGCCTTCTTCGGGTTCTTTGTCATTGGCCCGGTTGGGGCACTCGATGCCTTCCAGGACGCCGTCGCCGATCTGCGCCAGGCACTTTCACCTGACCTGGGTGGGGCGCTGCTGGTGCTGGCCGAGATCCTCACCCGCCTCGGTGAATTCCAGGCGTCCCAGGCGGTTCTGGCCGAAGCGCTCCCTCTGGTGATTGAGGCAGAAGAGCCATGGAACATCGCCACTCACGACATGTTCGCCGCTCGAAACTTGGCGGCGCAGGGCGAAACTGAGGAGGCCGAGATTCTGACGCGAGCCAGCGTCGAGTTGCTCCGGGCCTGCGGCGATCACTGGATGATCCTCTATGGGCTGGGCATGCTGGCCGGCATCGAGGAGTCACACGGTGACTTCGTCGCCGCCGCGGCCGCCTACGAGGAGCTGATCATCGCGTGCCGGACGGCGGGAATGACCCACTTCGAATCAATGTGGCTCATCCGGTTGGCCGCGCTGCGAGCCCGGCTCGGTGCTGATATGGCGGCCGAACAGCTCTTCGCGGACTCCATCGCAGCAAGGCCTCAGTCGGTCAATGCTGCGGCACTCGTAGGTCGGGCCGGGGCGGCCCGCCGCCTTGGAGATCTCGCCTCTTGTCGTCGGTGGCTCGACCAGGCCAACTCCGAGTACGAGACCGTCGGCTTTCCGGGCGGTTCGGCCGCTGCGCTCATCGGCCTTGTTTGGTGGTCTCTGGCCGTCGGTGACCTGACGGGCGCCGGAGAGTACGCAGAGCATGCCAGCCAAAAAGCCACAGAGGCCGCAGATCCGTTGATTACTATCTTGGCGGAAACGGTTGTCGCTGCGGTCGCCCTTGCCTCCTCAGACACCGAGGCAAACCGGGGCCGATTGGCGGACATCCTCGCGCGACGGGCTGCTGCGGGCCGGTCGGCGGCGTTTCTGGAAGGCACGCTCGACGAACCGGATGTCGAAGCTCTGGCTGCCTCCTACGGGCTCCGCCCCGGCTGATCTCAGCACCACCTCAGCGCCTGCACGGGCAGTGTCATCCGGACTGGTTCTCCTCACAGGATTGCCTGGCACCGACGCGCTGAACGTGAGGATGACGAGAACCACTCGTTAGCTCTATGCACACCTGACAAGGACAGTTGCACGACCACCAATTCCAGATCACGACCGGGTGAGTGTGCACTCCGAAATCGATCGTTCTTACATCGAAATCAAGTTTGGGTACTCACTCTGGAACTGTGGTGGCTTGAGAGATATGGGCGGAAGTCTTACCTTCGGCAGCTTTGTCGCCCGCTGATCTCCAGGTTGCCATGAGAGTACATGTGTACCTCCGACCACGGCGACGAAGAGCCACCCTCTGCTTGACCAGAAGGCAACTTGCGGGCCATACCTTGGACCGAGTGCCTGTTCAGTGCCTGGGAGGAGTCTGACCGCTTGCGTTCGCAGATCCATCAGGACCACGGCGCCCGGATGCGTTCCAGGCCAGCCCCCAATCCCAACTGGAAGGGCGAACGTGGAACCGTTCGGCGAGAAGGCCCCTTCATCGGTGCCGACCACGCCCGAACGCAAGTGCAGCGTCTGCTCCATCCCCGTCTGCACATCCGTGAAGTGGACCGTGCAGTGTGTCAGGCAGGCCTTTCCGGTGGTCCAGGCAACAAGGTTCCCACTGGAAGCCAACACGTAAGCCCCATGCAGGATGCGAACCACGTGGTTGGTGATCGGATTCCAGATCTCTTCTGCGTCTGGTCCGATGGAGGCGATGGCCAGTACGAGGCCAGCATTGACCACGTCACCCGTGGGAAACCATGTGGCGTCGCCTGGCAAAGAGATCGGTGAGCCGACCTCGTTCCCCGAACTATCGACCAACCGGAGTTCGCCCTGCTGAAGTCCGTTGTCCCCACAGCCAACGGTTGCACCGCACGGGTCCGACCAGATCCATGCATCGTTGGCAGTCGGTCCCGGAATCACCCGCAAAGAAGGACCGAGGTTCACGGGTGGGCCATGCAGACCAGGCCGATAGAGCCACGCTGTGTTGCCCCGATTGAGTAGGAGCGAACCTCCGATCCGCACCATGGAAAGGTCGCTGCTCCCACCCTCGGGTGCGGGTAGAGGCAATGAGCGGCTTGCTCCAGTATCTGCGTTGGTCACCCGGAGGTCCTTGTATCCGTATACGAGCGTTGCCCCTGAACCGTCACCAGAAGCCAAGGGTGACTGTGAGTCCAACGGATACGAGTTTGCGCCTGGGCCCGGAATCACGTGAAGCTCGAACCCGACCACGATCACTGCTGCCAGGACCACCACCACGAAGATGGAGCGGACCATCCGAAGGCGCCGACGACGTTGCCGTGCTTCCTTGAAGAGGAGTTGAGCATCGAGTTCCTCGATGAGGGACGGCTCGTCGAGCAGGGTCATGAAGACTTGACCATCATCAATGGTCTTGGCGTCATCAGAGACCCTCGATGATCTGGATCACTTCTTCGGGTCGATAACCCTGGACTCGACAGAATTCGACCAGCTCACGGACTCGTGTTACGACTGCCCCCCGCTGCGGGGTTCCGGCCACGGTGATTCCTCGACCTCGCTGGAAATCCAGCAGACCTTCGTCTCGGAGAATGTGCATGGCCCGCAGCACGGTGTTCTTGTTCACACCGAGCACGGCTGCGATGTCCTTGGCGAGAGGGAGACGTTCTCCTGGCCCCGCTTCACCTTCGGCAATGGCTCGTCGGATCTCTGCTGCCACTTGGTCGTGGAGAGCCACGGGTTCAGATCGGTCGATGTTGACAGAGATCATGGTACTAGTCATAGTAGTTCCATGAGGTTTCGATTGCTAGGCCCACCGTGACAGTTGTCGACTCCCCCCGAGTTGAGTCGAAGCTTGATGAGGCACAGCTTCTCTTCGAAGAGGCTCGGCGCCGACGCCGACGACGCTGGTTCGTAACAGGAGCAGTCGTGCTCGTGCCGATGGGATGCGCACTCCTTGCCCTGACCATGCTCAGTCAAGCATCACCAACGGCCCATTCCTCACCACGGACACCATCCCTTCCGACTGCACCTTTCACCGATACGGGCGTCGTACCGCAGCTTGCCTGGGTCGACTACTACGGGCAGCTGCGCATCGGAGGCCTTGCCGGGCTGACCCAGCATGTCGTGGCACAGGCGGACGCCGACCCAACGGCCTCGCTTGTCTCGTTGGATCGCAACATATTCTGGGTCCGGGCAATGTTGCCGAACAGCAACCAGACTGTTGATCCGATTCCCAATCCCATGGTGCAGGGATTCGACACGACGACTGGACGTACGTTCACGGTCGCATCGGGCACGCAGGTCTTTGCTTCTCTCGATCAAACATTCGTGTATGTCGAGACCGACTACGGTCATCTTGCCGAGTATTGGCCCAATGGCGCTTCGAGAGGCCACACCCTGCAACTTCCCAACGGCTGGTATCTGGCCGATCCCAGCTTGCTTGGCGATCCGACACCAGTCGTCGCCAATGGGATTCTGGTGGAATCTGCTCCCGAGCACTACACCAAGAATGCGACAACCCTGGCCATCTGGAATCCCATGACTCGGCAGGTTCGGGTCATGGGGAAAGTGTGGAAGGTGATCGGGTCCTACACGAAGCCGGGTGCTCGAAGCAGCCTGGTGGCTTGGGCGCCAGCAAGCTGCGTGGAGGTCAAGAGTTGCTCGCTTCACATCACCGATACGTCCACTCTGTCCACACGGCTGGTGCACAGCCCACTGGGTCACGGCTTCGAATGGGGTGGTGGGTTCTCCCCAGACGGGACCCAACTTGCTGTGTTCGTCCAAACCGACCATTCGAACCTGAGTCCAACGACTCAACTCGCCCCCGTCACCGGCTCCGGCTCGATCAGAACCGTCCCGGGCGCGATCATCAACAACGGAGACGCGTTGGCGTGGGCGGAATGGTATCCCGATGGCAGTCATCTCATCGCTGGCGGAGTAGGGTCGCCGGACGGCATCTCGAACGACAATCACTATGTCGTAGATGCACGCACGAGGATCGCAACACCATTTCGATTCCTCACCGATGGCAATCGGGATGTCAACTTCTCCGTTGTGCCCCTCTCGTAGGAGCTTGAGCCGTACCTCTCTTGCTGGGAGATCGCGGCATAGGTGACGCAGTCCGGGCCTCCACAAGTCTGACGGGTCCGACTGGTGGGATCGTCCTCGCTGGACTCACCACGGGACTGTCGCACAGCGATGACTGGAGGATTTCTTGCGATATTCTTATCCGCCCTTCATGTCTTAGTCAGGACTGCTCCTTACTCTTGAGGTATGCGCGACGCGTTCCAGATCTTGGGCGGGACTGATCCGGCCGGCCGGGCCCACCGACGTGCCCATCTCCAGCGTGACGCCGCCCTGGACCGGGTCGGCTCCATCACCCGGAAGATCGCGGTGGGCTCGATCGCCGCCGCAGCGGCCATCGGCTTCTACGTGAGCCGTGCCCTTCCCGGGCACTCGGCCCGGCCGACCACTTCCGGAACTGCCGGATCGACCCCGGACACCGCCGGGGGCAACTCGGGCACCCCCTCTTCCTCCTCGGGTGTCTCCGCGGGTTCGTCGGCCGGTGCGGGCGGGTCGTCGAGCACCCTGACCCAACCGACCAGCCCTCCCAGCCAGACTCAGCAGCAGGCGCCCGTGGTGAGCGGTTCGACGTGAGCAGGAGTGCGACGACGACCGAGCGCTCGCCGGCACTGGCCATCTATCGCACAGCGGCTTGGTCGACCCGGGTGGACCTTCTCGTTACCGACCCCGGTGTGGTGGTGGAAGCCGGCCAGCTCCTTCACGCCACCCTGGATCGCGTCGACGCCGTGGCCAGCCGGTTCCGGCCCGACTCCGAAGTGCGGCTCCTCCAGCAGTCGGCCGACGGTCGCACCCCCGCCTCCGTCAGCGCCGACCTGTGCGAGGCGGTGGGCATCGCCCTCCGGGCGGCGCGACTGACCAGCGGGCTCGTCGATCCCACCGTGGGTGTGGCCCTGTGCCGGATTGGCTACGACTGCGATTTTTCCCTGATGGAAACCGACATCACCGGCGGCGGCGGTCCTGGACCGGTTCCCGGCTGGCGGTCGGTCATTCTCGACACGGTCGGCTCGACACTGACCATGGCTCCCGGCACGCTGCTCGATCTCGGGGCCACGGCCAAGGCCTGGGCGGCTGACCGTGCCGCCTGCGAGATTGCCGTCAGGCTCGGTTGCGGGGTCCTGGTCTCGCTGGGTGGCGACATTGCAGTGGCCGGGCAGGCCCCTGCCGGCGGCTTCTGCGTGGGTATCGCTGACGTCTGCGTCGATTCTGTCCCCGAGACGACTGTCTCCATCGACAGTGGGGGCCTGGCCACGTCCGGGGTGGGGCGCCGCCACTGGACCCTCGACGGCCGACCCGCCCACCACCTGGTCGACCCGGCCACCGGCAGACCGGTGGACAGCCCTTGGCGCACCGTGTCGGTCGCGGCCGGATCCTGCGTCGATGCCAACACCGCCTCGACCGCCGCCATGATCATGGGCGGGGACGCCGTGGCGTGGCTGGGTGGCGCGGGGCTGCCGGCCCGGCTCGTACGGACCGACGGTGTCGTCCTGACGGTGGCCGGGTGGCCGGCCGACGGGACGGACGTGCCACAGTGAGCGCCGTCGCCCTGCCCGTGGCCGCCACCGGCGGGAAGACCCTGTGGTACCTCACCCGCTCGACGGGACTTGTCGCCCTCCTCCTGCTGACCGCCACCGTGGTCGTCGGCGTGGTCGCCTCGGTGGGTTGGACCACCGAGCGGTGGCCCCGGTTCCTCTCCCAGGGCGTGCACCGGAACCTTTCGCTGTTCTGCGTGGGCTTCGTGGCCTTACACGTGGTCACTACCGTGAGCGACGGCTATGTACCCATTGGATTCGCCGACGCCTTCCTACCCTTTCTGACTCCCTACCGCCCCCTCTGGGTGGGGCTAGGCGCCCTGGCCTTCGACCTCCTGCTGGTAGTGCTGGTCACCAGTGCCTTGCGTCATCGCATCGGCTACGACTCGTGGCGGTTCGTCCATTGGCTGGCCTACCTGTGCTGGCCCATTGCCATGTTCCACAGCCTGGGCAGCGGCTCGGACTCGTCGCTCCCATTCATCTTGGGCCTGGACGCGGCGTGCACCGCCGCCGTCCTGGCCGCCGTGGCCTGGCGCCTGTCCACCGGCCGCACCTTCAGTGCCGGCCGGCGTGTTGCCGCCGCGGTGGGCACCGTCGTCGTCGTCTTCGCCATCGCCGTATTCGCCACCGTGGGTCCCCTGCGCCCCGGGTGGTCGCACCGAGCCGGCACCTCGACCGCCCTCCTCGCCCAACTGGCCCGGGAGAGCGCCGTCGGCTCGTCGGCGGTCTCTGCCGGATCCGCCGGAGCGGGAACCGTGCCGACGGTCCCGTTCACCTACCACCTGACCGGGTCCCAGACCACATCGGCCCCCGACGCCCAGGGGCAGGTGCAGGACACCCTGTCCATACGGCTGCAGGATCCCTCGTCCACGCCGCTCGCGGTGGTCCTCGACGGGACCTCGGCCCGGGGTGGGGGGATCGCCATGACCTCCGGCTCGGTGGTCTTCGGCGCCTACCGAGGGACGGTGACCTCGCTGCACAGCGACACAGTGGTGGCCGCGGTGTCGGCCCCGGGCCTGGAGACCCTGACCCTGTCGCTCCAGGTCGACTCCAACTCGGGTGCCCTGTCCGGCACGGTGACCGGGACCAGCACGTGACCCCTCCCGCACCGACAGGGCGCCTGCGTTCGTCGACGACTATCTCCCCGTCCGGCCCCCCCGTCGCGGCCCCGTCAGGCAGCGTCCGCCTGCTCGCTGGTGTTCCGGTGGCCGGCCAGCCGGTCGGGCTCGACGATCACCTCGAGCGGTGGGGGGTGCTGCCCCGGTGGAACGGAGCGACATTCATCGAGGAGATGGAGCGCAGCGGTCTCCGCGGGCGCGGCGGCGGCTGGTTTCCGGTTGGCACCAAGTGGCGGGCAGTCCACCGGGTGGGCGTCCGTCGGCCGGTGGTGGTGGCCAACGGCTCCGAGAGCGAGCCGGCAAGCGGTAAGGACCGGCTCCTGCTGTGTCAACTTCCCCATCTGGTACTCGACGGGGCGGTGGTGGCCGCGCTCAGCATCGGGGCTACGGACATCGTCGTCCATGTCCCCGCCTTCGCCAGGCATGCGGTCGACCGCGCCCTCGCCGAACGGCGTCGTCGAGGTCTCGATCCCTGCGCCATCGCCGTGGTCACAGCTACCGACGGCTACCTGGCCGGACAGGAGTCGGCGGTGGTCAACACCATCAACGACAGAAATCCGGGGATACCGTCGTTCGTGACCCTCCGATCGGTGCGTGAGCGCGGGGCCGGAGGGCGGCCGACGCTCGTGCAGAACGTCGAGTCGCTCGCCCACGCCTCGCTGATCGCTCGGTTCGGCGCCCAGTGGTTCCGGAGCGTGGGGACTCAGGGGTCGCCAGGCTCGACCCTTCTGACCGTTACCGGACGGTGGCCTGAGCCCCGCATTGTCGAGGCACCGCTCGGGCGCCCGCTTGGTGACATCCTCGGCCTGGGGACCGAGGCGGAGCGCTCGGTGCAGGGGGTCCTCCTGGGAGGATACGGCGGTGGCTGGATCCCCACCGCCGAGGCCCTGTCCATGCCGCTGAGCGAGGAGGCTGCCCGTGACCAAGGCTCGTCAATCGGCGCGGGGGTGGTCATCCTCCTCCCCGGTGGCGTCTGCCCACTCCTCGAGGTGAGCCGGGTGGTCCGGTACCTCCAGGGCCAGGGTGCCGGCCAGTGCGGCCCCTGCGTCCACGGCCTCGATGCCTTGGCCCGCGCCATGGAGTCCCTGGTCGTCCAGCCGCGGGCACGGCGCGAGGGCATCTCCGACATCGCCGCCCTCTGCGACCTGGTGGAGGGCCGCGGCGCCTGCGCCCATCCCGATGGCGTGGCCCGGTTCGTCCGGTCCGCCCTGCGTGTGTTCGCGGACCACGCCGGCCTCCACCTCCAACGTGGGCCGTGCCCCACGACCCAGTGGCCGGTGCTGCCCCTTCCCGTCGCCCATCGACGGACGGGCCGATGAGGAGGTCGCGCTTCTCCCTCGTCGTGGACCCCGTCCGCTGCGACGGCACCGGAGTGTGTGCCGAGCTCCTCCCCGAGCGCATCCGCGCCGATCCGTGGGGTTATCCGATCATCGAGCCGGGAGAGGTCCCCGACCACCTCCTCGACCACGCCCAGCGGGCGGTGACCAGCTGTCCCCGCCTGGCCCTGACCCTGGTCCGGAGGGATGTCTGACCGAGTGGGGCGTCCGGCGGGGTGTCGGTCCACCAGGCAGCCCCTCAGCCGCGGGTGGCGCTGGCAGGTGTGGTGGTGGGGGGCTTGGACGGCGGGGCCAGAAACTGCTCGACGGCGGAGGCGATTCCTTGGGCGATGACCTTCTGCCCGGCCGAGCTGTCGGCGATCGTCCCCTCCTGCGGATCGGTGATGTAGAGCGGCTCGATCACCGCACCCGGCATCTGGCTGGGCGTGGTGAAGTAGCCGGCCATTGCCGGGCCGATGAGCATGAGGTGGTCGTAGTCGTCGGCCTCGGCGGCCAGCCCGCCGGCCCCCGGATCCCCGCTCACTGAGCCGAGGGTGGTGTCCGGTAGCACGCCATCGTCGGGGATTCCCCATCCCTGAGCGTTCATGTCGGCCAGCACGTCGAGCTGGACCAGATCGGCCAACCGCAGATCGGCCGACGAGAAGGGCCGGGAGGCGTCGTAGGCGGTGAGACTGCCGGCGTTCTCCGGTGAACCGCCGGCGTCGAAGTAGATGCCGACCAGTGCGCTGGCCTTGGCGTCATTGGCACACACGTCCCGGGCCGCCACGTCGTTGTGGGCACCCTGCAGGCTCAGCTCGCTACCCGAAACGTCGGCGGGACCGAGGCGGACCACCGTCGAGTTGCCGGTGCGGGACACCACCACCCGGAAGCCTTTGGCTCGCAGGAGGTCGGCTGCGTCGAGCTCTACCGGGAGGGTCTCGTCGGCCTCGTCGATGGTCTGCCCGGACGAGGTCACACCCACGCCCCCTGGGTCGAGCCCCCCGTGACCGGCGTCGAGGAATACTGTCCGGCCGCGGTCGCCGGATGTCGGCCGGAAGGCGATGCAGGAGCCCGAGGCGAAGAAGCTTGGATCGAGGGCCTGTGTCTCTGGCTGCACCACCTGCGTACCGCCGGCAGTGCGGCTTGGGGACGACCTGGTTGCCCGCGTGGTGACGATGATCACGACGAGGCTGACAGCGGCGACGCTCACGGCCACCGCTGCCATGACGAGCAGCACGCCGGAGC
>Ga0182018_10000435_pt1 | contig 54970 bp, 36 predicted proteins | sample 812P2MmetaG_FD_120490 | JGI IMG/M metagenome (GOLD analysis project Ga0182018, IMG submission 120490) | Permafrost microbial communities from Stordalen Mire, Sweden - 812P2M metaG | ecosystem: Environmental > Terrestrial > Soil > Wetlands > Permafrost | place: Sweden: Stordalen | collected... | reverse complement strand
TCTGCTCTCCGGCCCTCGGATAGAAATCGACCCAAAGCAACAGCAGCAGATCTTCGGGAGTATTGTCAGTCTCTCGAATCTGATGACGCAGGCCCGCGCCACTCTATATAGCGTCGATCCCCTAGGCACCGCCGACACCGGCCTTCACGCCTTCTACTACATGGAGTTCCTCAAAGGGGTTAGCGAGCCCAAGCAAGCTCTGCCCGGGGACCTGGCTCTCCAGGTGCTCGCCACACAAAGCGGTGGTCTTGCTCTCACTACCAACAACGATGTGACCGCCCTTCTGCAAAAATGCCTCGCCGATACCCAGGCCTACTACGAGATCTCCTTCGATCCGCCCCTGCCTGACCAGCGAACCGCATACCACCACATCGAAATTCGTCTCGCAGACCACAAACTAACGGCGCGCACTCGTCAGGGCTATTACACACAATCTTCGCCCCACTGACGCCGCATCTTTCCGGTGTTAACACTCAGTTTGATTGTCCCCTGCTCGCTGGCGGCACAATGCCGTTCATCCGCAAATACTCCACCATCTGTCCGTAATGGTTGAAGGCGTGGGCGACGGCGAATGTGGCCAGGTGTAGGCGGGACGATTTGCTGTGCTCCGCGGCCTGCAACATGTTTTGACCAGTCAGCGTAGCCGCGGCCTTGTGCCCCAAGGCAAAAGAATCCTTTAGAAACTGAATAATCTCCGCTTTGGTCTGCAGACCCTCGGGGCCGTTCCCACCCATGAAGTTCTTCGGAAACGAATCGCCGGTTAGCGGCGACCAGAGGGCATAGTTGGAAGCGGCGACGTGCTTGACCTGCAACGCAAACGTGCGCACTCCCTTGTACTCGCCTCCTGGAATGTTCAAGCTCTCAGGAGAGAAGTTGTACTTATCTTCCGGCATGGCCTCGGCAGCTTCCAAGATTTCCTTTTCGATGCCGCTGATCTCGCGGTCCACCGCCGAAGCTATGGTTGGCGGAGGTGGTTGAGACTGTTGCGTCTCGGGCGTGTTTGCGGCTGTCGCGACCTGGGTGCGCGATCCCCATGCCGCCGTGCCCAAGATCAGTACTGCCAACGCTAACAAGATTCGTATTTGTTTCATGAGACTGGGTCTCCTGACCTTTCCATGGGTGAGAACAAACAGGAATTCCGAGCAAAGGAGGCTAGCGCCACAGCGTAATAATTCGGCTGGTCGTAGAACAGGAAATGATCCGCATTTGGTATTTCTATGACGGCGCATTCTGACTCAAGGAGTCGTTGCAAGTACGATAGTTGACGGTTCGCCGCGCCGTACAGAAAACATCTTGGAACCGGGAGATTCAGAAAACGCTCCAGCAGATTGCCGCGATCTGAATATTCAACTGTTTGGAAAGCATAATCGTAATAGGCCCGTGCGTTGGCTTTCTCCAGTACTCGTAAATGCTGTGCGAATCCTCTCCCTGCTTTGGCGGACAGTTCCTTCTTTATTTGCGGAAATACGATTGTTTCGAAATGTGAATACGAGTGTGGTATCACTTTGCGGCTGAACATGCAGTCTTCAGGCGAAAGATTGCCTTCCACGTTCACAAAACCGGCTATTCTGTGCAGATTTCGTTCCGCATAGAGCAACGCCACCAACCCTCCCATGCTGCCTCCGACCAGCAGGAAACGGTCCAGCCCCAGATGAGCCACAAAGTTCTCAATCACCTCCACAACGCCGTCAATATTCAGCGGATGTTTCTCATCGTAAGACGAATCCCCGCAACCGGGGTTATCCGCGGCGACCAAACGAAATGGTTGAAGTTCGGAAACCGAAGCCATTTCCACAAAATCTGCTTTCGAGCAACCCAGTCCGTGGATGTACAGGATGGTAGGCCCTGAGCCCGGCCGGTCGAAATAACGTAGCCTATAGGATCGCCCTGCGGATGTAGCAGCCATTGCTGAAAGTTGTAGCATTTGATAGTCCAGATTCGTCACGACGGTGACGCGGACGCGGTGCTTGAGTCTGTGGTCGCCCCTCGCGGTAAAGACTCGTAGAGGCGATGGCCAGCAGCGTGACCGCAACTAGCACCGGCGAACGCCGCTTTCATCGTAAATTCCTCCTTGGCACTCACAATTTGCCGCGAAGCACGCTCCCGCGCGCTCACCAAAAGGCCCGCCGGACTACTCGTGTCTCAGCGCGACCAGCGGATCCACGCGGGTCGCGCGCCGCGCCGGAATGTAGCAAGCAAGCAGAGCAACACCAATGAGCAGAATGGCGACGCCCGCGAAGGTCAGCGGATCGGTTGGCCTTACGCCGTACAGCAGGCCCCTCATCAGATGTGACACGATCACAGCACCAAGGAGACCAACCGCAGCACCCGCAGCGGCTAGGCTCAATCCTTGACGCAAAACCATCTGCAAGACGCTCTTGTTTTCTGCGCCCAGCGCGATACGAATGCCGATCTCGTGGGTGCGCTCGCTTACGATGTACGAAATCACGCCGTAAATTCCAAGCCCCGCGAGCAGCAACGCCGTCAGCGCGAACAGCGCCACGATTTCCATCAGGAATCGTCGCTCGGCTAGAGATGCGGAGACCGTCTGTTTGAGCTCCTGCGCGCCAAAAACGGGAAGCGTTGGATCGATGGATTGTACTTGCTCGCGCAACTCGACCGGAGTCGCGACGGGATCGAGCCGCCCGCGCACAAATACCGCCAGGTCTTTCGCCTGCCTCTGATACAAGTTCAGATAGATTTGTGGAACACTCGCTTCCGAGATTGCTTCGGTTCGAGCATCCGCGATCACACCGACGACCGTGGTCCACGAAGTGTTCGTCGCCGCTCCGCGCGCGTTGTTGAGCCTGAGATGCTTGCCGATCGGTTCCTCGCTTGGCCAGTAGGTCCGTGCGAACGCCTGGTTAATCACCGCGACTTGCGGCGCCTTCTCGTCGTCGAATTCGGTGAACAGACGGCCGCGCAGCAGGGTCATGCCCAGTAGGTGAAAATATTCTGGCGTAACGATCGAACCGTTGACCAAGGGAGCTTCGTTGCTGGGAATCTCGCGGCCTTCGACGATCAACGGGAATGGGTTTAGATCGTTTCGATCATGGCCTAACGGAAGGGCCGCCAAGTCACCAATGGCTATTTCTTCCGCACCGGTCAGCAACCTGCCGCGGCGAAGTATTTCGCGCAACAACGGCGCTTGCTGAGCAGGCGTTCGGTAGATGTCGGTCTCCGGATCATTCGGAATTGGCAGCCACAGACGCACCGCCATTACTTTTTGGGGGTCGAATCCCAGACTCACATGTAGCAAATCCGCAAAACTGCGGAGTAGAAGTCCCGCGGCAATCATCAGCACCAAAGAAAGAGCAAATTCCGTGACCACCAGCACCCGCCGCGTGCGTGCTTGTTCCCCCGAGCCTGTCGAGCCCCGCCCTTGCTGCTTGAGCATCCGTGTCAAATCCGGCCGCCCCGCATGCAACGCGGGAGCTAGGCCGAAAATCGTGCCGGCAACCAGAGTGGCGACCGCAGCGAAAAGTAAAACGGACCAGTTAATCGACAATTCGTTGAGCCGCGGCAGGCTTTCTGGCACGATTCGGAGCAGAAGCCCCTTCGTCCAGAACAGAATCCCCAGTCCGGCCGCTCCGCCGATCAGCGAGAGAAGCAAACCCTCGGTTAGCAGCTGCGAGACCAGCCGCTGCCGCGCGGCTCCGAGCGCCTGCCGAAGGGCCATTTCGCGACCTCTCGCACTGGCGCGGGCGAGCAGTAGATTCGCGACGTTCACGCAGCCGATCAGCAGAACCAATCCAACCGCCGCAAGCAGCAGAATCAACGACGGGCGAACATCGCCAACTACGCTGTCCTGGAGCGGCACCAAACGCACTGTCCATGCATTTTGCGGCGGATAGTCTTCCGGGAATTCCTTCTTTAAGGATGCGACCAACGCGTCTACGCGACTCTGCGCAGCCGCAAGCGTCAGTCCGGGTTTGATCCGCGCGATGGCTTCCGGAAGAATCCGCAAGCTGCGCTGCGGCGGAGGGGCTGGCGCGGCGGCAAAACCCGATGCCAGCCAAATCTCGATGTTTCTCTCTTCCGCCGTCCGCCCCGGATCGTGATAGCCGGCCGGCATGACGCCGATCACGCGATACAAGTCGTTGTCCAGTCGCAGGCTTTGGCCCCGAATATTCGGATCGGCCCCGAAAGCCCTCTTCCAAAGACCGTCGCTGATCAGACCCTCCAGAGTAAATCCGGGCGTCTGATCCTCTGGGTTGAACGACTGGCCCAGCTGCGGTTTCACGTTCAGCAGCGCGAAATAATTCGGCGCTACGTTAAGAAAGCGGATGCGTTCGGGCTTGGACGCGCCCGTGAGGTTCACGTCCCCGCCCCCTAGTGGCGAAACGTAGGCAAAAATGCCGGAGCGCCGAAGATCCTGCCATTCCGGCACGGATATTCCCACGTCCCGCGCGCCCACGCCGGGAAGATCATCCTCGATGCTGACCAGCTGCTCCGGTTGCGGGTACGGCAGCGGGTGCAGCAGTGCCGCATCGACGATGCTGAAAATCGCCGTCGTCGCTCCGATGCCCAAGGCAATCGTCAAGACAGCGATGGCGGTGAAGCCGGGAGACTTGCGCAGCATGCGCAAACCGTAGCGGACGTCCTGCCAGAAGTGATCCCACCACAGCCACCGGCCGGATTCGTAAAACCGTTCCTTAGCGTGCAGGACATTGCCAAACGCGCGCCGCGCCGCGGCTCGCGCCTCCTCTTCACTCATTCCCAACTCCCGCAGGCGCTCGGCCTCGATCTGCAGGTGCGCCTCAATTTCCGAGCCGAAGTTGTCGAGTTTGCGCTTGCCTTCGAACATGGCTCTTACCCCTAACCCGCCTCCGGGCTGCCTATTCGTATCTCAACGCCACCAGCGGATCGATGAGCACGGCCCGCCGCGCGGGCAGATAACATGCCGCGAGCGCGACACTGGCTAGCAAAGTCGCAACGCCGGCAAACGTGAGCGGGTCAGTTGCGCTCACGCCCACCAGCAAGCTCGACAGAAATCGGGTCAGCCCGAGAGATCCCACCAAGCCGATCGCCAACCCGGTCAGGATCACCAGCATGCCCTCGCCCAGGACCAGGCTCATCACATCCCCGCGCTGCGCGCCGAGCGCAACGCGAATTCCGATCTCGCGAGTCCGCTGCGAAACCGAATACGCGATAACGCCATAAAGGCCCACCGTGCCCAACAGCAGCGCCATCGCCCCGGCAATACCAAGCATCACCAGCGCAAACGAAGCGCGTGCCATGGATCGGGTATAGAGATAGTTCAGGGTATAAACGCTCGCGAGCGGCAGATTGCCATCGACGGACCAAACCGCCTGACGAATCTGGTTTATTAAGCTTGCCGAGCCCGCTAGCGGACTGCGCGCAACGTAAGTTACGTAGCGCTGCGCACGGAGCGGCTCGCTCTGGAATTTCGCCACCAGCGTGGGCCAATAGACGTCGGTGCGAGCGGGTCTATCCATACCGTCATCACGCACATCACCCGCAACGCCGATGATCTGACGCCAATCATCCGCCGTCGTCACTCGAATGCGCTTGCCAATCGCTTCGGATGACGTGCGCCAATATTCGCGAGCGAAATTCTCGGAGACAAGCGCGACTGGAACTTGGTTATACGTATCCGCCCAGCTGAGATCGCGGCCGGCGATCAGCGGTATTCCCAAAGTCTGGAAATATCCGGGCGAGATGAACAGCAGATGCCGAGCAGGAGGAAGCACTCCATTCGTGGAGGGATGGTCCTCGGTGAAAATATTGTCGAATCGACCGTCTCCATCCAAGGGCACCGCGCTCGAGAACGCGACCGAGAAAACGCCGGGAATCGCAGCGAGCTTGTCCTGAATTTGCTGCTCCATTCGCGGCACATTCCCATCGTCAGCCACATCGGAATCCGGAATGGAAATGCGAAATGTCTGAAGCTCGCCAGGACGCGCGAATCCTGGATTTATGTGCGTCAATACCCGGAAGGTGCGAATCATCAACGCTGAACAAATCAGCAGGACCAGCGCCAGCGCGACTTGCATCGTAACCAGAAGATTTCGTACCCGATGGCGTTCCCGGCTTACGCCCAGCGTGCGACCTCCCTCAGGAGCGCCCGCGCGCACCCCGGTGTGCTTCAGGACCGGGACTAACCCGAATAGCAAACCGGTAAAAACGGTGAGACCGAGACTGAAATAAAGAACCGGCAAATTCACGCCAATGTCGCTGATCCGCGGCAATCCCGAGGGCGCCAGCGCGACAAGAACCCGCAGGGCCGCCCATGCCAATCCCAAACCGCAGACGCTGCCCAGCAAGCCAATGACGGCGCTCTCGCACAGCAATTGTGCGCCAATCCGTCGTCGGCTCGCTCCAAGTGCCGCCCGCAGAGCCAGCTCGTTCTGCCGGCCTTCCGTGCGGACCAGCAAAAGATTGGCAACATTGGCGCAAGCGATCAGCAGAACCATTCCGATGCTGCCCATCAGCAGCCAAAGGAGCAGTCCGACATTGCCGATAACCTCTTGCTTCAGCGGCAGGAGACTTGGGGCAAATCCTGCCTTGTGCATGGAATCCGTGCTGACACCGGGCGGAGGCGGAAACGTGTCCAGCGTGATTGGAAGCATCCGCGCGACGTCGACACTCGCTTGGCTGAGCGTACTTCCGACTTTAAGTCGGGCGATACCAAAGTAGCTAAAATTTCCCAAAAGTGTCTTGTTGCGATCCAACTGGAGCGGGAGGATCAAAGCTAAATCCTGCATATCGAGAAACTGGAAATTCCGAGGCAGCACACCGATGATCTGGCGAGCCATTCCGTTCACGATGATCGTTTTCCCGACCGTGGAAGGATCAGCGCTGAATCTGCGATACCAGTAACCGTAGGTCAGGATCGCGGTCAACGGCGCGCCAGGCGAGTCGTCTGCCGGTGAGAAGGTGCGTCCCAACATAGGCGGGACAGCTAAAACCGAAAGGACCCCATGAGTTATGTCCAGTGCATGCACGCGTTCCGGTTCCGCGAATCCGGTGACGTTCACGTCTCTGTCTGTGTCGGTCTCCGCGTAAACACCGATGTCCTCCAACGTGCGGCTGTGGTCCCGAAATACGAAATAGTCTTCCGCCGCCATGCCACGTAGCGATGCATCTATCGCAAGCGGCGTGACTTCTAGGCCCACGAGTTGTTCCGGCTGCGCATACGAGAGAGGTTTCAGCACCACGCCGTCGAGCACGCTGAAGATCGCGATCGTCGCGCCGATCCCCAGCGCCAGCGTGAGGACGGCCACTGCCGTAAAGCCCGGCGATTTACGCAGCATGCGCAAACCGTAGCGCACGTCTTGCCGGCAGCGATCCCACCACAACCACCGGCCGGATTCGTAAAACCGTTCCTCAGCTTGCAGAACGTTGCCGAAAGACCTGCGTGCCGCCGCTCGCGCCTTCTCTTCACTCATCCCTTGCTCCTGCAACCGCTCTACCTCGTTCTGAAGGTGCGCCTCGATTTCTGAGCTGAAGTCGTCGAGTTTGCGCTTGCGTCCGAACATGGCATTAGCTTTTCGCCTCCCCTGGTCCCAGAATCCGCGCGATGGCCCCGGTCAATCGCTTCCATTTGTTGGTTTCCTTAACCAGTTGTTTGCGGCCCCCCGCCGTCAGCGCATAAAACCGCGCTTTGCGGTTGTTGGAGGACACTCCCCATTTCGCCGAGATCCAGCCGCGCTCTTCCAGGCGCTGCAACGCGGGATAGAGAGCGCCGTGCTCGACGAGCAGCTCTTCTTGCGATGTTTCCTGGATGGCGCGTGCGATCCCTTGCCCGTGTTGCGATCCAAAGATCAACGTGCGCAGGATCAGCAGATCCAGTGTGCCTTGTAGCAATTCCAGTCGTTCTCTTGCGTCTTGGGTAGACATATAACCCGAATATCCTCGCGCTCGGGTAAGATGTCAACCTGTAAGTTCCGGCTCCGCTAGCTCGGCGGTTTGCCCGGGTCAGCGCCCGCCGGAAGGTCGGCAAACAGGATCACAGCGAACGGGTTAAAGGAAAACACCGCGGTGTACCCGATAAAGGCGCGGGTCATGCGCTCCGGACGGTTCCGCGGGGCGAAGCTCAAGCGAAATCTTCCCAATTCTCCGCCGCCCGTCCCTTGCCTAAGTTCCCAAGTCAGAACTCGAACTTCTAACCTCCAACCTTCGCTTTACGGCATAATCCCTCGCGCACTCGGGCCGGCCATTGATTTGATCTTTGTAGGGGCGCAGCGTGCCGCGCTCCACGCCCGCGCGACCTTCACCTTGGGAGGATTCAGTGAGCGATCGTCCATGGAGTTCCAGCGCGCCTTCGGGCGAATTCCGCCCCTACGTTTCCGCCGAGGAGACGCAAAAGGAATTCACCATCCGCGCGGTCATCCTCGGTGCGCTGTTCGGCTTGCTGTTCGGCGCCGTGACCGTCTACGTCGGATTGCGCGCGGGCCTCACCGTTTCCGCTTCCATCCCCATTTCCGTGCTCTCCATCAGCATTCTTCGCGCCTTCGGCCGCTCCACGATTCTTGAAAACAACATCGTGCAGACCACCGGCTCGGCGGGCGAATCGCTCGCCGCTGGCGTCATGTTCACGATTCCGGCGTTGATCTTTCTCGGCTTCGGTGCGGAGTTCACCTTCTGGCGAATTTTTCCGCTCGCGTTACTCGGCGGGTGGCTCGGCGTGCTCTTCATGGTCCCGCTGCGCCGCCAGCTCATCGTCAAGGAGCACGGCAATCTGACCTTCCCTGAAGGCACAGCTTGCGCCGACGTCTTGGTCGCGGGTGAGCGCGGCGGATCGTTCGCAGGACGGGTGTTCTGGGGACTCGGTCTTGGCGGCGCCTACACCTTTCTAATGAACACCGTACAGGCCTGGACCTCCCAGCCGGAGAGCCGCCCGGCTTGGTTTCAGGGCGCTTCGTTTCGCGCCGCCGTCACTTCGGAATATCTCGGCGTCGGCTATATCATCGGCCCTCGCGTTGCAGGTCTGCTGTTCGCTGGCGGCATCATCTCCTGGTTGGTCATCATGCCGGCCATCAGCTTCTACGGCCAGCTTGCTGGCAACACGCCCCTCTATCCGTCAACGATTCCTATTCCCCAAATGACGCCCGATCAGATCTGGGGCTCCTACATTCGGCCGATGGGCGCGGGCGCCGTCGCCGCCGCGGGATTGATCACCCTGCTGCGCACGCTCCCCACCATCATTTCCGCGTTGCGTGCCGGCCTGAAAGATGTCCGCAAGGAAGGCGCTGGCCAGTCCAGCGCCGCAAGCCGCATCGATCGCGACGTACCCATGCGCACCGTGATCGTCGGCTCCCTCGTCATCGTTGTAATGATGTGGATACTGCTCACTTTTCACCCGCTGAAAGGCGCGCAAACGAGTTGGTGGCAAAACTTGTTCGCTGCCGTCTTCGTCGTGGTCTTCGGATTTCTGTTCGTAACCGTGGCTGGACGAATCAGCGGCCTGCTCGGCAATTCCTCGAATCCCATCAGCGGCATGAGCATCGCCACGCTCATGGCTACCTGCGCGATTTTCTTCCTCGCAGGCTGGACCGCGCCCAACTATCAGGTACTGGCCCTGATGATTGGCGGAGTCGTTTGCATCGCCGCAGCCATTGCCGGTGCAACTTCCCAGGACCTAAAAACCGGCTATCTGGTCGGCGCAACGCCCTTCTGGCAGCAGATGGGCCTTCTGATCGGCGTAACGGTTTCCACATTGGCGATCGGCACCACCCTCAACTTGATGAACAAGGGCCTCGAGAAATATCTGCCCACGGAGATCCCCGTCAACGTCCAGTCCTTGCCTTCCGGCGTGAAAGTCGAACGCGACACCTTCATCTACCACGGAAAGACCTACGTACTTATCAATTCCCTGGGATCACATCAGATTCCCGACGGTGAATATTTGTACGACCCCGGCACGAAACAAATCGAATTCCAGTGGGCGCAAGGCATCGGGAGCGACAAGGCCCCGGCCCCGCAAGCGCGCTTGATGGCCACGGTCATCAGCGGCATTCTGAATCAGCGCCTGCCTTGGCGTTTGGTTCTGATGGGCGTAGCGTTGGTCATCGCCGTCGAAATCCTCGGCGTGCGCTCGCTGGCATTTGCCACCGGTTCCTATCTTCCCCTCGGCACCACCGCCGCCATGTTTTTGGGCGCTCTGGTACGTGTGGCGGTGGAAAGCACCACCAAGAAAAAAGACGAGAGCGAAGCCAGCCCTGGAGCGCTTTTCTCGAGCGGCTTGATCGCCGCGGGCGGTGTTTTCGGCTTGCTGGGAATCATCATCAATCTTCTGCAGGATCCCGAAATCTCCAACAACGTGCCCCACTGGTTTTCCGCGATTCTGCGGCTTCCCTGGCGGCCGGATCTGTTTTCTTTTGGCCCGAAGCTTTTGGGTTCGCTCGCCACCAACAACCTGTTCGGCCTGATCATGTTCCTGTTGCTGGCAACCTCGCTGTTTTACTTCGCGCGTAAGAAACTGGACTAGTGCGTTGCTTGCGAGGCACTGGAATTAAACGATTATTTACACGGAATACACAACCCGGTTCTAGAATGGAAGCGTCCTCGGTAGCTCTCCCGAAGCTGCGACCAGACTGTGTCCGATTTTGGAGGCCCTCCGCAATGCGCTACCCATTTCTCCTCGCGTTCAGCCTGCTTTGTCTGAGCCTCGGTCCGACCCTCCAAGCGCAGAGCCCCAGGCAGCAGGTCACCGAGCCAATCGACGAATCCAAACTCGTCACCCTCGGCGGAAACACCACTCCCGCCGCGACTCGCGCGCAAAACGATCGCGGTCCCGTGGCCGACGAAGTGCGCTTCGATCACCTGCTACTGTTGCTGAAACGCGATCCGCAAACCGAAGCCGCCCTGAAAGAGCAGATGGAAGCGATGCACAATCCCGCTTCGCCAGAATTCCATCACTGGCTTACTCCCGAGCAACTCGGAACGCGTTACGGAATCCACCCGCAGGATATGGAAGCCGTGCAGCAATGGCTGAAATCCCACGGCTTCGCGCTAAACCAGGCCTACAAAAACGGCCTGGTCCTGGACGTCGCGGGAACCGCGAAGCAATTGCGGGACACCTTTCATACCGAAATGCACAATCTGACTTTGCCGAATGGCGACAAGCACCTAGCCGTCATCCGCGATCCCCAGATTCCCGCCGCTCTCGCCCCGGTCATCGAAGGCCTCGCTTCGCTCCACGATTTCTTTCCCCGCCCGCGCCTGACCAAAACACGCCCCATCAGTTTCAATCATGAAAGCAAACGCTGGCAGCCGCGCTTCAACGTCGCCTTTCAAGGCTCGACGTTGAACGTCGTCGCGCCGTACGACTTCGCGACCATCTACAATTTGCTGCCCCTCTGGAACCGGGGCTTCACCGGCAAGGGCGTGAACATCGCTCTTGTCGAGGACAGCAACCTGGCGAATCCCAAAGATTGGTCGACCTTCCGCAAGACCTTTGGCCTAAGCGGATTCACCCAGGGCAATTTCAAACAGGTTTATCCAAGCTGCGCCAATCCCGGACAGAACGGGGACGAGATTGAAGCAGCTCTCGATGTCGAGTGGTCCAGCGCCGCCGCACCCGATGCCAGCATCGTGCTCTCCGCGTGCGGCAACTCCCAGACCACATCCGGCCTCGACCTCGCCATCCTCGGCATTCTTGAGAGCAATCCCCCCGACATTATTTCCGACAGCTACGGCCTGTGCGAAACCATTACCGGCCAGGCCGAGGTCGCTCTAGAGAATTTCGAGGCCGAAATTGCGACCGCGGAAGGCGTCACCTTTTTCATCGCCCAGGGCGACAGCGGCGCCGACGAATGCGCTCCCGCAGAACCTACCAACTACGCGATCCTGGGCATCAACAGCGGAGACAACACTGCCTCCGCATTCGCGGTCGACGTTGGTGGCACCGATTTCATGGCCCAATACAATTCCGATGTCAGCGGGATTCCGATTTCGCGTTATTGGAACGCCAAAAACGATCCGAAAACGCTCGCTTCCGCGAAATCCTACATTCCGGAAATTCCCTGGAACGATAGCTGCACCAGCCGCCTCATTTACACCGACCCGTTAATTGCCGGCGGCTTCACGCAATCGTTCGGTAGCAAGGGCTTTTGCAATTCCTCCATCGGGCAGGACGACTTCCTGAACGACGGAGCTGGTAGCGGAGGCCCCAGCACCTGCTTCACCGGCACGCCGTCGATACCAGGCGTCGTCAGCGGTACCTGCAAGGGCAACCCCAAGCCTTCGTATCAAAAGGGAGTGCCGGGCGTGCCGCATGATGGATTGCGCGATCAGCCCGATCTTTCTCTGTTCGCCAGCGACGGCGAATGGGGCAGCTTCTATCCTGAATGTTTGTCCGACACCGCACAGGGCGGGACCACCTGCACGCCCGACAACGACGCGATCCTGTTAGGCGGCGGCGGAACATCGTTCTCGTCACCGGCTATGGCGGGAATCCAGGCGCTGATCGATCAGCGTTATGGCCGGCAAGGCGACGCCAACTATGTCTACTACGCTCTGGCTGCGCAGCAATTTGCGATTCCAGGCGCCGCCGCCGCGCAGTGCGATGCCAGTCAAACCACTGGTAACTTGCCCGCCGCGTCGTGCGTTTTTAACGACGTGACGCTCGGCGACGTCGACATTCCGTGCGGCCAGGACTCGAACGGCAAATTTTATGATTGTCACGGCGCAAGCAAGACGGAGATCGGCGAATTCACCACCTCCAACGACGAGGACGATCCCGCATACCCCGCCGCGGTCGGCTACGACCTCGCCACCGGGCTGGGTTCGGTCAATGCCACGAACCTGTTCCAGGCTTGGGCGCAATTCGCGCCCCCGCAAAACTGAGAACAGATGTTGTATGGGCGCAGCCTGCCTGCCGCAGGCGGGCATCGCTCGGGTTCCCGCCCGGCAACCAATTGAGTGGCGCACTCGGCAGTCGCAACCCGAAAGCGCTTGCGCTTTTCGAATCGAAGAGAATTTTCATTCTCTGCCGCGCCGGAATCTCCCTTTTCCACACGATCGAACCCGAAAACTTCGTACTCTTTGACTCACCGTTAACCCCGCCGTACACTGGCTCCATGAGCGTCGCAATCGGCGGCCGCCGCTACAATTTCGACTGGCGCGGGTTCATCACCCCGGGCGTAAAACTCATTGTGCTGGTGTGCACCGGCGTCTTCGTCGTTCAGACCCTGGCGCAATTGATCGGCGGCGAATACGCGTACAGCTGGATTTTGAAATGGTTCGCGCTGATTCCCGCCGCGATCACGCACCTGCTTCCGCCGCGCGTCTGGCAGCTCTTTACTTATATTTTCCTGCACGGCGGACTGTTTCACCTGCTGATCAACATGCTGATGCTGTGGATGTTTGGCCGGGAATTGGAAGCGATATGGGGCAAGCGGCGTTTTCTGAATTTTTTCGTATTGTGCGGGATCGGCGCGGGCTTGATTGAATTGATCGTGAAGACGATTCCAGTTTTCTTTGGCCACCAGCCATCTATCACTCCTACTATCGGCGCATCCGGCGCGATTTTCGGAATCTTGATGGCGAACGCAGTGTTGTTTCCGGACCGCAAGATTTGGCTGATTCCTTTGCCGGTGACGATTCCGATGCGTCCGTACGTCGCGGTGATGGGCGCCATCGAGTTTTTCTCGACGCTGGGGACCGGTGGCGACAACGTCGCGCACATTTGCCATCTCGGCGGAATGCTGGTCGCTTATATTTATTTGCGGCGCGGATCGTTTCTCTACAACGTGCGCAACAGCGTCTCGGACTGGAAGATTGAACGGAACCGCAAGCGTTTTCAGGTTTACGTCAGCAAGCACAAACAAGATCCGCCGTCGCGCCCCGACAACTGGGTGAATTAGCGGCGGCGCAGATCATCGCAACAGAATAAGTAACGCGAGTTAGCGGGTCTGCAGCGCGCCAAGCAAGAGTTCTTCGGTTACGTTCGAGCCGGTGAGGACGAGCACAGCCGTCTTGTTCGCGTAGTTGCCGTCGGTTTTCAGAAACGCGGCGGTCGACGCGGCTCCGGCGGGTTCGGCGATCACGTGTTCCTGAATCATCAGATGCCGCATCGCGCGCAGCATTTCTTCTTCGCTGACCAGCACAAATTCATCCACTAAATCAGCGATTTCGCGAACATTTTCTTGCGACGTTTCGCGCACGGCCAGGCCGTCGGCGATGGTCTCGGCCAGATCCGTGCAAACCGCCTGGCCTCTTGCAAAAGAGAGCGCATAGGCCGGCGCATGTTCCGCTTGCACGCCCACGATTTTTATTTCTGGTCGAAGCTGCTTGGCAGCGAACGCGACACCGCGAATCAAAGTGCTGTCGCCCACCGGAACAAAAATCACGTCGGCGCGAGTGAGCTTGTCCAGAATTTCGCAGGCGATGGTAGCGGTGCCCGGCAGCATGTCCGGATCGGACCCATCCACGACGTTGTACCAGCCGGATTCCAGCGCGAATTTGGCGGCGTGTTGCCTGGTTTGTTCCAGGAATTTGCCGACTTCCACGATTTCGGCGCCAAAGTCCGCGATGCGAGCCTTCTTTACGGGATTCGGATTCTCGGGAAGATAGACCCGCGAAGGAAGGTGTTGGCTGGCCGCGGCGTAAGCGACGGCGGCCCCGTGATTTCCGGTGCTGCTGGTCACAACACCAGCAAGCTTGCCGTTCATCCGTTTTTGCCGGGCGTCGATGGCATGATACGCGCCGCGCACTTTGAACGAACCGGTCGGGCCTTCACTCTCCAGCTTGAGATAAACCCATCCATCCCCTTGCGAGGACAGCTTGTCGGTCCTCATCAGGCGGCTTTCTGGCACCACCTGGCGCAGCAGCGACTGCGCCGCGCGAACTCGTTCCATGGTCAACGGCGCAGCGGAACCCGCCGCAGTCATCAGACCGCTCCGCCGATGACGTGAAATTTCATGAAATTGGTGGTGCCTCGAACCCCCATGGGCGTGCCTGCCACGATGCCAATGACGTCACCCCTGCGCACCAGCCGCTCTTCGAGCAAACGCTGTTCAGCGACATCGGCGAGGCCGTCGATTTTGTGAACGTCCGCGATGCCGCGCGCCATCACGCCCCAGATCAGGGCCATGCGGCGGCGCGTTTCCGCTTCGGGCGTGAAGGCGACGATAGGAACCAGCGGACGATAGCGAGAGACCAGGCGGGCGGTGAAACCGCTGTGCGTGAAAACGGCGATGAGCTTCATGTGCAGTTCGCGCGAAGCGTGGCAGACAAGTTCAGCGACGGTTTCGGCGACCTTCAATCTTTCCTGAACCGAGGAAGGGCGCGGAAATTCGGTGATGCTGGCCTCGGCTTCCTCGATGATGCGAGCCATCATGGCGACGGCTTCAACGGGGTATCTTCCGGAGGCAGTTTCGGCAGAGAGCATCACGGCGTCGGAGCCATCGAAAATCGCGTTGGCAACATCGGAAGCTTCGGCGCGCGTGGGACGTGGATTCTGGGTCATGGATTCGAGCATTTGCGTGGCGGTAATTACCGGCCGCCGAGCCTCGCGGGCGCGTGCGATGATCATTTTTTGCACCACGGGAACGCGCTCGGGATTCATTTCCACTCCGAGATCGCCGCGGGCGACCATGACGCCGTCAGCAACGCGCAGGATCGCGTCGAGGTTTTCGATCGCTTCAGGCTTTTCCAGTTTGGCGATCACCGGAGTGTCTTTTTCGGCCCGGCGAATGAGAAGTTTCGCCAGCACGACGTCTTCGGGATGGCGCACGAAACTCACGGCGACGTAGTTGGCGTCTTGCTTCAGCGCGAAGGCGAGATCTTCCCGATCTTTTGGCGTGAGGGCGGGGACGCGCAGCTGAATGCCCGGAAGATTGATGCCTTTATGTTGGCCAAGTATGCCGCCGTTGACGACTTCGCAAATGACTTCCTGGCCGCGCACTTGATTGACGCGGAGCTCGATCAGTCCGTCGGACAGAAGGATGCGATTGCCGCGATGCACTTCGCGCGGCAGGGGGCGAAAGGTGGTGCTCACGCGATTGGCATCGCCCGGAACGCGAGCGGTGGTAATAACGAAGCGTTGGCCCGCAGTCAGCGTCACCGAAGCGCCGCCTGCCAGCGGGCCGGTGCGAATTTTCGGGCCTTGCAGGTCGGCGATAATGGCGATGGGTTTCTCGTGCTTCATGGCGGCGGCACGGAGCACGGCGATGCTGCGCGCGTGATCGGCGTGAGTGCCATGAGAGAAATTGAGGCGGGCCACATCCATGCCCGCTTGTATCAAGCGTTCGATGACGCGCGGGGAAGAACTGGCCGGACCGATCGTGCAGACAATTTTTGAGTGGCGAAATGCCATTTAAGTGGGTGGAACAAACGGCCGTGTTTGTTCTTGTTTCCTTTCTTTTCTGTGGCACAGGCTTGGAGTCTGTGTACTTTGCCATTCAAAATCGCACTGACGGAAGTCTCCTGCCAGCGGACGGCGGGTTCTTTTTTGACTTTTGTCGGGGCAACACCCCCCGAGTGGCACGGGCTTCGAGCCTGTATTCTTGCCATGCAGGCTCGCAGACCGAAGTCTCCTGCCGCTTGCACTTACTTGGTTACGGCGAATTCCGCGACGATGCGGGACTCGACCTCGATGCCTTTTGCGAACGATGCCAGCGGGATGCGTTCATCCTCGCCGTGCATGCGCTTCAAGTCGTCCTCGGTCAGAGGGAATGGCCACAGGCCGTAGGCTTGCACGTTGTGCAGGCGTAACTGCGCGGAATCGGTGGCCCACGGCGATTGATAAGGGAGCACTGGCGCGCCGGCGAATTCCTCGGCGGCGACTTTGGTGATGTCGGCGTAGAAATCGTTCTCGAGTGATGAGGGCGGTGCGGCCAGGCCTGCGTCGGGTTGCACGTCGAGACGAACCAGCGGGTCGTTGACGAGTTTGTTCAGCTCGTTGAGCAGCGCGTCGATCGTATCGCCGGGAAGAAGGCGAACGTTGAGTGTGGCGCGAGCTTCCGCCGGGATTACGTTGGCGCGAACACCGGCGCTGAGCATGGTCGCGGAAATGGTGTCGCGTAGCATGGAGTTCCACTGCGGGTTGGTGTCGGAAATCACGCGTTGCGCATGTTCGCCGCGATCGGCGGTGTCGAGCGAGCGCATCCACTTCGCGATTTCGTCGTCTTCAAGAGGTGCCAATCCTTCGAAATAGCGGCGCACAATGGTTGTGAAATGCACTGGGCCGACGTACCCGCCAATCTTCGCGACGGCCGCACAAAGATGCACGACGGAATTGTCCTTGGTGGGCATGGACGCGTGGCCGGAGGTGCCGTGCGCTTCGACCGTGACATTGACGGCGACTTTTTCGCTGGCTTGCACGGCAATGTACTGCACTTTGCCGTTTTGGAGGACCACGTTGCCGCCCTCATTCAACGCGAAACCTGCGGCGATCTTATCCCAGTACTTGGCGATCAGAATCTTGATGCTGGCGTCGCCGCCCTGTTCCTCGTCGTCCGTGGCCAGAAAAATGACGTCGCGATTCAGCCGGGCGTTGGCGCGTTTCAGCGCGATGAAGGTAACCAGGTTGGTGACCAGCATGGCTTTGTTGTCGATCGCTCCGCGCCCATAGAGATAGCCGTCTTTGATTGTCGCCGCGAAAGGATCGACGGTCCACTTGGCGCGATCCACACCCACGACATCCATGTGCGCGACCAGAAGCAGCGCCCGCGAGGGGTCAGCTACCGCGGAACTGCGGAGCCGGGCCACCACCGAGGTGCGCCCCGGGGCGACCGGAAGTTCTTCGGCGCTAATGCCTTCTTTTTGCAGAACGGCCAAAATGTATTTTGCGGCGGCTTGCTCGTTGCCGGGCGGATTGGTGGTGTTGATCTTGATCAAGTCCTGGAGCCAGACCTTGGCATCTCCGGTTAGCGAAGTCAGATCGCCGAGAGAAGACTGGCTGGTGGGGAGGGTGTTCGTGGGCGGCGGCGCGACTTGTGCGGCCAGGGGTAGCGTGAGGAAAGGCGACCACGCCATCACCAGCAGCAGCAGCCTGGGCATTCTGCGGAGACCGTTCACGAAGCGATCCTCGTTCTTTAGGTTTTTGCCCGCCGCCGCGAAGCGGGGGAACGACTTGCCGCGCCGGCCGAGGGGTAAGGTCAGCAACGTTTTGCGGCAAACGTGCCTCATACTAACATGCTGGGTGTGGGGACCCGGCTGCGGTAATGGCCGGTGGTGGCGTAAACTCAACGGTTAGATCCGATCCAGATTTGGCACGTTGCTCGCAAAGATGTGGGCGTTTTATGATTTCGACGAGGGCTGAGCCATGAGGGCAATTCTGACCACAGTTTTCTTGGGAATTTTCGCCGCGGCGGTTTTGCTGCCGCTGGGCACGAGGCTGGCGAGCGCGCAATCGCCTGCCGGCCCGCAGGGAGGGTCCGGGCCACAACCTCAGGGCGCGCCGCCGGTTGCGCCGACGCCTGCACCCCCGCAACAGAAACCGCCAGAGGCGGGGGCGTCGATCAGCGTGGAAGTCCCGGTGGTGACGCTGGACGTAATTGCGGCTACCCAGCATGGCGACATCCTGACCGGACTGAAGAAAGAGAACTTTCGCGTGATCGATGAAGGCGCGCCGCAAACCATCACCAATTTCGGGGCTACCGACGCCCCCATCACCATGACCATGCTGATGGAGTTCAGCAGCCGCGGGTATTACGACTGGTTTGCCTACCAGGCCAAGTATTGGGCCGACGCATTTTTCCCCAACCTGAAGCAGAAGGATTGGGTGGCGCTGGTTACCTTCGACATGAAGACGCGGACGGAAGTGGATTTTACGCAGAACAAGGATGAGGTTCGCAACGCGCTGTATCACTTGTATTTTCCGGGATTCAGCGAGTCCAATGTGTTCGACGCCGTGCTGGATACTTCGGACCGGATGAAGGATGTGAAAGGGAAGAAGTCGATCCTGTTGCTGGCCACCGGCGTGGATACATTTTCAAAACACACTCTGGATCAGACCATGAAGGCGTTACGGCAGAGCGACGTAACAATTTTTTGCGTGGGCTTGGACAAGCCGTACATCAATTTTCTCGAAGCGCACGGGTCGCAAGGCTCGCACATGAATTATCTGCAGGGCGAGAACCAGATGAAGACCTTTGCGTCGTTGACCGGCGGTTATGCCTGGTTTCCGCAGTTTGATGGCGAGATACCCGGAATCTTCCATGACATCGTGGCGTTTTTGCGGAATCAGTACAGCATCTCGTATACGCCGACAACCGGGGCGAATGACGGGAAGTTTCACAAGGTGAAGATTGAGTTGGTGCAGCCGGACGGCAGCCCGCTGATTGTGAACGACCAGAAGGGGAAGAAGCAGAAGGTCGTCGTGTATGCGCGCGAAGGATACACGGCAGCAAAAGGCGGAGTCGGGGATTAGTTAGGACCGGGCGTTCCTGAATACAAGTTGAACCGCATCACAAACCGCAACCGTTAATAGCCGCGGGCGTAGTCCACTACATTGAAGAGGTCGCGGCCTGCGAACCATCTCTCCAGTAAATCCATCAACAGATCGGTCTCTTTTTGCCAGAGGCGATCGCTCACGCCACTGGTGTGCGGCGTTATAAAAAGATTCGGCGCTTTCCAGAGCGGGCTGTCGGACGGGAGCGGCTCGGTGCCGGTCACGTCTAGCGCGGCGCCACGGAGCGCGCCCGTTTCGAGCGCGCGGATCAGCGCGGCTTCGTCGAGCAGCGAGCCGCGGCCCACGTTGATGAGCCGCGCGCCGCGTTTCATTTTTGCGAAGTGACCCGCGCCAATGAGATGTTGCGTTTCGTGCGTGTCCGGAGCGGCGAGAACTACGTAGTCGGCTTGCGGGAGCGCGTCTTCGAGCTGCGAGATCGGAAAGATTTTTTCGGCGTGGGTGGTGTCGCCTTTGCCGGAGCGGTTTACTCCCCAGACGCGCATGTCGAAACCACGGGCGCGGCGGGCAAGTGCACGTCCGATCGAGCCGTATCCGACGATCAGCAGGAGCAGGCCGTTGAGTTCGGTGAGCGGGCCGGGCTGGCTGGAAACTTCGTTTTGCGCCCACTGCGCGCGCTCCTGGTAGCGGACACTGTCGCGGAAGTTGCGGGCCAGCGCAACCATCAGGCCCATGGCGTGTTCGGCCATCGGCAGCGAAAAGATCCCACTCGGATTAGTCAATATCACGCCGGAGTTGCGCAGTTCCGGGTACATCAGTTGCGAGACGCCCGCCGCGGTGGAATGAATCCACTTTAGTTTCCGCGCGTACTGAAATTGGTCGGGCCGCAGCGAGGAGCCGATAAAGATGTCGGTGTCCGGGAGTTCTTGCCGAAGGCGGTCGTAGTCGGGCAGGTGCACGACCTTCATTTCGGGCCAGCGGTGACGGATGGTTTCCGGCAGGACCGGGTGCGCGCGCCATTGCGGGAACGGGTGCCAGACGCAGACCAGGAGCTTGGTTTCGGCGGGAGTTGTGCGGATGACGGCCAAGTTGGCTCCGACGTTCTTGGGCTTAACTTCTCAACCTTGCAAAATCTTCGCACTGTGTCGAGGCTTCGGCTCGATCATCACGTTCAGATTGCTCAACGCTTCTTGCTCGAAAGTTCATGCCGAACAGTCAGCCTACAGTTTGTGTACAACAATTCTTGCCGACCGAAAATAGGCATGCATGATCGTCCGAATCATTCGCGGCTGTGAAGCCAGTGTAGGACGAGGCCTACTACGCAGCCGAGTCCGATGGTGCCGAGGATGAACGGGCGGGCCACGGGGATCGCCAACCAGGCAATTACGACCAAGCCCACGGAAACGATAGCGCCCGCTTTGGTTCCGGGCACGGGAATGTTGCCGAAGCCCAGCCTTTGTGGCTGAAGCCGCTGGCGGCCACCCAAATTCTCAAACAGGGGTCACCTCCTGAGCGAACTCCTCGGAACCGAAACATCGCTCTCGCCGGGTTCCGCTCCGTGCGGTCATTTCAAAAGCGTTCGCAAATCGCGGCCGGTCATCTCGGATGGTTGGTGCTGGCCCAACGCGGCGAGCATGGTGGGCGCGATATCGCGCAAGGCGCCGCCGGATTGCAGGCTCTGCGGGGCGTCGTCGCTGACCAAAATAAATGGCACCGGATTCGTGGTGTGGTAGGTGTGCGGGCCACCAGTGATCGGATCGATCATAGTTTCGGCGTTGCCATGATCCGCGGTGATGATCCAGGCGCCGCCGCGCGGCTTCAAGGCTTGATAGATGCGGGCGAGGCCTGCGTCTACGGCTTCGACGGCTTTGATGGCGGCTTCCAATTTGCCGGAGTGGCCGACCATGTCGGCGTTGGCGTAATTCATGATGATGGCGTCGAATTGGTTTTGCTCGATGGCTTTTACGACCGTGTCGGTGATGCCTTCGGCGGACATTTCGGGTTTCAGGTCGTAGGTGGCCACTTTGGGGGAGGGAACGAGGATGCGTTCTTCGCCTGCGAAGGGTTTTTCGACGCCGCCGTTGAAGAAGTAGGTGACGTGGGCGTACTTTTCGGTTTCGGCGCAGCGCAGATTTTTGTAATCGATGTCGGCGAAAACCTGGGCGAGAATGTGCTCTAACTTTTCTGGGCCGATCACGTATTGCAGCCACGGCCATTTCTTATCATATTGGGTCATGCCTACGTAGAAGAGATTTTTCGGACGCTTGGGGTCGGCGAATCTGTCGAAGTCAGGGGCTGCGAGCGCATAGGTCATCTGGCGGGCGCGGTCGGCGCGATAGTTGAAGAAGATGACCGCGTCATCGTCGTGGATCATACCAATTGGGACGGCGCTAGGGCCTTCGCCCTTGGTTACGACGATGGGCTTGATGAATTCGTCGGTAACGTCCTGTTCGTAGCTTTTTTGCAGGGCGGCGATGGGGTCGCTGGTTCGAGTTTCGGCTTCACCGTGGACGATCGCGCGATAGGCTAGCTCCATGCGCTCCCAGCGGTTGTCGCGGTCCATGGCGTAGTAGCGGCCTACTAGCGTGGCGATTTCCGCTACCTGCAACTCGCGCATTTTTTGCTGCAGTTGCCGAACGAAGTCGCGGCCGCTGTGCGGAGGAGTGTCGCGACCGTCCATGAAACAGTGGACGAAAACTTTTTCGACCTTTTGCTGCTTGGCCATTTCGAGCAGGGCGAACAGGTGCTGGATGTGGGAGTGCACCCCGCCGTCGCTGAGCAGGCCGAGGAAGTGGAGCTGGCGCTGGCGGCCGCGCTCCATGGCTTGCCGGAAGAGCGGGACGTTTTGCAATTGCTTGTTCGCGACCAGGACGTCGATGCGGGTCATGTCCATGCGCACGATGCGGCCGGCGCCGATGTTGAGGTGGCCGACTTCACTGTTGCCCATTTGGCCTTCGGGGAGGCCGACGTAGGGACCCGAGGTCTGGATCAGCGTGTTGCAGAAGTTCTTCAGTAACGAGTCGTAGGTAGGTTTTCGGGCCAGGGCGATGGCATTGCCTTTTGTTTCCGCGCGGTAGCCCCAGCCGTCGAGGACGGTGAGTACGATCGGTTTCAGTCGTTTTGCCATAGGCCGTCAGGATACATTGAGGAGGAAATTCTTGCCATGCGGGCAAGACGCGATGTCGGCGGCCGATATTCCTTCCGCCACGCTCGGAAAGGGCGAACTCCGTACTGAGGGAACGCGGTATCGCTGACCAGCGTTCCGAGCCGGCAAGGATGCTTTTCCTACCTCGGGGTAAACCGAGTTGCCAGTTTTAGATTTCCGCGTCACGCGGCGTCAGTTGGTCGGGCCAGCGGGCACGGCAGCGGTGGCATGCTGCGCAACCGGGTCGGCCGGCTTGGCCGATATTGCGGAGAGATCTTGGCGGAGTTCGAGCCCGAGCCATTCTCCGGTCAAGTCCTTATCGGTGCTGGGCTTGTACTCCACAATGGCGCGTAGGCCTTCTAGATGGTGGCAGAGAGTGAAGTGGTCAGTGCCGAACCAGAGGGTGTCGGAAAATCCGATCCTGTGCGCGCCGGAGCTACGAAAGGTCTGCGTGCCAAGGGGATTCTCGATGACAACGGAGGTTCCGCCTTCCTTTCCGCCGCAGGAGACCGACATTAGGGTGCCCTGCGAGGTCAGCATAGCGGGGGCCGTATCGAGCGGTTGGGGAGCGTTCGAAGGACGTTTCTCCGCGGGAATGTCGTTCCACAATTCCATGGCTTCGTCGCGATCGGGACCGCGCCAGCGGTCAGCAACGAAGATCGCCTGCTTCGCAGCTTCTTCGTTGTTCCCGAGAGCGAGGAAGAGTCTTCCCACCAGCAGGTGATATCCGGCGCGCGAGGGCTCCAAGGCCTCAGCTTTGCGGGCAAGGGTGAGGGCACTTTGCAGCTCGCCGTGACCGGCGGTGATCAAAGCAAGTTCGATGAAACCAGGTGCGTAGCGCGGATTGGCCTTCAAGACATCGTACATTGCGGTACGGAGGGCCAATTGGTCGGCTGGAGTAGCGGAAGTACGCAACGGGGAAAGCATCGTTTTGTAGTACAGGGATAGGTATTGCTGCGGATTGGCGGCATAGGCCTTTTCGAATTCGCTATGGGCGTCTTGATCGTTGCCATCGGCGAAGTCGAGAAACCCGAGCGTCTCGTGGGCGAGCGCCGAATTGGGATCTTCGCGGAGGGCATGTTCGAGTGAAGCGCGTGCTTCATCGCGATCGTGAGAAAACAGACGGTAGGCACCGAATTCCGCATCGGTTTCCGCCAGAGTCGTCACGCGAGAAGGAAAATCTTTTTCTTTCAATTGCGGAGGACTCTGGGCGGCATAGCTGCTAAAGAGGAATTGCCCGGTATACCTGACCAACCCCTCCTGAACATCCTTGAAGTTGCCAAAGGCTTCCTGAAAGGCCTTTTTTTGATCCTCGCCGAGCAGCAAGGCACCGTAGAACTTGTTGAGTTTTGCTCCTTGCTCCATTCCGGGCCCGAAGGTCAGGTAGTGCACCAATGCCCAGGCTTCGGAATAGTACAGATCGATCTTTTGCTCATCGTTTCGGAATTTAGTCCAGGGATTTTCGCTGATCAGCTCGTCTAGCTTGATTAAGGTGGCGCCCCGAAGCCGCTGGACGCGGGCGCTGGGGGCGCCGATATAGATTTTGCTCTCTTCAAACCGGGTGTTTCCGTAAAATTCGGCAAGACCTTCATCGAGCCAGGTAGGAAGCCATCGAAAGTTCGCGTGCAATAGAGTGTGGACGTATTCGTGGTAAACGACGTTGTATCTGCCGGGAATGTCCTGATCGAGGCGGATGACGGCGTATTGGCGTTCCCAGCCATGCTGAAACAGGCCAGCAGGCTTTGGACCCGGCGCCTTCCAAAAATCAGGAGCCATAGCTTTCATCGAGGATTCGTCGCGGGGTGCGAAGATCACCAGGGAGGCGCCGGTCTCGAGTCGCATCTTGGGGAAAGCTAGAGCAAAGACAGCGCGCATCTGCTCGAACTCACGCGCGACGCGACGGCCATCCCCGGCACTGCCATTGGTGAGGACCCGGAAATTTGGGCTTCGCACTTCGGTCCAAGGCTTTTCTCCGGAGGGCACTGCGGGGACAAAAACGGCCGAGAAAAGTACGCAGAGCACACACTTCCAACGAAGGCTTGCCACGGGGAATTCCTCTCAAGACCAGAGTAGTTACGACGAGGCTAAGACCTGCATAAGTCAAAAGCAATAGTACATCCGGTATAAGTTGTTGAACGGTTAGCTCGCGAATTCACCGAGGGCCGCTAGCAGGCGGTTGACATCTTCGGGGGTGTTGTAGTGGACCAGGCCGATGCGGAGGAACCCGCCGGAGTTTTGGACACCGAGGCGTTCGGCCAGGTTCAGGGCGTAGTAGTTGCCGTCCCAGGTGAAGATGCCGCGGTCGCCTAGGAACTTTGCTGCTTCGACCGGCGTGTGACTGGGCAGGCGGACCGAGACTGTGGAGCAGCGGTGTTCGCATTGCTTTGGATCGGTGATGCCGAAAAATTTCAGGCCGGGAATGGCTAGCAGGCCGGGGATTAGTTGGGACAGGAGCGCCATTTCATGTTGGCGAGTGGATCGATACGCCGCCAGCAAAGCGCTGCGGCGATCGGTTGCGGTCGGATCGCAGCGGCGGCCTAAATCGGCGAGGTAATCGACGGCGGCGCCGATTCCGGCGATCAGTTCCTGGACTTGGGTGCCGGTTTCCCAGCGGTCGGGGAGTGTGTCCGGGGCTGGGCGCACTTTGTAGGGTTTGAAGCGCAGGAGATGCTCGCGTTTTCCGTAGAGGGTGCCCATGTGGGGGCCGAAGAATTTGTAGGGGGAGCAAGCCAGGAAATCGCAATCGAGGGCGCGGACATCGATGGGACCGTGGGGGGCATAGTGGACGGCGTCGATGAACATCAGGGCGCCTGCGGCGTGGGCCAGCTTGGTGATTTCGGCTACCGGGTTTATGGTGCCTACGGCGTTTGAAGCGTAGCCTACGGCGACCAGCTTGGTTTTCGCGGTGATCTTTCTCTTGAGGTCGTCGAGGTCGAGCGTGCAGTCGGCTTCGCGGATATCGACTTGGCGGATGACTACACCATTTTCTTCCAAGGAGCGCCAGGGGGCCACGTTGGCGTCGTGGTCCAGGGTGGTGACCACGATTTCATCGCCGGGCTTTAGTTCGCGGCCTATGGCTCGGGATAGGGCGAACGTAATGGTGGTCATGTTCTGACCGAAGATGACTTCGTCTTTGTCGCAATGAAAGAAGTCGGCCATGGCAACTCGGGCGGAGTCGATCATCGAGTCGTTGCGGCGGCTGGTCTCAAAAGCGCCGCACGTGTTGGCGTTCGAGGTGAGGAGATAGTTTTGGATGGCGTTTAGCACCTGTTTGGGGACTTGGGTGCCCGCGGGACCATCGAGGAAGGCGGCTGCGTGACCATTTACCTTCAGATTTAGGGAGGGGAATTGTTCGCGGACCCAGGCGGTGTCAAGCGGCTTGCTGCCTGTTTCGTGCACTACCGGTGTGCTCATGGTTGGTCCCCAGGGGCGAAGTGGACGTGTTCGCCAGCCCGGTAGTTTCTCACAAAGCTATCGCGAAGCGAATCGCGCCGATGCAGGTGGACTGGCGTCCTCTCGACAATCTGGCTGGATTGGCAGTCGGCCTTATAGGATGGCAACCTCGGGTAGTGGGTCAGTTTCCGGCTACCGCTGCGGGAATTGACCCTGTTATCCGTGGGGCCACGGGTCTTTGCCCGTGGCCAGGCGCACCAAATGGGAAGTCGATTCGTAAACGCAATCGGTCAAGGAGCTCCATCGGACCGTCGCGGGGCGTGGTAGCATGAGCTTGTTGTTCCCCACTCATGCCGCGGTGGCGCCGGCTATCAAACAAAGCGCTCCGTTTCTCTACGAGGCCGATCTTGTCTGAAACCTTTACACCGAACCAGCGCACACGTGTGGTGCGTGAACCGCATCGCGGCGTTTATGACCGCGAGAGCATCAACAAAATTCTGGACGAAGGGTTTGTTTGCCATGTCGGATTTGCGATCGAGGGCCAACCCTTTGTTATTCCTACGATGTATGCGCGGTCGGGCGATGCGATTTATTTCCACGGGTCGGCGGCTAGCCGGATGTTGCGTGGGGCAAGCGCAGGGATCGCGGTGTGCGTAACCGTGACGCTGGTGGATGGGTTGGTTTTGGCGCGGTCGGTCTTCAATCATTCGATGAATTATCGGTCAGTGGTGGCGCTCGGAAAAGCGGCCCTTGTGGATGCGCCCGCAGAAAAACTCGAGGCTTTGCGGGCTTTCACGGGGAAAATTTTGCCGGGGCGGTGGAATGACGCGCGGCAGCCGAATGAGAAGGAACTGAAAGCGACCAGCATCCTGCGGCTGCCGCTGACCGAAGTTTCGGCGAAGATGCGCACCGGGCCGGTGGAAGATGATGCGGAGGATTATGCTTTGCGCGTTTGGGCCGGGATTGTGCCGCTGCGACTGACTGCCGAAGCTCCGATTCGCGACGCGCGTTGCGATGAAGCGATTGCAGTTCCGGCGTACGCGGCAAACTATAAGCGTTAGCAATCACGGCCGAACGGCGCGAAGAAAATCGGCCAGCAAACCGTAGCCGGTCGCTTCGACTCCGGGATTGTGCTCGACGAGGGAGAGGCCGAAGACGTCCATGTCGAAGCGGACGGCGGAGCTGCTGCCTTCGAGATTGGCTAGCGGGTCAGAGGCGAGCAGCAATTCCGGCTGGACGCTGCATTCGACTCCGCCGCCGCGGCGTTCGGCGCGGCAGACCAGCTTGTAGCGCATTCCGGAGTTGCGCACGGAGCGGATTTTTTCTTCGCTGAGCTCGCGAATGCCGGTGCGACGGACTTGATCCAACCGCATCGGTACTCCTAAAAGCACAATCGTCATTACCGTGACCTTCACGGCCGCGTCCCAGCCGTCGAGATCGGCGGTGGGATCGGTTTCTGCTATGCCCATAGATTGTGCGCGGCGGACGGCTTCGTCGAAGGTGCGGCCTTTCTCGATTTCCGTCAGCACAACATTGGTCGTGGAATTGAGCACGCCGGAGAAGCCGCGGATTTCGGTGGCCGGCAAGCCCATTGGGAACATCGAGAAAATCGGAACACCGTCCATTACTGTGGCTTCGAAGAGAAAGCGTTTGCCTTTTTCGTTCGCGAAGGCGGTCAGCTCGTTGAAGGCGTGCACGATAGGGCCTTTGTTGGCGGTGACGGCGTGGGCGCCCAGCTCGAGGGCCGCTTTGATGTGGTCGATGGCGGGTTCGCCGGTGTCCACATCGAGGGAGCTGGCTTCGAAGACGACGTCGGCGCGGGCACGCTCGACCCATTCGCGGACGTTGCGCGGGGTGCTGTTGGGCGGCTGCATGGGCCAGTGATCATTGAGGATAGCGATGGGATTCATGCCATCGGGATCGGCGAGCCATCCGGTGCGGCGGGTGGCGACGCCGGTGAGACGCCAGCGGACGTCGTAGCGGCGGCGCAGCTCGGTCTCTTTGGAGATGAGCAGGCGCAATAACGCACGACCAACGTTGCCGAAGCCGACGATTGCCAAGTTGTAAGACGGGATGGCTTCCTCCAGGAACTGATTTCACGACGGACGAAATTCCGGCTTTGGCGAGAGTGTCCGCCGATGATGCGTTGAGGTCCTTTCCGGCCGGGTTGCGGGTGCTGGCTACTTTGCGGCAGCGAGTTTGGCCGCGGCGGATGAGATTAGCGCGGCTTCGTCCTGCAGAACTTGCGCTACGACTACGATCGCGGTGTCGGCTTGCTTCCACTGTTTCGATTCGATCGCTTCGCGGACCGCGGGGATCGTTTTCACGGCGTATCCGGTGTAGAAACCTGGGGCGTAGATCTGGTGCTTGAACCAGGGGCGGTTGGGCAGACCTTCGGTTGTGGTGAGTTTGCGCTCGCTTTCGATCAGGAGTTGGTTCACCTGGGTTAGCGACGCTGACGCTAGTGCTGCGCCCCCGTTCGAGTTGGCTCGCTCGTAGGCTTTGTGATATTCGGCGGCGCTGCGGGTTAGCGCGTCTACGGCGTCGTCGAGCGGCGCGAAATTCAGGTGCGTGGGAACGGTTTCGGTTGGCGGAGCGATCAGCGGCGTTCTCGGGTCGTTGGTGGCGGAGAAGACGCCTTCTTCGATTTCGCGATTGCGCTCGGTGATATCGTCGCGCGCTTTTTGGGAGAGGGCCTTTAGTTCTTTGACGTAGGTCTGGATGGTGTCCGAGAAGTCGTTGAATTCGAACGGCAACAGGTCGGCGTCGGCGAGACGCATGACCATGCTTCCGCCTGCTTGCGCGAGAGCGCGGCCGTAAACGAAATCGCCGTCGCTGAAATGCGTATACCAATAATAATCGTCGTAGACGGAATGGTAGATCCCGCCTCCGTCTTCTCCGCCGAAGCCGATGTTGACCGACGCGACGCCGTCGTGTTGCAGGAACGCGGTGTAATCCGAGCCTGAACCCAGGGCCGCGATGCGTAGGTCGCCACGCTGGCGAATTTCCTGACGCTGCTCGGTGGACTTTGCCTGGGCAATGTCGCGAAGCTGGTTGCGCTTCCAGGCCGACAGCTTGGTTTCCGGGTCGGAAATATCGCGAGCGACTTCATTCGTGAATTTTTCGAGGGTGTGCGAGCCCTCGATGAAGAGGTAGCCGCGGCCGTTGGTGTCGGAATTGATATACGCCACGGCGTGCGCGCGCAATTCGTCGGCGTGCTCTTCGGCCCATTCCGTGGAACCGAGAAGACCCGGTTCCTCGCCGTCCCAGGCGCACAAGATAATGGTGCGCTTGGGCTTCCAGCCTTGCTTTAGGAGTTCGCCGAACGCGCGGCCTTCTTCCAGAACGGCGTCGACGCCGGAGACCGGATCCTCCGCGCCATTCACCCACGCATCATGATGGTTGCCGCGCATCACCCATTCATCGGGAAACGCCGAGCCCTGGATTTTCGCGATCACATCGTAGACGGGCTTGATGTCCCAGTTTGATTTCACCTTGAGATGAACTTTCGCGGGGCCCGGGCCGATACGATATGTCTGGCCTAAGCCGCCGCGCCAATCGGCTGGAGCGATCCTACCCGTGAGCGCGGCAAGAAGTGGCTGGGCATCCGCGTAGGAAATCGGCAGGACGGGGATTTTCGTGATCGTCGCCGCGTCTTCGATCTTGAGGCGCTTGGCGTTTTTTGTGGCGCCCACGCCGGGCGTCAGCGGATCGCCTGGATAGAAAGGCATGTCGGCGACGCTGCCTCGCTGGACGCCGTCTTTCGGGCGCCAGGCCCCGGAGGGAAACGTTTCGCCTTGGACAAAGCCGTCTTCATGCGGGTCGGAGTAGATCAAGCAACCAATGGCGCCGTGTTCGGCGGCAACCTTGGGCTTGATGCCGCGCCAGGAATGGTAGTAGCGCGCGATGACGATTTTGCCTTTGACGGAGACGCCCATGCGTTCGAGCTCGTCGTAGTCTTCGGGAATGCCATAGTTCACGTAGACCAGCGGTGCGGTGACATCGCCGTCGATCGAGTAGGCGTTGTATGTGGGGAGTTGCTCGGACTGCTGGTTCGAGGTGGGATCTTGCGGAATGGCCGGCTCTTGCAGCTTGGCGACAAATTTCGGACCGCCTTCTACAAGTTCGACTACGCGCTCTTTCGGCGTCGGATAGAGCACGTCGAATTGCTCGATGTGCGTGTCGAAGCCGAATTCCTTGAACTTGGCGGCGATCCACTCGGCGTTTTCTTTGTCGTACGCCGTGCCGACGTTGTGAGGACGTGCGGCGAGATGCTGCATGTACGCGCGCAAATTCTCGGGACTGGGAATGGCGCGAAGTTTTTCTTCCCACTGGCGTTCGGCGCGCGATGATTCGGCCGAATAACCGAACAAGGATGGTTCATCGGCAGTCACGCGAGTGCGGAAGGGCGCCAGCGAGAGGCCCGCGAAAACAAATAGAGCAACGGCAACGCTGCGATTCATTCTCTGCCCCCAGGAAATGAGGCACGTATTCTGCCTGAACCGAGAGAATTTGGAAACGAAGGAAACGCGCCTATCCCAGAGGCTTGGCCATCAGGATGTAGTGGCACGGCACTTTTGTAGTTACCGCAGCCGGGAAAGCAGCGGTACCGGTCTCGGAATAGCCGAGGTGTTGATAAAACGGCAGAAGGCGTTCCGCGCGCGGGCTGATGATGCGTAGATCCATGGTGTGACAGGCGGCGTTGCGCGCGTGTTCTTCTGCAGCCGCTACCAGTTGGCGCCCCAAGCCGGTGCCTTGACGCGCGGGGGCCACGGACAACAGTCCGAGGTAACTTCGATCGCCGCGGACCTCGATATAAACGCATCCAGATAAGCCGGTCGTGTTCTCCGCGAGCAGGAACGTTCCCTTTTCCATGAACTCGCGGACACCTTCGATATCGGTGCGGTCGCCATCAAAGGCGACGCGCTCGACGGCGAAGGCGGCGTTGATGAGCAGGGCAATCGCTTTGGCATCCGCATTTTGCGCGATTCGTAGGTGGACGTTACGCTCGTTCGAGGGTGAATTTGTGGCGGCTGGCATGAATCAATTTAAGTAGAGCGCGGAGCGCGAAGGAACTCGATGAATCCGGTCAGTGCGATGCCCAGGCACATGCCACACACAATCAACTGGAAAACGTCCACCTTGTGAAACGTGGCGAACGCCGGCCTTTGCTTCAGATCGAAAAGGCCAAACGCCGCGATTAGGAGTGGAACGACGACGCCGGTCGCAACATGGCGGTAACGGTTGCTCATTTGGACCCCCGAAAGGTGAGCGCATGTTACCTTCCCGGCGAATGGGGGTCCAGAGATTCAAGGCATTCGAGCGCCCGCCGCTGGCTATTGTTCAGGCCGGAAAAATGGAGCGGCCTGGAAAACGCGCGGCTGCGCCGAGTTCTTCTTCGATGCGCAGGAGTTGGTTGTATTTCGCTATACGGTCGGTGCGCGAGGCGGAACCGGTCTTGATCTGGCCGGCAGCGGTGGCTACCGCGAGGTCGGCGATAAAGGTGTCCTCGGTTTCGCCGGAGCGGTGCGAAATGATGGAGTTGTAGCCGGCTTTGCGAGCGAGTTCGACGGCGTCGATGGTCTCGGTGACCGTGCCGATCTGATTCAACTTGATCAAAATCGCGTTGGCGATGCCCTGATTGATGCCGCGCGCAAAAATCTCCGTGTTGGTCACAAAAATGTCGTCGCCGACCAGCTGGATGCGTTTTGGCGAAGTCTTCGAGCCCGTCTTCTGCGTCAGCAGCTTCCAGCCGGGCCAGTCCTGTTCTCCCATGCCGTCTTCGAGCGAAACGATCGGATACTTGTCGATCCACTTCGCCCAATACTCGACCATTTCCTCCGGCGAATGTTCGGACTTGTCGGACTTCTTGAACACGTACTTGCCCTTGGCTTTGTCGTAGAACTCGCTAGCCGCGGGGTCCAGCGCGATGCTCACTTGCACCCCCGGCTTATACCCGGCAGCACCAATCGCTTCGAGCACGATCTGAATCGCTTCTTCGTTGGATTTGCAGCTCGGTGCAAAACCTCCTTCGTCGCCCACAGCGGTGGAATACCCGTGTTTCTTCAGCGCCGCTTTCAGCGAGTGGAAGATCTCAACGCCCCAGCGCAGCGCCTCCGCAAAATTCGGCGCACCGATGGGCATGACCATGAATTCCTGGAAGTCCACCGAACTATCGGCGTGCGCGCCGCCATTCAGGATGTTCATCATCGGCACCGGCAAAAGATTGGCCGAAGTATCTGTGGAATAGCGCGCCAGATATTTGTAGAGCGGCAGGTTCTGTGCGTTCGCCGCGGCACGCGCCGCTGCCATGGAGACTGCCAGAATCGCGTTCGCGCCGAGGCGCGATTTGGTGGGCGTGCCGTCCAGCTCAATCATCCGCTTGTCCAGAGCTCGCTGATCGCCCGCATCCAGTCCCCCAACCGCCTTCGCGATTTCGCCATTGACGTTCGCGACGGCCTTGAGCACGCCCTTTCCCACATAGCGGGACTTGTCGCCATCGCGCATTTCCAGCGCTTCGTGCTCTCCCGTCGATGCTCCGGACGGGACCGCGGCGCGGCCTCGCACTGCCCCGCCAACATAAACGTCGGCCTCAACCGTGGGATTGCCGCGCGAGTCGATGACCTGCCGCGCGTGAACTCGGATGATTTTCGTGGACATGATCGGTTTGCTCTCCTCAGTGGATGCGAACCGACAATTTTACAGAAGAATGGGCGCGGAGTCACAAAGAGATGGAGAATTCGACGCCAGTCAGCGGCCGGCAATGCGGCGCCGCAAACATCGCACCGTTGGGGGCACAGCACGGCTGTGACCTATCCTTGCCCACCGTCGCTGATGAACCGTTCGCAGGTCCATCGTTAAGCGGTCTCGGGTTCTTCGATCAGCGACTCCTGCCGAACCACAATCACGATTCCCGAATCGGTTACGTGAAATCTCCGCTTGTCGGCTTCCATGTCGTAGCCAATCTCCGTGCGTTCGGGCAGCGTCACGTGGCGGTCGATAATGGCGCGGCGAATACGTGAGTGGCGTCCCACGTTCACGTGGTTGTAGAGGATGGAGTCGGAGACTTCACTGTAGCTGTTGACACGCACGTCGTATCCAACGATCGAGCTCTTCACGCGGCCACCCGAGATGATCGACCCACCCGCCACGATGGAATCGATGGCCACGCCCATGCGTTCCGGATCCGCAAACACGAATTTGGCCGGCGGATATTGATGTTGCCAGCCGCGCAAAGGCCACGCTTTGTCATACAAGTTGAAAATGGGCGAGACCGAGGTCAGGTCCATGTTCGCTTCGTAATAGGCGTCCAGCGTTCCCACGTCGCGCCAATACAATGCGTCTTTGCGGTTTTCATCCACGAAATTAAACGCAAACACACGATGCTTGGAAATAATGCGCGGCAGAATGTCCTTGCCAAAATCGTGCGCGGATTTGGGATCCTCCGAATCCGCCAGAAGAACCGGAATCATCAGGTGGGTGCTAAAAATGTAGATACCCATCGAAGCGTTGCAGTAGCCCGCGTGGTGAGGCGACTCCTTGGGCTGCGCGGGTTTTTCGTCGAAACCCTTGATCCGGTAGTCTTTATCAACATCGATCACGCCAAATTGCCGCGCCGCGTCCTGAACGGGGATCTCGATCACCGCCACCGTCACCTCGGCGCCCGAGTCCACATGCTGTTGCAGCATCCGGCCGTAATTCATTTTGTAGATGTGATCGCCGGATAAAATGAAAACGTACTTGGAGTGTTCGCTTCCGATCGAATAGATATTCTGGTATACCGCGTCTGCGGTGCCTTGATACCACTGGTTGGAAACGCGCATCTGCGGCGGCAGCACTTCGATGTAATCGCCCAGCCCCATCAGCGGCGACCAGCCCGCGCGAATATGCCGGTTCAAGCTCAGAGCTTTGTACTGCGTCAGGACGAATACGCGTCGCAGGTCCGAGTTGATGCAATTCGAGAGGGTAATGTCGATGATGCGGTAGAGCGCTCCGAAAGGAACGGCGGGTTTGGCTCGATCGCGGGTAAGGGGCCAAAGGCGTTCGCCCTGCCCGCCGGCGAGGAGAACTCCGATGGCGTCGCGCATCTCGGACATGATCAACCTCCAGACCGCGCGTTTCGAAAGCGGGCCATTCTAACAGCACAACCAGTTCGCGACGCAATACCCTTATCTCCCGGTACCGGACTGCCTTGAATCTTGACATTTCCGTGGAACACCTCGCCAGCAGCGAGACCGGCAACCCCAAGTCAAAATAAGCCCTTTACGGCAAGCAGGGTCAGGGACCAAGCCGATAACGGATTCCTCACCGGTTAACGAAATAGGCAGAGTTACCTCGAGCGCCAACGTCCCGTCCATTCTTTGTCCCCGGACCTGTTTTCCCGAAAGATTGCTTGACACCCATGGCCAGAATTGATTAGAAGATGCCATCTGCCTGTCCACGTGCACACGAAGCGCCTAGCGTGCGATAATCCCAAGGGGCGGTGCGCCGTTTAAGGCGACATCGCAAGATACCAATCCGAACCGGATTGGGGGTGAACATAACGTGGCTGAAGTCATCATCCAGGAAAGTGAATCTCTGGAGAACGCTTTGCGTCGCTTCAAACGCAAGGTGCAACAGGAAGACATCATCAAGGAAATCAAGAAGCATAGCTTCTATATGAAGCCCGGTGAGAAGCGCCGGGCAAAGGAAGCGCTTTCGCGGAAGCGACTGCGCAAAAAGCAGCGGCGGGAAGCGGACTAGTTTTTCGACGGCCCCGGCCTTTCTGGCTGGGGCCGTCACTCCCCTCCTCGCTACGGCTTAGCGCCGCACTTCTGTGATGTAGACCCGGTCAGGCAAAGAAGTTGGGGTTGTGTAGCAACTGGTACCCTCAGGCCCAGGAGGTCCGTCCCGTGTTCCCCCCGGATTGCGGAAACTCCTATATCCCGGCCCTATGGTGCAAGGTGCGGCCCTTCCCCTGCTCGACTTGGGCCAAGGGGAGCGGCTCATGGAATTCCACGATAAGGTCCTGAAGTGTTCCGAATGCAGTGCTGAATTCGTATTTACTGCCGGCGAGCAGATGTTTTTCGCCGACAAGGGCTTCAAGAACGAACCGAAACGCTGCAAAGCCTGCAAAGCCAAGCGCGCCGAGGGTGGTGGCGGCGGGGCAAATGGCGCGACGCAAATGCGGTCGGAGACCAAAACCACCTGTTCGCAGTGCGGCAAGGACACCACCGTCCCCTTCCGCCCGACGCAAGGCCGCCCGGTCTTTTGCCGGGAATGCTTCCAGCAGCGGCGCGCGATGGGCGCTGCCTAACCGCCTCATTTCGGCGCAGGGGCACAGCACCGCCGTGCCCGTTTCAGCCCGGCTCGAAACGGTAGCGCCGCCATCCTGCCGGCTTTTGCCTTCCCAGCCACGCCGCACTGCCGCCTCATCTCCCTTGGAGACTACCCTTAGGCCAGGGTGTATTTTCGCGGCGAGCGGCGTATGATACCGCTTCGCAGTCCCCTGCAGCACCAAGGCGACCCCGGAGGGCCACCTCATGGCTCACCGCTTCACGATTGGCGTAGAAGAGGAATTCCAGATCATTGATCCCGCAACCTGCGAGCTCCGCTCTCACGTCATGCAGCTGGTCTCTGCCGCTTCGCCCGACATCGTCGAGCAGGTGAAGCACGAGATGCATCAATCGATTGTCGAGACCGGCTCGAAGATTTGCGAAAGCGTCGGCGAGCTACGCATCGAAATGCACCGCACGCGTGGCGAGCTGGTTGCCGCCGCCGAACGTGTCGGCCTGCAAGTGGCCGCCGCGGGTACGCATCCCTTTTCCAGCTGGATTGACCAGGTCATCTCGCCGGGCGAGCGCTATGAAAATATCGTTGAGGAACTCCAGCAACTCGCCCGCTCTCTGCTGATTTTTGGCATGCACGTGCACGTGGCCATGCCCGACAAGCAAACCACCATCGACATGATGAACATGGTGCGCTACTTTTTGCCGCACCTGCTCGCGCTCTCTACCAGCTCGCCGTTCTGGATGGGACGCAACACCGGGTTGAAGTCCTTCCGCACTACCGTGTTCCGCCGCTTCCCGCGCACGGGCATTCCCGAACAGTTCGAATCGTGGAGCGCGTACGAAAACTTCACCAATTTGTTGGTGAAGCTCAATTGCATCGACACCGGCAAAAAAATCTGGTGGGATGTGCGGCCGCATCCCACCTTCGGGACGCTCGAGTTCCGCATGTGCGACGTCACCACCAAAGTCGAAGAAGCTGTGGCCATTGCTGCGCTCACCCAGGCGATCGTGGTCAAGCTACATCGCCTTTACACCAGAAATATGAGCTTCCGCCTGTACCGTCGTGCACTGATCGAAGAGAACAAGTGGCGCGCCGCGCGCTACGGCATCGAAGGCAAGCTGATCGATTTCGGCAAGGAAGTCGAAGTACCCATGCGCGAACTGGCTAGCGAGCTGCTGGAGTTTGTGGACGACGTCGTCGACGACCTGGGTAGCCGCAGCGCCGTCGAATACGTTCACACCATTTTGAACGAAGGCACCAGCGCCGAACGCCAGCTCCGCGTTTACCAGGAAACCGGAGACCTGAAAGCCGTCGTCAAACACCTGGTGGAGGAAACTCGTAGCGGCGTAACCCAGCCACGGGCGTCTTCGGCCCACGCAATAAATTAGAGCGGTGAAGGTTCAGGAGCCAGGCCGAGAATTTTTTCATCAGGGTATGGCTTTAATCGACCAGTTGTTGGCAGGAAAAGAAAAACTTTCATTCAACCGACGAGGATGCCCGACCAATCTCAACCACCGAGGCTTGGAATGTGCAGCTTTCCGCTCTCCCTTAGCCATGTCTTACTCTTCGGCACCTTGCGGCTTCCATAGGAGCGCTTCATGAAAAAGGTCGGCCTTCTCTGTGGGCGCGAATACAGCTTCCCTCCGGCGTTCATCGCCAGAGTCAATCAGCTCGGCAAGTCCGACGGCGTGGCCGCGGAATTCGTGAAACTCGGCGGCACGCGCATGAATGAGCCCGCCGAATACCGCGTCATTGTCGATCGGATCTCTCACGAAGTCGATTACTACCGCGGCTACCTTAAACACGCGGTGCTGCAAGGCACCTACGTCATCAACAATCCGTTCTGGTGGACCGCCGACGACAAGTATTTCAACTACTCGGTCGCTGCCAAACTCGGAATCGCCATCCCCAAAACGGTTCTCCTGCCACAAAAGGGATATCCCAAGGACGTGGACATTACCTCGGAATCCCTGCACAACCTGAGATATCCCGTCGAGTGGGACGCTTTGCTCGACTACGTTGGGCGCCCGGCGATCCTCAAGCCTTTTTCCGGTGGCGGCTGGAAGCACGTCTATAAGGTGAACAATCGTGAAGAACTGCTGGCCGCTTACGACAAGACCGCGCCGTACTGCATGACCTTGCAGGAATTTATCGACTTCACCGGCTACGTCCGCTGCTTCACCTTCGGCAAGACCGACATTCTGCCCGTGCGTTACGACCCCAAGGAGCGCCGCTACCTGGTCGAGCACGACTATTTGTCGAAAGATCTCGGCGCTCGCATCGTCCAGGATGCCCGCACGATCAACCAGGCCCTCGGCTACGAAATGAATACCATCGAGTTCGCCATCAAGGATGGCGTTCCTTACGCGATCGACTTTCTCAACCCGGCACCCGATTTCGAACGCGATCGCATCACCGAGTTTTATTTCGAGCACGTCGTCGAGCAAATGGCTCACCTGGTCATTGACCGCGCGCTCGACGGCAAGGTGTCCAATTCCTGGCCGCGCTGGGAAGAGATGCTGGGCAACGGCACGGCAACGGGATTCGTCGGTGCCCCGAAAGCTGCGGCCGGCAAGCCTGGCGCCCCCGGCCTGCCCGCTGGGGCGGGACAATCCGCCGCGGCAGCACAGTCCTCGGCGCCATCCTCGTCCACAGGGACGGGCGGAGCAAAATCGAAATGACCAGCGCTACGGCGCCCACAACCATGGCGGAGAATCCGGCCGAGTACTGGCACAACTTGCTGCAGCCCGCGCTCGCGAAGTTTCCGAATTTTCCGAGCGAATTCTTGGAGCGACTGCGTGAGGCCAAGCTTACCTTCGGCGACCGCGTCCATTGCCCGTTTCTGCGTCCATTTTTTCTTTTGCTGGAAGACGAGCAGCGCGTTCGCGTCGTCGCCGAAACGATTGCCGATCTCGGAGAGCGCGTGGTTGCCGCGGTGCTCGACGACGCCGACCTTTTCGCGCAACTCCATCTCCGCCCGGAAGAAGAACGCCTGGCGCGGCTTCCGGTCGGATACGGCCGGGCGAGCACATCCTCTCGCCTCGACGCGTTCCTGCTGCCCGACTCGCTGAAATTTGCCGAGTACAACGGCGAATCGCCCGCTGGCGCCGGTTACTCCGAAACGCTCGCCGAGGTTTTTCGTGAGCTTCCGCTGATGGCGGAGTTTTCCAAACAGTACGAGGTACACAGCTATCCGCTCAGCGCCAAATTGCTGGATGCGCTGATCGCCAGCTATATCGACTGGGGCGGGAGCTCCAAACGCCCGCAAATGGCCATCGTGGACTGGCGCGAGGTTCCTACCTGGAGCGAGTTCGAGATTTTGCAAGCGCGTTTCGAGAAAATGGGCATCCCTGTCGTGCTGGCCGATCCGCGCGACCTGGTCTTTAACGGAAAAACTCTCAGCGCCCACGGTAAAACAATTGACCTGCTTTATCGCCGCGTGCTGATCAACGACGTCGTGGCACGCCCCGAGGAATGCGCGGCGTTGGTGAAAGCCTACCAAGCCAATGCCCTTTGCGTCGCCAACACGTTCCGCTGCAAAATTCCACATGTGAAAGCCTTTTTCGCGGTGCTCACCGACGAACAAAACGCCAAGCTGTTTTCTCACGACGAGCGCGACCTCATTCGCCAGCACATTCCGTGGACCAGAGTGGTTGCCGACGTTCGCACTTCGCACTACGGCGAGCCCATCGAGCTCTTGGACTTCATCCGCAAAGGCCGCGAAAATCTGGTGATGAAGCCCAGCGATGAGTACGGCGGCACCGGCGTAACCCTGGGATGGGAAACCAGCGAACCATCCTGGGACTCCACCATCGAGGAAGCCGCTTCCGCTGCCAGGGCGGGCGGTGACGCCGGCTGCTGGATCGTCCAGGAGCGCATTCCCATCCGGCGCGAAGTCTTCCCCTACATCACCCAGCAGGATGCAGCGGATTCCAGGGCGCAACGAGGCGGTGTCGAGTTCAAGGACATGCTCGTCGACTTCGCGCCCTACCTTTTCCGCGGCAAGCTTGCCGGCTTCCTAACCCGCCTGAGCGCCACCAGTCTCGCCAACGTAACTTCGGGCGGCGGCCAAGTCCCCGCCTTCCGGGTCTCTCCCACGCGCATGTAGGCGCGGGGCTTCGCCGGCGCCGTCACTGCCGGGTGACGATTCCATTTGCCTCCTAAAACGTCACAAGCGGAGCCGGCCGGATGCCCTTGCGGGCTTGAGGACACCCCGTCGCTGCCAACCGAAATGCTAGCTGCAATCAGAGCGTTTGTTCCGCGGAAACTTCCGCTCCAGTATTAACGTTCCACTACAAAACCTGGCCGAATACGTTAAAATATTGTTCATGGCAAAGTTTGGTCCGCCACAACCCGACCTCATGCCCGGCGCGAAGAACGCCGTCGAAACTTGCCTGGCCGTGAAGCCGAACGAGCATGTCGTTCTGATCGCCGACCAAGCCAGCCGCGCGGTCGCCGCCAGCCTTAGCGCCGCGCTTGCCGAACGCCACGCTTCTTGCACCGGGTTGCTCCTTGAAGACTTTGGGCCGCGCCCGATGAGAGCGGCGCCTGAACCTGTGCTGGATGCTCTTGAAACCGCCGATGTCGGCGTTATGTGCATGACCCCGCAACCCGGAGAACTTGGCGCGCGGATGGCTATCGTCAAGATCGTCGAGCGGCGGCAGATCCGCTACGCGCACATGGTCGGCGTGACCCCGGAAATCATGCGCCAGGGCATGCGCACCGACTACAAGTTGGTCGATCGCCTCAGTGACAAGCTGCGCGACCGCATGCTTCGCGCACAAACTCTTACCGTTAAGACCGATTCCGGCACGACCATTGCCGCTCATTTCGATCGCGGGCTCGACTGGGTCAAAACCAGCGGCTTGATCAGCCCGCGCTACTGGTCCAATCTGCCGGCTGGCGAGGTTTTTACGACTCCAGCGACCGTGGACGGCACTTTCGTCTGCGACGCTACCGCCGGCGATCACTTCAACGGCAAATACGGCGACCTGCAATCCACGCCCCTTACGCTGAAGATCAAGAACGCGCGCCTGGTCGAAGTCCATTGCGACCGTAAGGACCTCGAACAGGAATTCTGGGAGTATTGCCACACCGACGAAAACAGCGACCGCGTCGGCGAACTGGCGTTTGGGACCAATCTCGGCTTGTCGGAAATGATCGGCATCCTGCTCCAGGACGAAAAGTTTCCGGGTGTCCATATCGCATTTGGAGATCCCTACGGCAGCCAGACCCACGCCGATTGGAAATCCAAAACCCACGTGGACGTGCTGACCCGCAACTGCGACGTCTGGATCGACGCCGACCAGGTCATCGCTAAGGGCAAATACCAGCTAGACCATCTCGGCCTCGCCTAATTTTATCTTCCGCAATTCCGTTCCGGCCAAAATCCCCCATGTTTTTTGTGCGAGTGAAATCTTGGTGTTGGAGCAAGACAGCCATCATTCGCGTGGATTGATGTGAGGGAACCTTCGGGAAAGAAAACAGTCGCGGCAGGTCCGTGTCCAAGGATCATTCGTGGAAAGGTCGCGGTGCTGGTTCGGCGGCGCTCAAAAATCGAAGCATGGATGGACGTGTCCGTCCATCTTTGAGCCAATGCGCAGACCGAAGCCGTTCGTTCTTCGCCATATGCAGTCCGCAGAGGCGACCCAACAACGATCCTGCACAGGCAACAGTGGCTGTGCTACTAGCTAGAAGAGGCGGGAGATGTATTCGCGCATTTGGTTTTTCCAATAGGGCCAGTCGTGGCCGCCTTGGGGGCCCCAATCGTCGAGGGAATGGCGGATGCCTTTGCTTGCCAGGATTCCTGAAAGTTGGTAGGTGGGGCCGCTTTTTTCCCATTGCCCTGTGCCGGTGGTTACGTGGATGTCGCAGGTGGCGAGTTGGCCGTAGACCCACGGATCGCTCAGATTTGCGAGGTAGTCGACTGGGTTGTTGAAATAAAAGTTGTCGTCATACATGCCATCCATGAACTTTTTCAGGTCGTAGACGCCGGACATCCCAAAGCACCGCTTGATTACGTCGGGGTGCTTGAACAGCGAATTCACTGCGTGATAGGCGCCGAACGAGGCGCCCATCGTGGAAATCCAGATGCCTGGGGATTTGCAGTTGTCCCAGATGAAGGGAACCACTTCTTCGCGCAGGTAGGCGTCGAAGACCGACTGCACGTAGCTGCGATGGAACGGGTGGGCTCCGCGATCGTAGAAGCTCTGGCCGTTGACCGAGTTGGCGCTGAAGACTTTTACTTTTCCGGCTTCGATGAAATCGGCGAGCGCGCCGATCATGCCCTGGCCTTCGAGTTCCCACTCGTCGCCGGCGCTGGTTGGAAAACCGATCAGCGGAGGGCCCCAGTGACCGTAGACGACCACGCCCATGTCGATGCCGAGGCGAGGGGAATACCAGCGGTGATATTCGCGTTTCATGCGGCTCCTTGGCGCAACCCAAGAACTGGCAGGGATGCCGGCGGTACCAGTGCGGCATGTGCGGACCGGGTTACGGACGCTTGCTCGAGCGGTGGAGAAGTATGCCAGCGGAACGGGATGACAGCAACCGCGTGGGAAGAGTTTGCCACGGAGGCCGGAAGGAGTGGAAGGGCGAGGGAAAGGGTGCCAAATCGGCACAGGGGCGCCCGAGGCAAGCGCCGGCAGGGATGCCTGCGCTGCCAGTGCGGCATGGGGGATTGAAAAAAACCCTCGGGAATGGATGCGCTGGACGACATTCAAGAACCCCACCTACAAAATCGGCTCGGTGGGCACCCGGCAACCAGGAGCCAGCAGAATGCCCTTCGAGACAAGGCGGCGCTGCCAGGTCGCTGGGGCTTTGCGCATGTATAATGGCCCCCACAACGGCTGTAAGGGCAAGCAAGGAGAACGAATGGCCACAGCATCTCACGGGGCAAAACCATCACCGGAACGGATTTTCTCGACCCTCACGGCGTTTCAGCAGACCGAAGCGTTGAAGGCGGCGATCCACTTGGACATTTTTACGAAAATCGGCGAGGGGGCAAGCGAAGTTAGCTTGCTGGCAAAGGCTGTTGGCGCTTCCGAGCGCGGGGTGCGCATTTTATCCGATTACATGGCCATCTTTGGATTCTTGACCAAGGAAAATAATCGGTACGGGCTCACGCAGGAGTCGGCTGTTTTTCTCGATCGGCGCTCGCCGGCTTACATGGGCTCGATGGCGAACTTTCTGGCCGCCGACATGCACCGCGCGAGCTTCGGCGCGTTGACGGAGGCGGTGCGCAAGGGTGGGTCGGCGACCGATAAGGGCGACAACACCAAGCCGCGCGATGAATTCTGGGTGGAGTTTGCAAGATCGATGGCTGGATTGGCGATCCCTGGCGCGGAGTTCATAGCGGCATTGATAGGGGCGCCGGAAGGCAAGCCCTGCAAAGTGCTCGACATCGCGGCAGGCCACGGCATGTATGGAATCACGATTGCTCGTAGAAATCCTGCGGCGGAGATTGTCGCCTTGGATTGGCCCGCAGTGGTGAGCGTGGCGCACGAAAACGCCAAGAAATTTGGGGTTGCCGACCGCCACAGTACGCGTCCGGGCAGCGCCTTCGAGGCCGATTTTGGCGAGGGGTACGACTCCATCTTGTTGACCAATATCCTGCATCACTTCGATCCGCCAGGCTGCGAAAAACTGATGCGGCGGGTTCACGCGGCCCTCAAACCCGGCGGGAAAGCCATCACATTGGAATTCGTGCCCAACGAAGACCGCATCTCGCCGCAGATTCCGGCGGCCTTCAGCCTGGTTATGCTTGCAAACACGGATGCTGGCGACAGCTATACGTTCGCGGAGTTGGATAGAATCTTTCAGAATTCGGGATTCGCGAAAACGACCGAACACCCGATACCGGAAATGCCGCAAACGGTGCTTGTCTCGGAGAAATAGCGTTGAAGAAATTGAAGAAGGCAAAGAACAAGAAGCCCACGACCCCGGCGAAAATTGCCAAAAGCAAGAAGAACGGAACGCCAAAACGCGATGCTCCGCTGCGGAAGGAGCTCGCCCATTTGTTGAAGGGCGGCGGCGCGCACGTGCACTTTATGGATGCGATCGAAGGCTTTCCGGAGGGCAAGCGCGGGACCTACGCGCAAGGATTGCCACACACCGGATGGCAACTCCTGGAGCACGCGCGCATCGCGCAGTGGGACATCCTGGAATTCAGCCGCAACCCGAAGCATGTCTCGCCGGAATTTCCGGAAGGCTACTGGCCGAAGACGCCGGCTCCGCAAGCGAACGAGGAGTGGAACGACAGTATGTATGCGTTTCGCCGCGATCTGCGCGAGATGATCCGGCTGGTGGAGAATCCGCGGACCGATCTGCACAAACCTTTATCACACGGCGATGGGCAAACCATGCTGCGCGAAGCGCTGGTCCTGGCCGACCACAATTCGTATCACCTTGGGCAGCTGATCGATCTGCGGCGGGCGCTGGGGTCGTGGCCGGAAGAATAAAAAACGAAGTAAAGAAGCAAGGACGTAACCAAGCAACGAGAAACTCGTAGAGCGAGGACTGTTGCGTCCCGCTGATGCGGTAGTCTGCTTAGTATTCCGTTTTGTTCTCGAGTTTTTTCCAGGCTGAGAAAATGGTGAGGGATTCGTCGCGAAGGAGCTGCGTCATCGGGATGCGGCGCGATTTGTGGGCGTGCTTCAGCTCTTCGTAGATAAAAGCGTCGTCGAATCCCGCCGCCGCCGCGTCCCCAGCGGTGCCGCCGTAGAAGACGCGCGAGGGCCGGGCCCAGTAAATCGCGCCTAGACACATCGGGCAAGGTTCGCAGGTAGTGTAGAGATCACAGCCTGCAAGCTGAAAGTCTGCGAGCGCGCGACAGGCTTCGCGGATAACCACGACCTCGGCGTGAGCGGTGGGATCGCAGTTGGCGGTCACGCGGTTCACTCCTTCCGCTACGATTCGACCGTTTTTGGCAATCACCGCGCCGAAAGGGCCGCCGCCCGAGCGTATATTTTCCAGTGCCAGCGAGATAGCGCGGCGCATGAATTCGGCGGTGTTGGTGGCGTGTTCGGTTGACATGGTTGCGCCTTGGTTCGCGGCCTTCAGCTTGCCCGTGTGCACGGAAAATCGCAATACGGCTGGATCGAGCAAAAAACGAGCCCGAGCAATGCGGCCATGCGCAAGGCAAGTCACTACGCTTGACGTAAAGAAAGATCTGGCGGTATTACCCGGCAACCGCTTTGAGGCGCTGGCCGGCGACCGAAAAGGGCGCTCCAGCTTGGCAGTTCGTGCGATGGGAGTTGCGGGGTGCGGGTTTGGCGGTAGGATGATGCGGTACAATGCGAGACAACTCGGGCAGGCATCGACGAGTGGCGCCAGGCAGCGAAGTCTGGGAGGCAACCGTGATCAACATCGAAAATTTGAGCCGACGTGGATTTCTGAAAGGGATGGCGGGGACGGGAGCGTTTGTGCTCGGCGTCAGCCTGATGCCTGGGAAATTGCTGGCGGCGGGCGGGGACGTGACCTCGTTCGACCCGACGGGGCCGATGACGAAGGCGCCGCTGCAGCCGAGCGTGTATCTGGCGATCGATACGGACGGAACGGTGTATGTGATCGCGCACCGATCGGAAATGGGTAACGGCGTGCGCACTGCGCTGCCGAGGATCGTCGCGGACGAACTGGATGCCGACTGGGGGCGTGTGAAGGTGGTGCAGGGGACGGGCGATGAAAAGTATGGCGACCAGGATACGGACGGCTCGCACTCGGTGGTGAGCTTTTTTATTCCGCTGCGCGAAGCTGGCGCTACGGCGCGATTGATGCTGGTTCGTGCGGCGGCGCAGCAGTGGGGCGTGCCGGCGGGGGAATGCTCGACAGAGTTGCACACGGTCGTGCACCAGGCTTCCGGAAAGAAATTGGGATACGGTGAGCTGGCCGATGCGGCGTCGAAATTGGAAGTGCCGAAGACCGAAGAACTGAAATTGAAGCCGCGCAGCGAGTGGCGCTACATCGGGAAAGATGCGCCGAGCTACGACTTGAAGGATTTGTGTACCGGCAAAGGCGTTTACGGCCAGGACGTGCGCTTGGACGGAATGTTGTACGCCAGCGTGATGCACCCGCCGGTGCTGGGCAGCTCGCCGAAATCGATCGATAACAAAGCCGCGCTGGCTGTGGCGGGCGTGAAGCAGACCGAGACGATCGACACGTTCAAACCGCCGGTGGTCTACCAGGCGCTCGGCGGCGTTGCGGTGCTGGCCGACAACACCTGGTCGGCGATGCAAGGAAGAAAGAAATTGAAGGTGGAATGGGAGACAAGCGCGCACGGGGTCTACAATTCCGATGCGTTCAAGAAAGAATTGACGGAGACGGCGCGGAAGCCGGGAAAAGTGGTGCGCGAAGTCGGCAACGTGGATGCGGCTTTCGCCAAAGGCGGAAAAGTTGTGGAAGCGGAATATTACGCGCCGCTGCTGGCGCACGCTTCGATGGAACCGCCTGCGGCACTGGCGGTATACCGCGACGGCAAGGTGGAGGTTTGGGCGCCGACACAGAGTCCGGTAGGAGCGCGCGACGCGATTGCTGCGGCGGTCGGAGCGAAAAAAGAAGACGTGACGGTGAACGTTACGCTATTGGGTGGCGGGTTCGGCAGAAAATCGTTTCCGGATTTCGCGGTGGAAGCAGCGGTTCTGGCGAAGAAAACCGGGAAGCCCGTGAAAGTGGTCTGGAGCCGAGAAGACGACATCAAGTTTGACACCTATCACTCGGTTTCGGCGATGTACATGAAAGCGACGCTGGGCCCGGACGGAAAGCCAACGGCGTGGCTGCAACGCACGGTGTTTCCTCCAATCGGATCGACATTTGACGCGACCGCGGTGTATTCAGCTCCGGATGAACTTGGACTGGGCTTCAGCGATTTGCCCTTTGCGATTCCGAACCATCGTTCGGAAAACGGACCGGCGACGGCGCACGTGCGCATCGGGTGGTTCCGGTCGGTGGCGAACATTTATCACGCGTTTGGGATTCAGTCGTTTTCGGATGAGCTTGCGCATGCCGCTGGACAAGATCCGGTGGAGTACACGCTTGCGCTATTGGGCCCGGACCGCATTGTGCCGAAGACGGAGCTGCCGAAGGATTACACGAACTATGGCGGGGACTATGCGCAATATCCTATTGATACGGCGCGATTCCGGCGCGTGGTGGAGTTGGCGGCGGAGAAATCGGGTTGGGGCAAGAAAAAATTGGGCAACGGCGTAGGCATGGGGATGGCGATGCACCGCAGCTTTTTGACCTATGTTGCTTCGGTCGTGACCATGCACGTGGATGACGCCGGCCACGCGCACGTCGATCGTGTGGACACGGCACTGGACGCGGGCACTGTCGTCAATCCGGAAATGGTGCGCAACCAGTTTGAAGGCGCGGCCACCATGGGTACCAGCATCGCGTTTTTCGGCGAGATCACCGCGACGAACGGCGTGGTCGATCAATCCAACTTCGACGACTATCCGATGGCGCGGATGAACAATGCGCCGCGCGAGACGCACGTGCATATCGTTCCGAGCGATGCCCCTCCGGGAGGCGTAGGCGAGCCGGGCTTGCCGGCGTTCGCTCCGGCGTTGTGCAACGCCATTTTCAGCGCGACGGGAAAGCGGATTCGGGAGTTGCCGCTGTCGAAGGCGGGTTTGGCTTAGGCAGAACCGCAAGAATTCTTGCTCGGCTCAATGCGTCGCACCGATGCTTCGATTTTGAAATCCTGCCAAGATGGGGCGCGGCCATGCTGCACCCCTACAATGTACTTGCGCTGCGCGCGGTTTTTGGTCGGATTTCTATTTTTGGCGGCGTGCACTCTTGGTGGATTTTCGCCGGCGTTCGCGCAGCGGCGGCCGGTGCTGCCGCAGATCGATCTTCCTCATCCTTACTACTACCGCGAGATGTACCTTCCGCAGTTAACCAGCGGGCCGAGCAGCGTGGCTTGGTCGCCAGATTCGCGCGAAGTGGTGTATTCGATGGCGGGTTCGCTGTGGCGGCAGGACCTTGGCTCGGGCGTTGCGCTGCAACTGACCGACGGCCCGGGATACGACTACCAGCCGGATTGGTCGCCGGATGGGAAGTCGGTGGTGTACTGCTCGTATCAGAACGATGCGATCGAGTTGTGGCTGTTGGATTTGGCGACCGGAAAGGCAAAGCAGCTTAGTGAAGGCAGCGCCGTAAATGTCGAACCGCGATGGTCTCCGGAGGGAAAGCGGATCGTTTATGTTTCGACCGCGTACCACAAACGGTTTCATATATTTACGGCGGACGTGCGGGATTCCAGGCTAGAAAATGTGACGCGGCTGACGGAGGAAACAAAGAGCCAGTTGCCACGGTACTACTACGCGGAATACGACACGGAAATTAATCCCGTGTGGTCGCGAGACGGCGAAGAGATTTTGTTTGTTTCGAACCGCGGACATATTTACGGCACGGGTGGATTCTGGCGCATGAAGGCGAAGCCGGGGACGGAGCCGCGTGAAATTCACTACGAAGAAACGACCTGGAAGGCGCGGCCGGATTTTTCGCCGGATGGAACGAAGATCGTTTACAGCTCGTACCTCGGGGGGCAATGGCATCAGCTTTGGCTGCTGCCGGGGAATGGCGGCGACGCGTTTCCGATATCGTACGGCGATTGGGACGAGACTTACGCACGATGGTCTCCGGACGGAACGCAACTGGCATTTATTTCGAACCGAAGCGGGAACACGGAATTGTGGCTGCAACGGATCCCCGGCGGGATGCAGCGGAAACTGGCGGTGACCGAGCGAAAGTATTTGCGGCCGCACGGTCGGGTACTACTGCGAATTTTGAACCCGGGGGGCGCAACTACGGCAGCGCGGGTGTCGGTCACGGACAAGATAGGGCGCTTTTACGCGCCGGAGGATGCGTGGATCAGTGGGGACACCGGATACGATCGGGGAGAGCGGCCTTTCGAGGCGCACTATTTTCCGACGACCGGGTCGGCCGAAATCGTCGTTCCTGCCGGAGCAGTCAGCATCGACGTGATGAAGGGGTTTGAATATTCCGTCGAACGCAGAACTGTGGATTTGCGTTCGGGGCAGACGGAACCGGTTGCCGTGAAGTTGAGACCGCTGGAGGCGGCGTCCGCGAGAGAAAACGGGAAGGCAGGCGGCGGGCAATGGGTGAGCAGCGATCTGCACGTACACATGAACTATGGCGGAGAGTACCGCAATACTCCGGCGCATCTGGTTTTGCAGGCGGAAGCCGAAAACCTGAACATCGTGCATAACTTGATCGTCAACAAGGAGCAGCGGATCCCGGACATCGAGTACGCGGGAAAGCAAGTGGATCGCGCCTCCAATGCACGGACGCTGGTGGTACACGGCCAGGAATTTCATACCACGCAATGGGGGCACCTGGACCTGCTGCATGTTCGAGGCAACATTTTGTTGCCGGGATATGCGGGCTATCCAGGAACGGCGGCGGCGAGCTTGTTTCCAATGGACGCGGATGTGAGCGACATGGCGCACGCGCAAGGCGCGGTTGTCGGCTATGCGCATCCTTTCGACGAAGACCCCGCAAAGATTCCACGAGTGCAGGAAGATACTCCGGAGGAGTTCGCGGCGGATGTTGCGCTGGGGAAAGTGGACTACCTGGAAGTTGTGGGATTCAACGATTACCGCTCGACCGCGGAGGTTTGGTATCGCCTGCTGAATTTGGGTTTTCGCATTCCGGCTGGAGCGGGAACCGATGCGATGGCTAATTTTGCGTCATTGCGCGGGCCGGTGGGGATGGATCGCGTGTATGCGCGCGTGGCTCAAGGACCATTGAAGACCGAGACGTTCCTGGAGGCGTTGAAGAAGGGGCGGACATTTGCGACGAATGGACCTTTGTTGAATTTTTCGTTGGGTGACTCGAGGATCGGCGGGGAGTTGAAGTTTGATGGACCGCGGGAGAACGTTCCCTTCCATGCGGAGATACGGTCGATCGTGCCCTTGGGTCAATGGGAGGTCGTTTGCAACGGAAAGGTAGTGCAGCCTTTGAAGCTGCGATCGCGCGGCCGGCCTCAGCGTTTAGGAGCGAACAGCGAGACCCTGCAAAGCTCGGGTGCGACGGACCAAGAAGTTGTCGCCGAGGAGGACGGGGGAATCGCCCTGAAGGACAGCGGGTGGTGTCTGGCGCGGGCCTCCAGCAATCGGCCCGAATATCCAGTGCTCGACAATTATGTTTATGCGACTACCAGTCCGATCTACGTGACGATTGCGGGGCGCAAGCCGCGTTCTCCAGAAGATGCCAAATATTTTGTGGATTGGATGGATCGGGTGATTGGCGCGACTTCTCGATATCCGGATTGGAATTCGGCCGCGGAGAAAGAAATGGTGATGAAGAGGTTGGAAGCGGCCAAGGTGGTGTATGAGCGCGGAAATTAGGGTCAGAAGCGGAAAGGAAGAGGAGAACGTTGAGGCTAGCCGCGCTAGGGATAGAACGCTAGCGATAGAAGAGGTGGTTGAGGTAAAGCTACGTTAGAGCTCTTGAGTTGGAGTATCCAGTCGGACACACGGCCCTTGGTACCACAAGTACCAAGAGGCGCGGACGTCGAGATGCCAGGAGCTCTTGGGCCAATTTTGCCAGCGATTTTTGGGTCGTATCTCTTATTCCGTTTGGCCGCATTTAAATACATGTCTTGACATAGGTTGCCATCCTGCTTTAGAAGTATCTCAAAGTGATGTGAGTCGAGTGGTGGGTCAAGGTTGCCCGGAGTCAGAACGAACGATCTGGCGTTGCGGAGACAACGTTTTCCGCGACTTGAAAGTGCCCCGTCCGGAGCACTCCTCCCTTGTGTGTACAAAACCGTCGAAATGGTGCACGAAAGGAGCAGTCCATGGAGTGGTCTTCTAGGAAGCGTCATTTTATTCTGAGTTTCGGGGTAGGGTTCGCGATTTGTGTTTTGGTGGTGGCAGGGGCGTGGGGGCAGGCGGGAACGACCTCCGTACAGGGAGTCGTAACGGACAAGTCCGGCGCTGTGATCGTGGGGGCGCACGTTACGCTGCTCAACATTCAAGAAGGACAAGAGCGGAGCATCGAGACCGGAGCAGCCGGAGAGTTTAATTTTCTGGCGTTGCCGCCAGGCGTCTATACGCTAGCGGCCGAAGCATCGGGTTTCCGAAGGTTCGAACGAAAAAATCTGCAATTGCTGGTGAATACCCCCGCAACATCCAATATCACACTGGAAGTCGGAACAGCGTCGCAGACCGTGGAAGTTTCGGGACAGGCGGTGACGCTGAATACCACGGACGCGACGCTGGGAAATGCGTTTGATGAAAACCAGATCAAGCAACTGCCGTTGGAAGGCCGGAACATACCGGATTTGCTGTCCTTGCAGGCGGGCGTGGCTTACACGGGCAACCGAACGGATATTAACACCAATACCGATACGCGCAGCGGAGCGGTGAACGGAGCGCGCAGCGATCAAAGCAACATCACGCTGGACGGAGTGGATGTCAATTCGGACACAAAAGGATATGCATTCACATCGGTGCTGCCGGTCACAGCGGATTCGGTGCAGGAATTCCGGGTAACGACGACGAACTATAATTCGGACGCGGGACGATCGTCGGGTGCGCAGGTGTCGCTGGTGACGAAAAGCGGCACGAACGATTTCCATGGGTCCATTTACGAATACAACCGCAATACGCTTACGAGCGCGAACGATTACTTTATCAAGCAAGCGCAACTGGAAAGCGGAGATCCGAACAAGGCACCCGAACTCATTCGAAATAACTTCGGCGGGTCGCTGGGAGGCCCGATCATCAAGCAGCGTCTTTTCTTTTTCATGAATTACGAAGGGGAGAGAGAGGCGCAGCAGTTGAGCGTGGTGCGCGTAGTTCCGAGCGCGGCGATGCGGGACGGCATCATCGAGTATCAGTGCCAAGACCCAACGGCATGCCCGGGAGGTACGGTGCAGGGGTTAACGAGTTCTTTCGCCCTCGCGCCGGGCGTTGCCGCCGTGGGACCGGCGGCGATCCAATCCATGGATCCGCAAGGAATAGGGGTAAGCTCGAGTGTAGTAGTTCCCTATCTTAAGTCGTTTCCACTACCGAACGACCAAACCGTTGGTGATGGGTTCAACTACCTAGGTTACCGTTTTGCTGGCTCGGCCCCGATTACAACAAATTGGTACATCGCCAGAGCTGATTACAAGATTACAAGCAATGGGAACCATACGCTATTTTGGCGCGGGGCCCTGAGGAACGATAATACCGCTGGGGTGCCGTATCTGCCGGGAACGCCGCCGGAGCAAGACACAGTCGACTATAGCAAGGGTTTTTCGGCGGGTTACTCGGCGGTTCTGCGGTCCAATCTCGTGAACAACTTCCGGTGGGGCTACACCAGGCAAAGCCTCGGACAGATCGGCAATCAAACGCAGCCGTTCATAGAATTCCGGGGCCTGAACGATAACAGCACCCCGAACAATTCCAGCCTCGCGGAAGTTAACACCCTGACTTATCAAGTGCCGGTCCAAAACATTGTAGATGACGTTTCGTGGATCAAGGGGCGGCACACGCTGCAGTTCGGAACAAATCTCAACTTTCTGCGTAATCCCCAATCGAACAATATAAACTCGTTTAACGACGGAGTGGCCAATGCGTCGTGGTTTATTCCGTCCGGTTTGGCGAATCAAGGCGGGGCGTTCGATCCCGCCGCTTTCGGACTCCCCGCGGTAGATACAAACTTCGCCAACAACTATGACTACCCGCTGATGACATTAGTAGGAATGGTGAATAACGTAACCGCGAATTACAATTTCACCAAGTCTGGCAGCGCGCTGCCCACGGGCGCTCCGGTAGTGCGGCATTTTGCGGACGACGCTTACGAGATGTACGCGCAAGACGTCTGGAAAGTGAAGCCAAATCTGACGGTTACGTATGGCCTGCGGTATTCGCTGTTTTCGCCACCCTGGGAAACGAATGGATTGCAGGTTGCGCCAAACGTGAATCTAACGGATTGGTTTAACCAGCGTGGGCAGCAAATGGAGCAGGGAATCGGCTCGAATGCGTCTCAGCTGATTAGTTTCAACCTCGGAGGACCTGCCAACAACGGACCGGGGCTCTATAATTGGGACTTCAAGGATCTGGCTCCGCGGTTGGCGGTAGCGTACTCACCATCCGCGTCGGACGGATTACTCGGAGCGCTTTTCGGGGGTCCGGGCAAAACCAGCATTCGGGCGGGAGCCGGGATCGTATACGACCGGATCGGGCCCGCATTGTTGGCCACATTTGACGAGAACGGCTCCTTTGGACTGTCCAGCGCGCTTACGAACCAAGCAGGTTCCGTATCGCCAGCGACGGCTCCGCGTGTAACGGGTCTCAACACGATTCCCACCACTGGCACGGACGGGACCGTCATCCTTTTGCCGCCGCCACCGGCGTCATTCCCGCAGACGTTTCCCGCCACCGGGTTCTCTGTTTATTGGGGAGGCGACCAAGGTCTGAAGACACCTTATTCCTACACGTTCGACCTTTCGGTTCAACGTGATCTGGGACGCGGCTTCACGCTTGATGTGGCCTACGTAGGCCGCTTGTCGCATCGGCTGCTGGAGCAAGAGGACGTGGCGGCACCGGAAGACATCAAAGACCCGAAGACCGGAATCGATTACTTCACGGCAGCCACCGCGCTGGCCAAGTTGTACCGGCAAGGAATACCCACGAGCGCAATTACGCCGGCGATGGTGGGGCCGTCGGCATCGTACTGGGGAGATATTATCCAACCGCTGAAACCAGGAGGGGCGTATCCGTTGGTAACCAGCGGAGGCTCGACAACGAGCCCTTTGCTGGCGGCGTACGATCTTTTCAGTGGTTTCTCGGGGAATGAGACGACCGCGCTCCAAGTACTCGACCAGGGGATTCTGGCTGATCCGAACATTCCAGGGCAAACGTACTATGGGCCTGGTGGGCCGTATGCGTTCCTGAATTCACAGTTCGCGGCATTGTACGCGTGGCGTTCGATCGGCACCGCTGCTTACAACGCTTTACAGGTGACCTTCCGGCATCACATGTCGCATGGACTACAATTCGACTTCAACTATACATATTCAAGGTCGATTGACGCTTCTTCTGACGCTAACCGAATCACTGCGGAAGGGGGGTTGGGAAGCCAAGTGATCAATCCGTGGGACCCCCAAGCGCTTCGGGGTGTATCGGATTTCGACACACCGCACCAAGTCAATGCCAACTGGGTATGGGAACTGCCCTTTGGCCAAGGCAGGTGGGTGGGCGGGAACTCCCATGGCTTTGCGGAGGGGCTGATCGGAGGATGGCAACTGACGGGTCTCGCGCGCTGGACAAGTGGTTTCCCGTTCGGTGTGAGTAACGGGGCGCAATGGCCGACAAACTGGCAGCTGTCCGGGTTCGCAACGCAAATTGGCCCAGCGCCGACAGTAGGAGCATCCAAGAACCCCGACGGGAGTGTCAACGTGTTTGGAAACGAGACCGCGGCAGCTGCGGCGCTCGCTAACTTCCAGGCGGACTTTCCCGGCCAGGTGGGGGCGCGCAACACGCTGCGAGGCGACGGTTTCGCGGGTTTGGATCTAGGACTCGGGAAGCGCTGGAAGATGCCCTGGAAGGACACTCACAGCCTGCAGTTCCGCTGGGAAGTGTTCAATGCGCTGAACCTGACACGCTTCGACGTGCAGTCCATAAATACCGCGATCACGAACGGAAGCACGTTCGGGAACTACTCTGGATTGCTGACGAACCCGCGCACGATGCAGTTCGCATTGCGGTACGAGTTCTAACGGAAACCTGAGCTAGGCAACAGGCCGCCGGGAGACGCGAGTTTTCCGGCGGTTTTGTTTTGCGTTAGAAATCGACACTCAACAATTGAGAGTTGGCCTGCGCGGGTGCGGAAAAGCCTTGCGTCATTTTATCGATTCGCGACGCCAGGGCTGTGATAAGCTCTTGATTGCGCTCAGGGCCGATAGTGCGGCGGAGCGTTGCAGTCGGGGCGTAGCGCAGCCTGGCTAGCGCGCCTGGTTCGGGACCAGGAGGTCGAAGGTTCAAATCCTTTCGCCCCGACCACTTTTTCCCTCTCATACATTTACGCATTTGCGATGCAAACGTGTTCTACAGAATCTGTAGCGCACGTAGCGCAATTAACTCCCGGCTCCGATTCCGAAAGCTCTGGTAGCTCTAAGCCGAGTCCCACTTTTTTCGTCCATTCCTGCCGGAACTCCATATCCTCAGTTAGCTGCTTCGCATAGCGTGAGGACATGTCCGGGTTTTCGTGTCCAAGCCAGAAGTCAATCAGGAGTTGCCGCACTTCGCTCTTTTCGAGCACGGCTTGTCTGAATGATCCCAGACCGTGGTAAAAAGCCCCGTACGCCGTCGAGCCTCGTGGACCGAACGAGCCTGACACTTTCGCTTGAATGGGTCCCATCTGGGACATTCCCGGCATGCCGTAGGGGGTACCCGCCACGGAGAATTCTCCAAGGTACCATCTACCTCCTCTGCTCCACCGCCATCCCTTTTTCCCACCACAGAACAGGCCGGGGGCATCGCGATTTCACAGTCCCTCCTGCGGGTTCTTGTCGTGATATAAACACATGACCAGTGACTGAATCCGTGGGGCTTCGCTGGAAATCTCGCACACTGGGCGGTCGGGAGATCGCGGTTCATGAGCGTGATTTTCGCGGCTGATTATAATCAGTCGGACCTCGCGGTAGTTTGAAGAATGCACTTATGAAATCAATTACACACCTTTTGCAGTCCTGTCTAAGCGCCCTCCTGTTGCTAGGAGTCCTGACCACTGCGCAGGACAAAACGGCGCAGACCCCGCCCGCTCAACCGCCAGCGCCGTTGGTCTCGCCCGAGGTACACGCTGATGGCACCGTTACCTTCCGTTTT
>Ga0182018_10000431_pt1 | contig 55080 bp, 50 predicted proteins | sample 812P2MmetaG_FD_120490 | JGI IMG/M metagenome (GOLD analysis project Ga0182018, IMG submission 120490) | Permafrost microbial communities from Stordalen Mire, Sweden - 812P2M metaG | ecosystem: Environmental > Terrestrial > Soil > Wetlands > Permafrost | place: Sweden: Stordalen | collected... | reverse complement strand
GACGCCTTACGTCGTGCGTGCGGTCGCGCAGAAGGATTTGTCGCGTCCTGACGACGGTTTTACCGATCCGAGTGACCCGGAGACTGTGCTGCTCGGCCGGCTCAACCGCATTTACGGAACTGGCGAGAGTACGACGACCACTACCGAGTCGCCTGACACCTATCACGGTAAATACGGATTCATCCTGGATTGATTCGGCAGCAGGAGACGACGATGCAGACTACCCGCACAATGTTCGCCGGCCGGCGCGCCGCCGCGCGGATTGTGCTTCGCGCCGCCATCGCCGCCGGTTGCGCGCTGTTTGTCTGTGGTTGCAATACGGACCAGCAAGTCGCCGGCGGCACGCCTGAGGTTTCCGCCGACTACCGCTTGCGTCACCCGATCACGCTGCAGGAATCCGATCACACGCTCGAATTGTTCATTGGCTCAAATCGCGGCGAGCTCAATCCGACGCAGCGCGCTCAGGTGGTTTCATTCGGGCTGTCGTGGAAGCGCGAAGCGACCGGCGGCGTCGTCGTCGATCGCCCGGTGGGCAGCAGCAATGAAATGGCGGCCTCCGACGCGATGCGCGAGATCGTATCGATCCTCGCCGCCAGCGGCCTGCCACCACAAAGCGTCGTGGTCCGCACCTACACGGCGACTGGACCGAACCTCGCCACCGTGCGCATCAGCTATCCGAAAATCGCTGCCCAGGCCGGCCCTTGCGGACTATGGCCGAAGGACATCGGGCCGAGCATGAACGAGGACTATATCGAAAACCAGCCGCCGTGGAATTTCGGCTGCGCGACCCAACGCAATCTCGCGGCCATGGTCGACAACCCGGCCGACCTCGTGCAGCCGCGCGGCGAGACCGCGGCCTACGCGCCGCGCCGCACCACGGTGCTCGAGAAGTATCGCGCGGGCTCGCCCACCGGCGAGGCTACGGAAAACCAAGCGGCCAAAATCAGCGACGTCGGCAAGTGACCTGAGTGACGCGAGTACCTGATGAAGCAAGCTAACCAAGCCGATCGAGAAGAGATCGGCCTCGCCGACGCCGCCGGCCGCGACGAGCATATCGCGCCGGCGCCGCGCGTCTCGGTGCAGGCGTTCTGCGAGAATGTCGATACCGCTGCTGCGATTCAGGCCGCGGGCGAAGACCGGCGCCTGGCCAAGGCGCATTTACGCATCCAGATGGGCGGCTTGGCGGCCGCGAGCGAGGCCTATCAAAGCTCGCCGACGCCCAACGTCATCATTCTCGAATCCGACAATCGCAGTGAAGACATTCTGGGCGGGCTCGACCAGCTTGCCAATTATTGCGACGCCGGCACGCGCGTCGTCGTCATCGGCCGTACGAACGATGTAACGCTCTATCGTGAGCTGGTGCGGCGCGGCGTGAGCGATTACCTGCTTTCGCCGGTCGACGTGCTGCAGGTGGTGCGCTCCATTTGCGGACTATACTCGGCGCCGGACGCCAAACCGGTCGGTCGCGTCATCGCTGTGGTCGGGGCCAAGGGCGGCGTCGGCGCATCCACCGTCGCGCACAATATCGGGTTTTCCATCGCGCACGATCTCAAGCTCGATGCGGTCGTGACCGATCTCGATCTTGCGTTCGGCACCGCCGGGCTCGATTTCAATCAGGATCCGCCGCAGGGCATTGCGGAAGCGGTGTTCTCGCCCGATCGTATCGATACGGCATTCGTCGACCGCCTGCTGGCTAAGTGCACCGATCACCTGAACTTGCTGGCGGCGCCGGCGACGCTCGACCGCGTCTACGATTTCGGCGCTGACGCCTTCGAGTCTATCTTCGATTCGCTGCGCGCGACGGTGCCTTGCGTCGTGCTCGACGTGCCGCATCAATGGACCGGCTGGACCAAGCAGACGCTGGTCGGCGCCGATGACGTCTTGATCGTCGCCGCTCCCGATCTCGCGAACCTGCGCAATACCAAGAACATCTACGATTTCCTCAAGGCGGCGCGGCCGAACGACCACCATCCACGCTACTGCCTCAACCAGGTCGGCGTGCCGAAGCGCCCCGAGATCAAGGCCGCCGACTTCGCCAAAGCGCTGGACGAGGAGCCGATGGCGATCATTCCATTCGAGCCGCAGCTGTTCGGCTCCGCCGCCAATAACGGGCAAATGATCGCCGAGATTTCCTCTGGCCATCGCACCGCCGAAATACTCAGGCATTTGGCGCAGCATCTCACCGGACGATCGGAGCCGAAGAAGCAGCGCTCGGGCCTGTTGTCGCCGCTCCTCGAACTGCTGCAGCGATAAACGTAATAGACAGTTGGAGTTGCGTTCGTGTTTGGCAAGCGTCCCACATCCGGCAATTCCCCTGCCGCCGAACAGCGGCCGGCCCCGGCCGCGCAGTCCGCGCCACCGGCGCCGCGTCCGGCAACGCCTCCGCCGCCCAGCCCGCCCGCCGCCGCGGCGTCCGATCCCGGGCGCACGCCATTTCCATCCGCGGGCCTTGGCGCGCCGATCGTCGGCGCGCCGACCAGCAAGCCGAACGTCGGCGGGCCGCCAAATCCGCCGCCACCGCCGGCGCCCACGGCGGTCGATTCACGGCGCTCGGAATCCTACTACGAAGTCAAAGGCACGATCTTCGGCGCGCTGATCGAGGCGATCGACCTCGCTCAGCTCGCCAAGCTTGACGCCGATTCCGCGCGTGAGGAAATCCGCGATATAGTCAACGAAATCATCGCGATCAAAAACATCGTGATGTCGATCTCCGAGCAGGAGGAACTGCTCGACGATATCTGCAACGACGTGCTTGGTTATGGGCCGCTCGAGCCGCTGTTGGCGCGCGACGAAATCGCCGACATCATGGTCAATGGCTCGGACACGGTTTACATCGAAGTCGCCGGCAAGATTCAGAAGACCGGCATTCGCTTTCGCGACAACCAGCAGCTTTTGAACATCTGTCAGCGCATCGTCAGCCAGGTCGGCCGCCGCGTCGATGAATCCTCGCCGATCTGCGACGCGCGCCTGCCGGACGGCTCGCGCGTCAACGCCATCGTGCCGCCGCTCGCGATTGACGGCCCCGTGCTCACCATCCGCAAATTCAAGAAGGACAAGCTGACGCTCGAGCAGCTTACGAAATACGGCTCGATTTCTCCCGAGGGTGCCGACATCCTCAAGGTGATCGGCCGTTGCCGCGTCAACACGTTGATCTCAGGGGGCACCGGTTCGGGCAAGACGACGCTGCTCAACTGCTTGACGCGTTACATCGACGACGACGAGCGCATCGTTACCTGCGAAGATGCCGCCGAACTGCAATTACAGCAGCCGCATGTGGTGCGGCTGGAAACGCGGCCGCCGAACCTTGAAGGCGAGGGACAGGTCACGATGCGCGATCTGGTGCGCAACTGCTTGCGCATGCGGCCGGAACGCATCATCGTCGGCGAGGTGCGCGGACCGGAAGCGTTCGATCTGTTGCAGGCGATGAATACCGGCCACGACGGCTCGATGGGCACGCTGCACGCCAACACGCCACGTGAGGCGCTCTCGCGTCTGGAATCGATGATCACCATGGGCGGCTATTCGCTGCCGTCGCGCACAATTCGCGAAATGATCTGTGCGTCAGTCGACGTCGTCATTCAGGCGGCGCGCTTGCGTGACGGCTCGCGCCGCATCACCCACATCACCGAAGTGATAGGCCTCGAAGGCGACGTCATCATCACGCAGGACGTCTTCCTGTACGACCTGATCGGCGAGGACGCCAACGGCAATCTCATCGGCCGGCACCGGTCGACCGGTATTGGCCGTCCGAAGTTTTGGGAACGAGCGCGTTATTTCGGCGAGGAGGCGCGTCTCGCGGCGGCGCTCGATGCGGCCGAGCTAGCTAATGATGCGGTCAGAGTCTGACGCGCGAAAGCAAAGATGAATTCCTACGGACTCTTTTTCCTGGTAGCGGTCGCGATCGGCGGGGTCGCATGGGTATTCGTCTATCCGATCCTCTCCGGCGAGAAGAAGGCGGAGCGGCGCATGGCGAGCGTGGCGCGCGCCGAACCGATCGCACGCCCCACACGCGCGACCGGAAAATCACGACGCGAGCAAGTCGAAGGCACGCTCAAGGACATCGAGGAGCGGCGGAAAAAGGCAAAGCGCCCGCCGCTCTCCGTGCGGCTCACGCAGGCGGGACTGGATTGGTCGAAACGCCGGTTCATGATCACTGCGGGCACGCTCGGCGTCGCCGCGTTCCTTATTATGACTATCGTGGGCGCCGGGCTTTTGCCGGCGGTCGGCTTCGCCTTCGCCGCTGGCGGCGGCCTGCCGTTCTGGATGTTGTCGTTCCTTAAGAAGCGCCGCGAAGCAAAATTCCTGGCGGCCTTTCCAGACGCCGTCGACGTCATCGTTCGCGGCATCAAAGCCGGGCTGCCGCTGGTCGATAGTCTCAAGCTGATCGCCACCGACGCGGTGGAGCCGGTCCGCAGCGAATTCCGCGCGATCATCCAAACGCAGACAATCGGGATGCCGATCGGCGACGCCTGCATGAAGCTCTACGACAGCGTCCCGGTGCCCGAAGCCAACTTTTTCGGCATTGTCGTCTCCATACAGCAGCGCGCCGGCGGCAATCTATCGGAAGCGCTGGGCAACCTCTCGCGGGTGCTACGCGACCGCAAGAAGATGAAGGCGAAGATCCAGGCCATGTCGATGGAAGCCAAGGCGTCCGCATCGATCATCGGGGCGTTGCCGCCCTGCGTGGCGCTTCTCGTCTGGATCACGAGCCCTGCCTATATCGATCTGCTTTTTACGGACCCGTTCGGGCGTGTGATGCTGGCGTGTTGCGCCACATGGATGGCGATCGGCGTATTTGTGATGCGTAAGATGATCAATTTCGATTTCTAGGTGCCACGATCATGATCTCGCTCATAACCGATAATCTCGATCTCAAGACGCTGACCATGATCTTCGCCGCCATTGCGACGGGTGCGACGGTGCTTACGCTGGCGATGCCGCTTATGGTTTCGGATACGCTGGCGAAACGCATGAGAGCCGTTTCGGTCGAGCGTGAGCAAATTCGTCAGCGTGAGCGCGAGCGAATGGCGCAGGGCAGCAAGGTCTCGCTGCGGCAATCGCCGAAAATGTACATGAAGCGGGCGGTCGATAACTTCAACCTCTCGAAGTGGGTCGGCCAGGAAGCGGCGCGCATCAAGCTCGTGCAAGCGGGGTATCGCGGGCAGGCGCCTTATGTCACCTATCTGTTCTTCCGCATGGCGATGCCGGTGATCATGCTGTTGGGATCGGCGTTCTACATTTTCGTTGTGATCGATCTGAATTACCCGCCGATGGTCAAGGTCGGGATCTGCATCGGTTGCGCCTATTTCGGCATGTACAGCCCGAATTTGTTTCTCAGGAACAAGATCACGCGGCGGCAGCTCTCGATCAAGCGCGCCTTTCCGGATGCGCTCGATCTGCTGTTAATCTGCGTCGAATCCGGCATATCGATCGAGGCGGCATTCCGGAAAGTCAGCGAGGAAATCGGATCGCAATCGGTGCCGTTGGCCGAGGAATTCACGCTCACCACGGCGGAATTGTCGTATTTGCCCGACCGTCGTCAGGCCTATGAGAATCTGGCGCAACGCACCGGGCTCGAAGGCGTCAAAGCGGTGTGCATGGCCTTGCAACAATCGGAGCGATACGGCACGCCGCTGGCCACGACACTGCGGGTGATGGCGCAGGAAAATCGCGACATGCGCATGGCGGAGGCCGAAAAGAAGGCCGCCGGCCTGCCGCCGAAGCTGACGGTGCCGATGATCGTGTTTTTCCTGCCGGTGCTGTTCGTCGTCATTCTCGGCCCGGCTGCCATCCGCGTGATGGCGCTGCAATAGCGCCGTCGCGTCCAAGCGCCGTCGCACCCAAGACAGGGGTTGACGATCAGCTCGGACCGGCTCCGTAACGCGCAGCCTGATTGGCCAGCGGCATGGTGCCCTTGTGCGCGAGCATCTGCCGCAGATAGGCGACATTAGCGGCGGCTTGATCGGGCGGCAGATCGGCGCGCGCGATACCCTCGGCCTCGGCGAAGCGGCCCTGTAATCCAACGACGAGCGCCAGATTTTGCCGTACGCGCGGATCGACCGGGTGCTGGCCCGCCGCGAGCCGCAGCGTCGTCTCGGCCTTCGGCAAATCCTTCGCCAGCGCATAGGAGAGGCCGAGATTGGACAGCACCGAAGGCTCGTTGGGTACGATCTTGAGCGCAGTCAGATAGTGGCGTTGCGCATCGTCGTGACGGCCCAACTGGTCGAGCACGGCGCCTTGCGCGGACAGAATGTGCCAGTCCGGCTGGTCGGGCGTGTGGGCACGGTCGAATACTTCAAGCGCCTGCTCGTAATCGCCGGCTTCCGCCAAGGCGCGTCCGTATTCGCCGAGCACGGGCTTGTTGGTCGGGTTCTGCATCGCGAGCTGTTCGAGGATGGCAACCGCCTGCGCGCGCTGCCCGGTGGCGCGAAGCGCCTGCGTGTAACGGAGCGCGACATTGAGGTCGGAAGGGTTTTCACGATATTTCTGACCGTAGACTTCGATGTCGTGCCGCCAATCGGCGTCGGAACGGTCGGCCGGCGCAAGCGTGAGCGAGCCGGTGGTTTCGGTGCTTTGCGTCGTCTGGCATCCCGCCGTCGCCGCGGCGATTGCGCCGACGATCGCGGCCGATGCGAGCAGGCGTGCAAAGCGGGATCGGGTCGAACGCATTTCGATCGCTGCCGATAGCTGCCGGAGCGCCGCAATGGCGCGAGCGCCCGTGCCGCTGGGTCGATCAGCAATAGATCGTTAACCCTAATGAGTGGTTAACGGCTTATGGCGAGCCGGACGTACCGGGAGTTGGGGAATTTACGTCATCACCCGGACCGGCTTGCCGTCGAGGAAGCCGCGGATGTCCTCGACCACGCCGGCGAAATAGTGCCGGTAATTCTGCTCGGAGACATAGCCGAGATGCGGCGTGATGACGACGTTGTCCATCTTGCGCAATGGATGATCGAGCGGTAGCGGCTCGACGTCGAATACGTCGAGCCCGGCGCCGGCGATCGTTTTGTCGCGTAGCGCTGTAAGCAGCGCCGCTTCCTCGATGATCGGGCCGCGCGACGTGTTGATGATGAATGCGGAAGGTTTCATCAACCCGAGTTCCTTCGCGCCGACGATGCCACGCGTGCGCTGCGACAGCACGATATGGATGGTAATGAAATCGGACTGGCGGAACAGATCGTCCTTGCCGGCATAGCCGACGCCGGCCTCTTGGCATTTTTCCGGCGTGAGATTTTGGCTCCACGCGATCACCTTCATGCCGAACGCCTTGGCGATATTGGCGGTGCGAGTGCCAAGCTTGCCGAGGCCGAGAATGCCCAGCGTCACGCCTTCGAGATCGGGCCCGATGGTGGCCTGCCAGGTCCCGCCGGCATGCAGGCGGGCGTTCTCGTAGCCGATGTGACGAGTCAGTTCGAGCATCAACCCTATGGCGATGCCGGAGGTCGGGCTGCCGAACGAGCCGGTGCCGCAGACCGTGACGCCGCGCGCCTTCGCCGCTTCGGTATCGATCGAGGCATTACGCATTCCGGTCGTGATCAGGAGTTTTAGATCGGGCAGCGCGTCGATCACCTGCCTCGGAAACGCGGTGCGTTCGCGCGTGGCGACGACGATCTGGAATCCCTGCAGCGCCGCGATAACCTTGTCCGGACCGCCGAGATGCTCGTTGAAAACCTTGAACTCAACGTCGCCCTTGATCGCCGACCAATCGGCGGACTTAAGAGCTACATTCTGATAATCGTCGAGAATTGCGCAACGAACCGCCATGTTTCCCACCCCATGCACGCTCACGGATACGTCCTAGCCGTCCCATAACGGTTCGGGCAAAACAAGAGTGTTAGGCGGTCGAGTCCTGCGGCTTGAGGTTTGCGCCTTACGCGCGGTGCTGGGCGATGTCGTGCAGCGCCGGGCGGGACGGCTTGGCGGACGGCGGCGTTGCCGCGAGAAAGCCGGCATGCTTGGCGTGCCACTTGGGGCCTGGACCGCGCATATAGTGCAGGTCTGGCCGGTAGGAGCCGCTGCCTTCGCTATCGATGCGGCACAGCTCGCGAACAACTCTCGAAAAATCACGCCACATGGAACGCTCCCGAAGTCCTGGTCGATGATGGAACCCGCCCGAGGACACAGGCCCCATTTTTCAAACGCGTGTTTGACGCGATTGTCGGTGAGAAATCATTAAAATTTGTCGCGATTTCGGCGGGCTTGAGTCGCAAATGTGATCAGGCCTTACGAAGGCTTAATGCGACGCTTGCGAGCCGGGGGGCAGGTCGATCACCGCGGCGCGATTAAGAGCGGCATGCCCTGCGCCGGACGGAGCGTCACGCGCGCTACCGGTTTCGGTTTATGCCCGGCAATCGGCTCAAAGTGAAAGGCGCGAACAAAACTCGCTAACAGCACCGCGGCCTCGATCGTGGCGAAGCTCGCCCCAATACAAATACGCGGTCCGCCCCCGAACGGCAGAAAGGCATAGCGCGATCGGGCCTTGATCCGATCAGGCGCAAAGCGATCCGGATTGAAGGCGTTGGGATGATCCCAAAGCCGCGCGTTGCGATGTAATGCGAAGACCGGGATCTGGACGCGGGTGCGCCTGCTGATCGGTTCGCCACCGAGTTCCATCGCCGCCTTGGGCTGGCGCGGGATCAAAGGCGCCGGCGGGAATAACCGCATCGCCTCCTGGATGACTTGGCGGCAGAGCGACAGCCCTTCGACATGCTCGGCGCCGATCGGCGCGCCGCCGGCGACCGCATTAACCTCGTCGACGACTCGTTGCTGAACGGCTTGGTCCTTGGCCAATAGCCAAAGCGTCCAGGTCAGCGCCACGGACGTGGTTTCGTGTCCGGCGACGATGAAGGTGAGCAGATTGGTCATGACCTCCGTGTCGGTCATGGTGCGGCCGGTTTCGGGGTCGCGCGCGGCGAGCAGGAGATCAAGAAGATCCGGCTGCGCCGAGGGCGCCGCGCGCCGCGCTGCGACAATGCGGCGGATGTCGCGATGCAGAAAATCGCGCTCGCGCATGGCGTGCCGGCGTCTCGGATAGGGCAGCCACGACGGCAACGAAAAGATGGCGTAGATGACATGCCAAGGGATGGTATCGAAATTCTCCGTGAGCGCGCGGCTGTAGCGTTCGGAATCGAGGCTGGCCGACCCGCCCAACATGACTTCGACGATGATGTCGAAGGTGGTCCGCGTCATTGCCGCCGCGGCATCGACCGCCTGATCTCGCGGCACGGTGCCCCAGCGCTCGATCTGGCGTTGCGCCGCGGCCGCAAATATCGGCACGAAGGACAGCAGCATTTCATGCCGGAAAATCGGCGCGACGGCGCGGCGCTGCCAGCGCCAATCGGCGCCTTCGGCGAGAAACAGGGAGGTACGGCCGATCATGGGAGCAAACGATCGCCGCGTCACGATATCCCGCTCGAACGCGTCAGGCTTGTCGACCAGGATTTCACCGATGAGGTCGGGATCGCAGACGAGGAGGAGGTCGGATAGAACGCCGCGGATCCGGACGACATTCTCCTCGTAGGCTGCGCGGGGGATCGCCTCGATGTAGTTGCGGCCCACGGTCGGCAAGCCCCGCAGTCCGAGGGGCTGCGGCGGCGGTTCGAAAGGCACAAAATCGGGATCTGTGAGCACGCGATTGACCGTTACGGTGACTTGCCGTTTACCTAGGCTATCGCTACATCATCGGCAACTTCCAAACATTGGCGCAACCGCGCCCAGTGATCGAGATTAGGCGCGGAGCGCAAGCCGAAACATGGCCCGTCAATTTGTCTACCATATGCAAGGTTTGTCCAAGACTTATCCGCCAAGCCGGAAGGTCCTGGAGAACGTCAATTTGTCGTTCTATCCCGATGCCAAGATTGGCGTGTTGGGCGTTAACGGCTCCGGCAAGTCGACGCTGTTGCGCATCATGGCAGGCCTCGACAAGGAGTATTCCGGCGAGGGCTGGGTCGCGCAGGGCGCCCGCGTCGGCTATCTGGCCCAGGAGCCGCAGCTCGACGAGGCAAAATCCGTCCGCGAAAATGTCATGGAAGGGGTGGCCCCGCAGAAGGCGATCGTCGACCGCTACAACGAGCTCGCCACCAATTATTCCGACGAGACCGCCGACGAGATGACCAAGCTCCAGGACGAGATCGAAGCCAAGGGGCTATGGGATCTCGATTCCAAGGTCGATCTGGCGATGGATGCGCTGCGTTGCCCGCCCGACGACGGCGTGGTTGAAAAACTCTCCGGCGGCGAACGCCGGCGCGTGGCGTTGTGCCGGCTGCTTCTCGAGCAACCCGATCTGCTGCTGCTCGACGAGCCGACCAACCACCTTGACGCCGAGTCGGTGTCGTGGCTCGAAGGCCATTTGCGCAACTATCCCGGTGCCATTCTCATCGTCACCCACGACCGCTACTTCCTCGACAACGTCACCAGCTGGATTCTCGAGCTCGATCGCGGTCACGGTATTCCCTACGAGGGCAATTACTCTTCGTGGCTCGTGCAGAAGCAGAAGCGACTTCTCCAAGAAGGCCGCGAGGAGGACGCGCACCAGCGCACGCTTGCCCGCGAGCAGGAGTGGATCTCCTCGTCACCGCGCGCGCGCCAGGCGAAATCCAAGGCGCGTTACGAGCGCTACGAGGACCTTCTGAAGAAGGCCGGCGAAAAGCAGACGCAGACCGCGCAGATCGTCATTCCGGTCGCCGAACGGCTCGGCCAGAACGTGGTCGATTTCGAGCAATTGAGAAAGGGATTCGGAAATAATCTCCTGATCGACGATCTCACCTTCAACCTACCGCCCGGCGGCATCGTCGGCATTATCGGGCCGAACGGCGCCGGCAAGACGACGCTGTTCCGCATGATCACCGAGCAGGAAAAACCGGATAGCGGCACGATCAAAATCGGCGAGTCGGTACATCTCGGCTATGTCGACCAGTCGCGGGATTCGCTCGACGGCAAGAAAAGCGTTTGGGAAGAGATTTCCGGCGGCCAAGATCAGCTCCTGCTCGGCAAGCGCGAGGTGAATTCGCGCGCCTATTGCTCGGCGTTCAACTTCAAGGGCGCCGATCAGCAGAAAAAGGTGGGCTCGCTATCCGGCGGCGAGCGCAACCGCGTGCATCTGGCCAAGATGCTCAAATCCGGCGCCAACGTGCTGCTCCTCGACGAGCCGACCAACGACCTCGATGTCGATACGCTGCGCGCGCTCGAGGAGGCGCTGGAGGATTTCGCCGGCTGCGCCGTCATCATCAGCCATGACCGCTGGTTTCTCGATCGCATAGCCACCCATATCCTCGCCTTCGAGGGCGAGAGCCACGTCGAATGGTTCGAGGGTAACTTTCAGGACTACGAGAAAGACAAGATGCGGCGGCTGGGAACGGACTCGATCATCCCGCAGCGAATCAAGTACAAGAAGTTTTCAAGGTGATCGGGGGCCATTATGGCAATCGATCGAATTCGTGAAAGAGATGTCGACTTGGCATTAATGAAGAGTTTGCTGTATCGCCCAATTTTGCAGCGTGGGTTGTGAGTAAGTCTCCCCAATTTGGGATGCTTGATGCCGAAGTCATTGAAACGCATCTCTCTCTCTATTCAACAAGGACGGCGAGTCTCACTTGGTCATAATTTATCGTGTCAAAAATTCTGAAGAGAGGGTAGCATTTCTTATAGAAGACAAAATCGATGCTGGGTTTCAGCCAGCGCAGGCGCAACGCTACCGCGTACGCGGAGACGATGGAATATCGAAGGGGGCATAGGCCAGATTCGAAACGGTTTTATGTGCTCCCCGCGCCTATCTTGATAGGCGTCTTAATACGGCGGGCTTCGATTTTCCCCAGCCGTACGAAGACATCGCAGCCTATTTTCGATCATGCGGTGACGGCAGTCGTGAGAGATACCGCGCCGAATTCTTTGAATCCGCGGCGCCGCGTGGTGCAACCGCTTACCTAAAGATCAAGGATGAAGATACCGATCAATTTTGGAATGCGGCCTATCTTTTGGCCAATCGTGAATTCCCCGATCTCGAAATGAAAGTGCCTGACTATGCAAGCAAAACATAGTGGGTTAGTTTCAGACCACGTGGTTTCCCAAAGAAAGTTATTGTCGATCTAAAAGCGAAGCATGGATACGCAGATTTGACATTTTCGGGGTGTCTTTTGTTGCTTTAGATTCTGCTATCGGCCCGCATCTTCAGTACGGTATGGCAGTTCGTCGTGCCGGGGCATCGGCCGTTATTCGGACTGTCTTCTCCTCGTTCACTGTCGCCGAAGGAATTGAGATAATAGATACGAAAGTGCGTGCTGCATTCAAATGCTGCCAAGACAATATTCATTTTTATCGAGAATACCGCACCGAGTTTGAGCCTCTTGTAGGAAAGCTGTAGTGGGCGCTTGTTCACAATGACTTGGCAGTCACTTCCCATGAATTACTACCGCTCGGGCGTAATCAGGACGACGTTGGGGAAATAAGTGCGGTAGCGGCGGACATCGCGCGTAAGGATCGGGCAGCCGAGGATTTGCGCATGTGCGCCGATAAAAAAATCGGGCAGGGCTCCGGATCGGATTCCTCCAGATGATCGATAATGCCGATAACTTTTCCCCGCAAGAAAAAGCGCACGGACAGGCATGTGGTCGAGCCGTACCTCTAGTCTGGCCACGGCCCGTTCGAGCTCAGCTTGGCTTTCCATTCGTACCGAAACTTCGGCATAGATAACATCGTTGATAACGAGCGGCCCCAGGGCGGCGCGTTGCGCCAATTGCTGACCTGACCACTCCGACCACAGGGGATCGTTTGCGAGTATGTCGAGAAGCACATTCGTATCGATGAGCGTCATTTCCTGCGGCGACGATAAGTCGCCGATTCACCACGGCTGAATTCCATGAATTCATCGGTGGTCATGTCGTCACGAATAATCCGGCGCTTGGCCAAGGCGCGTAGCCTTTCCTCATATTCGGAAGCCTTATCCGGATGGCCGACATAGACGCCGCCCGACGCGGTGGCGCGTACAACAACTTTGTCTCCGGGCTTGATTCCGGCGGCCTCGCGCACGCTCTTCGGAATCGTGACCTGGCCTTTGGACGTGACGGTGGTGACCATGGGAGGCTCGGTATTACCTTTATTCAAAAAGTAACACCCGCGCGGTGATCAGTCAACGAGCGGCAGAAGACGATCTCGGCGGCTGCCAAGTAGAAGATGCGGCGGCTGGGAACGGACTCGATCATCCCGCAGCGAATCAAGTACAAGAAATTCTCAAGATAATCGGCTTCTTGCTTCGCAATTCACGGCACGGACGCGGGTTTCGCTTTTGGGAACCGATACCTACATAATAGTCAGGGTCGGCCGAGCGGCCCCGTTATTAAGAAACAGCGTGTATAGGGTCTACCCGCGCGGTTCCCGCGCATAAAGGAGAGGACATTGCCAACCAAGACAAGCGAGGCGCGGTCCACTGACGTCCGAGCCCGTGCCGAAGCGAATTTCAAGAAGGAAGAGCGCGCCAAAGAGGGCGCAAAGGCGATGCTGGAATATCAGACCAATAGCCGCATTGTTCGCGAAAAGATGTCACGCCTGAAGGCACTCCGGTTGGCCAAAGAGGCGGCCGATAAAGAGGCCGTCGCAGCGACCGTACCAGCCGCCAAAGTCAAGACCGTACCAGGCGCCAAAGCCAAGCCGGGCAAACGTTAACGGCCGCGATTTCTCGCCGCCGCTGCTGCGATGGGCGCGCGTTCGGACGTGTTATCGGCCTTGAAACGGACACATCGATGGCTCATATAAGCCCAGCGGCCGATTCGGCCGGCGGCGAGCCGCGTGTACGGGACCCCGTTTAACGCCTTTTGGCAAACGGCTTCTAGCTCGCTCCATTCACCTTCATCGACAGCCCAGATCGCGCGGGGTGTCTTATTTCTCCCGCACTGCGGGCCGCGGCGCATCGCGCAGCGGCTGAACGCACAGAACAGAAAGCCTATTCATTGACTGATTTTAACGGATTCCATCTTCACGACGCGCTTACGCGCGCACTCGCAGAAGAGAAATACTCCACCCCAACCCCGATTCAGGAACAAACCATACCAATCGTCATGTCGGGCCGCGACGTGATCGGAATTGCGCAAACCGGCACCGGCAAGACCGCTGCATTCGCATTGCCGATCCTGCATCGTCTCACCGCGAATCCGCGCTCAGCCGAGCGCAAGAGCTGCCGGGTCCTGGTGCTAAGCCCGACGCGCGAACTGTCTGGGCAAATCCTTGACAACTTTCGGGCGTATGGCCGTCATCTACGCGTCAGGAGCGCGCTGGCGATTGGCGGCGTGCCGATGGGCGGACAGGTCCGCGCGCTGTTCGACGGCATCGACGTTCTCGTCGCCACGCCGGGACGGCTTTTGGATCTCGTCCAGAGCAACGCGCTTCGCCTTGGCAGCGTCGAATGCTTCGTGCTCGATGAAGCCGACCGCATGCTCGACATGGGCTTCATCAACGACATCCGTAAGATCGTCGCGAAGCTTCCAGCGCAGCGCCAGACCCTGATGTTTTCCGCGACCATGCCTCGCGCTATCGCCGAGCTGGCCGGGCAGATGCTGCGCGACCCCGTCAAGGTCGCGGTAGCGCCGGTTGCCACCACGGTGGAGCGCGTCGAACAGCGCATTATTTTTGTCGACCGCGCCGCGAAGCCCGCAATCCTCGTCGATGTCTTGCGGGGCGAAGCGGTCGATCGCGTCCTGGTCTTTACGCGCACCAAGCACGGCGCCGACAAAGTGGTGCGCAGGCTGGTGCAGTCAGGTATCGCGGCCGAGGCGATCCACGGCAACAAGTCGCAAGGTCAGCGTGAGCGCGTGCTCGCGGCGTTTCGCAACGGCAAGGTCAAAACGCTGGTGGCGACAGATATCGCCGCGCGCGGCATCGATGTCGACGGCATCAGTCACGTGGTGAATTTCGATTTGCCGAACGTGCCGGAAACTTATGTGCATCGGATCGGCCGCACCGCGCGCGCAGGCGCCGGCGGCATCGCGATCTCGCTGTGCGACGGCGAGGAGAGGGCATTTCTCCGCGACATCGAGAAGCTCATCCGCATATCGATTCCATCAAGCGATAAACGCTCGCAACCGCATCGCGCCGAGCCATCGACGGCAAACAATGCTGCCGGTCGCCCGCAGGCCGACCGCGGGGGCAAGCAGCGGCATTCGCAGCGCGGCAATGGTCCCCGCAAGCCGCAACGCAACCATCAGCACTCACGAGACCATCAGAAATCTAGAGATCACCAGCAACCCAGAGACCATCAGCAATCAAGAGATACCGGAATCGCGTCTGTCGCCTTCCTGCATCGCAACGACCCGGCAGGGCGCGGCGAAGCGCAAGGCGCGCCGCGGTGGACCGGCCGTTCAAGGGGATCATAACGTGCCTAAGGAAGAGCTCCTGGAATTCGAAGGTCTTGTCACCGAAATCTTGCCTGACGCGCGCTATCGCATTCAGCTCGAGAACGGCCATCAGCTTATCGCCTATACCGCCGGCAGGATGAAAAAGAACCGGATCAAAACGCTTGCCGGGGATCGGGTGACCGTCGAAGTGTCGCCCTATGACTTGGAGAAGGGCCGCTTGATCTTTCGTCACAAGGACGAACGCGCCGGCTCGGTCAATCGACCGCCGCAGCGCAATCAGTTCCGGCGGCGCTGAGCACTGCGCGTAGCTGTTTACGGTTTACGATCCGGGAGCTTTGCTACTTCGCCAATAGCCCGTTGAGCACCAAATCAAGGTGCGCATTGAAATAGGCCCTTAGGTCGAGCGGCTGGCGGTCGTCGAACATCATCATCCACAAATCGACCAAGGCGATCGGCGCGATCACGACCTGCGGATTGTTGATGACAGAGGATCTTCGGATTTCGCCGCGATCAATGCCGCGCTGAATTGCCTGTTTGAGCATGTCCAGGCACGGCCGCAGGATTTCCGCGTGATAGCGGTCGGCAAGTTCGGGAAAGCGGGGCGCCTCGGCGATCAGCATGCGCAATACTTCGCGGCGCCGCCGGTCCTCGACGATGTGCTCGTAGATGAAACTGAACTGCGCCCGAAGGAGTTCGGCGGTCGAGCCATCGTGGGTTTCGAACATGCCCTGCACGGTGTCCATCGTCGTCTTCGTGAACTCGTGCACCATCGAAATGAACAGGTGCTCCTTGTTCTCGAAATAGACGTAGATCGTGCCCTTGGTGACGCCGGCGCGCTCGGCGATTTGATCGAGCGTCGTCGTGGCATAGCCGTTGCGCGAGAATTCAGTGAAGGCGGCTTCGACGATTTCCTGCGGACGCTCCGCTTTGCGGCGGCGTCGCGTTTCAGTGCGCGCTTCGAAGACAGCGGTCATTTGACCAGCTAGGCGTAGAGAACGCCAAAAGTCAAGTTATTGACTAACCGGATAGTAAATAACTAGGCTAACCCGTTTGAGGGTTAGCGGGTGTTCAGGTCCAGTCAGTTCGCGGCGCGAGGCCGCCTGTCCGTACGCACGCAAAGTGCCTATCAGGCCAGCGGATTCGGCGTTTCTAAGCCAATCCGCGGCGCTGCGACGCTGTTGCTATTGGCGCTGTCGGCGTGCGCGGTCGGCCCCGACTTTGTGCCGCCGCCGGCATCGCCGGTCGCGGGCTACACGCCCGAGGACAATCCTTTATCCACCGCATCGGCCAACGTCGCCGGCGGCGCGGCGCAGAAATTCGACATGGGCCGCGACATTCCGGGGGAGTGGTGGAAAGTCTTTCATTCAAAGGAACTTGACGGGTTGATCGCCGAGGCGCTGCGAGCCAATCCGAACCTTCAGGCGGCGCAGGCCGCGCTGTGGCAGGCCAAGCAAAATCTTTACGCGCAGACCGGCAAGCTCCTGCCGCAGGCCGATGCCAACGCGTCGGCCGAGCGCCAACAGTTTTCGCCCGCAGCATTCGGCCAGGCCGGTCCGCCGGACCTCTTTAATCTGTACCAGGCGACGGTGAACGTCTCCTACGCGCCCGACGTCTTCGGCGGCCAGCGGCGGCAAATCGAGGCCACGGCGGCGCTTGCGGACTATCAGCGCTTCGAGCTCGAAGCGACCTATCTGACGCTGACCGCCAATGTGGTTACGGCCGCGGTCCAGGAAGCCTCGTTGCGCGGCCAGATCGATGCGACGCGCGACATCATCAAAATCGAAACCGACCAGCTGGGAGTCGTGAACAACCAATTCAAGGGCGGCGCCGCGGCGCGAACCGACGTGCTCACGCAGCAATCCGAGGTGGCGACCGCGCAGGCAACGCTGCCGCCGCTGCAGAAGCAACTCGAGCAGCAACACCATGTGCTGCTGGCGCTGATCGGCCGCTTCCCGAACGAAGTGCCGCGCGATCGCCTGACGCTGGCGTCGCTGCGGCTGCCGACGGATCTTCCGGTGAGCCTGCCTTCGCAACTCGTCGAGCAGCGTCCCGACATCCGCGCCGCCGAAGCGCAACTGCATCAGGCCAGTGCCCAGATCGGCGTGGCCATCGCCAACAGGCTGCCGCAATTCAATCTCACCGGCGCTTACGGCAGCGCGGCGCTGAACACTGCGAGCCTGTTCACGCCCACCACCCTGATATGGAGCGCTGCCGCCAGCAGCACGCAGCCGATTTTCCACGGTTTCACGCTGCTGCATCAGCAGCGCGCCGCTGAAGCCGGTTACGACATGGCGGATGCGCAATATCGCACCACGGTGCTGCAAGCCTTCCAGAATGTCGCCGACGCACTGCGCGCGTTGCAACTCGACGCCGCCACGCTTAAGGCGCAACGGGCCGCGTTGCGCGCCGCGTCCGATACGCTCGACCTCGCCGGCGGCCAGTATCGCCTCGGCGCCATCGCCTATGTGATCCTCCTGAACGCGCAGCGCAGTTACCAGCAGAGCCGCCTTGCCGTGGTGCAGGCGCAGGCGGCGCGCTATGCCGATACGGCCGCGCTGTTCCAAGCGCTCGGCGGCGGCTGGTGGAACCGTGCCGACGTGGCGCCCAATCCGCTGAGCCCCGACTCTCCTGACGATGCGGCCGCCACTGCCAATGGGGCGCATGCAGCAACGGAGCTCAGTCAATGAAGAAGCGCATGGTGATCATGCTGGTCGCGGTCGCCGTTGTGCTCGGCGCGGTGTTCGGATTCCAGGTGTTCAAGGGAATCATGATCAGGAAATTCATGGCCACATTGAGCAATCCGACGCAGACCGTCACCGCGACCAAGGCCGCTTACAGCCAATGGCAGCCGAACATCGAAGCCATCGGCAGCCTGCGCGCGGTGAAAGGCGCCGACTTGTCGCTCGAAGTGTCAGGGGTGGTGGATTCGATCTCGTTCAATTCCGGCGACGACGTCGCGGAGGGCGCGCCGCTTTTGAAGCTGCGGTCGGATGACGACGCCGCCAAGCTCGACTCGCTCAAAGCGACCGCGGAACTCAACCAGATCACTTACGACCGTGACCAGAAGCAATTCAAGCTCCAGGCGGTCAGCCAAGCCACCTTGGATACCGATTCCGCCAATCTCAAGAACGCCAACGCTCAGGTCGCCCAGCAGCAGGCGATCCTCGATAAGAAGTTTTTGCGCGCGCCGTTTGCCGGCCATCTCGGCATCCGCGCCGTGGACCTTGGCCAATATCTCGCCGCCGGAACGGCGATCGTGACGCTGCAAGCGCTCGATCCGATTTTTTTGGATTTCTTCGTGCCGCAGCAAGCGATCGATCAAGTGAAATTAGGTCAGACCGTCGCCGTGAAAGTCGACGCCTACAAGGATCAGAGCTTCCCCGGCGAAATCTCCGCGGTGAACCCCAAGGTCGATGCCTCCAGCCGCAACGTGCAAGTTCGCGCGACGCTGAAGAATGCGGACCGCAGACTATTGCCGGGAATGTATGCGACGGTCGATATCGCCACCGGAGCGCCGCAAAACTACATCACGCTGCCGCAGACGGCGATCACCTATAATCCGTACGGCGACACCGTCTATATCGTTGACGACAAGGGCGCGGCCGCGGCCGTCGAGCCGACGCTGATCGCGCGCCAGACTTTCGTGACGATTGGTGCGACCCGCGGCGATCAGGTCGCGGTCCTCAAAGGTGTGAGTGACGGCGACATGGTCGTCACCGCCGGCCAGATCAAGCTGCACAACGGCTCGACGGTGTTGATCGACAACTCGATTTCGCCGACCGCGGACGCGGCGCCGGTGCCGATCGATCGGTAAGCGAGCCACCATGTATTTTACCGATATTTTCATTCGGCGGCCGGTGCTGGCTTCGGTCGTCAGCCTGTTGATCCTGGTGCTCGGGCTTCGGGCCTACAGCGTATTGCCGATCCTGCAATACCCACGCACTGAAAATGCCATCGTGACCGTCAGCACGCTCTATTACGGTGCCGATCCCGATGTGGTGGCCGGCTTTATCACCACGCCGCTCGAAAACGCCATCGCACAGGCGAATGGCATCGATTACATGAGCTCCGTCAGCGCGACGAGCACGAGCACCATCACGGTCTATCTGCGGCTCAATTACGATGCCGACAAGGCGCTGACCGAAATCAACACCAAGATCGCTTCCGTTCTCAGCAAACTTCCGCCCGGTACGCTGCAGCCGACTCTGACCGTGACAATCGGCCAGACCATCGATGCCATGTATATCGGCTTCAACAGTGATGCGCTGGCGCCGAACCAGATCACCGACTACCTGGTCCGCGTGGTGCAGCCCAAACTGCAGGCGGTGCCGGGCGTGCAAACCGCCGAACTGCTCGGATCGAAGGTGTTTGCGCTGCGCGCGTGGCTGGACCCGAAGAAGCTCGCCGCCTTCGGTCTCACCGCGACCGATGTCAGCGCGGCGCTGACCGCCAACGATTACATTTCGGGCATCGGCACGACCAAAGGCCAGATGGTGCAGGTCAATCTGTCCGCGTCGACCAGCCTGCATTCGGCCGAAGAGTTCCGCAACCTTGTGGTCAAGCAGAGCAACGGCGCCGTTGTACGCCTCAAGGATATTGCCAATGTCACGCTCGGCTCGGAAGACTACGAAAGCGAGGTCGGCTTCGACGGCAAGCAGGCGGTTTATATCGGTATTCAGGTCGCGCCCGCGGCCAATCTGCTCGACGTCATCCAGGGCGTGCACAAAATATTTCCCCAAATCCAGTCGTTGCTGCCGAACGGGCTGCACGGCGAGATCATCTATGACTCGACCGAGTTCGTGCATGCCGCGATCTATGAGGTGATCCGCAGCCTCACCGAGGCGCTGGCGATCGTCACCGTCGTCGTATTCCTTTTTCTCGGCTCAGTGCGTTCGTCTATCATACCGACCGTCGCCATACCGCTTTCGCTGGTCGGCACCCTCACGATCCTGCTGGCGCTCGGTTATTCGATCAATTTGCTCACCTTGCTGGCGCTGGTGCTCGGCATCGGCCTCGTTGTCGACGACGCCATTATCGTCGTCGAAAACGTCAATCGCCATCTCGAGGAAGGCATGACGCCGATCGACGCCGCCCTCACGGCGGCGCGCGAACTCGGCGGTCCGATCATTGCGATGACCGTCGTGCTGGCGGCGGTCTACGTCCCGATCGGTTTCCAGAGCGGTCTTACCGGCGCGCTGTTCTCCGAATTCGCTTTCGCTCTCATCGGCGCCGTTACCGTCTCGGGCATCGTCGCACTGACACTGTCGCCGATGTTGTGCTCGCGGCTGCTGAAGGCGCCCGATCAAACCCATGGCGGCTGGGAGGCGCGGCTGACGGCGTTCATCGATCGGCGCTTCAACCAGTTGCGCGGCGGGTACGAAAGACGGCTGCACGGCAGCCTGAACTATCTGCCGGTAACGCTGGTTTTCGCGCTTCTCGTGCTCGGCAGCATCTACTTCCTGTTCACCACCGCCAAGACCGAGCTTGCACCGCAGGAAGATGAGGGCGTCATCATCACCCAATCCGTTGCGGCGCCGAATTCGACGCTGCAACAGCGCCAGCTTTATTCGCGCGAAGTCTATCGGATTTTCGACAAGCATCCGGAAACCGAACATGTTTTCCAGCTCGACGTGCCGGGCCAGTCGATTGCCGGCATGGTGTTCAAGCCGTGGGACAAACGGGCGAAAACCACCAATGTGCTTCAGCCGGTACTGCAACAGGAACTGAACAATGTCGCCGGCGTGCGGGTCGCGGCGTTTCAGCCGCCGCCGTTGCCCGGCAGTATCGGGTTGCCGCTTCAATTCGTCATCGTCACGACCGAACCGTTCGAGCGATTGAATGAAGTAGCTCAGCAATTTCTGCAGGAGGCACGGCAGAGCGGCATGTTCATCTTCCTGGATTGCGATCTGAAAATCGACAATCCGCAATCGGACATCACCATCGATCGCGATAAGACCGCGCAACTTGGGCTGAAAATGAGCGACGTCGGCGGCTCGCTCGCCGCGATGCTCGGCGGCGGTTATGTCAACTATTTCAGCATCGACGGGCGGTCGTACAAAGTCATTCCGCAGGTCCAGCAACGCTCTCGGCTCAATCCAAATCAGTTGCTCGACTATTACATCCGCACATCGGACGGCAGCCTCGTGCCGCTGTCGACCGTGGCGACGGTGGCGACCAAGACGGTGCCGGAATCGCTCAATCACTTTCAGCAGCTCAACGGCGCGACCATTCAAGGCGTAGCGATGCCCGGCGTCGCGCAGGGCGACGCGCTGGCGTACCTTCAGGGCTTGGCGGCGCGCACCTTGCCGCAAGGCTATACCATCGATTACGGCGGCCTGAGCCGGCAATATATCCAGGAGTCGAGCGGCTTCGTCACCACGTTCGGCTTCGCGCTGATCATCATCTTCCTGGCGCTCGCCGCTTTGTTCGAAAGTTTCCGCGACCCGGTGATCATCCTGGTGTCGGTGCCGATGTCCATTGCCGGCGCGCTGATTTTCGTCAGTCTCGGCTTCGGCGGCTTGTCGCTCAACATTTACACCGAAGTCGGCCTCGTCACGCTGATGGGCCTGATCAGCAAGCACGGCATCCTGATCGTCCAGTTCGCCAACCATTTGCAGCAGGAGGGCCGGTCCAAGCGCGAGGCGATCGAACAGGCCACCGCGATCCGGCTGCGCCCGATCCTGATGACGACGGCGGCCATGGTGCTCGGCGTCGTACCGCTGATCATCGCGAGCGGCGCCGGGGCGGTGTCGCGATTCCAAATGGGCGTCGTCATCGCGTCCGGGCTTTCGATCGGCACGCTATTCACGCTGTTTGTGGTGCCCGCCGTTTACTTGGTGTTTGCGGCGGATCATCATGCGGATAAGACCCTCGCGGGCGAATCGGTCGGCACCGATCCGTATGCGATGCGCGAAGTTTGATTGCATTCCCGAAAGCCCGCAGCCATGAAAGTCTAAAGGATGGAAGACTGGAGCGCCCGGCAATATCTCAAATTCGAGGATGAACGCACGCGACCGCCGCGCGATCTGTTGGCGCAGGTGCCGCTGCAACGTCCCCGCCTCGTCGTCGATCTCGGCTGCGGTCCGGGGAATTCGACCGAGCTTCTGGCCGAGCGCTTTCCGCACTCGGAAATCGTCGGTCTTGATTCTTCGCCCGACATGCTGCGCATGGCGCGCGAGCGGCTGCTGAAGTGCAATTTCGTCGAGGCCGATATTGCGACCTGGACGCCGGACCCCGGCACCGATCTCATCTTCGGCAATGCGGTCATGCAATGGCTGCCGGATCATCCCGCGATCATGCGGCGGCTCCTGGAAGCCATGCCGCAGGGCGGCGTGCTGGCGATCCAGATGCCCGATAATACGCGCGAGCCGGCGCTGCGCTTCCAGCGCGAGGTGGGCGAGAGCGGGCCGTGGAAGGATCATCCGGAGGTGAAGGCTGCCGCGCGCGACGATTTGCTTTCACCGGAGGAGTATTACGATCTGCTCAAGCCGGCCTCGTCGCATATCGACATCTGGCACACCGTCTATAATCACGTGATGGCATCGCCGCAGGCCATCACCGAATGGTTCAAGGGCTCGTCGCTGCAGCCATTCCTCTCTCCGATCGACGCCGCCAGCCGGGAAAAATTTCTCGCCGCCTATACGGCCAAGATCGTTGCCGCCTATAAGCCGCGCGTCGACGGCAATGTGCTCTTGCGATTCCCGCGCCTGTTTATCCTGGCGGTGCGATGACAATGCTGCGGGCTCTGCTTTGCGCAGCCGTGCTGGGTGGTGCGCTTTACGCTCACGGCGCATTCGCTGACGAGGCGTTTGCGACTTGGCTGCAATCGTTGTGGCCGCAGGCACAAGCGCTCGGCGTCTCGCGCGCGACCTTCGATGGAGCGACGCGCGGCCTCGAGCCTGATCTGACGCTGCCCGATCTCGTTCTGCCGGGCCGGCCGGAAAAGCCGCCGCCGGGCCAGCCGGAATTCGTGCAGACGCCCGCGGATTACATCAAGGAGCCGGCGATCGAGCGTCTCGCCACGCAGGGCCGCAAGCTTTACGACCAGTATCGCGCGCCGCTCAGCGCTATCGAGCGGCAATACGGCGTGCCTCCGGCCGTCCTGCTTGCGATCTTCGGCCGCGAAACCGATTACGGCCGCGCCGCGGATACGCACAACGCGATCCGCGTGCTGGCCACGCAGGCCTATCTCGGCAAGCGCAAGGATCAGTTCCGCAATGAGTTTCTGCTGGCGCTGAAAATCCTCCAGCAGGGCCAGGTCGGCCTCGCCGACATGAAGAGCTCCTGGGCGGGCGCCATGGGCCTCACGCAGTTTTTGCCGTCGGATTATCTAAAATATGCCGTCGATTTCGACGGCGATGGCAAAGCCGACATCTGGAATTCGGTGCCGGACGCGCTCGCCTCGGCCGCCAAGCAATTGCTCGACAAGGGCTGGCAGCAAGGCCTTCACTGGGCCTATGAGGTGCACCCGCCGGCCGATGTCGATTGCACCGTCGGCGTGCCGGAGAACACGCTGCCGATCGGCGAATGGCTCAAGCGCGGTTTTGCGCCGGCCTATGGCCGCGTGGTGTCGGCGGCGGAGCGCGCCGAACCGGCGTCGCTGCTCCAGCCGTCCGGCCTCTACGGCCCGTCGTTCCTCACCACCAAAAACTATTTCGTCATCAAGGAATACAATTTTTCCGACCTCTACGTTTTGTTTGTCGGTCATCTCAGCGATCGTATCGCCGATCCGCGGCCGTTCGAGACGCCGTGGGGGAAAGTTGCGCAACTGCCGACCAGCAATCTCGACCGCATGCAGCAAATCCTCACCGCGCGCGGCTATTACCACGACAAGCTCGATGGCAACGCCGGCATGCTGACGCGCTCAGCCCTCGGCGCCTATCAGAAGCGCAATGGTCTCAAAGTCGATTGCTGGCCGAGCGCCGCGGTGTTGCAGCAGATGGAAGCCGCCGGCCGCTAATTAACCTTCGCGTTTCCCGGGCGCGGTGCAGCACGGAGCAAAGCGGAGTGGTGCACCGCAGACCCGGGATCGTTACGGGCTCGGAACTTGTGAAGGTCCCGGGTCTGCAGCGCATCACTTCGTGCTGCGCTGCGCCCGGGAAACATGCCTCATGTGTGGATGGCCCCCAACTTGCGAGAGTTTTCTTCGTGAGGAGCACTGGTCGCTTGCAGTCATGTGTCCGGCCTTTCGGTGCGGTCTCACATAACCGCTGGCCTTGATGGTTTCCGCAGATCGAGGCCTTATCATTTGGTCGGGATTGGAATCCCGCTGAGGGGGTCAGGCTTCTCTCGATCCGTCGGGTGACCGACTGTGCCATCACGTGTTTCACTCTCGCAAGCTTGCGGCACGCCGCAATTCGGCAAGTTATGCTGCCGCCGCTGCGTGTCGGTAGGTGTCCTGTCTGCTCATGATGACCCAAGCCACGCGAGCCGTCTTGTTGGCCAAAGCGACTGCCGCGACGAGCCGCGGCTTTCGGCCGAGCAGCGACGTTAGCCATGGATCGGTCTTGGCCGCCTTCGAGCAAAGCAGCACCGTGTGTGCGCTGTTGACGAGCAGGCGGCGGAGATAACTGTCCCCTCGTTTGCTAATTCCACCGAGGCGCGCTTTGCCACCGGTAGAGTTCTGTCTCGGCACCAGCCCGAGCCAGGCGGCAAACTCTCTGCCACTGCGGAATGTGTTCGGATCTGCAACCGTCGCTGCGATCGCCGTGGCGATGATCGGCCCGATCCCCGGGATGGTGGCCAGACGTTGGCTGACTGGGTTGTTCTTGTGCCACGCAAGAACCTGCGTTTCGAGCTCGGCGATCCCTGTCTGGATATCTTCGATCTGGTTGACGATTACCTTCAGCACCTGACGGGCAATTGCGGGGACACGCCCGTCCATCTCGTCCATGACAATCGTAACCAGTCTCGCCACTTTGTGCAGACCCTGCGCCTCAATCAGACCGAACTCAGCCAAGTGCCCACGCAGAGCATTCACCAGCATGGTGCGCGGATCAGCAGGTCTCGAGCCCGGTGCATCATGAGTGCCGACTGTTGCTCAGCCGTTTTCAACGGTACAAAGCGCATCGACGGACGCCTAACGCCTCGCAGATCGCTTCGGCATCGGCCACGTCGTGCTTGTTGCGCTTCACATAGGCTTTCACATAGTTGGGCGACATGAGGCGCGCCTCATGGCTAAGCGCAATCAATTCGCGGGCCCAATGGTGCGCCGTTGCGCAGGCTTCCAGCCCGACCAGGCAGGACGGAATCCCCGCAAAGAACGTGAGGACCTGGCCGCGTCGCAGCCGCTTACGCACCACCACGTTGCCCGCCTCGTCGACTGCATGAACCTGGAAAACGTTCTTTGCGAGATCAAGACCAATTGTTTGTAATATCGCCCATGGATGGCTCCCGTTGCTGGTGATCTTTGACGACCACCATTTTGGCACACCGATGCCGTCAGGGGGCCATCCACCCCATTAGTTGGACAGTTAATCATCCCCCGCCACGGCATCGGGCAGGCTGTCGTCATCTTCGGCAGAATCGGACGCGTGTTTGTGCGGCTCGGTCGCGATCGAACCGGTCACGCTGGCGTCACCATAATGTTCGCCGGGATGTTGGGCGGCGAATTGCGATCGCGCCCGCGCGGCGGCGACTTCGCCGGGGATCGCCGACGGCTCGCAGATGTGGCGGCTGTTATAGTGCCGCATCAGATCGACGTGAATGTGATTGTAATGATAGACGTTGGCGCCGGGCGCCAGCACGGTGGTGAATTCGTCGCAGGCGGCGGATTGCACGTCGTGCAAGAAGCCTTGCTCCTCGGGCGTACCGTGCCAGCCATATTGCACGCTGATCTTGTGACCGTCGGCGAGATCGAATTCGGCGACGTCGAGCGCATTGCCGAAAGCATGCTCGGAAATATGCGCGTTCGGATTGCCGTTCATGCCGCGGCAGGAATAGGCGGAGATCTGCTTGATCTCGACGACCGACACGCGAAACCAATGCAGCGCCGCGGGCTGCACCGCGCCATTGATCCATTGATCGAGCGCGGAGACGATGGGGCAGGCGAGCGTCGCCGGCGGCTGCACTTCGACCGGCCCGGCGGAAGCGACCCCCGCCCTACCCTCCCCCGCTTGCGGGGGAGGGTAGGGTGGGGGCGGTGGGCCAAGCGGCGGCACTGGTCCGCCCGCGTCAGGCGCCATTGGACGCGGCGAATAGACCGGCGCGTTCGAGCCGCCGTAATAGGGATGCGGCGGGCCGCCGGGAATGCCGATGTCGTCGTCATTGTCTCCGGTCGGCAGCAGGCCAGAGGGATCAAGCGAAAGCGGCTGACCGGCTTGCGCCATCGGCTGCGATTGCGGCGGCTGGTATTGCCGTGGCGGCGGATACGGCTGCGCTGCGCCCGCTTGTGAATAGGGTGAGTAGGGTGACAAGCCGCCGGCCGGCACCGGCGGAAGCGCGCTCGATTGGACCGCGCTCGATGGCGCACCCGGCCAACTCTGCGGCATCGACGTGCCGGGAATCGAACTCGGCGGACGCATCGGCTCGTCGTCGTAGGACAGTGGCGCGCTGTCGCCCAGCGCCGAGATGCGCAACGGATAATCGATGCCGCAGGCGCCCGGCCCGCTGATCGCCGAAATGCGCACGCGTTCCGGCGTCTCTTTCACGGCGCCAGAACCGAGACAGGATGCTTCCGCCTCGTGACGCCATGGCTCGCGCTCGGCGAGCATGTAGTGGCTGCAGCCGGCAAGAGCGATCAGCGCGACGAGGACGAGGGAGCTGACGAGATACCAACGAACTCCGCACGTCATAAGTAGACAATGGGAGGAATACCGTTAAGGACTGCTCAATGATCCCTGGCGCGCATAAGGTAAGTGGGGCGTTAACCATGACACGGATCAGGCATCGGAAATCAGGTATCAGGAATCAGGATTTTGCTCTTTCTGATCCCTGTTTTCTGATTCCTGATCCCTGAACACCCTTGATCCCGGCGCGCCTTTCGGGCCACATCGCGACAGGGCGGGGAGCGAAGATCATGGGCGGCAACGCGAAGCTTATTTTCCCGGTTCTCGCCGCTGGCATTGTCGCTTTCGTCGTCAGTTGCACCATCGAGTGGACATGATGGTGTCCGCGCTCGATCTTGCCCGCCGCATCGAGGCCGGCGAACTCAAACCCCGTGCGGTTGTCGAGCTGTGCGCCGAAGCGATCGCGGCGCGGGAGCCGGATATTAGCGCCTTCGTGACGCTCGATCTCGACGCCGCGCGGCGCGCGGCGGATGAGCCGCGCCTGACGGCGCTGCCGCTGCGCGGCTTGCCGGTCGCGTTCAAGGATATTTTCGATACCGCCGATCTGCCCACGCAGTACGGCTCGCCGATCTACACCAGCCATCGGCCGCGCGCCGATGCCTCAGCCGTCGCGATGACGCGAAGCTCAGGCGGTATCGTCATCGGAAAGACGGTGACGACCGAAATGGCTTCGCTCGTTCCGTCGGTCACGCGCAATCCGCGCAATCCCGCGCATACGCCCGGCGGCTCGTCGGCGGGCTCCGCTGCCGCTGTTGCCGCCGCCATGGTACCGATCGCGTTCGGCACGCAGACAGCCGGCTCGGTGATCCGGCCCGCCGCATTCTGCGGCGTCGCCGGCTTCAAGCCGTCCTATCGGCTGATCCCTTTGGTCGGCGTGAAGGATGTGTCCTGGCATCTCGACACCGCAGGCATCTTCGGCGCCGGCATTGCCGATGTCGCCTTCGCGGCTGCGGTGGTTCTCGGCCGCGACTTGCGGGTCGATCGCGCCGAACCCGCGGCGCCCCGCATCGCGCTCGCCCGCACGCATCTGTGGCCGCAAGCCAGCACCGCGATGCAAAAGGCGGTCGAAACCGCGGCGCGGATCGCCGCAGCGGCCGGCGCCAAGGTGACGGAGCTGACGCTGCCGCCGATGATGGAACAGGGCTATGCCGCGCAATTCACCATCCAGGATTATGAAAACATCCGCGCACTCGCCTTCGAATACGATCGTCATCGCGACCAGATCGACGTAAGGCTGCGCGAGCAACTCGATGCCGCCGTGAAAATCTCCGCCGACGACTATGACGCCGCGCGCCGCACCGCGAGCCGCGCGCGGCAAGTGCTGGCGGACGCCATGGCGGATTACGACGTGATCCTGACGCCGTCGGCGCCTGGCGCCGCGCCCCACGGATTCGAGTCGACGGGCAATCCGATGTTCAACCGGCTATGGACGCTGATGGGCGCGCCTTGCATCAACGTTCCGGGCTTGAGCGACAACGAACTGCCGCTCGGCGTGCAAATCGTCGGCCGCTTTGGCCGCGACCGCGCCACGCTCGAAGCGGCGTTGTTTGTCGAACGCGCGATTGCCCGCAAGACCGGTATGTAAGAAGACCGGCGGGTGAGGTCAGACCGCGCGGGTATCGAAGATGAACATATCGACGCCGCCGGTCGCGAATGTTTGGACGTCGGCCGCGGCGGCTTGCCCTTCGGAGCTCGCGAACGCTTTTTGGATCGCGGCGACGTCGTCGAATTCCAGGATCGCAACCAGGTGATAGCCGGATGGTCCGGCAGGCGTCATCACGGGGCCCTTGTTGATCTCGTATTTTTGCACACCCGCAATCTTCTTGGCGATCGGAATGTGCTTTTCCATGTAATGCTTGTCGAAGGCCGCCGTGTCGCGCGGCGTTTTGTACATCACCAAAAGCTGAGCCATTGTTTTCTCCGTTGCCTCCCCAGGTGCGGCGAGCGGTATCACGGTTCAGACCCAGTCGCTACTCCGCCACGGCCGAGAAGCCCGAGCGCGCGGTGCAATATTTCAAGCGGAACCGATGGCAGCGTCTCCCGGATGCGATGCAGCACGTAGTGGTGCATCGCTGATCCGGGATCGCCGCAGGCTCTGAGGTCGTTACGATCCCGGGTCTGCAGCGCACCATTCCGCTTCGCTCCATGCTGCGCCGCGCCCGGGAAACGGGCGTTGCGGCGTTGTCACTGTTATGTTGACATTTGTCATCGCTTCGGATACAATTCAAAGAATCAAAGCTCGCCCTAAGGGACGCCGTCCGGTGATGCCGGTCGGCAGGAGTGAGTGCGGTGCCCGCGGGCGGGGCTTCATCACCTCCGCTCTCGGGCGGCTTGGGCATCATGTCTCCCGGCACTATGACCGGGGTGGGGGGTGCGCCCCTGGGCTGGGACAGGCGAAGGTAACACCCGTTCAGACCACGTCCCAGGAAGCCTGGCCTGAAGCTGAGCCTTAGGGATGACGAGTCCCTTTGGCGAAAGCCGTGGTGGAACGCCGGCAGGCGAGCGCGCCCGACAGCGGACGGGTCGGCGCAAGCCGACTTGATCCGTGGCGCGACCCGCGCGCCGCTTGCGTGCGGGACATGAAACACTGCGTCTGCCGGCGTTCCGCTTCCCTTATTTCTTTCTCGTAGCCCGGGTGGAGCGCAGCGAAACCCGGGATGGACATTGAAGCGTCCCGATCGTTCCCGGATGTCGCTCCGCTCAATCCGGGCTACGGGCTGTTTGACATTCCGGCTTGCAAAACTCGTGCGCATTCGCGCGGCGGGAACGGGGGAGCGCGCGCTACTCCGCCGCGCTCCGTGTCATCGCCACAGGATCGTAATTGAGGATCGGCGCCAGCCATCTTTCCATCTCCGCCAGCGTCTGACCTTTGCGCTTGGCATAGTCGGCAACCTGATCGCGCTCGATCTTGCCGACGCCGAAATAATAGCTTTCGGGATGGCTGAAATAGAGCCCGCACACCGACGCGCCGGGCCACATGGCGAAGCTTTCGGTGAGCTTGACGCCGATCGCATGCTCGCCGTCGAGGAGCTTGAATAAAGTCTCTTTCTCGGTGTGATCGGGTTGCGCCGGATAGCCGGGTGCCGGGCGGATGCCGCGATATTGTTCGGTGATCAGTTGGTCGCTGCGCAGCGTCTCATCCGGCGCATAGGCCCAGAATTCACGGCGTGCGCGCTGATGCATGCGCTCGGCGAGCGCTTCGGCAAGGCGGTCGGCAAGCGCCTTGGCGAGGATGCCGGAGTAATCGTCATTGGCGCGCTTGAAGCGCTCGGCGACCACCTCCTCGCCGATGCCGGCGGTGACGGCAAAGGCGCCGATATAATCGGAGAGCCCGCTGCCGCACGGCGCGACAAAATCGGCGAGCGCGACATTGGCGCGGCCTTCTCGGCGCGTGAGCTGTTGGCGCAGCGTGTGCAGCGTCGCGATCGGCTTGCCACGCGCCTCGTCGCCGAACACGTGAATGTCGTCGCGCTCGCTGTTCGCCGGCCAGAATCCGATCACGGCGTTGGCACGGATCCATTTCTCGGCCGCCATTTGCCGCAGCATGTCTTGGGCGTCGGAAAACAAGCTGCGTGCGACTTCCCCGACATTTTTGTCGTCGAAAATCGCTGGATATTTGCCCTTGAGCTCCCAGGTAGTGAAGAACGGCGACCAATCGATGTAGTCGATCAGCTCGCCGATCGGGATATCGGCAAATTTGCGGGTGCCGAGAAAATGCGGACCCGGCGGCGCGAAGCTGCCGGACCAGTCGAGCTTGAGCGCGTTGGCGCGCGCGTCGGCGAGCGAAAGCCGCTGCTTGTTCTCTTCGCCGCGGGCATGGGCCGCCGCGATGCGGGCGTATTCGGTGCGCACATCGGTTACAGTGCGATCGCGGGCATCGCGCGACAACAGCGCCGACACCACGCCGACCGCACGGCTCGCGTCGTTGACATAGATCGCCTGGCCGCGCCGGTAGTGCGGATGGATTTTCACCGCCGTATGCACGCGGCTCGTGGTGGCGCCGCCGATGAGAAGCGGCATGTCAAAGCCTTGCCGCTCGAATTCCGCCGCGACGTGGCACATTTCATCGAGTGACGGCGTAATCAGACCGGACAGCCCGACGATATCGGCCTTCTCCTCGATCGCGGCTTTGAGGATTTTCTCCGCCGGCACCATCACGCCGAGATCGACCACGTTGTAATTGTTGCACTGGAGCACGACGCCGACGATGTTCTTGCCGATGTCGTGCACGTCGCCCTTGACCGTGGCGAGCACGATCTTGCCGTTCGAGGAGGCATGTTCGCGGCCGTCCTTGTCCTGTTCCATATAGGGCAGGAGATAGGACACTGCTTGCTTCATCACGCGCGCCGACTTCACCACCTGGGGCAGGAACATGCGGCCCGAGCCGAACAGATCGCCGACGATGTTCATGCCGTTCATCAGCGGGCCTTCGATCACGGCGAGCGGGCGCGGCGCCTTGAGGCGGGCTTCCTCGACGTCCGTCTCGATAAAATCAGTCACGCCGTGAACGAGCGCGTGGGATAGCCGATTTTCTACCGGCCATTCGCGCCAGGAGAGATCGGCCTCCTTCTTTTCCTTGCCGTGACCGCGGTGGCGTTCGGCGAGCGCCAGGAGCCGCTCCGAAGCGTCGGCGCGGCGGTTGAGCGCCACGTCCTCGCAGGCTTCGCGCAGTTCGGCATTGAGATCGTCGTAAACCGCCATTTGGCCGGCATTGACGATGCCCATATCCATTCCGGCGGCGATAGCGTGATAGAGGAACACCGAATGCATCGCCTCGCGGACCGCCTCATTGCCGCGGAACGAGAACGAGAAATTCGAAACGCCGCCGGAGACGTGCGCATGCGGCAGGTTCGTCCTGATCCATCGCGCCGCTTCGATGAAGGCGACACCGTAGCCGTTGTGTTCCTCCATGCCGGTTGCGACGGCGAATATATTCGGATCGAAGATGATGTCCTGTGGCGGAAAGCCGACGCGGTTCACCAGAATGTCGTAGGCGCGTGCCGCGATCGCCGTTTTTTTCTCGAGCGTGTCGGCTTGGCCCGCTTCATCGAACGCCATGACCACGACGGCGGCGCCGTAACGGCGCACCAGCTCGGCGTGGTGAATGAAAGCGTCTTCGCCTTCCTTGAGCGAGATCGAATTTACTACCGGCTTGCCTTGCACGCATTTCAGCCCGGCCTCGATCACCGAAAATTTCGACGAATCGATCATCACCGGCACGCGCGCGATATCCGGCTCCGCCGCGATCAGGTTGAGGAAAGTGACCATCGCTTTTTCGGAGTCGAGCAGGCCTTCGTCCATATTGATGTCGATGATCTGCGCGCCGTTTTCGACCTGGTCGCGGGCGACCGCCAGCGCCGCGGGATAATCGCCGGCGGTGACAAGCTTGCGGAAACGCGCCGAGCCGGTGACGTTGGTGCGCTCGCCGATATTCACGAATGGTATTTCCGGCGTCAGCGTGAAGGCTTCCAGGCCGGACAGCCGCAGCCGCGGCGTGATCTCAGGAATTTTGCGTGGCGCCTTGCCGGCAACCGCGTGCGCGATGGCGCTGATGTGCTCCGGAGTGGTGCCGCAGCAACCGCCGACGATATTGATGAGACCGGACGCGGCGAATTCGTCGATCAGCGCCGCCATCGCGTCGGGACCTTCGTCGTAATGGCCGAATTCGTTGGGCAGTCCGGCATTGGGATAGGCGCAGATCAAGGTGTCCGAGACGCGGGACAGTTCGGCGATATGCGCGCGCATCTCCTTGGCGCCGAGCGCGCAGTTAAGCCCGACCGACAGCGGTGCCGCATGCGCGATCGAATTCCAGAACGCTTCCGGTGTCTGCCCGGACAAGAGTCGTCCGGAGCGGTCGGTGATTGTGCCTGAAATCATCATCGGCACGCGGAGCCCGCGCACTGCGACCTCCTCGGCGACGGCGTAGATCGCGGCTTTGGCGTTGAGCGTGTCGAAAATGGTTTCGATCAGAAACGCATCGACGCCGCCGTCGAGCATTCCGCGGATTTGCTCGGTATAAGCGATCCGCAGCTCGTCGAAAGTGATAGCGCGGAAGCCGGGATTGGAGACGTCGGGCGAGATCGAGGCGGTGCGATTGGTCGGGCCGATCGCGCCGGCGACAAATCGCTCGCGGCCGTCCTCCTCCTGGGCGAGGCGCGCCGCCTCACGCGCGAGCCGCGCGCCATCGGCGTTCAATTCATAGGCGATCTCGGCCATGCCGTAATCGGCCTGTGCGATGCGGGTCGAGGAGAATGTGTTGGTCGAGACGATGTCGGCGCCGGCGCGGAAATAGGCGAGATGGATGCTCCGCACCGCGTCCGGCCGGCTGAGATTGAGGAGGTCGTTATTGCCGCGAACCTCCCGGTTCCAGGCGTCGAAGCGCGCGCCACGGAAGCCTTCCTCGTCGAGGCCTAGCGCCTGGATCATCGTGCCCATGGCGCCGTCGAGCACGAGGATGCGCTCGGCCGCGGCGCGGCGCAGCGTGGCTTCGGCCTTGGATGCGGGCTTATTCATCGCTCTACGCGCGCTCCTTCTCCGGCTGGGAATCCGTGTGCGTTGCGGTGCCGTGATCCGGCTTCAAACCCAGCAAATGGCAGATCGCGTAAACGAGATCGGCGCGGTTCATGGTGTAGAAGTGGAAGTCGGTCACGCCGTGATCGACGAGATCGAGCACCTGCTCGGCCGCCACTGCGGCGGCGATCAGCTTGCGAGTTGCCGGATCGTCATCGAGACCGTCGAAGCGCTCGGCGAGCCAGGCTGGGATCGAGGCGCCCGCCCGCGCGGCGAAATTCCTGGTTTGCTTGAAATTCTGCACCGGCAGAAGGCCGGGCACGATCGGGATATCGATGCCGCTCGCGCGCACGCGGTCGAGATAGCGGAAATAGAAGCTGTTCTCGAAAAAGAATTGCGTCATCGCGCGCGTCGCGCCGGCGTCGACCTTGGCCTTGAGCATGTCGATGTCGGCGGCGACAGAAGGGCTATCCGGGTGTTTTTCGGGATAGGCCGAAACCGACACTTCGATATCGGCGATGCGCTTGATGCCGGCGACGAGCTCGGCGGCGTTGCGGTAGCCGCCAGGATGAGGCGCGTAACGCTCGCCGACGCCGCCGAGCGGATCGCCGCGCAGCGCCACGATGTGGCGGACACCCGCTTGCGCATAAGCTTCGATCACTGCGTCGATATCGGCGCAGGTTGCGGCAACGCAAGTCAGATGCGCTGCCGGCGTCAGCTGCGTCTCGGCCAAGATCCGCTTCACCGTCGCGTGGGTACGTTCGCGCGTCGAGCCGCCGGCGCCATAGGTCACAGACACGAAATTCGGCTTCAGCGGCGCGAGTCGTCCAATTGACTCCCACAGCGATTGCTCCATCTCGGGAGTTTTGGGCGGAAAAAATTCAAACGAGACGCGCAAGTCCGGCCGCGCGCCGGCTTTAATGAAACGGCTCGCACGCGGAATATCCATCACGCCACCTCACGCGTCGCAGGCTGAGCAAGCACGAGGCGCGGATCGCCCGCCAGCCACAGCGATACGGCGATCTTGCCTTCCGGCCCGGGCGGGAAGGTTTGCTGCCGTAGTACGTCGAGGCCAGCGGCTTCGAGCCACTGCGTCACCGTCTCGGCGGCGAACCCGAGCCGGCGATGGGTATGCTCCTCGCGCAGGAATTCCAGATCGTGCGGTGCGAAGTCGATGACGAGAAGCCGTCCACCCGGCCGCAGCACGCGCGCCGCCTCGTGAATGGCGCTGGAGCTGTCGTCAAGAAAGTGCAGGACCTGATGGATGATGACAACGTCAAAGGAGTCCCGCGGCAGAGCGAGGTCGTAAATGTCGCCATGGCGCACGCTGCAATGTTGCAGTCCGGCACGGTCGAGCCGCGCCCGCGCCAGCGCCAGCATATCGAGCGACAGATCGAGGCCGAGACCGCGCTCGATATCGTTGGCGAAAAGCTCGAGCATGCGGCCGGTGCCGGTGCCGAGATCGAGAAGCGCACGAATGGGTTTGTCGGCAAGCGCGCCGCTGATCGCATCTTCGACCGCCGCATCCGCGACATGCAGTTTGCGGATGCGGTCCCATTGCGCGGCATGCCGCCGGAAGTAGTTCTGCGCAGCGGCGGCGCGGGCGGCGCGCACCGCCGTAAGACGCTCGCGATCGCGGGCTATGATGGGATCGTCGAGGTCGAGCCTCCCTATCAGCGCACGCGCAATGTCGGCTGTGCCGCCGCGCTCGCCAAGCCGGAAGAAGGCCCACGAGCCTTCGCGGAAGCGTTCCACCAGTCCGGCCTCGGCCAATAGCCGCAAGTGGCGCGACAGCCGCGGCTGCGACTGGCGCAGGATTTCGGTGAGGTCCGAAACGGTCAGCTCAGCCTCCGCGAGTAGCGCCAGAATCCGAAGCCGCGTAGCCTCGCCCGCGGCTTTGAGCGTCCCGGTCAGCCCAGCAAAACTCAGATGCTCATTATCCATCGCGTTTTCCTGGCGCTATTCGTGCAGGAGCCTTATATTGCCTATCACATAAGGATATCTTTATATCGTTAAACGCGGGGGGGGGCAAGGGCCCAAAACAGTGGGATTTGGCCCCGGCGGATGCAGGCCGCCTTGGCCCTGGCGGCCATCGGAAGCAAGTGCCAATTTGCCTAAATGGTCCAACCCGCCAAACCCAACGAACCGGTCCGCGGCAGCCCCTCGAATGACGAGCCCTACGGGTTGCGCGAGGGCGAGATCGCAGTCGAATTACCGGCGCAGGGCGACGCCTCGCTCTATTACATCGGCCGCATCCGCACGCCGTGGCAAAGCCGCGAAGCATGCCCGAAAAACGCGCGAGCCTCGGACGCAGTTTGCACCGTTGAGGTCGATCCGCGCTGGGCTGATGGTCTCACCGGACTTGAGAGCGTCAGTCATGTGATCCTGCTTTATTGGATGGACAAAGCACGGCGCGATCTCGTGCTGCAATCGCCTCGCCATTATGCCGAGCATCGCGGCACTTTCGCGCTGCGCTCGCCGGCGCGGCCCAATCCGATCGCCGTCTCGGTGGCGCGGCTCGTCCGCATCGACGGCAATAGGCTCTCGGTGGTGGGACTCGACTGTCTCGACAACACGCCGCTCGTCGACATCAAGCCCTATTTCGTCTCGACCGATGCCGTGCCGGACGCGCAGGTCGGCTGGCACGCCGGCCGCGAGCGCTGAGCTCTCTCGTCATTGCGAGGAGCGAAGCTTCGCTTCGCTCGCAATGACGGCACTCTCAAAACAGCGGCGGCACCACGCCAACCGGAATGATGCCGACATAGATGACGCCGTCGGCGACGCGCAGCGGCAGCGCAACCGCCGGCTTTTTGTCGATTTCGGTTGCCTGGCCCATTTTCTTGATGTTGTCGACCAAGCCTGAATTGGTCTGCTCGCGCACGATGCCGCTCAACCCCGGTACCAGCCGGTCGAGCGCGCCAAGTCCTTGCGCGGGCGAGCCGCTGCCTCCGGTGAGCCGGTCGATGCCTTGCCCTATCATCTGATCGATGCCCAGCAGCGGCACGATATTCTCCATCCCGGCAACGGCGACATTGAGAAGGCCGTCGAGCTTGCCGTGCTCGTTCACGGTGAGTTGCCCGGTGCCGACGATGATGGCATCGGTGCGCTCGATACGCAGCGATTTGATTTCGATGCCGCCGCCCGATGCCTGCATGTCGCGAAACAGCACCGGCCAAGGTTTTGGCGAAAAATCCTTGAAACCGCGCAACACCGTGTCGATGTCGCCTTGCAGCGGCTCGGCGAGCAGTGGATGGAAACTTGGCGCCATCGCCGCCGCAAAATGTCCCGTCACCTCGATCACCGGATTATGACGCGCCGTTCCCTGTATGATGCGGCCATCCACGTCGGCGCTGTCGGCCTGGAAAATCATGCCGGTGCCAGGACCCGCGACGCGGTCGAGCCGCGGCTCGCGCAGATCGATGGAAACCCGCTCCGGCTCGGGCGGCAGCCCGAGCAGGCTTAATCGCCCGCGCGACCAATTGGCGACGAAGATCGGCGGCTGGCCCGGATCCGCGAGCGTGACCGGCCCTGTGATTTCGCCGTGCAGCAGGCTCGGACGATAAAGCTCCGCCGAAAAACTGATGTCGGTTGCCCGCACGTCGAATGGCGGATGATTGCTGTTGAACGCGGCCGCGGCCTTATCGCACCGCGTGACAATACGAAACGGAAAGCCGCCGATGCTCTGCTTGCCGCAGGCGTAGATCCGGCCCAGCGCGGCTTCACGATCGATCCAGCCGGATAGCGCGCGCTCGGCGATCGAGGCGGCGTAATACCAGCCCCAGGTCCAGCCGACGGCGACGACAATGGCGATGGCGACCAGCACCAAGAAGGTCCGCACCCGGTTGCGCCGCCGCGGAGCGGGACGCTTGCGCAGCGGCCGCGGCGCGGCTTGCATCATGTTGAGTGGAGATTCGCCAGACATCTTGTCTTATGGCCTGTCAAAGAGGGCGTCATTGTGCCGCCTTTGTCGTCCTGTTAGGCGAACCAGGCAAGGCCGCGAGTCAGCAACGAGGTTCAATGAATACAAGCGCCGAGCACGAGACCGGGGACCTTTGGGTTTTCGGCTATGGCTCGCTGATGTGGCGGCCGGGCTTCGCTTACATCGAACGGGAATCGGCCCGGCTCATCGGGTTGCACCGGGCGCTTTGCGTCTTTTCATTCGTCCATCGCGGCACGCCGGAGCGGCCCGGGCTGGTGCTCGGGCTCGATCGTGGCGGGATGTGTCGCGGCATCGCCTATCGCGTTGCGGCTGCGGCGCGCGTCGAAACCATCGACTATTTGCGCTCCCGCGAACAAGTCACCTCCGTTTATCTTGAAACCACGCGGCAGATTGAGCTTGAGGGTGCTGCCAAACGGCGCGTGCGCGCGCTTTGCTACGTCGTGGATCGCAGCCACGTGCAATATGCCGGCCGATTGACGCAGGCCGAGAGTCTCCATCACATTCGCCAAGGTCACGGCCGATCCGGTCCCAATCGCGATTATGTGCTCGAAACAGTGCGCGCGCTCGAGGCGCTCGGCTATCGCGAGACCGATCTGCATTTGCTCGCCGAAGGGCTCGGGAATCAGGGATCAGCCGTCAGGGATCAGGAATCAGATCCCTGATTTTGTTTTTCCGATTCCTGAAGCAAGCGATTGCTTGCCTCCTCGATGCCGCTTTGCAGCCGGTTGAAGAAGGTGTCTTTGTCGAGGCCCGGCGCAATCGGATCTAAAATCTCGGCGACAATGGTGCCGGGCAGGCGGAGCAGCGATCGCCGCGGCCAGTACACACCCGAATTGAGCGCGATCGGCACGCAGGGAACGCAGGCCTTGCCGTACAAATAGACGATACCTGGTTTGTAGTCCGGTGGGGCGCCGGGCGGGCGTCGCGTGCCCTCGGGAAAGACGATGACTTGGCGATCTTCCGCGGCGAGCGCGTTGCGCGCCCGTCCGGTCATGCGCGACAGCGCCGCAATTCCGGCGGTGCGGTCGATCGGGATGAGGCCCGCTTTCCTCATGTACCAGCCGAACAAAGGAATCCACATCAGCTCGCGCTTGAGGACGAAGACCGGATTGTTCAGAACCGCATATAGCGAAAATGTCTCCCACAGCGATTGATGCTTGCAAGCGACGATGCACGCGCCCCTAGGAATTTTCTCGGCGCTGCGCCATTCGACTTTGGTGCCGCAAACGACGCGCAGCAGCCAGAGGCTGCTCATCGCATAGGAGCGGACGAAAACGCGCAGACACGGATAAGGCAATGCAAACGTGGGCAGCGCCACGATCAAATGAGCGATGAGATTCACATAGAACAATGCGTTGAAAATAATCGAACGGACAAGAATTGAGAATGATGAAGACACGGAGGACCTTGCGAGGATTTCCGAAAACGGCGCCTGCTTTTTCGGGATCAGCCTAGACGACTTGTGCGCGTCGGCATTTCACTCGTCGCCGCAAGCGGGTCGAAGCGCATGCGCACTTTGGCGGCAAGGTATTTGAGATATTCCGACAGCACCAGCCTGGTGGTTGTGCCGTTCGACCACCATGGCTCGATGCGCAGACGATCGGAGACGACCGGATACGGAATTAAAGCGACGTCGGGAAGCTGGTGCGACAGCTCGGCGATAGCGCGCGGCATGTGATAGGACGACGTAACGACGATCAGCGAATTGAAGCGGTGTTCCAGGGCCCAGCGCCGTGCCTGTACCGCGTTGCCCAGCGTGTTGAAGGCGGAATAGTCGTAGTCGACGCAGCAGGCCAAGAGCCTGTTGTAGTCGACGACCTGCCGGGCGATGTCGCCGGTTGTGGTGCCGGGATTGACGCCGGTAATGAGCAATCTTTTGCCGCGGCCGGAGGACAGCAGCTCAAGCGCGTCACTAACGCGCGAGGTGCCGCCGGTCAGCACCACGATGCCGTCGGCATTGCGGTCGAGCATGACTTCCTGGTCCGGCAGGAACCAGATGAAACAACCAAAGCCGGCCAGCAGCAAAACGCCGCACAGCGCAGCAAGCTTCAGGCCGACCGATCTGATGCGCCGCGTTTTAACGGCGGTTCTAAGGCTAAGCATCGCCGCGGGCGTCCCTCGTGCGCCGAAATAGACGGAATCGGCGTCCAACCGCCGAAATTATAGCGGTAATTCCGGCGGTAGTTTGAATTTGTTGATCGTCCTCACTCGATGCTCGCCAGGGTCTGGTTGACCGTGCGGCGCGAGGTCAATGCCGTCACCACGGCCATCAGCACGATCTGGATGAGGATGGCGATATAGCCGCCAATACCGATGGAAAAGCTGCCGAACAAGGCAGCCGCCTCGTCGCCGCCGGCCGTCCCTGCGAGCCACGCATTGGCCGCTCCCAGGATGCCGAACAGGACGATAGCGGCGCCCCCGCCGATCGCGCCGCCCTTGAAGCCGAGAATGAGAAAATGCCGCTGGAATTGCCCGGCGACGAAGCCGTCGGTGGCGCCGACATAATGCAGCACTTCCACGATCGGCCGGTTGGTCGCCATGGCACCGCGGGTCGCGAAGGTGACCGAAAGCACCGTCACGACAAGAACGAGCGCAAGGATCGCGATGCCGACGATGACAGCCGTCTCCGCCATGGTGCGCATGCGATCGACCCAGCCGCGATGATCGTCGAGGCTGGCGCTGGGGACCTTTGCGGCAAGCGCATTGCGCAACGCCGCGAAATCCGGCGTCGCGCTGGAGGCGAGCTTGACGACGATCATGCGCGGAATTGGCAATTCGCCGAGAGCGAGGCCGGAGCCGAGCCACGGTTCGATGAGTTGCGCGGATTCTTCTTTGGTATAGGCGCGAACGTCGGCGATGCCGGCAGTGCCGCGCGCGATGTCGATAGCGGTGCGCACGTCGGCCTCGATGTCGCGCCCGGGAACGGGCCGGACCTGTATCGTGATCTCGCGGCTAACGTCCGATTGCCAGTCACTCGCGGAGTTGACCACCATCATCGCGGCTCCGGTGGTCAGCGAAGCGAGAAAGGTCATGATCGCGACCAATGCGGTCAGTGAGCGTCCGGCGATTGAGCCGCTCGGCACGATTGGTGCCGGCATTCGCTGCGCGGACATGCTGAGCGCTGCCGGTCCGCGGCCGGCGTCCCACGGCTCGGCCATGGTCTCCGGCGGCTCAATCGTAGACATGCAGTCGACCTTCGTGCAGGACCAGACGGCGCGCGTCGTATTCGTCCATCAAGGCGATATCGTGCGTGGCTATGACGACTGAGGTCCCCGATTTGTTGAGTTCGATGAAGAGGCGCAGCAAGCGCTGGCCGAGATTGGGGTCGACATTGCCGGTCGGCTCGTCGGCGAGGAGAAGCTGCGGACGCGAGATCACGGCGCGGGCGATAGCCGCGCGCTGCTTTTCGCCGCCCGAGAGCACCGGCGGCAAAGCCCCCATGCGCTCGCCGAGACCCACCCATTGGAGCAGTTCGACGACCTCGGCCCGGTAGGACGCCTCATCCTTGCCGAGCACGCGCAGCGGCAGCGCGACGTTCTGGTAGGTGGTCAAGTGGTCAAGAAGCTGGAAGTCCTGGAATACGATGCCGATACGGCGGCGCAGCGTGGCGCGGCCTTCCTTCGAGAGCGCTGCGGTATCGTAGTCGAACATGGAAATCAGGCCCCGGGTCGGCTTGAGCGACAGGAACAGCATGCGTAGGAGCGAAGTCTTGCCGGCGCCGGACGGCCCGGTCAGGAACTGGAACGAATGAGTGTCGACCCGAAAACTGAGGTCGCGCAGGATCTCCGGGCCGAGCCCGTAGCGCAAGCCGACATTCTCGAATCGGATCACGCGGTTCTCCGAAGGGGCCTGCCGATGGGGTCTGATTCGCCCGCGCCGCAAATCTAACACCGGCGGCCGGCGCGGGCGCGCCGGGTCCGGCATGGTTTCCAATCCGTTAACGGATCGCCTGTTAGGGTCGCCCCAAAGGTGCCGTGCCCCTGGTTCGCCGATGCTGATTGTCTGCCCCAACTGCGCTACATCTTACGATGTCGACGTGGCAAGCCTGCGGCCGAATGGGCGGCGGGTGCGCTGCGTGCGCTGCCGCGCGGTCTGGCAGGCGGAATTGCCCCACGCCGAAAAGCTCATCGCCGCAGCCGAGGGACTGGCGCCGATACGCCAGACCGTCGAGGCCGTGGCGGAAGCCGTCGGTGAAGCGCCGGCCCTGGAGCCTCTTGCGGAGCATTTTGGGTCGATGGGGGACACTCTGCCTGAGGAACCGGGGGAAGCCGCGCTCGCGGCCGCCGACAGTCCTCCATCCGAGGCATCCGATAGCACCGATGCCGACACCGATGAGCCCGACGTTTCCGTCGAGGTGGAGTCCCCACCGATCGCGCCTGTCGATCACGAAACGAGCCCCGTCCCGGACGAAACCGCGGACCAGATCGAAGCGGCCGAGGCGGATGCGCCCGAGGACATCGAGAGCGTTGCCGCGCGACGCTTTGCGCGTCCAGCCAAGCGCAAACGGCTGGTTTGGCCGTTATCACACTTGCAGTCGGTTATCCTGGCGCTGATTATTGTCGATGCGATTGTCGTCGGCTGGCGCACCGATTTCGTGCGGGTTATGCCGCAGACCGCATCGTTCTACGCCGCGATCGGCATGCCGGTGAATCTGCGCAGGCTGAATTTCGACGGCCTCGCTACCGCCACCGAGCAGCATGAGAGCGTTCCGATCCTCGTAGTGGAAGGCAACATCGTCAACGACACGAGTAAGACCGCCGAAGTGCCGCACATCAGATTCGCGGTCCGCAATGCTGCGCGACAAGAGATCTATTCGTGGACCGCCGTTCCTTCGCGCGCGATGTTGCCGGCGGGCGAGGCGGTGTCTTTCCACACCCGGCTCGCGTCGCCGCCGCCGGACGCCCATGATGTCATGGTCCGCTTCGTCAATCGCTATGACATCCTGACGGGGACCCGCTGATATGGCTCGCATCCTGATCGCCGAAGACGAGGAAACGTTGTGCGCCATGTGCGCCCGAGCGCTTTCGACGGTCGGCCACGACGTCAAGACCGCATCCGACGGCGGTGACGCTCTCGAATTGCTCAAGCGGGAAGAGGGCCGGTTCGATCTCCTGCTCACCGACATCCGCATGCCGATCATGGACGGCATCGCGCTTTCGCTGGCGGCGGCGCGCGATTATCCCGAGCTTACCATCCTGTTGATGACCGGCTATGCCGACCAGCGCGAGCGCGCCCATGGTCTGGACGCGCTGATCCACGACGTCATTCCGAAGCCGTTCACCCTTGCCGTGTTGCGCGACGCGGTGAACGAGGCGCTGACGGTCAACGCGCGCTAATTGCGAAGCTTAGCCATCATCCGAGACGGCATAGGGCCGCGGCAGCGGTTCAACCGGCAGGTCCGGATGCGAGCGGCCGAAGTCAGGCGCCGGGGAATCCTGTCCGATTTCAACAATGCCGCGGCGGATCGCGCGCGTTCGCTTGAAATGATCGAACAGCGCGTCGCCGTCGCCCCGACGGATGGCGCGGGTCAATTGCGCAAGATCTTCGTTGAAGGTGCCGAGCATTTCCAGCACCGCGTCCTTATTGGCAAGGAAGACGTCGCGCCACATGGTCGGGTCGGATGCCGCGATACGGGTGAAATCGCGGAAGCCGCCGGCGGAGAATTTGAGGACTTCCGAGCGTGTCACCTCGGCAAGCTCATCGGCGGTGCCGACGATCGTATAGGCGATGAGGTGCGGCAGGTGGCTGGTGATCGCCAGCACGAGGTCGTGATGGTCGGCTGGCATGGTCTCGACTTTGGCGCCGAGTAGGCGCCAGAACGCCGCGAGTTTTTCAACAGCCGCCGGATCGGCTTTCTTGGGTGGCGTGAGGATGCACCAGCGCTCGACGAACAGCTCGGCAAAGCCGGCATCGGGCCCCGAATGCTCGGTGCCGGCGACCGGATGCGCCGGAACGAAGTGCACGCCGGCGGGCAGATGCGGGCCCATGTCGCGCACGATCGCGCCCTTGACCGAACCGACGTCGGAAACGGTCGCGCCCGGCTGAAGATGCGGCGCGATTTCCTTGGCGATCTCGCCGCAGACGCCGACCGGAGCGCAGACGATGACGAGATCGGCGCCGGCGACAGCGGCGGCGTTGGTCTCGACCACTTGGTCGGCGAGCCCGAGTTCGGCGACGCGACGGCGCGTCTCGGCGGAGCGTGCGCTCGCCACGATCTGGCGCACGGCGCCCTGCGTCCGCGCTGCCCGCGCGATCGAGGAGCCGATCAAGCCGACGCCGATCAGAGCGAGCCGGTTGTAGAGCGGTGCGGATTTTGTCACAGCATCACGCCGCTTTGGCCAAAAATTCCTTGAGCGCCGCGACGACGAGGCGGTTCGCTTCCTCGGTGCCGACCGTCATGCGCAGTGCGTTCGGGAGCTTGTAGGCCGTGGTCTGACGCAAAATCAGGCCGCGCGCCGTGAGGAAGGCGTCCGCGTCCTTGGCGGTGCGGCCCTTGGTTTCCGGAAAATGGATCAGCACGAAATTCGCGACGCTCGGCGTCACTTTTAAACCGAGTTCGCCGATTTCCTGCGTCAGCCAATTGAGCCAGCGCGTATTGTGCTCGCGCGAGCGCTCCTGGTGCTCCATATCCTCGATCGCGGCAACGCCGGCGGCAATCGCCGGCCCGGTAAGATTGAACGGGCCGCGAATGCGGTTGATGGCATCGACAATGTGAGCCGGGCCGAACATCCAGCCCAGCCGCAATGCCGCGAGGCCGTGGATTTTCGAGAACGTGCGGCACATCACGACATTCTCGGAGGTGGCGACGAGTTCGATGCCGGCTTCGTAATTGTTGCGCCGGACATATTCGGCGTAGGCGGCATCCAGCACCAAAAGCACCTGCGGCGGCAGACCGCGGTGCAAGCGCTTCACCTCGTCGAACGACAGGCAGGTGCCGGTCGGATTGTTCGGATTGGCGAGGAAGACGATCCCGGTCTTCTTCGTCACTGCGGCGAGGATCGCATTGACGTCGGCCGTGAAGTCCGTTTCCGGCGCCACCACCGGCTTCGCACCGGCGCCAAGCGTCACGATCGGATAGATCAGGAAGCCATGCGTGGTGTGGATCGCCTCATCGCCGTCGACCAGATAGGCATGCGCCAATAGGTGCAGCAGATCGTCGGAGCCGGCGCCGCAGACGATGCGGTCGGGATCGAGCCCGAACGCCCGCCCGATCGCCTCGCGCAGGTCGCTGGCCGAGCCGTCCGGATAATCCTCAAGATGATCGGCGCAGGCCTTGTAAGCCGCGATCGCGCGCGGGCTCGGCCCGAGCGGCGTCTCGTTCGACGACAGCTTGAACACCTTGGCCACGGCCGGCGCCTTGCTCTTGCCGGGCACATAGGCCTCGATATCGAGCACGCCGGGCCGGGGCTGAGGACGCATCGCAGTCATGCTTTATTACTCCGAACCTGCACTTTTTTCCCACTTTCAGGGGGAGGGCGAGGTTTCGCCGGGATCGTATAGCGGGTCGCGTGACTGCCGACGAGGGCCGACGAACGGATCGAGACGCCAGCCTTGAGGAGGGCCTCGGACACGGCGCCGATGCCGCCGCGCTCGACCGAGACCAGCAAAGCGGCGCCATCGAAGGCGCGATCGGGCACTGCGATGACGTCGGCGAGCGCCGCGACGCTATTGACCGCGCCTGTGCTCCAGCCGGAGACGCGCATGCTCCACACTTCGGTCTCGGTCACCATCGCGTCGGCGGCAACGCGGGAGACCACGAACACCGGCATGGCGGCCGGGTGGTCGGCGCGCTCGACGAATGGCAGCCGCGCGATGATTTTGGGCGCGGTCTCGAATTCGAGCGCCGTCCACCACGGACCGGCGCCCGCGGTCGCGAAGGCGGGAATGAGGCCGAGATCGCCCTTCGAGCGCGATACCGCTTCGACGACGCTCGATGCGCCCATATGCGGCTCGAACGGCACGGTGAAGCCGAAATGGAATCGCGCGGAATCGCGCATCAGCGCATCGCCGGCGGACAGATCGGCATGCACCGAAAACGGCGACTGCACATAGGTGAAAGTCGAAATGATCACGCGCCAGATGCTCTCGGCGGTATCAAGCGGCAGATTGCCGTGATGGCGCCTAACGAGCCGGCGCATCATGTCGGCCTCACGCGCGGGGCGGAAGGCGGAACCGGTTTCCTCCGTCTTCTTGACCGCGATCAAATGGTCGATGATCTCGCCGCGCTCGATCAGGAGCTCGTGCATCGTCTCGTCGATGCGATCGATCTCGCGCCGTAGATCGGTGAGCGACTGGTCCTGTTTGCGTGGCGGTTTTGGCATGGCTAAACCCGGCATTTGGCCTGATTGATAGGTGTCGTTAAGGCCGAAATCAAAGAAAACGTTGACTCCCGGCTACATGGGCCTATTTACGCCGGTTTGACCGCCCCGATGGCGGCCGAACCACGCCGGGAAGCGTGGCGTTATGGATAGTATCGATGGCCGACGTCAGCGCCACGCTCGATCTTGCCGACCGTACCCGCGAAGCGGACCACCCGCATTCGCCGGTCATGCATTTTGCCGCAAACAATCCGCTTCGGCTCGACGCCGGCGTCGATTTCGCACCGTTCCAGATCGCCTACCAGACCTACGGCTCGCTCAACGCCGAGCGCAGCAATGCGGTGCTGGTTTGCCATGCGCTGACCGGTGACCAGCACGTCGTCAACGACCATCCGGTGACCGGCAAGCCGGGCTGGTGGGAAACCATGGTTGGGCCAGGCCTGCCGATCGATACCGAGCGCTATTTCGTGATCTGCCCCAATGTCGTCGGTGGTTGCATGGGCTCTTCCGGGCCGGCCTCGACCAATCCGGCGACCGGCATGCCTTGGGGTCTCGACTTCCCCGTCATCACCGTGCGCGACATGGTCCGCGCGCAAGCGATGCTGCTCGACCGTCTCGGCATCGACTCGCTGTTCTCGGTAGCCGGCGGGTCGATGGGCGGCATGCAGGTCCTGCAATGGGCGGCGAGCTATCCGCATCGCGTGTTTGCGGCGCTGCCGATCGCGGCGGCAACCCGGCATTCGGCGCAAAATATCGCCTTCCACGAGGTCGGTCGCCAGGCGGTGATGGCCGATCCGGATTGGCGCGGCGGGCGGTATTTCGCCGAGGGCATCAATCCGCGCCGCGGCCTCGCGGTCGCGCGTATGGGCGCACACATCACTTATCTTTCCGACGCCGCGTTGCATCGCAAATTCGGCCGGCGTTTCCAGGATCGCGACAACCCGACGTTCTCATTCGACGCCGACTTTCAGGTGGAGTCCTATCTGCGGCACCAGGGCATTACCTTCGTCGAGCGCTTCGACGCCAATTCCTATCTCTATCTGACGCGGGCGATGGATTATTTCGATCTCGCCGGCGACTATGATGGCGTGGTGGCGAGTGCCTTCCGCGGGGCGCCGACCAGGTTCTGCGTGATTTCCTTCACCAGCGACTGGTTGTTTCCGACTTCGGAATCGCGCGCTATCGTGCATGCGCTCAATGCCGCGGGCGCGCGTGTCTCTTTCGCCGAGATCGCGACCGACAAAGGCCACGACGCCTTCCTGCTCGAAGAGCCGGAATTTTTCGCGATCGTGCGCGGGTTCCTGGAAGGCGCCGCCAAGGCGCGCGGACTGCCGAGGTAACGAATGCTGTCGCGTCTCAAATACGATCTCACCATGGCGGAAGCTGCACGCGGGCCTGGAGGCTCGCGCGTCGACTTGCTGGTCGTCGCCGACATGGTGCAACGCGGCGCACGCGTGCTTGACGTCGGCTGCGGCGACGGTGAGCTGTTGCGTCTTTTGGAAACACGCGGCGTCGACGGCCGTGGGATTGAACTGTCGCGCGAAGGTGTGAACGAATGCGTGGCCAAGGGCCTCGCCGTGGTCCAGGGCGACGCCGACACCGATCTTGAGGATTATCCCGACGACGGCTTCGATTACGTCATCCTGTCGCAGACGCTGCAAGCGACGCGCCGGCCACGCGTCGTGCTTGAGCATATGCTCCGGATTGGGCGGCATGGCATCGTGTCGTTTCCTAATTTCGGCCACTGGCGCATCCGCCTGCAGTTATTTTTCGGTGGCCACATGCCGCATACCGACAATCTTCCTTATGCGTGGTGGGAGACGCCGAACATCCACTTCTGCAGCATCAAGGATTTTCGCGAGCTCTGTCACGCGACCGGCGCGAAGATAGAGCAAGCGGTGGCGTTAAATGCCTGGGGCAGCCGGATGCGGCTGAAAATGCCGTGGTGGTTCTGGAATCTATTCGGCGAGCAGGCGGTATTCTTGCTAAGCCGGCAGGGCTAACCGGTTTTCTGCTATATTTCTGCTATATAATGTCACTTCGCGTCACGTTCGCTCGCGCCGGCGTCGTCGCGCGGGCCCGTAGCTCAATGGTTAGAGCTAGCGGCTCATAACCGCTAGGTTGGAGGTTCGAGTCCTCCCGGGCCCACCACTAAATAAAATCAAAGACTTAGAAGATACTTTAGCGGCATTAGCGATAGTAATTAGCGACAGTTCGGTCGTTCCCAGTAACGGTGTGCGGCGCATCTCGCCGCAAAGGCGTAGCCGCGCACGAAAGGAGATTGAATCGCGCCTGAAGCTGATCCCCTTTGCTTATTCCGATTGGCCGCTAATCCGATCGCAACGGGGCAGCGCGTTTTCAAGCCAATGCAGCTTCCTGCGCTGTGTGAGTTTTGTCTTATTCACACGGAACTCACACGGCAAAATAGAGCCACCTCTTTGCCGTCCTGGAGTACCGTGGGGACGAAGGCCAATAAAGCTTAGGACCTTGAATTGCGACGTTTCCGCAAACCGTCGACGAAGACATCGACAAGTCGCAAAACGCTGGTCTGCCAGCCAGGCTGATCGTGCATGTAGCACATGCCCACAACGGCACGCAGCAGATCTTCCGGGCTGACGTCATCGCGGATTTCTCCCGCCGCGATAGCGCGGTGCAATAGTCCGCCGACAGTTCGCGCCAGGCGATCGGCGGAGGATGAGAAGAGTTTCGCGTTTTTGTCGACCGCAAGGGTGAGTGCCGCCGACATGCCCTTTTTCGTAGCAACAAACTTCACGATCGAGCGCAGCCACTGACGCAGCGCGTCGATCGGCTTCGCCTCTTGCTTTAGCTGCTCGGCCAGGTCGGCAAGTTGTTGCACCTCGCGGCGATACACGGCCTCGAACAAGGCTTCGCGCGTCGGGAAATGCCGGTACAGCGTGCCAATGCCCACGCCGGCGGCGCGGGCGACGGCTTCGAGGCTGGCCTCGGCACCACCGGCGCTGAAAACCGCTTTAGCAGCCTCAAGCACCCGCTCGCGGTTCCGAACCGCATCGGCACGCGGCTTCCGTGTTGCATTCTCCTTTGCCAATTGCCTCATGCCGATCGTCCAATTCGGCCCCCTTGAAAAGCGGAGGATCCCTCCGTATATGGCAACGAGCCACGCCGATACCATAGCACTCGAGTCAAGCGAATGCTGACCAATCCGAGCCCGGGTCATCCCACGAGATTACCGAAGACCTTTTTTCGCCAAGGCTTTGGACATCTGAACGCTTCTTCGGGCAGCACATTTCCCTTTTTACGGCACCTACGGAGTACCAGCATGGCCTTCTCAACGACTCTCACCGTGAACGGCGTCAAGAGAACGATCCAGCTGGATGACTCTCGTGTCACCCTCCTGGACCTTCTTCGCGAACGCCTTGAACTGACAGGAACCAAGAAGGGCTGCGATCGTGGCCAATGCGGCGCCTGCACTGTCATCGTCGACGGACGACGGGTCAATTCTTGCCTTGCGCTTGCGATCAGCCATGACGGCGCCGAAGTCCTCACGATCGAAGGTGTGGCGCAGGGCAACCGGCTACATCCGGTGCAAGAGGCCTTTATTGCCCACGACGGCTTGCAGTGCGGGTTCTGTACGCCCGGCCAGATCATGAGCGCGATCGGTCTGATCGCGGAGGGTCAAGCCGGCAACGATCCGGAGCGCGTGCGTGAAGGCATGAGCGGAAATCTCTGCCGGTGTGGCGCCTATCAAGGAATCACCGAGGCGGTGTTGGAGGCTCGAAAGTCTCTTGGTGCGGCAGATCAAAGGAAAGTCGCATGAACACCTTCGATTATGTGAAGCCGGCAACGGTCGGAGAAGCCATTGCGGCCGCGTCGGAACCGGGTGCCGCCTATTTGGCTGCCGGCACCAACCTTCTGGACTTGATGAAGGGCGGCATCAGTCGCCCGAGCCGGCTCGTCGACATCAGCCATGTTCCTGAGCTCGACCGCATCGAGGACCTTGCCGATGGCGGTGTGCGGATCGGAACGCTGGTCCGCAACGCTGACCTCGCTCACGACCGAGATTTTGCCCGGCGCTTCCCGGCTGTTGCCGAGGCGCTTTTGTCCGGAGCGTCGGCGCAGCTTCGCAACGCCGCTACGGTCGGCGGCAATCTGTTGCAGCGAACGCGCTGCGCTTACTTTTACGACGTCGCCAGTGCCTGCAATAAGCGCGATCCCGGTTCGGGCTGTGACGCCCGCGGCGGCGATAACCGGCTTCACGCCGTACTGGGGTGGAGCGAGAGCTGCATCGCGACACACCCGTCTGATTTCTGCGTACCTCTGGTCGCGCTCGACGCTGTTGTCGAAATCGAAGGCAAAGCCGGGCGGCGGGAAATCCCGCTCGAAAAGTTTCATCGACTGCCGGGCGACACGCCGGAACGCGAGACTATGCTGGAGCCCAGTGAAATGATCGTCGCTCTGCGCTTGCCGGGGGAGGCGGCCCGTTTCGCAGCTCATGCGCGTTATCTGAAAGTTCGCGAACGCACCTCCTACGCATTCGCGGTCGTATCAGCCGCGGCCGCGTTGCGCGTCGAAAACGATAGGATCGTCGATGCGCGCGTCGCCCTCGGCGGCGTTGCGCCAAAACCATGGCGCGCGCGCGAAGCGGAAGCAATCCTGGCCGGCGCACGCGCCGACGCTTCCCTTTTCCGTCGCGCCGCCGAGGCAGCGCTCGCCGACGCGAGGCCCTCCGGCGACAATGGCTTCAAGATCGAGCTCGCGCGCCGGATCGTAGTGCGGGCTCTCGCGCTGGCTACAGCCGGCACACCTGAGCGTGTGCCCGCGCTTCCAGCATCCCCCTTCGCCACCGTTTCAGGAGATGTCATCCATGCCTGAGATCGCACCCACGCGAGCGCCCGCTCATGTTCGGCACGGCTCGAACATTGGTCAGCCCCTGACCCGCCGTGATGGCATCCTCAAAGTCACGGGGACCGCTCGCTACGCCGCCGACAACCATCCACCCGGCATGCTTTACGCAGTCCTGGCTGTCAGCAGCATCGCGCGTGGCCGCGTCGCTTTCCTCGACGTTGCTGCCGCGAAAGCCCATGCGGGCGTCGTCGAAGTAATGACGCCGGCCAACAAACCGGCGCTGGCGCAGGACCCGGACGAAAAGACTAATCCCTTCATGTTCCGGCTCGATCTTTTGCAGAGCGACCGGGTCCGTTACGCCAACCAACCCATCGCCGTCGTCATCGGGGAAACGCTTGAAGCCGCGACGGAAGGCGCCGCGCTGCTGTCACCGCGCTACAATGCCGATCCGGCGCGCGTCGGGTTGGACGCATCCGAGAGCTTCGTGCCGCCAGCGGTCGGCGTCGGCAATCCGACCGAGGTCCATCGCGGCGATGTCGGGGCCGGTCTTACCGCGGCTTCGAGGCAAGTCGAGGCGACGTACGAGACCGCAGCGCAGTATCACAACGCCATGGAGCCTCATGCGATCGTCGCCGCATGGGATGGCGATACGCTCTCGGTCGATACGCCAAGTCAAGGTCTCGCGATGGCGCAGGGGCGCATCGCGGGACTCTTCGGGATATCGCCTGACAGCATCCACATCCGCAGTCCGTTCCTCGGCGGCGGCTTCGGCTCCAAAGGTTTTATCTCCGGACCACAGGTGCTCGGCATCATGGCGGCCCGGATGGCAGGGAAACCGGTGAAGCTCGTGCTGCGCCGCGAGCAGATGTTTGGTCCGGTGGGACACAGGGCGCCGACCCGACAGACCTTGCGGATGGGTGCCGACAATAACGGCAAGCTTACCGCGCTTGATCACCACACGAAAACTGCGTCGAGCAGTTTCGACGACTTCTTCGAGCCGGCGTCGGATGCTTCGCATACGCTTTATGCTAGCCCGGCCATCGGCACATCGCATGAAGCTGTTCGGGCCGACACCGGCACGCCGCTTTTCATGCGGGCACCAGGAGAGGCAACTGGTTCGATCGCGCTCGAAAGTGCCATCGACGAAATGGCTCACGCCTGCGGGATGGATCCGTTGGCCTTTCGGCTCAAGAACTACGCCGAAGTCGAGCCAATCTCCGGCAAGCCATTCTCATCGAAGGCGTTGCGCGACTGCTATGCGCAAGGCGCCGAGCGTTTCGGCTGGAACCGCCGTCCGCTGGCAGCCCGGCAGATGAGCGATCAAGACGGATTGCTCGTCGGCTGGGGCGTGGGCACGGCGACGTTTCCGGCGATCATGTTCCAAGCTCAGGCCAAAGCCGTTCTGCGTCAGGATGGCAGCGGCGTCATGGAGATTGGCGCGCATGACATGGGGCAGGGCGCCTCGACCGCACTGGCTCAGATCGCGGCGGACGGCCTCGGCCTCGACATCGACCAGGTCGAGTTCAGATCAGGGACCTCTGACCTTCCGGATGCCGGTATCGCCGGCGGCTCGGCCCAAACCGCGACTGCCGGTACGGCGATTCACAACGCGGGCGCCGATGTCATCGCTCGGCTTGCTGATCTCGCGACCAACGACAATCGCTCACCGCTATTCGGCGCCGGAAACGCCGGTGTGATCGCGCGGGGCGGCCGCTTGTTCCGTCGCGACGACGAGAGCCGCAGCGAAAGCTACGCTGATATCCTCGGCCGCGCCGGGCTCGCGGCGATCGAAGGTCAGGGAAGCGGGGCGGCTGATCCGGCCGCGCAATCGGCATACGCCATGCATGCGCATGGGGCGGTGTTTGCCGAGGTCAAAGTCGACCCCGAGCTCGGACAGATGCGCGTTACCCGTGTGGTCGGCGCGTTCGCGGCGGGACGGATCATCAATCCTCGGATGGTGCGCAGCCAGTTCTGTGGTGGAATGATCTGGGGTGTGTCGTTCGCACTGCATGAGCAGGCCGTCATGGACCCGCGGTCCGGCCGTCCGATGAACCCGAACTTGGCCGAGTACCACGTTCCGGTGAACGCCGATGTGCCCTCGGTCGAAGCGATCCTCGTCGAGGAACACGACCCGTACGTGAATGCCCTCGGTATAAAGGGCGTCGGTGAGATCGGCATCACGGGCACGGCAGGCGCCGTCGCCAATGCCGTCTGGCATGCCACCGGAGTTCGCGTCCGCAAATTCCCGATCACGCTTGATCGTTTGATCGAACCTCAAGCGTGATGAAGCCAGCACATGTTAGCTTCGATCGACGGAGCACCAAACTACGAATCTGGGGGTCAGGAGTTCGAATCTCTTCGGGCGCGCTAAAATTCCACCATTCCCGAACAAAACCGCGAACCCACCGGATTCGAACAGGGAATTCCGTTGGTGCTTCTTGGACAGTACCCGTCGATCGTCGTTGATGTCGTTGGGGTAAAATAGATCCTATCAGACGCTTACGCGGTATTCTGGCGTCGTTCCGGCCCCCTCTGGAGGGGCCTGAAACATCCCCATTCGATTGTTCTGAAGCATCAACGCATTGATCCATAGAGGAACGACGAAGAACCGTATCCCGGATCCGTCAAAAATTCTCGCTCTTGAATTCAAAGGAGAATTTCGGCGATCCGCGATTTGCTCGGTTTCAAAGACTATCGATATCGGTTGGTCTATTTTCCTCGGAGTTCTCCGCAAAAGCGGCGTCTCCAGCCTGCCAAAAAGACCGTCAGCGATGGTGAAGTCCGTCGCAGTCAGTAGTGTTGCCCTCGCGCCGGTTGCGATACGGCGCAACATTTGCGGATTGAACGACGCCGCTGCAAGCGATCGCAGCTCGGCTTCCGACCGGATTACGGCAAGCGTCGCCGGCGACCTGCTGCGCATCAGTCGCGCGATATGGACAGCCCCGCGAGAAGCGGAGCGTACCCGGCGAGCCTGCGGGATACGAACTCGGTGAAGAGCCGCACGCGCTTCGTCTTGCGTGTCTCCCCCTGTGTGAGAAACCAGAGCGTTCCGTACATGTGCAGGTGGGCGCCCGGCACCCTCACCAGTAGAGGGTCGGCCTCGCCAATGAAGCACGGCAGTGTCGTTATCCCGAGCCCTTGCCGTACAGCCGCAATCTGCGCCCCGGCGTCCGTGGTCCTGAATGGAACCCCTGTGGTGCGAACCTCACCCTCGCTGGCCCAATCCGGAATTCCATGAATGCTTATGACGATCCACCGGAAGGGATCGGGCGCGCCCGCACGCCATGCGGCCAGTCGGTCGCGGGACATGTAGACGCCGCCGAACAGCTCCGGTCCCTTCAGGCCGTGAAGATTGAGCGGCAGGGTTTTGCGGTCGTAAACGACGCGGATCGCGACATCGGCCTCTCGGTTGGTCAGATTTGCCAGCTCGCCGGACGACAAGATTTCCATCTCGATGTCCGGATGCAGACGCGCGAAATCGGCGAAGTCCGGCATGAGCAGGTGTGTCGCGAGGGGCGGTGCCAGCGTCACGCGCAGAAGCCCGCGTACGCTCTGGTCGAGACCGAAGACGCGCGTCTCGAGCTGGTTCGACGACGCTTCCATCTGGTTCGCGAGTTCGAGGACCTCCTCGCCCGCAACCGTCAGGCGGTAGCCCGAAGGCAGCTTTTCGAACATCTGCGCCCCGAGGTGTTTCTCGAGCTGAGCGATGCGTCGCAGCACGGTCGAGTGATTCACTCCGAGGCGCTCGGCGGCAGCCCGCACTGAGCCTCCGCGCGCGACGGCAAGAAAATAGCGAACGTCATCCCAGTCGATCATGGTGCGTTTCGGCACCGCGCGGTGCGCCTTCCAAAGCCCGTATCTAACACATCGAACCCCAGTATGGGCGGTTATCATAGCTTATTTCGACGAGCGCGGCCCAATTCCGAACGGCGGACACCGATCGTCGCGGCTGGCGTCAGGGCGTCCAGCCGGATCGATTTTGCACCACCGATGTGCGCGCTTCCGCACTCAACGCACGACTCCGGCGGACCTATGTGGAGGTTCTCGGGGGGGGGGGCGTCCCCGAACGACCAAAGGCGGAAGCCTGGAAGGAAAAGTCATGGGAAAGCTAGACGGTAAGGTTGCAGTCATCACGGGTGGCGCTACCGGCATCGGCCGCGCCGCAGCAAAGCGCTTCATCGCGGAGGGCGCCTTCGTCTTCATCTTCGGCCGCCGACAGGAAGCGCTCGACGCGGCTCTGGCCGACCTCGGGCCCAATGCCCGCGCGGTGAAGGGCTCGGTCTCCGATCTGGCCGACCTCGACCGACTCTACGCGGCGGTGAAGGCCGAGCGCGGAACCCTCGACATCGTCTTCGCCAATG
>Ga0182018_10000430_pt1 | contig 55138 bp, 46 predicted proteins | sample 812P2MmetaG_FD_120490 | JGI IMG/M metagenome (GOLD analysis project Ga0182018, IMG submission 120490) | Permafrost microbial communities from Stordalen Mire, Sweden - 812P2M metaG | ecosystem: Environmental > Terrestrial > Soil > Wetlands > Permafrost | place: Sweden: Stordalen | collected... | reverse complement strand
GGCAAGGATCCGAACGCCCGGGGTTTGTACGACATGCTCGGCAATGTGTGGGAGTGGTGTGAGGACAACTGGCACGCCAGCTACAAAGACGCTCCGGCCGACGGGTCCGCGTGGCTGAGCGGCGGCGCGGCGTGGCGTGTCTTCCGCGGCGGGTCGTGGAGCGTCGGCGCGCGGCGGAGCGCCCGGTGGGAGGAAAAAATTTTACATTCCCCATCCCGGCTGTCTGGCAAGTCAGCGGTGATTCCCTTGAGTCACGGGGATGATCGCCGGATTTCGACCGGATAACCATGTAACACCACATCGATGGCTTTCATGATCGCGTCGCGGTCAGCGGCCAGCGACGCCACGGTCTCGCCCAGAAGCGTCACTGGAACCGCGCTGATGTCCAAAACCCGTGCCCGGTATTCGGTGCCGTCAATCACCATCCGAGGCGCCAGCACATCGACATCGTCGTCAAACCATTGAAGCCAGGTAGAACATCGCCCAGTCTGGTCTGGTCAAACCAAGGCGCCTCCCATGCCCATCGTCGATATTCTGGAAGCCAAAGCCCACCTTGCGAAACTGGTCTATTCACTGGAATCCTGCCAGGAAACCGAGATCGTCATTGCCCGCGACGGCCGTCCCGCCGCGCGGTTGGTGCCGTTGCCGCATCAGCCAGCGGGCAAACGCATCGGCGTCGCGGAAGGAAAATGGGTCATCCCGGACGATATCGATCAGGACAACGAAGTCATCGCCCATATGTTCGAGGGCAAGGCGAGGTGAACCTCTTGTTCGACACGCACGTCGCGCTGTGGGGCAAAACCATCGCGGTCTGATCCCTCTGGTTGACGCCGACTCGCCCCCGCCCCGATAACGCCCGGCGAATGTTCTACAGTCAGAAGCATCTCCTCCAGATCGAAGGGCTTCATCCGCCCGAGATCGGGCATTTGCTCGACCTGGCTGAGAGTTACGTCCTGCTGAACCGCTCCGGTAAAGCCCAACGCGATCTGCTGCGCGGTCGCACGCTGATCAACCTTTTCTTCGAGGACTCGACCCGCACCCGCACTTCTTTCGAGCTCGCGGGTAAGCGGCTTGGCGCGGACGTGATCAACATGTCCGTCTCCACGTCCTCGGTGAACAAGGGCGAGACGCTGCTCGACACCGCCGCCACGCTGAACGCCATGCAGTGCGATCTGCTGGTCGTCCGCCACGCCCAGTCGGGGGCGCCCAGGCTGCTGGCGGAGAAGGTGGACGCGGCTGTGATCAACGCCGGCGACGGCACCCACGAGCATCCAACCCAGGCGTTGCTCGACGCGCTGACCATCAAGCGCCGCAAGGGCCGGATCGAGGGGCTTACGGTCGCCATCTGCGGCGACATCGCCCACTCCCGTGTTGCGCGCTCCAACATCCATCTCCTCGCCACTCTGGGCGCGCGTGTGCGGGTCGTCGGGCCACCCACGCTCGTGCCGCCCGAGGCCGCGCTGTGGGGCACCGAGGTGTTCCACGACATGGCCACCGCCCTGAAAGGCGCCGACATCGTCATGATGCTGCGTCTGCAACGCGAGCGGATGTCGCGCGGCCCAGTACCCAGCGAGCGAGAGTATTTCCGCTTCTGGGGACTCGATTTCGAAAAGCTAGCCGCCGCGAAACCGGACGCGTTGGTCATGCATCCGGGCCCGATGAACCGCGGCGTCGAGATCGACAGCGCCGTCGCCGACGACCCGCGCCGTAGCGTGATCCGGGAACAGGTGGAGATGGGGGTCGCGGTCCGCATGGCGGTGCTCGACACGCTGTCCCGAGGGCCGGGCCGCAATGCTCCCTGACACGCTGTTCACCGGCGTCCGCATCGTCGCCGACGGAGTGGACCAGCGCGGCGACCTGCTGCTCCGCGACGGCCTGATCGCCGACTTCGGCCAGGCTCTGGGCCGGCCGGACGGCGCCGAGGTCGTGCAGGCCGATGACGCGGTGCTGTGCCCAGGGCTGGTGGACATCAGAGCCGCGCTCGGCGAGCCAGGGTTCGAGTATCGCGAAACGATCGCCTCGGCCGCCACCGCCGCCTCCGCCGGCGGGATCACGACCCTGGCCGCCCTGCCGGACAGCGATCCCGCGATCGACGATCCCGCGTTGGTCCACATGCTGATCACGCGCGGCCGGGAGACCGGTGCCGTGACCATCCTGCCATACGGCGCCGCCACCACCGGGTGCCGAGGCGAGGCCCTGGCCGAACTCGGTCTGTTGCGCGAGGCCGGCGCCGTCGCGTTCACCGATGGGACGCGCGCCATCGCCTCCTCTGGCCTGATGCGGCTGGTGTTGTCTTACGCCCAGGGCTTCGGCGCCCGGATTGTGCAGCACCCGGAGGACCCGTCGCTTGCCCGCGGCGGCAGCGCCACCGAAGGTGAGCTCGCCGCCCGTCTTGGCCTGCCCGCCATTCCGGCCGCGGCGGAGGCGATTTTGATCGCCCGCGACATCAGCCTCGCGCGGCTGACCGGCGGGGCGGTGCATTTCGCGCACGTCTCGACCAGGGAGGCGCTGGAACTGATCCGCCGGGCGAAGGCGGACGGCCTGGCGGTGACCTGCGATACCGCGCCACCGTATTTCGACCTGAACGAAAACGCGATCGGCGATTACCGGACCTATGCCAAGCTGTCGCCGCCGTTGCGGCGGGAGGACGATCGGCTGGCGGTACTCGCGGGCCTCGCGGATGGTACGATCGACGCCATCGCGTCGGATCACCAACCGCGCGATGCCGACGACAAACGGCTGCCGTTCGCGCAGGCGAGCGCCGGGGGCGTCGGGTTGGTGACGCTGCTGGCGGTGACTCTGGCGCATGTGCACAACGGGGAACTTACGCTCAACGCGGCGATTGCGTTGCTGACCAGCCGCCCGGCGGCACTGATGGGCATCGACGCCGGCCGCATCGCCAAGGGCGCGCCGGGCGATCTTTGTCTGTTCCATCCGGAGCGAATCTGGAAAGTGCGCGCGGGGTCATTGCCGGGCAAGGCGCAGAACACCCCGTTCGACGGACGCGCGCTGGAGGGCACGGTTCTTGGCACCTGGAAAGGTGGCAGGCGTGTTTTCTCTGGTGCCACCTGAGATTGAACGCCGCGGGGACGAGCCTGACGTTCAGTGACGGCGGAAATATTTCGCGACAGGCCAACGGTGGAGCGGATGAAACGAATCGTCGGGATGATCCTCGCGGCGATCGCTTTCGCCGGGGCCTTTATCGCCGTGCATTACTGGATGACCGGTGATACGTTTGGATTGTTTAACGATACGGTTGAAGTTTCCATGCGGAAGGACGCGGATCGAATGAACGCGACGCTGCCGAAAATGATCGACGACGTCACCAGACTTGATCATGTTGCCGCCGGGCCAGGAAACAGATTTACCTACGACTATACGCTGACGGCGGTTGACGTCACCGCGATCCCGCCGGACAGATTAAACGAGTTCAAATCAACCATCACCGAGAATGTGTGTTCGCGGCTTCCCGAGTTTCGACGGAACGGCACTCTGGTAGTCTACCGTTACAAGTCGCGAAACGGTGACGATATCGCCGAGATTCAGGTGCCGACCGTCGATTGTCCAAAATGATCGCTGGGCTCAATCGCCAAAGAATCGCAGGAACCAGTCAAGCACCTGCTCCGGCGCTTCTTCGTTCACGTAGTGGCCACTCGGCAACGCCTCACCACGCACGTCTTCCGCCCGCCGCCGCCACATGCCAATCGGATCGGCGTAGCGTTTCCCTACACTGCTGGCGTTGCCCCATAGCACCAGGATCGGCATCTGGAGCTTGCGGTCGAGATCGGCGGTATCGAGTTCGCAATCGATCGTCGCCGCGGCCCGATAATCGCCACACGAACCGCGGATCGTTTTTTCGTTGAAGCAACGAACATACTCGTTCCAGATTTCCGGCGGAATGTGATTCAGATCGGCGGTCAGTTTCAGCAACTTCTTGCGCATGAACCAATCGGCCGGCACGCTGCCCAGCATGCGCTCGGGGAAGTCGGAGGGCTGCGCCATGAACGGCCAGTGCCAGCCGCCGATCGCGCCTTCCTTGTTCATCGCGGCCCATTGGTCGAGTGTCGGTACGATGTCGATGATCGCCGCCTTGATCACCTTCTCGGGATGATCGAGGCACATGCGATGCACGGTGCGCCCGCCGCGATCATGCCCCGCCACGAAAAACCGATCATGCCCCAACGCGCGCATCACCTCGACCTGGTCCTGGGCCATCGCGCGGAACGAATAGTTCGAATGGTCGGGCTCCTCGGGCGGCGCCGAACTGTCGCCATAACCACGCAGATCGGCGGCGACGATATGAAATTGTTTTGCCAGCCGAGGCGCTACTTTGTGCCAGGCGACATGGGTGAGCGGATTGCCGTGCAACAACAACAACGGCGGCCCGCTGCCGCCGTGCCGCAGACGAATGCGGGCGCCGGTCGTCTCTATATCCGTGACGGTGAATCCCGGCATGATTTCCATTGGCGCGTCCCCCTTCTGACCCACCCACGATGAGGCGGGCGTCAGAGTAAGGCAATCGCCCGTGGAAGCGCCATGGTCCATCGCGGCCCGGATACCGGTCACGCCACCAGCGGATTAACGCATCACGTCGTTCGGGTTCACAAAATGGCACAGCGACCCGTAGCCCGGCAGATAATGACCGCCGGGCCGCGAGCCGCCGTGTACCATCAGACGATCCAGAGGATCGCGGATTACTTCCGGTAGTTGGTTTGAGACGACATATCCGACTGCATCGGCGCCGGCTGCGCGCTGGTTTCCTGTGAGGTTGTCTGTGACGACGGGCTGCTGCACGCGGCCAGAAGCGCGGTCGCGGTGATCAGAGTTGACGCGAGAACGAGGCGAAGTTTGGTCATTGTCAGTCTCCCGAGAAGGTTGAGAACAATACGCGTGGTGATCGAAACATCACCTTTGTGACTGTCCCGTGCGTTTCGCTCACCACTCCATCATGCGAGAGCCGTCGTCGCCACGATCGTGACTTTAACACCACGTCATCTCCGCGGACCCCATATGGGAACCCTTTGGGGAACCGTCGGCGCCGGGTCGCTCACATTGAAAAAGAATGGATGCGATCGGGATTAGTTCCGGCTCATGACGAAAAGGTTAGGACGGCCACGTGGAACAGAGGCCCGGGTCGCGGAAAATCCTGTTCTGGAATCAAACGCCCGGGCCCTCCACAAGATGAGAGTGAGGAGTTTTCACTTTAGCCGCTTGCCTCAGGCGCCCGTTTCGGTTAACACTCGGGCATGGCCATGAACGTGACCTTACCGATCTCCGGATTTTGGTACCGCTGGTATGCACCGGCGGTCAGGGATCTACGTTCGTAGCAAAACCCGAGGCCGCCAGTTCAGGGCGGCTTTTTTTATGTCCGGGTTTCCGGCGTCTTAAATCCCCGCTTCGCACTGGCGGTCTCTCAAAAGGAGCCTCCGATGCCACAGCCGACCCCCGACTTCGACGTGATTTCGCAACCCGCGATGCCACCGCCTCCGCCACCCCGTCCGGCGGCGGAGAACCCGGGATTGGCCAAAACCGCCGATCCGCGACATAACCCGGCGCGAGGAGACCAGCGATGACCACCCATGCCCCAACTGGCCATGCCCACACCGCCTGGACGCCCAACACCTGGCGCGACAGTCCGATCCGCCAGCAGCCGGTCTATCCCGATCCGGTGAAGCTGGACGATATGGAGCGCCGGATCGGCAAATACCCGCCGTTGGTGTTCGCCGGTGAGGCGAGACGCCTGAAGGAGCAGCTCGCCCGCGTCTCCGAGGGCCGCGCGTTCGTTCTGCAAGGCGGCGACTGCGCCGAGAGTTTCGCCGATTTCACCGCCAACATCATTCGCGACCAGTTCCGCGTGATGCTGCAAATGGCCGTCGTTCTGACCTTCGGTGCCTCGCTGCCGGTGGTGAAGATGGGCCGCATGGCCGGGCAGTTCGCCAAGCCTCGTTCGTCGGATATGGAAGTCCAGGGCAATGTCACGCTGCCGAGTTACCGGGGCGATATCGTCAATGGACCTGATTTCTCCGAGGCGGCGCGGGTGCCCGATCCGGCGCGTATGGAGTTCGCTTATTTCCAGTCCGCCAGCACGCTCAATCTGCTGCGCGCGTTCGCGTCGGGCGGGTATGCCGATTTGCACGAAGTGCATCGCTGGAATCTTGGATTTGTCGAGGCGTCGCCGTTGGCGGAGCGTTACCGCGACCTCGCCGCGCGCATCGATGAGACGCTGTCGTTCATGACCGCCTGCGGCATGACCAGCGATACCACGCGCGATCTGCGCGAGACAGATTTCTATATCAGTCATGAGGCATTGTTGTTGCCTTATGAACAGGCACTGACCCGGATCGATTCCACGACCGGCGACTGGTACGGCTGCTCGGCGCATTTCCTGTGGATTGGCGATCGCACGCGCCAGGTCGAAGGCGCGCATGTCGAGTTTCTGCGCGGGGTGAAGAACCCGCTCGGCATGAAGGTCGGCCCGACGCAGGAGCCGGACGATCTGTTGCGTATCCTCGACGTGCTCAATCCGGACAACGAAGCTGGCCGCATCACGTTGATCAGCCGCATGGGGGCCGGCAAGGTCGCGCAGCGGTTGCCGCCGCTGATTCGGGCGGTGGAGCGGGAAGGCCGCAAGGTCGTGTGGCTGTGCGATCCGATGCACGGCAATACGATCAGTACCGCCGCGAAACTGAAGACCCGGAACTTCGACGAAATTCTGCGCGAAGTCCGCGGCTTCTTCGACATCCATCAATCCGAAAATACCTGGGCTGGTGGCGTGCACGTGGAAATGACCGGTCAGGACGTCACCGAATGCATCGGCGGCGCGCGTCATCTGTCCGAGGCCGATCTGTCGGAGCGTTACGAAACCTTCTGCGATCCGCGGCTGAACGCGGAACAGGCGTTGGAGCTCGCGTTCCTGGTCGCGGAAGAACTGAAGCGCCGCCGCGCGCCGGCGGTTGCTCCACTGCGTGTCGCGGCGCAGTAGGATTCGGAGAGATGAAACCAGTGCGGTGCGACGGATGACCTCGTTCCAATCCTCGTCATGGCCGGGCTCGACCCGGCCATCAATCGCCGCACCGCGTTGGTCGAGATGGCCGGGTCGAGCCCACTTCTGTCCGGTTGGGCACCGGCCAAATACTCGAGGCAATTCTGGCTGGCCGTTGCATCTCGTCATGGCCGCCCTTGTGTCGGCCACCCACGTCTCTGGCGCGGTCGGTAAAGTCGTGGATGGCCGGGCCACGCCCGGCCATGACGTGGAAGGAGCATCAGTCGTCAACGCGATATTTAACCGGACAGAAGTGGGTCGGGCCCGGCCATGACGGGCGAAGGGAACCCCATCGACGCGGACATCGCCGCCCGCACCGATAGTTACTTCACCCGGACGCGGAAGATCGTCGAGCGCTTTGGCGACATGCGGGTCACCTACGCGATCTTCCTCCGCCGGCCGGTGATCTGTGCGCCCAGGCTGATGCGGGAATGGATTGAGGCCGCCGCCCGGGAAAAGGGGATCGAGGTCGAACTGACCCTGACGCACGAGGAAGGCGCCTGGGTCGGCGCCGGCGAGCCGCTGGCGTACCTGACCGGCGGCATGCTGCATCTGTCGGAAATGGAAACGATCTTGTTGCAGAAGATCGGCCCCGCCTGCGTCGCCGCGCACAATGCGTGGCAAATGTGTCTGATGCTGCCGAACGTGGCGTTCCTGGCGATGGAGGCGCGGCACTGCGCCGGTGCCGAAATGCAGGACATGATGGCTTACGCCTGCTCGGTCGGTAGCGCCGCGGCGAAGCGGGAAGGGGCGATCGGCTTCATCGGCAATGCCAACGACGGCACCGCGCACTGGTTCGGGGCGCCGCGAGGTTTCGGCACCATGCCGCATTCGCTGATCGGTTACGCCGGCAGCACGCTGCGCGCCGCCGAGATGTTCCGTGAGACATTTCCCGATGAGCCGATGACCGTGCTGGCCGACTACTTCGGCCGGGAAATCACCGACGCGCTCGCCGTTTGCGCTCGGTTCCCGGAACTGTTGGAATCCGGCCGTCTGTCGTTCCGCCTGGATACCCACGGTGGACGGTTCCTGGAGGGGCTTGACCCGGCCTCCAGCTACGCCGTGCTGGAGCGTCACGCGCCGGGCGCGATCCGGCATTATCGCGACGACGCGGAGTTGCGGCATCTGATCGGCACCGGTGTTTCCGCCGCCGCGATCTGGCGGATGCGGGAGGCGTTGAATGAAACCGGCTACCGGCGGGCGCGGATCGTCGCCTCGTCGGGATTTGGCGCGGCGAAGTGCCGGGTGATGGCCGACGCGAGGGCGCCGATCGATGTTGTTGGAACGGGAAGTTTCATCCCGGATTCCTGGCATGAGACCTACGCGACGGCTGACATCGTCGAGTACGATGGCAAGCCGCTGGTGAAACTCGGACGTGAGTTCCTGCTGCGCCGGCCTCTGTAACTATTTTGTTGTAATTTGGCGCGGATTCTCCACGCGCGGGCGAGTGGTTTTTTTCTTGACGTTCGTGCGGCCGTGCGGCACCTCTTCCGTGTCTTCGTATTGGGGGGCCACCGGCCGCATGCGTCATTTTTTAGATTACATTCGATTCGCGGCGCCCGGAATTCTGGCGGCCATGGCGTTTGTGACGCCGGCCCAGGCCCTGCTGATCATACCGACTTTCGACAGCACGATCACCAGCAACGCCAATGCGGGAGCCTATGAAGCCGCTATCAATACCGCAGTCGAAACAATTGATGGGCTGTATTCCAATCCCGGCACGGTGCAGGTGCTGTTCGAATACAACAGTGCCGTCAACGGGCAAAGCGATACGACTGAGTACAGCCTCAGCTATACCGACTACACAAACCTGTTGACGGCGGCTTCCACCGCCCATCCACGGAACACTGTTCTGTCGACAGCGGTGGCGAATCTTTCGGCGGGCAACAAAGCGAGCACCATCGACGCCACCAGTGCGTTGCTTCGCGTTGGTCTTGGATTGAACGCCGCCACAGGGTGCCTGAACGCGGCGGGAGTCTGTGGCACTGGAGGCACTTACGACAGCATCGTTTCTGTCGGTAATGTGGGGTTCAGTTCCAACGGTCCCGGCCTGAATATCGACGCGGTTTCCGTGCTTGAACATGAGTTGGACGAGGTACTGGGCGGCGGCGGCACGGGAACGACATTGGGTCAAAACGCGAACGGGGCGATCGGACCGACCGATCTTTATCGTTATCAGTCCAGCGGATCGACTTGCGCCGATGTGGACAGCACACCCAGTTACACGACAGACAGCAGCGCGGTCGCGTGTTATTCGATCGATGGCGGCAAGACCTCGCTGGTGCAAATGAACGAGGCTGGCGGCGGATCGGACTATGGCGATTTCGCCAATGTCGGCCCGGCCGAAATCCAGGACGCGTTCGATCCTGGTCCCACCCCCCTCTACACCGACGCGTCGCCGGAATTCACCATGATGGAGTCGATCGGCTACGACGCGCCCGAACCCGCGACCTTGGCGATGTTCAGTGGTGCGATCACCGGGCTGGGATGGTTGCGACGCCGGCGTACGCGACGGGCCTGAGGCCTCGCCGGTCCGGTTCCCTGGTTGACTTCAATGATTCCCGGCCCTTAACGTCTGTCATGCTTGGCGGCGAAGCCATGCGATAACGACAACCCGCTGACAAGGCGAAGCAGGGAAGGCTGAGGGAATGGCGAACATCATTCGTGCCGCGTCGCGCCGCGACGTGCTGACGATCTCCGCTTTATCGACGGTAGGCGGATTACTGGGCGCCGCGCGCGCCCATGCCGCACCGAAGAGCATGACGTTGATGCACGAGAGTTCGTTCATTCCTCCGTACGACAATTATATCAAAACGACGATGGCCCAGGCGTATGAGAAGGCGACGGGGATCAAGATTAATTACGACATCGTGAGTGTCGGCAGTTTGCAAACCCGTGTCACCACGGCGGCGGAAACTGGTGCCGGACCGGATATGACCTGTGTTTATTTCAACTGGCCGTACTTGTTCGACGAGAAGCTCGTCGACGTCAGCGATATCGCCGACAAGATCGGCAAAGCGGGCGGCGGTTGGCATGAGCCGGTGAAGGAAGCGGTGATCGTCAACGGCAAATGGAAGGCCATTCCATTCGGCAACGTCGGCCAGTTGATGAATTATCGCACCGATTGGTTCGACGAGGTTGGTGTCAAGGAATTCCCGGATACCTGGGATGGTTTGCTGGAAGCAGGCATCAAGCTGAAGAAAAACGGCCATCCTTTTGGCTATGAACTCGGCCACGGTTTCGGCGACAACCATGGCTGGCTGTATCCGCTGTTGTGGTCGTATGGCGGGCGAGAAGTGGATACCGACGGCAAGACCGTTGTCATCGACTCGGCCGAAACCGCGCGCGCCATCGATTTCTGCCGTGAGTTCTATGAGAAGACGATGTTCGAGGACGTATTGGGCTGGACCGACGTCAGCAACAACAAGGCGTTTCTGGCCGAGCAGATCTCCTGCACCAACAACGCGGAAAGCATTCTTTACGTCGCCAAGAAGGATTTTCCCGATATCGGCAAGGTGACCAGTCAGGCGCTCAATCCAAAGGGCCCGACCGGACAGCGCTTCCATATTCTGGCACCCTGGAGCCATTCGATCTTCACGCATGCTCAGGACATTCAGGCGGCGAAGGACTTCCTGGTGTGGTTGATGGATCCAAAACAGGTCGCCGGCTGGTATGATATCGCGGTCAGTTACTACGCGCCGTATTTACACATGTTCGACAATTCGCCGATGTGGACGGCGGAGCCGCGCAACCTACCGTATCGCGATTCTCTGGCGACCTCGCATTTGCCCGGTTGGCCCGCGCCGATCAGCCGTCAGCAAGGGGAAAGCGTGGCCAAATATGTCGTGGTCGATATGTTCGCCAAGGCCTGCGGCGGCAAATCCACCAAGGACGTCATCGCCGACGCCGCCGCGCAGCTTAAACAGATTTTCAGGCCGGCCTGAACGTGTCGACAACCGCGCTGCCAGCCGTTTACGTCCCGGTGCCGCGCCGGGCGTCGGGCCTGCGGCGCTGGACCGAGCGGGAGGATGTGTTCAGTTGGCTGATGATCATTCCTCCCGTGGCATTTCTGCTGTTACTGGTGGGCTATCCGTTGGTCTACGGCGTGTGGCTCAGCCTGGAGGACCGGCCGGTCGCCCGCGCCGGGACGTTTGTCGGCCTGGCGAATTTCATCAGAGATTTTCACGATCCGGTATTCTGGCAGGTGGTGCAGAATACGTTTGTTTACACGTTCTTCGCGACCGTGCTGAAGATGGTGGGTGGGCTCGGCCTGGCGCTGGTGATGAACCAGGACTTCAAATTCAAAAACACGGTTCGCGCGATGATGCTGCTGCCGTTCATCGTGCCGACGGTGCTTTCCACCATTGCCTGGATGTGGATTCTCGATCCGGCCTTCGCGCCGGTGAACTGGTTCCTGCGCAATCTGCATATCGCCGATCCTGGCCCGTCATGGCTGGGGAACGCGCATCTGGCGATGATGTCGTTGATCATCGTCAACGTGTGGCGCGGCCTGCCGTTCTACGGCATCACCTTGCTCGCCGGGCTGCAAACCATTTCGCCGGAATTGTATGAGGCGGCGACGATCGATGGCGCCAGCACCTGGGACCGCTTCGTTTACGTGACGTTGCCGCTGTTGAAGCCGGTGATCTACATCGTGACGATGTTCTCGGTCATTTTCACTTTTGCCGACTTTCAGCTTGTCTATGTGCTGACCCGGGGAGGGCCGGCGAACGCGACGCACTTGTTCGCGACTTATGCATTCGATGTCGCCATGGGCGGCGGTCAGTTGGGTCAGGGTGCATCGATCGCGTTGGCGATGCTGCCGCCTTTGGCACTGATCATCATCGCCATGTCCCTGTATATGAAACCTAACAAATCATGATGGTCGAGCGCGGCGGATGGCGGGTCAAATCAGTCCGTCTGTGGTTTCCACTGGGCTTGTACATGATCTTCACCCTGTTTCCGTTCTATTGGATGGCGGTGACATCGCTGAAGCCGAACAGCGAGTTGTACAATCGCAAGATCATGCCGCTGATCGTCTACCATCCGACGTTTAAGCACTATGTCGATCTGCTGTCCGAGACGAACTTTTTGGTATGGACCTGGAACACGTTTCTGGTGTCGGTCACTTCGACCGCGATCTCGCTGGTGTTCGGTGTGATGCTGGCTTATCCGCTCGCGCGCATGCGGTTTGCCGGCTCGGCGTTGATCGCGTTTGGTGTGGCGGCCACCTATCTGGTGCCGCAGCCGTTGTTGTTCATTCCGCTCGCCGACATCATCACCCGGCTGGGGTTGAACGATACGCTGACATCTGTGATCCTGACCTACCCGACGCTGCTGATCCCGTTCTGTGCCTGGTTGTTGATGGGTTATTTCCGTTCGGTGCCGCACGAGCTTGAAGATGCCGCCCGCATCGACGGTGCGACACGCCTGCAAACGATGTTCAAGGTGTTTCTGCCGCTGTGCACGCCCGGCTTCATCTCGGCCGGGATTTTCGCGTTCACCTTGGCGCAGAATGAGTTTCTCTATGCGCTGATCTTTCTGACCGAGACCGACGTCCGCACCGTTCCCGTCGGCGCGATCGCGGAATTGGTAAAAGGTGACGTGTTCTACTGGGGGCAATTGATGGCGGCCGCGTTGCTCGGCTCGGTTCCGGTGGCGATCATTTATTCGTTCTTCGTCGAACATTACGTGGCCGGCCTGACCGCCGGTGCGGTCAAGCAATGAGCGGTGATCTGTTCGCGCCTGACGGCGGTTGGCGGGTGCGGATTCTGGATTTGTCCGGTGGCGCCGCGGATAATATCGTCGAGGAGATCGGTGGATTTCCGACGCTGATGCACGCCAACGCCTTCGCACGCCGTTACGTGCGTGATTCGGTGGAGCGGTGCCGCGTGCCAGGCATGTCCTCGAAGGATGTGTTGGACGCCTGGTTCGCGTTCGGTGAGGACGCGGTGGTGATCGACGCGGGCGAGGGTGGCTGGCGCAGCGCCGCTGAACTCGGCACCTTCGTCGATCATCGGGCCGGAGAGGAAGAGCGTGACTGGCGCTCGCTCGATCCGCGGCGGATGGAGTTGGACGACGACGATACCGACGAATGATACGCGTCCGGTTCGTGGCACCTTCGTTGGGCGGTTTGTTGGTTACCGGCGCGCGTGTCGCGTTGGCGAATATGCTGTTCGCGCGAAGCCGGCGAGGGCACTTCACGCTGCGCTTGCCCGAGGGTGAGGACAGGATCGCCGCGGATCTGCGCTGGTTGGGTATCGAATGGGACACGGTGGGCACGCCGGTCGACTCCGCCCCCGCGATCGAACACCTGAAGGCAATCGGGCGCCTGTATCCCTGTTTTGAATCGGAAGCGGAACTGCGCGCGAAGCACGACCAACGGATCAGGCGCGGCCGGTCCGCCGTTTACGACCGGGGGATGCTGAAGCTGACCGCGGAACAGCGCGCGGCGGCCGAGGCCGGCGGCAAACGTCCGTACTGGCGTTTCCGTCTGTCCAACCGCGTCGTGACCTGGGCCGACGAGATCTCCGGCCGGCACGAGGCGAAACTGACCGCGGTATCGGATCCGATCCTGGTCGCCGCGGATGGCGCGCCGGCGGCGGCATTGACCGCGGTCGTCGATGACATCGAAGCTGGAATCACCCATGTCATCCGCGCCGATGAAGGCGACGGCATGACCGGCATTCACATCGATCTGCTGAGCGCTCTCGGTCAGAATCCGGATGCCGTCACATTCGCACACTTGCCGCCGCTCGGAGATACCGGCCGGCTCGCGATCCGCAATCTTCGCAATGATGGCATCGAGGCGGAGACACTGAGCAACTGGTTCGGCGGTGGCGCGGAACGTTTCAACCTCCGCCAGATGGCCGGCAAACCCGATCCGGTGGCGTTGCCCTCGCTCAACCGCGACATTCTGGCACGCCGGGACTTCGCCGCCGTCGCGGACCGGTTGCCGCGTGGCGCCGCCGAGCCATTCTGGCTGGCGATCCGTGGTCAAATCGATCTGCTGACCGAGGCCCGGTATTGGTGGGATGTCGTCAACGGAACGATTTTTCCTGCCTTGCCCGAGAACGCGGCGGCATTGATCGCGGCGGCACGCGCCGCGTTGCCGCCCGAGCCGTGGGACACCTCCACCTGGCCCGCGTGGCTCGCCGCGATCCCGGCCGACGCAGGTCAGGCGGAAGCACTCCGCCTGATATTGACGGGCGAGGAACGAGGGCCTGAACTGGCCGCGTTGCTGCCGCTGATCGGCCGATCCCGCGTGCTGGAGCGGCTGCGCGGCGCATGACGGGGGAAACACAAAATGCGCCAAAGCGAGACACGAATCCTCACCACGCACACCGGCAGCCTGCCGCGTCCGCAATCATTGGTGGACCTGTACGTCCGCAAGGCGCGCGGCGAAAAGGTTGACGCTGAACTCGCCGCGGCCGGCCATGCGGCGATGGAAGACGCCGTGCGCAAACAACATGACTCCGGCATCGACATCGGCAACAACGGCGAGCAACAGCGTGAGGCGTTCTTCCTCTATGTCCGCGGCCGCATGTCAGGTTTCGGCGGCACCTGGAACCGGCCACCGCGCGGTGACGTCGATCACTATCCACTATTCAAGGAGGCGATGGCGCGGGACATCGCGCGGCTGAACTGGATCAGCCAGCGCGACGGCGTGCCGACCGCGATCGGCGATGTTCATTACGAAAACTTCGCCGCCGTCGAACAGGAATGCTCCGACTTCGGCGCCACCCTGGATCGCATGGCGCAACCCTTCGCCGAGCCTTTCATGACCGCGCCCTCACCAGGTGTTGTCGCGGCGGCGATGCGCAACGACTATTATCCGACCGAAATGGATTATCTCACCGCTCTGGGCAAGGCGTTGCAGGTCGAATACGAGGCCATCGTGCGGCACGGGTTCCTTCTGCAACTCGATTGCCCCGATCTGGCGATGGAACGGCATTACACCTGGAACGATAAGCCGCTCGGCGAGTTCCTGGGCTTTGTCGACCGCGTGGTGCGGACGATCAACAACGCGCTGGTCAATATTCCCCGCGACAAGGTGCGGCTGCACGTCTGCTGGGGTAACTACGAGGGTCCACATGATCGCGACGTGGACCTGAAGGAACTGATGCCCGTGCTGCGTCAGTTGAATGTCGGCGGCTTCGTCTTCCCGTTCGCCAATCCGCGTCATGCGCACGAGTATCGCGTGCTGAGGGAGTTTCCGCTCGACGCTGATCAAATCATCGTCGCCGGAGTGATCGATTCGGTGACCAACTTCGTCGAACACCCGGAAACGATTGCTGATCGCATCGAACGAGTGGCTGACGTTGTGGGCGATCCGCGCAAGGTCCAGGCAGGGACGGATTGCGGGTTCGATACTTCGGCGGGGATGCGGCGCGTGGCGGAAGATGTGGTGTGGGCGAAACTGGCGTCACTCAGCGAGGGGGCGAAGATCGCGTCGGGGCGGTTGTTCTGAACTCCGGGCTGGCCATTTCCCCTTCCATCGGCTTGACTGCGCCCGATCGTCCAACCGGGAGGGACAACACGCCGTGGCCACCAGCGGAGAATACGACTTCATCATCGTCGGTGCCGGCTCGGCCGGCTGCGTGCTCGCCAACCGCCTGACCGCCGATCCCTCGACTCGCGTCCTGCTGCTGGAAGCCGGAGGCCCGGACAGCGATCCATGGATCCACATTCCCGCCGGCTTCTACCGCAACATCTACAACCCCAAGGTCGCCTGGTATTACGAAACCGAACCGGTTCCCGAGTTGCACAATCGCCGCATCTCCTGGCCGCGGGGCAAGACTCTCGGCGGTTCCAGTTCGATCAACGGCCTGATCTATATCCGCGGCCAGCGCCAGGACTTCGACATGTGGCGCCAGTTCGGCAACACCGGTTGGTCATACGACGACGTGCTGCCCTATTTCCGCAAGGCCGAAGACCACGAACACGGCGCCAGCGAGTTCCACGGCAAAGGTGGACCGCTTGGCGTATCGACTCTGCGGACTGACCACCTGCTGCACGACGCCTTCATCGAGGCGGCTCAGGAGGCGGGGTACCCGCTCAATCCGGACTTCAATGGGGCGGTGCAGGAGGGCGTCGGTGCGCTGCAATTGACCGTCCGAGGCCGCCGCCGCTGCTCGACCGCCGTCGGTTATTTGAACCCGGTCAAGGACCGGCCGAACCTGCGCGTGGAGGTCCGTGCGCTGACCCACAAAGTGCTGATGGAGGGCAAACGCGCCGTCGGCGTGCGCTACGAACAGAACGGCGTCATGCACGACGTGAAGGCGCGGCGTGAGGTGTTGCTGTGCGGAGGCTCGATCAACTCGCCGCAGTTGTTGCAACTGTCCGGGATCGGGCCCGGCGGGCTGTTGCAGTCGATCGGCATTCCGGTTGTGCACGACCTGCCGGGGGTTGGGGAGAATCTGCAGGATCATATCGGCGGCCGCATGATCTACCGCTGCATCGACGGCACCGTGACGATGAACGAAATTTATCACAATTGGCTACGGCGGCTTTATGCCGGCGCCGAGTGGATCCTGGCGCGCAAAGGACCGCTGATGACCGGCGCCGGGCCGATGGGTCTGTTCGTCAAAACCCGGCCCGAACTGGACAGTCCGGATGTGCAATATCAGTTCCTGGCCGGCAGCGCGGAGCGGACCGGCGATCCGATGCACAGATTTCCCGCCTGCACGATGGTGGCGATCCCTTGCCGGCCGGAAAGCCGCGGCTGGCTGCGCATCACCAGTGCCGATCCCGCGAGGCCGCCGGCGATGCAGCCCAACTACCTCTCGACCCAGCGCGACAAGGACACCATCGTCGCCGGCCTGAAAGTCATCCGGAAAATCTTCGCCACCGAGGCGATGCGCCGCTGGGTTACCGAGGAGTACATGCCTGGTCCGCAAGCGACGACCGATGACGATCTGCTGGAACACGTCCGCGAGACCGCCGGCACCACGTTCCACCAGACCAGCACCTGCATGATGGGTCCTGGCCCAATGGCCGTCGTCGACACCGAATTGCGCGTGAAGGGCACTCAGGGTTTGCGGGTGATCGATGCCTCGGTCATGCCGACCGTGGTGTCCGGCAACACCAACGCCACGGTCATCATGATCGCGGAAAAAGGCGCGGACATGATCCTCGGCCGGGGCGAACTGAGGCAGGCCGCCTGACACGAAGATCGTTCAGGCGAATTGCTTTTCCAGTTGCTTCGCCAGCCGGCTGTAAACACGCTTCGCATTGCCTTCGTAAATCGTGGACCTCGCTTCCGGCGACAGCGGCAACTGATCGATGTAACGCTTCGTGTCATCGAAATTGAATCCGGTATCGGGGTCGATGCCGGGGACCGCTCCGATCATCTCCGACGCGAACAGGATGTTGTCGAGCGGGATGACCTTGGTCAGCAATTCCTGACCGGGCAGATGATACACGCACGTATCGAAGAAGACGTTATGCAACAGATGCTCGGTGAGAGGTGGAACCTTCAGGACCTGTGCCAGTCCGCGGAAACGTCCCCAATGATACGGCACCGCTCCGCCGCCATGTGGGATGATGAATTTCAGGGTCGGGAAGTCATGGAACAGGTTCGACTGCAGCAACTGCATGAACGCCGCCGTGTCGCCGTTCAGATAATGTGAACCGGTGGTGTGGAACGCGGGATTGCAGGCCATGCTGACATGGATCATCGCCGGCACGTCCAGCTCGACCATCTTTTCGTAGAATGGGTACCAATGGCGATCGGTGATCGGCGGATCGGTCCAATATCCACCCGAGGGATCGGGGTTCAGATTGCATGCCACGAAACCATAATCGCGCACGCAACGTTCCAGCTCCGCGATGCAGTTGGCCGGCGACACCCCTGGGCTTTGCGGCAACATGCACGCGCCGATGAAATTGCGCGGGAATAATGAACAGACTCGATGGATCAGTTCGTTGCAGGCGGAAGCCCAGGCCTCGCTGGTGCCGGCGTCTCCCAGATGGTGCCCCATTCCGGCGGCCCGGGGAGAGAAAATCGTGACGTCGGTGCCGCGTTCCCGTTGCACGCGAAGCTGACCATTGACGATCGTCTCGCGAATTTCGTCATCGCTGATCGCCGGCCGCGGTGGCGCCTGCCTTCCGGCCGTGTGTTCGTCGATCTGCTGCCGCCGCCACGCTTCATGCTGCTTCGGCGCGGTTGTGTAGTGGCCGTGACAGTCGATGATCATTTGCCGTTTACTCCCTGACTTCCCGTCGCGAGTGACAGGATTGCTTACGGACGCGCTCGGGCGGTTGGCGCGCGAGGCACGAATACGGCACGTCCAAACCGGAGGCAATAAGCCGGCCTCGGATCTCGCCCAGGGCCTTGCCAGCGTTGGCCCTTCCGTGGTCCAAGGCGCCGATCACGCCTGGACCGAGACCCATGCCCGATTCCTTGCCTGATTCCCTGGGGCCTGATCCCGTCACGAACGCCCTCGATCCCGCCGCGACCGCCGAGCGCGTCCTGGTGCTCGACTTCGGCAGCCAGGTCACCCAGTTGATCGCCCGCCGCCTGCGCGAGTCCGGCGTGTACTGCGAAATCTGGCCATTCAATGCCGATCCCGAGCGGATCAAGCACTTCCACGCCAGCGCTTTCATCCTTTCCGGCGGTCCCGCCAGCGTGCACGAAGGCGAGTCGCCACGCGCTCCACAGATGGTGTTCGAACAAGGCGTTCCCGTCCTCGGCATTTGCTACGGCCAAATGGTCATGTGCGCCCAACTCGGCGGCGAAACCCAGGCCGCCGACCACCGCGAATTCGGCCGCGCCTTCGTCGACGTGACCGGCGACTGCGCACTGTTCGACGGTGTCTGGAGCAAAGGCGCGCGCGAGCAGGTGTGGATGAGTCACGGCGACCGCGTGACCCGCTTGCCACCGGGCTTCCGCGTCGTCGCGTCATCCGAGGGCGCGCCATATGCCGTATTCGCCGACGACGACCGCCGCTTCTACGGCCTGATGTTCCACCCCGAGGTCGTGCACACCCCGCACGGCGCGCAATTGTTGCGTAATTTTACCCATCACGTGGCTGGCCTGAAAGGCTCCTGGACCATGGCCGGATTCCGCGCCGCGCAGATCGCGCGGATCCGGGATCAGGTGGGATCCGGGCGAGTGATCTGCGGCCTGTCCGGCGGCGTCGATTCCTCGGTCGCCGCGGTGCTGATCCATGAGGCGATCGGCGAGCAACTGACCTGCATTTTCGTCGACCACGGCTTGCTGCGGCTGGGGGAGGCGGACGACGTCGTCGCGACATTCCGGGGTCGTTTCAATATCAAACTGGTGCATCGCGACGCATCCGATCTGTTTCTCAATGCGCTCGACGGCGTCACCGACCCCGAGATCAAACGCAAGACCATCGGCCGGCTGTTCATCGAAGTGTTCGAAGAAGAGGCGGCGAAAGTTGGCGGCGCTGACTTCCTGGCCCAGGGCACGCTGTATCCGGATGTGATCGAGAGCGTGAGTTTTACTGGCGGACCCTCGGTCACCATCAAGTCGCATCACAATGTCGGTGGGTTACCGGAACGGATGCGCATGAAGCTGGTCGAGCCACTGCGTGAATTGTTCAAGGACGAGGTCCGCGCTCTGGGCCGCGAGCTTGGTATCCCCGAGATCATCGTGGGCCGGCATCCATTTCCCGGGCCTGGCCTCGCGATCCGTATCCCGGGTGCGGTCACGCGCGAAAAGGCCGACATTCTGCGCAAGGCTGACGCGGTTTATCTGGAGGAAATCCGCGCCGCCGGATTGTACGACGCGATCTGGCAGGCGTTCGCGGTGTTGTTGCCGGTCCGCACCGTTGGCGTGATGGGCGACGGCCGCACTTATGACAACGCGTGTGCGCTACGCGCGGTGACCAGCACGGATGGGATGACGGCGGATGTTTACCCGTTCGACATGGGGTTTCTGACGAGGGTGGCCAATCGGATTGTCAACGAGGTACGTGGAATTAATCGCGTGACCTATGATATAACCAGCAAGCCGCCGGGCACAATCGAGTGGGAGTGAGACTCGCCCCAGGCGTCAATGCGTTCGGCAGGGGCAGGCATGTTTGAGAACATTCCGAAGCGCCTAACAGACTATTTGAGAGGTGCCGCCTCTGAATTTGACAGGGAGAGTTTCTACTATTTCACGGCGGCCTACGTTGGATTGTTCTATCTCGGAAAGAATTTCACAGAGCCAAAAACGAGCGATTTTTTGGACATCCAACAGACCAGCAGAGGGGGCATTTGGTATGGTCATGTTGGAAGAGTACTGCTTATCGGAGAAACGCTCTTTTTGATGCGCTCGTCTCCCGGCTTCACGGAGTTTTGTCGCCGAATGCGTGGACGGGACCTTCGATCAACTTATTTCGAGATGTATGCCGCACGCATGTTTCTAGAGGGCGGTTATGAAGTTAGAGCTAAACCCGAGGCTGGGATCAGGGGCGCAGACTTTGATTTTCAAGCAATCGCGGATGGGGAAAAGGTGAACGTTGAAGTCACTGCCCTCACAGCAAAGAATTTTTCACGTCAAACAGTCGAAAATGCGCTGCACCAAAAACGCAAGCAGCTACCTGACACGGACGCTTCTGTCATTTTTTGTGTATTGCCGGAGAGTTGGGCCACCACAGAAAACTTAGGACCGATTCTTGGCGAGCTAACCAAACAATTTTTCGATAGCACCAGACGGGTGTCAGCAGTCGTATTCATAGTCGAGATGCATGTTAGCGGAAAGGATGAGCCCATAGGGACCTTTTGGCTTCACCATGTTTGTTTGTTGCATCCGAACCCGCGTCGACCCATCCGATCGGTTGCGTTTTTCACCAACGATGCCTGGAAACCAACAGAGGTGACGCCACTCGGGTCCCCAACAATGAGGCGAGAAAACGAATTCTTTCGGTGGGTAGACGGTATTTTCGGAACTAACGGTAAAACGGATGAAGAGCACAAGTTACAGTAACAGTGAACTTAATTCCTACTAACGTCGCAGGTGGGCACGGAGGCGAGAATTGAAGTGCACTGTCATCGGAACCCCCTGTCACCGCAAACCGCGTTCGCAGACCCTGTCCCACGCGGCCACCGTGGCTGGATGGTCGCCCGGCCGCGGCCGCCGCAACAGCAATCCATGCTGCCACAGCGTCGCGTCGCTGGCGGTTTTCAAATCCAGATCATCGGGCAAGGGCGGCTTGGTGTACACGTCCGCCATGTTCGTGCGGACCAAGGGGAAGGGAAATTGGGTCTTGAGCCAATCGTCGTCCTTCATAAGTGACGCCCTCCGATCGGTGGTCATCCCCGCTTTGACCGGCACCCCGCGGATGGAGCCCAATTTCAGCTACGTACTGATCCCTGTACCAGAATCGACACGATCATGCCACGAAACAGCGCGCCCCCTTTCAAATCAAATTGAACCCCAACCGATCCGGCAGCCGATACCGGCTGAAATCCGCCACGTCGATCGTCAGAATATCCACGATTCCGGTATCAACCGCGAGCCAGTAAAGCGAGGCATCCGCCAGATCCATCTCGCGCTTCCCAGCCTCCGTATACCGCCGCATCCAGCCGACCATGTCGCCCAGATGGTGTGACTCGAACGGGTATACCTGGACCCCGCCCAGTTCGATCCAGTGCAACAGCTCGAACCGCCAGGGCGGATCGAGCAGGTAAGCGGCCTCGACCACGCACGGCCACGTCGTCAGCAACCGCAATCCGTCCCTGGCGAGCGCCGCCATTTTCGCATCCACGTGTTCGTGATGCCGGTCGTCCACCGCGAACAGAGCAACCAGCGGTCCGGCGTCAATCAGAACGTTTCGCACGCAGCCTGGCTTTCAGTGCGGCGCCCGTGCGCTCGGAGGCGTCCGGCCTCCCCATTGGCCTGCCGCTTCTGACCTGACACAGCAGGTCGTAGGGGTTCTTCAGCCCGAGCCGCAGTTCCAGCGCGTCCTTTACCAACTCGCTCTTTGAAATTCCCAGGCGTTTTGACTCTTCCTCCACCCGCGCCTCCAGCGCCGGGTCGAGCCGTACCGAAAGGGCCATAAGGGATCCCTCAATGTCTGCGCGTATTACTACAATACACTCGACCGTAGTTCGCCGCAAATGTTTTTTCCCCTTCGGCTCGGATTTCGTCGGGAACAGTTGGCGGTAGCTGATCCCCACATTCCATCCGCCGCGCGAAACGAAGATAAAGCCGCTACGCGGTGTCAGCGATCTGGCCCAGCCCTGGGCCGTCCCAGTTCCACGGAGCACGTATCAAGCTGATGGCGTTTCGTTCGCTCCGAGATGATCCGTTCTGGCACGTCGGTGAGCCAAAGCGTCGTTCCACGCCGGTGAGCTTCGCGGCCTGGATCAGCGGTCGCGACTACGAACTTGTCGCGGATCGACGCGGCTAAGCGATCCTGTCACCGTGAGTCAATTCTTTCAGCATCCGACGCGGCGAACGCCGCCGACAGACCGCCATCATCGCGCCGGCGGCAGACCGGACATGAATTTCACCAGATACGGCTTCCAGACCGCGCCGTAGTAATGGGTGAAATGCCCATGCGTGTCCTTGCCGTACGGGGTCAACACGTAGGTGCCGTGCGCGATCTTCCTGAACGCGCGTTCGACGGTACCGAGCGTCGGCGGGTCGGCGAAATCCTCGACATTGTTGATCAGCATCACATGGGCCTTGATTTTCGGCAGGTCGGCCTCGGGGCTGTAGTCGTAGATCGATTCGATTTCGTAGAGCGTGTTATTGGCATCGCCGTTTTTCAGCAGCATTGCCAGGCGCTTGTCGTAGAGTGCGTTGGCCGCCTGCATGGTCGGCGCTTCTTCCTGAATGCGTACGGGGCTCTCGGTCAGGTCGTTGCCTGCCGCCGCGTACATATAGAGGGTCGGGGTCTTGTCGTAGTTGCCATCATGCCAGGCCGGGTCGTGGCGGATCAGCTCGGTGGCGGCGTGGCGCAGCATGTAGTTGCGGCCGCTGATCTCGACCGGCTGACACGACATCCCGATCGTGCCATCCATTAAATCGGGATACCACTCAGCCCATAGAAACTGCTGCATGCAGCCCAGAGAGCTACCAATCACCAGCCGCAAATGGCCGACCTTCAGCCCGTCCGTGACCAGAAGGTGCGTCAGGTCCACCATGTCGTGATATCGGTAGTGTGGGAATCCGGCCTTCAGACCATCGGACGGTTTCGACGAGCCGCCGCGGCCCAGAGCGTCGGGCATGATGATGTAATACTTCGCCGGGTCGAGTGGCTGGCCCGGCCTGAACAGTTCGTCGGCCAAACTCGAGCGAAACCAGTTGGCGCCGGTGCCGGTATTACCCTGCAACAGCAGCACGGCATTGACCATCTGGCCCTCCGCGTTCCGTTTCGCCGTGCCGATCGTGCGGTAATGCAATTTCACCTCCGGCAGGGTCTCGCCGCCGGAGAATTTGTAATTGCTGACGGCGTAATCGCCTTCCTGATAACCGGGCCAGGTGGTGGCCGGCTGTTTTGCCGTCTCTTGCGCCAGCGCCGGAAGCGCCGCGGCCAGCAAGACAGTCACGATCAACGCGCGGACGGACATTCGTTTGCCTCCCATGGTCATTCGGCAAATCCATCTTATCCACGATTGTCGAGCGCCGCGAACCCCACCCTGGTAACCGCCTGCGAAGGCGAAAACCCCTTCGCTGAATCCAGGCCGGTTCCGAATCGGCGAAATTATGCTTTGAATTCGACAGCGCGAATTTCTGACGAATCGGACAGACGGTGTTCGACAGTCCCCGGAAAAGATTTGCGCAACCTAAGCTGAACGGAATGCGCTCCGATGACCTACGAACGCCGAAACCTGAAGTCCGCGACCAGGCCGAACAAGGAAGCCAAGCTCTCGCGCACCCATGCGCCCGCCGGCCTGGCGCCGGTGGACTGGCAACGCGGCCTGCGCCGCCAGTTCGGCCGCGAGCAGGCCTTCGGGCTCGAAAATCTGAGCGGCGAACCGTTTTTCTCCGAGTTTCGGGTCAGCAATCCCGTTTCGAAATCCAGCTATCGCGTGGCGATTCGCACCTTGCGGCCAGGTGGCAATTTCTGTTCATGCCCCGATTATGCCACCAGCGAACTGGGCACCTGCAAGCACATCGAATTCACGCTTGGCCGGCTGGAGAAAAAGCGCGGCGCCAGGACAGCGTTCAAGCGTGGCTACCAGCCCGCGTTTTCCGAGCTGTACCTGCGCTATGACGGCAAACGCAGCGTGCATTTTCGCGCCGGAACGGATTGCCCTCCGGCGGTGAGTGAGGCCGCCGAGGTTTTGTTCGATGCCGAACATGACGGCATGCTCCCGGAAGATCGCCTTGGCGACATCGAGAATTTCATGGCCATGGCATCCAGGTCCGGTCACGAGTTCCGTGCCTATGACGATGCGCTCGATTTCATCGCTGGAAGGCGGGATGCCGACCAGCGGACCGCAAAGCTTGAGCAACTGTTCCCACGCGGTGCCGCCGAGCCCGCGCTGCTGGCACTTTTGCAGGTGCCGCTCTATCCCTATCAGGCTGAGGGTGCACTGTTCGCGGTGCGAACCGGCCGGGTGCTGATCGGCGACGATATGGGACTGGGCAAGACCATCCAGGCAATCGCCGCCACCGAAATACTGGCGCGGCATTTTGGCGTCTCGAAAGTTCTGGTGATCTGCCCGACCTCGCTCAAATACCAGTGGCAAAGCGAGATCGCGCGTTTCTCCGGGCGACAGGGTGAGAATGCGGCACGCGTGATCAATGGCGGCCGGGCGCAAAGGCGGAAGGACTTTGCCCAGGACGATTTCTGCAAGATCACAAATTACGAGAAACTCAGGCCGGATCTCGATCTGATCGCCGCCTGGGGGCCCGAACTGGTCATCGTTGATGAAGCACAACGGGTGAAAAACTGGAACACCATCGCGGCGCGCGCCTTAAAACAAATCGATAGTTCCTATGCGATCGTGTTGACCGGGACGCCGTTGGAAAACAAGTTGGAAGAACTGATTTCCATCGTCCAGTTCGTCGATCAGCACCGGTTGGGGCCAACCTGGAAGCTGCTGCACGAGCATCAGGTCAAGGACGAAGCCGGCCGCGTCACCGGGTACACCGGGTTGGAGAAGATCGGCCAAACTTTGGCCCCGGTGATGATTCGCCGGCGTAAATCCGAAGTGCTGCGGCAACTTCCCAGCCGGACAGACCAGAATCTGCTGGTACCGATGACCGAGATGCAAATGCTCTATCATCAGGAAAACGCCGATACCGTAACGAAAATCGTCCAGCGCTGGCGCAAGACCAGGTTTCTGTCTGAGATCGATCAGCGGCGGCTGACCTGTGCCCTGCAGAACATGCGCATGTCGTGCAACAGCACCTATCTGCTGGACCAGGAAACCGACCATGGCGTCAAGGCTGACGAACTGGCGGCGCTGTTCGACGACTTGTTCGCCGACCCCGAGGCCAAGGCGGTGGTGTTCTCGCAATGGACTCGAACCCACGACATCGTCATCCGCCGTCTCGAAGCGCGCGAGCTGGGCTATGTCAGCTTCCATGGCGGCGTGCCATCGGACAAACGGCCGGCACTGATCGAGCGGTTTCGTGACGACCCCGCGTGCCGCGTGTTCCTGTCCACCGATGCGGGCAGCACAGGCCTCAATCTGCAGCACGCGTCGACCCTGGTGAACATGGACCTGCCGTGGAACCCGGCGATCCTCGAACAGCGCATCGCGCGCATTCATCGCATGGGCCAGGCACGGCCGGTGCGGGTCATCAATTTTGTGTCCAAAGGCACCATCGAGGAGGGGATGCTCTCGGTGCTGGCGTTCAAACGCTCCCTGTCGGCGGGAATTCTCGACGGCGGCAGCGGCGAGATTTCGCTCGGCGGCTCGCGCCTTAACCGCTTCATGAAGGACGTGGAAAACGTCACCGGGAGCATGGGTCAGGGCGAGGCCGTGACGCCGGCTGAGGAAGTCATGAATGTCGTCACATCCGATCACGCCGAAGTGGTGGAGGATGCAAATGCGGATGAAATCATCGGCACTGACGAGATGACGGTCGCTGGGACTGACGGCGTTGGAACACCGCGGCGCGATGCAGGTCTCGATCCGTGGCAATCCTTGGTGCAGGTCGGTATGGGATTTATCGCCGCTCTGACGGCAACCAACGATTCCCGCGCCGCGGAGCATCCATGGATCGAGCGCGATCCTGCCACCGGCGCGCGAAACTTCAAAATGCCGCTGCCTCCACCGGAAACCGCGAGACAGCTTGCCGATGCGCTTTCCGCGCTCGCGGACAGTTTGCGGGGTAAGTTTGGATGACGGGCAGCGGCCGCTGAACGCACGATTGCTTCGGTATTGGCATTATTTCGGAAGCGTCTCTACACCACTCGCCGCCGCTCCGATAAGCAGTGCTTGATCACAGGATGCCAGCGTCAGTCCCAACCGCTTCGCGACCTCCAGGTACGCCGCGTCATAAAGTGTCAGCCCCAGTTCGCGCGCGAGCGCTCGTGTCGCCCCCCACGCGGCGGCATCCGTTTCGCTATCCACCGTGATCGGCAGGCGCCAAAGCCGATCGAGCGAACGATCGACATACTCCTCATCGCACCGGCCTCGCCGCATCGCGTTCCTCAGCAGGTTGGCGACCTCAAGCCGCCAGAGCGACGGAACGATCGCGCCTTCCGCCACCACGCGCCGTAACGCCTCAGCCGTGCCGCCGGTGTGCTCATCGTCGAACAGCCAGGCGACGGCCATTGACGCATCCAACACCAGGGTCAACCGCGCCGGCCCTCGTCCAGCAACTCCCTGATGTCCACATCGCCCAGTCTGTAGTGCTTGCTCTCGGCTTCAATCTCCGCCGCCGCCGCCTCGGCTCGACGCCTCAACTCGGTCTGGGCCGCGGAGCGGCGGATCATCAGGTCGCCGTGAACAGCCTCGATCTCAACGGTTTCGCCGTCGCTCAGTCCCACCGTCTCGGCCACGGCCGCGGGCACCCGAACGGCGAGGTTTTTGCCCCATTTGCCCACAATAACGGTCGCCATTTTCAATCCTTACCCACTTGGAATATCCTGGCATATTCCAAGTGGGTAAGGCAACCACTGCATCAAAACCCGCTGCTCTGCCCCGTGCTTTCACTTCGCTCGTTCCAGTCGCGCGCCACGAAACGTCAGGTTGATCCGCGCCCGTCCCAGCCGATCATGCTCGCCGTCTTTAATAGGTGCGACCCCGTGATAGAACAGCCGCGACTGCCCGCCCCACACAACCACATCGCCATGGCGCACCTTATGCCGCGTCATCTGGTCTGCCCGCTTCTGACCGCCGAATAAAAACACCGCCGGAAGCCCGAGAGACACCGAAACGATCGGCCAGGAATAATCCCGCTCATTCCTGTCCTGGTGTGCCGACAGCCGGGATCCCGGCTCATACCGATTGATCAGGCACGCGTCAGGCACGAACCCGGGATATCCCCCGTCCTCGGCCGCGCCGCTCGCCAGCGCCAGGAAGCTCGCCGGCATCACGGGCCATGGCTTGCCCGTTTCCGGATCGTCTCGGTCATAGCGGTAACCGGTGCGATCGGTGACCCAGCCTGCCGCTCCGCAATTGGTCATCGCCACCGACATGACGAAGCCGCCTGGCGTCACCATGCGGCGAAATGGTGCCGTGGCGGTGACCATTTCGAGGGCGGCGAGGATTTCCGCTTCCGCCCGCAGCGCCCAACCGCGCAGCAATACTGCACCTTCCGCTATCGCTTCCCGCCGGGCTTCGGTGCCGCCGAAAAGATCGTGCATCACCGGAACGATGCTCCATGGATCCGAACGGACTTCATCCAACACGTTCGATCAGCGCCATCGCCGCCGCCGGGTTGAGCACTTTATGGCCGCTGATGACGTAAAGAAAAACGTCGCGTGCCGCGGCATCGGCTTCGCGCGGCGCGACCGTTCGCAGGCCAGGCGGCATGCCGCCAGAAGCCCATTTCTTGGCGCGACGGGCCCAAAGGTTAAGGGACGATCGGGAATAACCCAATGTCTCGGTTTCCCGTGTTCCCATGATACGTGCATACACGAAATCGGCGGTGATATCGGCAATCTGAGGATAATCAGAATCCGCCGCGAGCACGATCGCGACACCATGCTCGCGCGCCATGCCGACAAAATCGGGAGTGCTGAAACTCTCATGCCGCACTTCGACCGCGTGACGCACGGCGCGCCCTTCGACCCGCTTCGGCAGCAACCTGAGGAACGCTTCGAAGTCCACCGGATCAAACTTCTTCGTTGGCATGAACTGCCAGTTGATCGGCCCGAGCTTTTCCTTCAGTTCCATGACGCCGCCGCGGAAAAATCGCTCGATTGTTTCGTCGGCATCGGCCAGCACCCGCCGATTGGTAGCATAACGCGGCGCCTTCAGTGAGAACACGAAGCCGTCCGGTGCCACCTCCCGCCACTTCGCGAAACTCTCGGGTTTTTGTGAACCGTAGTAGGTGCCGTTGATCTCGATCGACGTCAGTTTACCGGCCGCATACTCCAGTTCGCGCTTGTGCGGCAGTTTGTCCGGGTAGAACGTTCCCCGCCAGGGCGCGAAGGTCCAGCCGCCGACTCCGATACGAATGGTGCCGCTGCTCACACCCGGTATCCTTCCCGATCAGACGGCGGTGTATCCGTCTGAATGCGCGCCGGCACTCGCCTCTTGCTTTCAATCGCGCGTCCGCCAGCGACGAAAATCACCCCGCCCGCCGCCGCTTCTGCTTCGCCGGAGCACGCGCCCGTGCCGGCGCCGCTGTTTTCACCGTGGCCGCCGCTTTCGCCGGCGCTTCCCGGTCCTTGCCTTTCAGGCTCGCTCGTAGGGCGGACATCAGGTCGATGACATTGCTGTCCTCGGGTTCGGCCGCGGTCACTGGCTTGTGGCCCTTCACCTTCTCGGCGATCAGCGCTTTCAGCGCCTGCTCATAACGATCGATGAACTTACTGGGATCGAACCGGCCCTCCTGCCGCTCGATGATTTTTTCCGCCACCGCGATCATTTCCGCATCCGGTTTGGCATCGCTGATCGAATCGAAAATCTCCTCCGGCTGGCGCACTTCATCAGAAGTTCGCAACGAATACGCCAGAATCCCTTTCCCCCGAGGTTCCAGCGCCAGCAACCTCTCCCGCGTCGACAGCACGATCCGGCCAAGCGCGATCTGGCCGGTCCGTTCCATCGCCGCGCGGATCACGCCGAACGCCTCCTGCGCCAGTTTGCCGTCAGGTGCCAGGTAATACGGGTTGTCCCAGTAAATCCGGTCGATTTCATCCTTTGGCACGAACTTTTCGATGTCGATCGTTTTGGTGCTCTCCAACTTCACCGATTTGATTTCTTCGTCGGTCAGCAGGATGTACTTGCTCTTTTCGACTTCGTACCCCTTCACCAGGTCCGAGCGCTCGATCGGTCCGGTGTCGGGATCCGTGGGGACCATGCGAATGCGGCTGTTGGTCTTCGGATTGAGCAAATGGAAATGCACCTCGCCCGCCGGGTTCGTCGCGGTGTACAGCGCGACCTGACAGGTGACGAGCGAGAGCTTCAGGTGGCCTTGCCAGGCCGGACGATAGGTCATCGCGAACTCTCCAGGCGGTGCCGTGACGGCCCGCGCGCCCGACTCAACGGCGCCAGCGCCGAATGGTTCAACCGGGATGCCGCGAACGCGAGCCAGCGAAGCAGAATGCGCCGGAAATTGGTCTGGATCAATTTCCTTCGCCGATCATTCAGCTACTGTGGACAGAGCAGGAGCAGACCATGACCGCGACGAAACTCGCCCGGTACCAACAAAAGCGCGATTTCGAACAGACCGCGGAGCCGTCCGGCGACCACGCCAAGGCGACCAGGTCCAATCGCCTGAGGTTTGTCGTGCAAAAGCACGCCGCCACCCGTCTGCACTTCGACCTCCGCCTCGAACATGGCGGCGTCTTCAAATCCTGGGCTGTCACCCGCGGGCCCTCGCTCGACCCGCACGACCGGCGGCTGGCCGTTGAGGTGGAAGATCACCCTCTGGAATACGGCGACTTCGAGGGCACCATCCCCAAAGGCCAGTACGGCGGCGGCACGGTGCAGCTATGGGACCGCGGCTTCTGGGCGCCCGAGCACGGGTTCGAAGACGTCGACAAGGCCCTGAAGAAGGGCGAGCTGAAGTTCGTCATGGAGGGCGAGCGTCTGCACGGCGGCTGGGTGCTGGTACGTCTCCGCGGCGACCAGAAGGGCCGCTCCAACTGGCTGCTGATCAAACATCGCGATGCGGCCGCCGTCGACGGCAACGGCGAGGCGCTGGCCGCCGAGGATCGTTCCGTCGCCTCCGGCCGCTCCATGACCCAGATCGCGTCGGGCAAGGGGAGGGCGGCGACCCCTTTCATGACCGCGTCGAAGACCGCCGCCGATGCCGTTTGGCAGAGCCACGCGAACGCGAATTCCACCGCCGCCGCGTCGCCCACGGTGGCGTCCCAGACCACGAAAACGCCCTCCCGGCCCGCCGCGAAACCCCTGAAGCAAGCGGCCGCCAAAGCGAAAAAGTCCGCCTCGCTCCCCGCTTTCATCGAGCCGCAGCTTTGCAGGTCCCTGGAAAGGCCGCCCTCCGGCGATGGTTGGGCGCACGAGATCAAGTTCGACGGCTACCGCATGCAACTGCGGACCGAGGGCGGCCACGCGACCTTGTTGACCCGCAAGGGCCTGGACTGGTCCGCGAAATTCCCCGCCATCGTCGAGTCCGGCGCGAAGCTTTCCGACGGCATCTATGATGGTGAGGTTGTCGCCCTCAATCACACCGGCACCACCGACTTCGCGGCGCTGCAGGCGGCGATCGGCGGCGGCGAGACCGGCGATCTGATCTACTTCGCATTTGATCTGCTGTTCGCCGGCTCCGAAGACCTGCGCCTCTTGCCTCTGTCGGAGCGCAAGACGCGGTTACAGGCGGCCCTGGATAAAGTCCCCGCCAACATTCGTTACGTCGAGCACTTCACCGAACCTGGCGACGCGGTGCTGCGATCGGCCTGCCGCATGGACCTGGAGGGCATCGTCTCCAAAAAACTCGATGCGTCCTATCAGTCCGGCCGCACCGACGTCTGGTGCAAATCCAAATGCCGCCAGGGTCATGAGGTCGTGATCGGCGCCTGGACCACGACTGGCGACGCCTTCCGCTCGTTGATCGCCGGGGCGTATCGCGACGGCGAACTGGTCCATGTCGGCCGGATCGGTACCGGCTTCGGCCGCGACAAGCTGCGGTGGTTGATGCCGAAATTGAAAGCGCTGGAAACCGCCAGCAACCCGTTCACCGGCCCAGGAGCGCCAAAGCCGGCGGCGGGGATCCATTGGGTGAAACCGGAACTGGTCGCTGAAATCGAATATGCCGGCTTTACCGGTGATGGCGCCATTCGCCAGGCGGCGTTCAAGGGTCTGCGCGAAGACAAACCGGCCCGTGAGGTCGCCGCCGAAACGCCGGCGCCTGTCGATACCGCGCCGCTTGAACCCACCGTGGCGCTGGATAACGCCGTTCGCACCGTCACGCCGCACGGGTCGGTTCCGGTGTTGGGCGTCACCATCTCACACGCCGATAAAGCACTTTGGCCTGATGCGCACGATGCCAGGCCAGTCACCAAGCTGGACCTCGCGCGCTATTACGAGGCGGTCGGTGAATGGCTGTTGCCGCACATCAAAGGCCGGCCGTGTTCGCTGATTCGCATGCCGGACGGCATTGGCGGCGAACGATTTTTTCAGCGTCACGCCGCGCGCGGGACGTCGTCGCTGTTCACCGAGGTGAAGGTGTCAGGCGATCACAAACCCTATCTGCAACTCGATCGTGTCGAGGCTCTGATCGCCGCGGCGCAGACCGGCGCGGTCGAACTGCATCCCTGGAACAACGAGCCGTTCAAACCGGAGCAGCCGGGCCGGCTGGTCTTCGATCTGGATCCCGCGCCGGACGTGCCGTTCGACGATGTCGTCGAAGCGGCGAAGGAGATACGCGACCGCCTGGAGCGTCTGGGCCTGGTCAGCTTCTGCAAGACGACCGGTGGCAAAGGCCTGCATGTCGTGACGCCGGTCCAGGCCAAGGGCGTCGGTTGGCCGGAGGCCAAAGCATTCGCGCGCGGCGTCTGCGAGGCGATGGCCGCCGATACGCCGGACCGGTTCCTGATCAACATGGCCAAGAAGCAACGCGATGGCCGCATCTTTCTCGACTATCTGCGCAATGACCGGATGGCGACAGCGGTGGCGCCTCTGTCGCCGCGAGGCCGTCCAGGGGCGCCGGTGTCGATGCCGCTGGGTTGGAATCAGGTCAAAAAGGGATTGGACCCGGCGAAATTCACGATCCGCGCGGTTCCGCGGCTGGTTAAGGATCTCGCGGCGTGGCGGGACTACGCGGACGGTGAACGGCCACTGGCCGCGGCGATCAAACAGCTGGGCAAGGGCTGAGCGGACCTCACCAGACGACGGTCTGGTCTGCTGGCCCCCCATCTTTACAACAAGGCGCTTTCGACGATGGATGCGGTCGCGGCCCCACCGGCACGCGAGTCACAAGGACCCATCCATGACCCCGACGAAACCGCGTGGCCGGCAGTTCTTCGCCAATCCCGGCCCGACCAACATCCCTGACAGTGTGCTGCGGGCGATGGACCGGCCGAGTATCGATTTCAACGACCCGGATTTTCAGGAGGTGTACTCCGACTCGTTCGCCGGCGTGAAACGCGTGCTGCGCACCAATCAGCATCTTTTCATGTACAACGCCTCAGGCCACGGTGCCTGGGAAGCGAGCCTGACCAATCTGCTGTCGCCCGGCGATACCATCCTGGTGCTGGAAACCGGCTTTTTTTCCGACCAGTGGGGTGAGATGGGGATCGGCCACGGTCTGAAAGTCCGCACCCTGGCCGCCGACCATCGCGTGGGGATCGATCTCTCAGGCCTGCGCGACGCGTTGGCCGGCGATCCCCTTGGCGAGATCAAGGCGATCTGCGCGGTGCATAACGAGACGGCCACAGGCATGATGCTGCCGATCGACCAGATCCGCGCGACCATCGACGCCGCGGGGCACAAGGCGCTGTTCCTGGTGGATACGATTTCCTCGCTCGGATCGCTCGACTTTCGCATGGACGAGTGGAAGATCGATTGCGTCGTCGGCGGCAGCCAGAAGGGCCTGATGCTGCCCACCGGCATGAGCTTCACCGGCGTTTCCGACAAAGGCATGGAGGCGCACGCGCGCGCGGGCCTGAAGCGGCATTACTTCGACTGGACGATGATGCTGAAGCGGCCACAGAAAAGCTTCATCGGCACCTTGCCGGTGAACCTGTTCTACGGCCTGCGCGAGTCCATTCGTCTGCTGGAGGACGAAGGTCTGGACAACGTCGTCGCCCGTCACACTCGCCTCGCCGAAGCCACCCGCCGTGCCGTCAAAGTCTGGGCTGGCAACAACGGGCCGCAACTGTATTGCCTCAACCCGACGCGTTATTCCGACTCCGTCACGGCCGTGCTGATGCCGGACGGCCACGACGCCGAGGCGATCCGTAACACCGCGCGTCACCGCTTCAATGTTTCGCTTGGCGGTGGTCTGGGCGCGCTGAACGGCAAGGTGTTCCGGATCGGTCATCTTGGCGATCTGAACGAACCGATGCTGTTGGGCGCGCTGACGGCGGTGGAAATGGCGTTACGCATCAACAACGTGCCGCACGCGCGCGGCGGGGTGGACGCGGCGATGGATTTCCTGGCGGCCTGATCCGTTCGGGCCGGAATCGCTCGCCGCGCACCCTCTGCCCGCGACTTAGGAAGATGTTAATCTTTGCACCTGAGAGTCCGGTCGTTCGCACGACGATCGAGGGTTCTCATGTTCCAACTCCGAGCGATTTCCGCACGCCTCGTCCTGGCGTTCTCCTTGGTCATCGCCCTGACCTGCGGGATTTTGGGGGAATTTTCGGCACTGCAGCAGCGTTCGTTGCTGCGGTTGGCGCTGGATCAGCAACTCCGGCAGCAATTCGACAGCGTCACCGCCGCCATTGAGTACGAGGGCCGCGCGGCGCTCGCGGTTGGCGGAGCGATCGCGGCGCTGCCGCCAGTCGCCGCCGCCATTGGCAACGGTGATCGAGACGCGCTCGTGGCACTGCTCGCCGGCCCCGCGAAGACGTTACAGGCGCAAGGCATCCCGCGCTTTGGCATCATCTCTCCGCCGGCCACGATCTTCGTGCGCCCGCTGGATCCGGCCACGCATGGCGACGACATCTCGGGACGCCGGCCCACGGTCGTGCTCGTCAACCGAACCGGCAACGCGATGTCGGGTGTTGAGATGGGACCGGACGCTCTCGCCACTTACGCGACGACACCGGTCATGCGCGACGGCAAGAGTCTCGCCGTCGTCGATATTGGCGTCGCCTTCGGCAAAGAATTCGTCGATCGTCTGAAGCAACGTTTCGCCATCGATCTCGCCGTCCATAGTTTCACCGGCGGCGAATTCAGGACGCTTGCCTCGACCTTCGGGGCGGAACATGCCGCCACGCCCGGCGAACTGCGATCCGCGCTCGATGGTACGGCGCTGCGCCGCGATGCCACGTTCCAGGGTCATTCGGTGGCGCTCTATATTGGGCGGATCAACAACTACAGCGGTCAGCCGGTCGCGGTGATCGAACTGATCAAGGATACCACCGACTATGAATCCATCGCCTCCGGTGCGCGGCGAAATCTTATCATCGCCACCAGCATCATCCTCTGCGTTGGCATACTGCTGGCGCTCGCGCTCGGACGCGGCCTGTCACGTCCCCTGACGGCGATCACCGCGACGATGCACCGCCTCGCCGGAGGCGACACCGCGGTGACGATTCCGGGCAGCGACCGTTCCGACGAACTGGGCACCATGGCGAAGGCGGTCGATGTGTTCCGCCAGAGCATGATCGAGACCAACCGGTTGGCCTCGCAGCAGTTGGCTGAACATGACGTGAAGGACAAACGCGCCGCCGCTCTGATGAGCCTGACCATGAATTTCGAGGACAAGATGAGCGCGTTGGTGCGCGTCCTCGGGTCGTCATCGTCCGACCTCCAATCGACCGCGCGAACCATGGCGGCGACCTCGGAGAACACCACGCTTCAGGTCTCTACCGTCGCCGTCGCCTCACAGCAGGCCACGGCCAGCGCCAGTTCGGTCGCCAGCGCGACCGAGGAACTGTCCGCGTCGATCCAGGAAGTCAGCCAGCAGGTCACGCGGTCGAGCATCCTGATCCAGGATGCGGTCAGCCAGGCCAATCAGTCCACCGAGCAGGTGCGAGGGTTGACCGGAGCCGCGGAAAGGATCGGCGACGTGGTGAAGATCATCAGCGATATCGCCGGGCAGACCAATTTGCTCGCGCTGAACGCGACGATCGAAGCGGCGCGTGCCGGCGACGCGGGCAAAGGCTTCGCGGTGGTCGCATCCGAAGTGAAGGCCCTGGCCGACCAGACAGCCAAAGCCACCGGGCAGATCGGCGAGCAGATCAAAGCGATCCAGGATGCCACCCGGGTCTCAGCGCGATCGATTGAGGGTATCGCCGAGACCATCGGTCAGGTGAACGACAGCGCGAGCGCGATCGCCGCCACCGTTGAACATCAGGGTGCCGCGACACGGGAGATCGCCCACTCGGTGCATCAGGCCGCCGACGCGACGCGGGAAGTCACCACCAACATCACCAGCGTGAGCGCGGCCGCGAGTGAAACCGGCGCGATCGCCACGAAAGTGCTGAGGGCGGCGGGCGCTTTGTCCGAGAACGGCGAGCTGCTTCGGCATCAGCTCGACGAATTTCTGCGTGAGGTGCGCGCGGCCTGATCGGAAAACCGCGGCCGAATTCGCGATTTCGCGAGATCAATGATCCGATCGGCGGCGCATCGTGCCGCTTCAGCATGCCTCGGCGCGAAACACCCGGCTCGGCGACACGAATTCTTCCTGCGCCGCGACCAACTGGATTTCTCGCGCGCCCGCCTCGGCCGTCCGCCGAAGCAATCCGTGCACCGAAGATCCCGCGGCCTCCAGCGCCGCCACCGCGCTGCCGGTGCGCAGCCGGTGATACAGGAACAGTGCCGCGATCGCGTCGCCGGCACCGTTCACCGACACCGGCAGAAGAGGCGTGCGCAGCAAGTGGAACGCGCCGCCCTCGGCGACCATCATGTCCAGGTGATCGCCAGGCGTTTCTTCGGTTTCCAGGCTGGTCATCAGCACGCAGCGCGGTCCCTCGGAACGCATCCCATCGGCGACCCGCGTCACGGCGGCTTTCGCCAGTTCGAGCGTGGAACAATCCATCCCGGTCAGCCGCTCCGCCTCGAACCTGTTTGGCGTCGCGATATCCGCCTCAGGCAGTGCCCGGTCGCGCAGGAATTCCTCGATCCCCGCGCGGACATAGACGCCGGTATCGGTGTCGCCGATGACCGGATCGCAGCAATACACGGCGTTCGGGTTGGCCCGTTTTACCCGGTCCACGGCGTGCAAGATCGCTTCCCCGATCGCGGCGTCGCCCATGTAGCCGGACAACACCGCGTCGCAGTGCTTCAACACGTCCCGCGCCTCGATCCCATCCACCAGTTCCCGCACCGAGTCGCCCGAGTAAACCTGCCCGGTCCAATGCCCATAGCCGGTGTGGTTGGAGAACTGCACGGTGTTGATCGACCAGACGTTGGCGCCCAGTCGTTGCAGTGGGAAGACGGCGCTGGCGTTGCCGACGTGGCCGTAGGAGACCCAGGACTGGATCGAGAGGATGTTCATTCCTGACCTGTACCGATCCCGGCGAGCACCGCGTCGATTTCCGGGATGCGGCCTGCTTCCAAAAGCGTTACGTGTCCCGCGACTTTAAGCGCGATCAGTCGCGGTCCCTCTGGCCTCGTGTTATCGAACACAAACAGGCGATCGACTTTGTCCACCATGCGGCCGAGCATCGCGATCGACCTCGACCACCTCGACACAACTCGATCTCGCGGCACGTCATGTCCTCCTCGCTCATGCCGCAACGCGACTCGACGAAGGGAATCGGCGGGCGATGCCAGCCCGATGTAAATCATCCCGACCTGATATCCGAGCGCCAGGGCGCGTTCAACGTCGTCAAGGTATTTGTCCGACGAGAGGACAGTCTCCACCAGAACATCGACGCGCTGTTCAATCCGCGCGGCAAGCTGGGCGTCGATTTCAATCGCGGCGCGTAGGTTTGCGTCCGTCAGGAGGGGATCCGCCGCCAGCAACTCGCGCGTGCGAACGTCCGCGTTCAGTGTCGCCAGTTCGTGTCCGGCGATAGCCTGGACCACCCCCTTTTCCACGAGCGTTGTTTTGCCTGCCCCATTCGGTCCGGCCACGATCCAAAGCCAGGGCACCGTCGATCAGTGCTTCGCCGATTTGCGCCAATCCGTCGGAGACCAAGGTGCGTCATCATCGATTGGGACAACTTCCCCGTTCGGCCGCATTTCAATGGCGATGCCGTTCTCGCGTGCCGGAACCGCGAGGCCCGCGGCGTGTGCTTCCTGGACTGCCTGCCGCACCGCCTCAGCGAAGCCTTCCGAAAGTTGGCGGGCCATCGGATCGTCAATTTCAATTAACCGTGAGGTCTCGCCCGGCGAGGCCCTCTGTCGGTTGACGGGTCCCGGATCGGCCACTTCAATCGCCTGTTTGAGGATCGGGGAAGCCTTGAAACGAACGGTCTTAACACCTCCCGCGTTGATTAAGTCCGAGTCGCCGCGGCCTGGTCTTGTGCGAGCCTTGATCTCGCGGATCGTGAACGTGCCAAAACCTGGTATCGTGAACCCGCCGGTCTTTCTCAGCTCCTGGACCATGTGGTCGCCCAGCTCGATGACCTGGAAGTTCAGGTTGGCATCGACTCGTTCGGCAGGTTCCGGCGGTACCGGGTCTCTCTCGGTCACCGTCCGCGCTCGCGAACTCGCCCTCGCCATTCAAAGTCCTCCATGACCCGACCCATTCTAGCCTTTCGGCCTGGCATCCTACCAGAACAGGACCAATGAGCAGACACCATATGGGGGGTCAGAGATCGGATTTCCGCCGTCCAATGTTGTTATCTGGCGCCACAGGCCCTATGGCCGCTCCACGCCTCGACCGCCGTATGCCCAAGGACCGCCGCTCCCATGCCGACGCCTCTGCTGTTCCAGCCGATCACCTTCCGCTCCGTCACCGCGCGCAACCGCATCGTGGTCTCCCCAATGTGCCAGTACAGCGCCATCGACGGCCTCGGCGAGGACTGGCACATCCAGAACCTGGGCGCCAAGGCCGCCGGAGGCGCCGGGATCGTCATGGCCGAGGCCACCCATGTTTCCGCCATCGGCCGCATCACCCCGGGCTGCCTCGGCGCTTACAAACCTGAGCATCAGTCCCTGCTGGCCCGGCTCGCCGCCGTGATCGTCAAATGCGGTTCGGTGCCCGGCATCCAACTCGCCCACGCCGGACGTAAAGCCTCCTGCCAGGTGCCCTGGGAGGGCGGCAAACCCATCCCGCCGCGGGATGGCGGCTGGGTCCCACTGGCGCCCAGTGCGATACCAATGGTTCCGGGTGCGGTCGATCCGCACCCTTTGTCCACCGCTGAAATCGCCGGCATCGCGGCCCAGTTCGCCGCCTCGGCGCGGATGGCGCGAGAGGCCGGGTTCAAGGTGGTGGAACTGCATTCCGCGCACGGTTACCTGTCGCATTCGTTTCTCTCGCCGATCTCCAACCACCGCAACGACGCCTATGGCGGCGATCTGATCGGACGCATGCGGTTCCTGATGGAGACGCTGGGCGCGATCCGCTCCGAGTGGCCGGGCGATCTGCCGCTGTGGGTCAGGCTGTCCTGCTCCGACTACATGCCGGGCGGACTGACCATCGACGACGTGGTGGAGGTCGCGATCGCACTGAAGGCGCGTGGTGACGTGGACCTGATCGACTGCTCCTCGGGTGGCGTGTCGAACGAGCAAAAGATCCCCTCTCTGCACCCCGGCTACCAGGTGCCGTTCGCGGATGCGATCAAACATCGGGCCGGCATCGCCACGGGCGCGGTCGGCATGATCACCGAGCCGACCCACGCCGCCGAAATCCTCGCCAACGATCGCGCCGACGTGGTGCTGATGGCGCGCGCTCTGCTCGCCGATCCGGGCTGGCCGGTGCGAGCGGCGAAAGTACTGGGCGTGAAACCGGAACTCCCGCCGCAATACCTCCGCGCGGCGCTATAGGTGACCCAAACCATGCATGCTCTCTTGTTCCGGTTCCTCCGCGCCGCGCCGGTGCTGGCGCTGGCGGTCGCGTCCTGCGGGCCGGCGCAGAATCAGTTCGCTCCGGCCTGTCCGGTCCCCGGTCTGGTGAAGCCGTTATCCGAATTAACCCGTTATCGTTCCGCCTCCCAGGATCTCCCCGACCTGGTCATTCGCTCCCGCATTGTCGACATCGCGGGCAAATGCCAGGAGGGTGACAGCAGAAATACCGTGGTGGCGTTTGTTCAGGTCGTGGTCGACGCGACGAGAGGACCGGCGATGCAAGGCGACGCGATCGCGCTGCCGGTGTTCGTCGCCATCACCGACGCCGATGCGATCCAGGACAAGAAGCTGTTCTACCTGCCGGTCGAGTTCCCTCCCAACGTCGATACCGCCCGCGCGGCCAGCCCGGAGATCCGCATGGAGATCCCGGTCACCACACAGAAAACCGCGGCGGCGTACGGCGTGATCGCGGGGTTCCAACTCACGCCTGAAGAGTTCGCCGCCTGGCGGCGGAACAACCCTCGATAATTCCGAATTTCGATCACGCGGCCCTGCGTCTGGCCCAGCCTCTCTGGGCCGCGTGGATAACGGCTTGCGTGCGGCGGCATCCGAGATTGCGCTCAATGCCCCAACTTCTGCTATGCTGGCCGCATGAGCGATGATCCGTCTAACGATGATCCCCCCAAGGACCGTCCCAGTCAGGGAAGGCGTCGAGGTATGAAAAACCAGGATTGGGAGATTCCGCGCAATCTACGGCCTGATCCGGACGACTATTCGTTCGATCTGGAGCGGGCGCTCAAGGCGGTGGTCAGCCTGAAGACCTATGTCCCGGTGGACGCCTTCACCGCCAACACGCTCGGCACCGAGCGCGCGGGCAGCGGCGTCGTCATTAATGATAAGGGCCTGATCGCCACCATCGGCTACCTGATCACCGAGGCGGAGACGATCTGGATCACCGCCAACGATGGCCAGGTCGTGCCGGGCCATGCTCTGGCGATCGACCAGGAGACCGGGTTCGGGCTGGTGCAGGCTCTGGGCAGCCTCAATTTGCCGCATCTCGATCTGGGCGATTCGGATCGCCTGAAGGTCGGCGACCAGGCAGTGTTCGCCGCCGGCGGAGGCCGCCATCACGCGGTCGAGACGCGGATCGTCGGCCGTCAGGAGTTCGCGGGTTATTGGGAATACGTACTGGATGACGCTCTGTTCACCGGGCCGGCGCATCCGTTCTGGGGCGGCTGCGGGCTGATCGGGACGGACGGCAAGCTGATGGGGATCGGCTCGCTGATCCTGCAGCAGGGCGACGGCAAGGGCAGGCGGCTCGACATGAACATGGTCGTGCCGATCGGACTGCTTGGGCCGATCCTGAAGGACCTGCTCACCTTCGGCCGGGTCAACCGGCCCGCGCGCCCCTGGCTGGGCATGTACGCGACCGAGGCCGGTGAATCGATCGTCGTCGGCGGCCTGTCCGAAACCGGGCCCGCCGCGCAGGCCGGTCTGCGCGCCGGCGACAAGATCCTGACCGTGAACGATGACGAGGTCCCCGACCTTGCTGGTCTGTGGCGCCGCGTCTGGGCGTCCGGCAGCGCCGGCGCCGAGGTCCGGTTGCGCATCGAACGCGACGATACGCCGCGGCGGATCAGCGTGCGCTCGGCCGATCGGGTGAGCTTTCTGAAGTCCCCCAAACTTCACTGATGGCGAAATTACACTGATGGCCGATGAGGCCGAAACAAGGCTGCGCGGCGCCATTATCCCGGTGACGCCGTTCCAACAGAACTGCGCCATCTTGTGGGATGAAGCGACGATGCGCGCTCTGGTGGTCGATCCGGGCGGCGATGTCGAGCGCATCCTGGCGGCGATCGATCAGACCGGCGCCAAGGTCGAGCGAATCCTGCTCACCCATGGACACCTGGATCATGCCGGCGGCGCGGCCGGGCTCGCCGAGGCGTTGCGTGCCCGCGCGGATGCCAGCCCAGAGAAGGGGCCAGGGGAGCGGTCGGTGCCGATCGAGGGGCCGGACCGGCGCGATGAATTTTTGTTGAACGGTATCGCCGCGCAGGCCGCCACTTATGGTTTCGAGGCACGAGACGTGACCCCGGATCGCTGGTTCCAGGAGGGCGATTCAGTTGATCTGGGACCGCATCATTTTGATATTCTGCACTGCCCGGGCCATACTCCGGGTCATATCGTGTTCGTCAATCGCGCGGCGCGTTTCGCGCTTCTGGGCGACGTGCTGTTCCAGGGTTCGGTGGGCCGGACCGATTTTCCGTACGGCGATCATGCCGCGCTGATCGATGCGATCACGACAAAATTACTGACGCTTGACGATGATTTTTCGTTCCTGTGCGGGCATGGCCCGGGTTCGACCATCGGCGCGGAACGGCGGACCAATCCCTTTCTGCGGCGTTAACGCACCGCCGCGTCGCTTGCGCGGCGCCTGATCCGGCGCATTAAATTCGACGTTCCAGGGTTGCGTCAGTCCGCGGTTTTGCTAATCATCGCAGTGCGAGAAGCCAGGGGTGCCGCCGCGTGGATTACCTGCCTCCGTTTGAGGGAATTAAGTCAGCCGTGACCTTCGCCGCCGTGAAAGGCGAGCTGACGGTCAGCGTGACCTACGCCCAGTTCACCGATGTGATCAGAACTTTGCTGCAGGGGATCGAGGTGGATGAGGAGTGGTATCTGAACCAATACCCCGATGTCGCCGAGGCGGTCCGCGAAGGGACCTTCGCGTCGGCAAAGGAGCATTTCCTGAACAACGGATATTTTGAAGGACGGCTGCCGTTTCTGATCAAGATTGACGAGGCCTGGTACCTGAAACAGAACCCCGGCGTCGCCGAGTACATCGCGCGCGGCGAACTGGAATCGGCGCAGCAGCACTTCAACGACAACGGCTATCGCGAAGGCCGCCAGCCGTTTCCTCGGGTGGCCAAAGCGGGCTGATCCGGGGCGCGCCGCGTCAGGGCAGATCGAGCCGCACCGCCACCGCCGCGCTGGCGATAATCGCGACGTCGCCGCCCGCCTGATCAGGAACGTCCAGGCCGCCTTTCATCGCTTTCACCGTCGCCATCCCATGCGGCAAGCTCGCTCGTACCGCTTCGGTATCGACCTTGTCCGGCTGTTGCACGCCGATCGTGACCTCCACCTGCATCGTCTTTGAGTCGATACCAAGTGAGCGCAGCATGCTGAGCGAACTGTGGTGGATCGCGTCCTGCACCGCCCGCAGCGCCGCTTTGGTATAATTCCCGCCATGCAGATCGTTGCCGGTCCCCATTTCGAGGATGACTCGTTTCAATGCCATTGTCCCGTCCTCCTCACGCCACATCCAGCCACACGACCGCCGCCGCCTGCGCCAGCAGCGTGACGTTGGTGCCTTCGTCATTGGGAATTTCCAGCCCGCCCTGAACCACCGTCACCGTTCCGGTCCCATGCGGCAGCACCGCCAACACCTGAGCTTTGTCGACTTTCTCGGGATGCGGTGTGCCGATCGTGACCTCGACCTGCATCGAATCGGTATCGAGACCGAGAGCGGCCGCCACGCTCAACGAATTATGCCATAGCGCATCACGTAAGGCGCGCACCGCCGCCTTGGTGTCGTCGCCACCACGAATATCCGTACCCATGCCAATTTCCAGGACCATGCGCTTCAAGGCCATGTCCGGTTCCCTCCGGTTGCTCGGCTGACACTAGGCCAGCGGCGTGGCCACGTCATCTCAGGCCGGTGACTGGTAGTGCCGCATTTTGAAAATCTTAATAATGAGGCGGACAGCCTTCTACGTCAGGCGGTGTGTCAGGGCGAGAAGGGACTCGCCACGATCGTTCCTGGCGTTACACCCCCAAGCGGAGGAGCTCGGGGGGATGGTGGATCGGGTTCCCCTTCCCCCGTCGGCGACGGACCACGCGAAGGCCAAAGAGACCGACACTGAGTAGCGCCAAGGATGCGGGTTCGGGGGACGCTGTGGGGGCGGGGAGGCCAGACACGGTCCAAGTGCCCGGGACATTGCTGTTCTCCCCGAAGGTATTGTCCAAAGAGGCTATATCGTCTCCGCCCACTGTGGCGGTCCCGAAAAAATTAGTAGTGCCAACCGTCTCAATGTAGTCGACTGGTACGTTTGTGTCGTTGATGTCTATCGTCCAACCGACGATGGCACCGGCGGCATCAGTAGTGATCTGAAAAGTGTCGTGGACGTCGTACAATGAACTTGTGATAGTTAATGGACCCGCGGAAAAACTGAAGGTGAGTGGGTTTAGGTAGAAAGTGGATGAGTCAGGGAGGACGCCGCTGTAAGTGAAATCTCCAACTACAAACTCGGAGGTATTAAAATCAGATCCTTGAAGATCGGTGAAAACATTTCCAGTGTACGTATATTGATATAGGTCCGCCCACACCTTGGGCGGCATAATGCAGCCCAAGACCGTGAATAAGGCGAGCGCTCCGATTAGCATTGTCGCCTTTTCGGGCACGCGAGACTTGGAGGGGCGGCATTGGGATTGATGGGTTTCGTGGATAGCAAAAATGGGCTTGATCACCACTTGTTTCCCTTCTTGCCCAAACCTGATTGCTGGCGTTTTGTTTAGGCAATTATTATGCCAACCGACATTATTCAATGAGTTCAACGGACAATTGTTAAGTAACCAAAACGTAATTTCGTAGGTGTAAAGGATTCCGACTCGCGATAATCTCTAACCACAAACCAACAGCCCAACCGGTAGTGTCTCAGTTTGAAAATATCAGGGACGATACTGCCCGGGACGTTAGGTCGGGCACAGGCACACCTGGGGGGCCGCCAGCCTCACCGCTACCGCGCGTGGTTTTACCCTCTCAAATGCAGTCCGATGAGAGCCATGGCTGAGGGCAGATAGTTCTCCGAGCAAGGACCAGGATACCGAAAGCGCAGCCGAAGATCGGTAGTGCGGGTGCTTCTGGAATGGAAGAGGTCGTGGTGTCAGACCAGGTGCCTTGATCATTTACATTATAGCCATACGATCCCGTGGAGTTGTCGTTGGTTTCGTCGGAAGGGGGCCCCACGCTCGTAGTGACAAAAAGATACGGGGCCTCGGCGATCACTATGTTCCAATTCTCAATCTCCCCGGCGGCATCAGCGGTGACGGAAAACACGTCAATACCGGAATTGAGATTTGTGAAGGTGACGCCGTAGGAAGAGAACGTGTAAGAGGACGGAGTCAGGAAAATCGTTGTATCGGCAGGCAGCGGACCGCTGATTGTAAACGACCCGGCTATGTTATCATTCACGGTGAAATCACCGCCGTTTTCATTGAAAAGGTTGGTGAAATCATTGCCAGTATATGCATATGTGTCCGCTTTGGTTTCTGTCGGGATTGCAACGGATAAAGCGGCTACCGCGGCGAATACAACCATCAACGCCTGCGGGCGTGACCGTTTATAGGTGGTCATGGCTGAACTTCTGACGGGCGTATCGGCCATGATCGGTCTCTCTTTTTAGATAATTCTTGGGTCAATTAGACTTGAGGCAATTTTCGTGCCAATTTAAAGTTATGTGTGTTTCCAATGGGTTATTATTGCATAATCCAAACATATTTTCATAGGTGTAAAGAAACCTGGCGCACACTAATCGTGGCGAGTGGCGAACAGCCCAGCCTGGTGAGACACTACCGGGTGACGTTGCCGGGGGTGCACGATCGTGAAATCATGCGCGGTGAGGAAACAGGAGGCGTTCTATGGACGTGGGCATGCAACTGGTGTTCTCCAGCTACGGCTGGACTGACATATCCGATCAGCAGGTCTGGGACGAGGAGCTGCGTCTGGCCCGCCTCGCGGCCGATCTGGGTTTCGATGTGATTTGGTCGGTCGAACATCACTTCAACGACTATTCGTTCTGTCCCGACAACCTTCAACTGATGACCCATCTGGCCGCTGTTTGCCCCACGGTCGGCCTCGGCACGGCGGCGGTGATCCTGCCCTGGCACGATCCGCTGCGCGTGGCCGAGCAGGTGTCGATCCTGGACTACCTCAGTGGCGGACGGCTTCGCCTGGGCATGGGCCGCGGCCTCGCGCGGCGCGAGTTCGCGGCGTTCCGTGGCACGATGGATGAATCCCGCGAACGCTTCGACGAGGCCGCGTCGATGATCCTGGCCGCGCTGCGCACCGGGTTCATCGAGGGCGACGGCAAACATTACAAGCAGCCACGCATCGAAATTCGCCCGCGGCCAGGCCACTCGATCGACGGCCGGGTGTACGCGGTTGCTTCCAGTGACGACTCGGTCGTATCGGCGGCGAAATTGAACGCCAGGATGGTGATGTTCGCCGACCGGCCATGGCCGATGCGGATGCCGGCGATCAACAAACACCGCGACCTGATCCGTCAGTTGCATGGCGTCGAGGCGTCACCGCCTCTGCTGGCCGACTTTTGCGTCTGCACGCCGTCGATGGATGGCGCCGAGGATCTGGCGCGGCGCTATATGGGAAAGTTCGTCGAGAGCAATTTTTATCATTACGAACTTCTGGGCGAGCATTTCTCCAGCGTGAAGGGCTATGACGCCTATGCACAGAAGATCGCGCTGGCGCGGGAAATCGGCATGGACGGAATTGTCTCGGCGTTCATGCAGGCGGCGGTCTGGGGCACGCCGGACCGGATATTGCGCATGATGGAGGATCGCCGCGCCGTGGTCGGCGATTTCGAACTGGCCACGTCGTTCCGGTTTGGCGGCACGCCTTATGAGGTCGCCGAACGGGGCCTGCGGCTCTACGCGACCGAGGTGCTGCCGGTCATCAAAACGTGGGCGTCCGGGATCACCGCGCGCGCGGCGGAGTAACGTTGGCGCTGTCGCGCGCGATCAGTATCGCGTTCCCGTCATCCTCACGACCCGTCACCCTCACGACCCGTCATCCTCGCGACCCGTCATCCTCGCGACCCCGTCATCCCCGGGCTCGACCCCATAGGCGCTAAAATAGGCGAGAGAGCGCCCCCGCTTCATCGTCATGGACGGGCTTGTCCCGTCCATCCACGTCTTTGCTGGTCGCGCCAAAGACGTGGATGGCCGCCACGCGGGCGGCCATGACGACGGAGAAACGGCCACCCCCTCCTATTTTAGCGCGTATGGGGCTCGACCCGGGGATCAATCGCGGCACTGTGCGGACAATGGGACAATGATCCCCGGGTCGAGCCCGGGGATGACCGACGTGTGCCAGACAGCTCTCCCAATCAGCCCAACCACCTAGGCGGCGCGCGCGACTCTGTTTAAAGCGGTTTCCATTCGGCGGCCGTGGCAGCCGGCCGGCGGGGAAAGGCGGAAGCGTGAGTGGTCCCATGGTCGAGTCGAGTGCCTGGCCGATGACCAACCGCGTGTTTCCGGTCAACTGGGCAATCGTTCTGACAATGGCGCTGACGCTTGCCGTCATCCGACCCGTCCACGCCCAGACGCCGCAACTCAATGCGCTGCCGCCGGTGCCTCAGGGCAACCCGATCGAACGTGTCGAACCGAAACAACTTCCCGCGGTCTCACCCGGTGGAACGGCACTGCCTTTGCCGGAGGAACTGGAAGTGCCCGAGGTACCTCCGATCGCGGTGACGCGGGTCGAGTTGCTCGGCGCGCATCTGTTCGAAGCGGAGCTGCTGTCGGGCCTCCAGGATCTCAAGGGGCCGGCGACATCGTTGAATGACCTTAACAAGGCGCGGGAGCATATCCTGCTGTACTACCGCAAGCGCGGTTATCCACTCGTCGCGGTTTCGTTGCATATCGACAGGCCCAGTGGGGTGGTGACGTATAATGTGACCGAGGGTCGGATCGTCGATGTTAAACTGGAAGGAGAAGCTGGCAAGGAAGGCGACGTGGGGCCCGCCGGAGAAATGGTTCTCAGAATCCTCCGCAACCTGACGAAGCCGGAGGTGATCGATTCGGATACGTTGGAACGTTATTTGCTACTGGCGCAGGACGTCCCCGGGATTACCCTGAGCACGGTACTGAACCCATCGTCGACGGACCCTGGCGCCCTGACACTGATCGCGCAGGTCAGCCGGGCGGGCCTGGCGATTCCGGGGGCTCCGTACGGTTCCCTGTCCGGTCAGGTTTCGCTCGATAACCGTGCGTTCCAGTTGACCGGCCCGATCGAGGGACTGGGTGTCCTCGATCTCAACGGTTTGACCGCCTGGGGCGACAAGACCGAGTTTTCGTTTTATCACACGTTTCCCAATAGCCAGAATTTCGGTCAGGTCTCGACCGAGTTCCTGATCGGTTCGGATGGCTGGAAGATCAAGCTGTACGGCGGGCTCGGGGTGAATTACCCGACCGGTTCGCTCGCGGCGCTGAAGTATGCCGGCTTCACCGATATCTTTGGCACCCAGGTGTCATATCCGGTGATCCGGACGCGGCTGCAGACGCTGAATATTTATCTCGCCCTGGACGCGTTGGAATCGACGGTCGACAATGGCGACCCGGCGGTGCAGACCAGTGCCGACGAGATCCGTGTCCTGCGGCTTGGTGAGGATTTCACCCGATGGGACAATCTGGTGGGAAATCTATTGAGTGTTTTCCATACCGGCGAACAAAAACCAGAAACACTCTTTTTGCCGGCGACCGACGTTCTGCAGGTGAGACTATCGCGCGGGCTCGATTTCCTCGGCGGTTTTCATGGCACCGCGATCCCGCCCAGTGTCGCGCGGCAGAATGAGCAACACAATTTCACCGCGATTAAGTTCGAGGCCAGCCGAACGCAAACCTTGTTCCATCCGTGGGAGGGCGCCAGCATCGCCTTGATGGGGTTCGCGACCGGTCAGTACACGCCCTCCGTGTTGCCGCCGGCCGAGGAGTTCTATCTCGGCGGTTCGCGTTTCACCCGCGGCTTTTATTCGGGCCAGGTGCCAGGCGATAAAGCGCTGGCGGCCACCGGAGAGTTGCAGCTCAACACCGTGATCGACATGTCCTGGGTGCGTGCCAGCACGGAAGTGCAAAGCCAGTTTTATCTTTTCTACGACTGGGGTGAGGTCTGGCAGAACCTGGCGACCAATGCCGGTGCCCATCTTGCCTCGGCCGGCGGCGGCGCGCGCCTGCAGATGACGAAAAACGTCGAACTCGATCTCGAGGCGCTCGACCGGTTAACCATGCGCCCGCCGCCATTGACGTCAGACATGAACGGCATCGGTCTGTACTGGCGCGTGGTGGGTAGGTTCTGATAAGAGACGCGCGGGGGCGTGGGGACGCCTTGGATCAGTAACGCGAAAGACGATTTGATAAATTTGACCCAAGGTAAGGTTTAATGGCCAGAGCGTGCAAACCAGGCAGAGTCCGCCTGGCCGGACTCGCGCGCCGATCGCGCTCCGCGCTGCTGGTCAGCACAGCGCTGCAGGCTGTTGTAGTAATGGTGCTGGCGGTGCCGGCCGACGCGCAGCCGGCGCCGAACGCACAGCCGATGGGTGGCGTGGTTGCCGGCGGCACCGCGGCGATCAACCAGACCGCGAACACCACCACCATCAATCAGTCCACCCAACGCGCGGCGATCAACTGGTCGAATTTTGATGTTGGCTCGCAACAGTCCGTAACCTTTCAACAGCCGAACGCGCAGGCGATCACGCTGAATACCGTCACCGGGGCAAACCCGTCGCAGATCGCGGGACGGATCAGCGCCAATGGTCAGGTTGTGCTGGTCAATCCGGCCGGCGTGACGTTCTACAAGGGCTCGCAGGTGAACACCGCCGGGTTGATGGTCTCGGCGGCGTCGGCCGATCCCAAGGCGTTCATGGCGGGCGGTAATGTTGCCCTCAGTCAGCCCGGCAATTCGAACGCACACATCATCAACGACGGTAATATCACGATCAGTGGCGCCGGCCTCGCCTCTTTGGTGGCGCCGAGTGTCGCCAACAACGGCGTGATCAACGCGAAGCTGGGTCACGTCGTGCTGGCGGGCGCGAAGACGGCGACGCTTGATCTGTATGGCGACAAGCTGGTGAGCGTGAACGTCACCGGCGCGGTGACGCAGGCCCCGGACGGCGGCGACGCGCTGGTGACGAATACCGGCGTAATCCGAGCCAATGGCGGAACGGTGCGACTGACGGCGCGAGCGGTCGATGGCGTGGTCACCAACCTTGTCACGGCGGGCGGCCACATCCAGGCCCATTCGGTCGGCACTCAGCAGGGACGCATTACCATCGACGCGGTCGGCGGTTCGATCACCATTGACGGCGACATCGACGCGTCCGGCAAGGCGCCCGGCACGACGGGCGGGCGGATTGGCGCGCTGGCGACCGGCACGGTGACCGTCCAGTCCGGCGCCAGGGTCACCGCCTCCGGTGCGGCGGGCGGCGGGACCATCGCGATCGGTACGACCTTGAAACGAGCCCGGGGTGGGCCTTCGGTCACTGGCGCGCGTTTGGCGAACGCCGTCGTGATTCAGCCGGGCGCCACCATGGCCGCGAACGCGACCAGCGGTGGCAATGGCGGCCGCGTCGCCGTGCTGTCATCCGGCACCACGACCATGAATGGCCTGATCACCGCGACTGGCGGTGCCTCTTCCGGCGATGGCGGCTTTGTCGAGGTCTCCGGCGGCGGCCTGAGCCTGACCGGCTCGGTCGACGTCACGGCCGCGAACGGCAACCTCGGCACCATCCTGCTGGATCCGATCAATCTGACGGTGGTCGCCAGCGGCGGCACATTAGACTCGCTGGTCACCGGCACCGGCACTCTGTTGGCGAGCGTCGCGGACACTCCGCCGGACACCGTATCGATCACCAAACTGACAGGGAACACCTTGCTGCAGGCGCAGCAAACCCTGACGGTCGCCACTTCGTTGAGCGTCAATGGTGCGATCACGCTGGAGGCCGGCGGCACCATCAACATCAATTCCGGCGTCAGCGTCGGCGCGACCGGCAACATCATCCTGGCGACCGGCGGCGCGGGACCCTCGAGCCCGCCCGCCGCTCAGTCGTCACCGCTGATCTCCGTCCTTGGCACGCTGAATTCCAGCGGCGGGTCGGTCAGCATGCTGTCGGGCACCGGCGGTGCGGTCAACGTCGGCGCGGCGGCGGTCATATCGGCGGTCACGTCTGGCAAGTTGGCGACATTCCAGACCGACACCCTGACCTCCAGCGGACAGATCACCGCCGATACCATCGAGATCGCCCCCGCTTCGGCGATCGCCGTGACGCCTGGCGGTTCCGGTGGCCTGGGCTTGTCGTCGAGCACGCTGGGATCGATGTCGGCGACCACGGCGTTGCGCATCGGTGCCGCGACGGTCGGCGGTTCGTTGACGCAAACCGCGACCGCGATCGCCATCGCCGGGTCGACCGATCTGACCGGCATCGCCCCCGTGCTCGATTTGCAGAGCACCGGTGCGGTCACGCAAACCGCGGCGCTGGCCAATGTCGGCACGCTGACGGGCAATACCGGAGCGGTGACCCTGACCGGGACCGGCAACAGCATTGGCGCGATCGGCTCCTACAGCGTGACCGGCGGCGGCGGGTTCGCGCTCACCAACGGGTCCGGCATCGGCGTAGTGGGTAAGGTGTCCGCCTCGGGCGCCAATATCGTGCTGACTTCCACCGGCACCGGCCCCGGCGGCGCGATCAGCCTTTCCAACACCGGGACCCTGGCCGCCGGAACCGGGACGGTCACCGCTCAGGCGGACGCGTTTTCGGTGACGGGGAATGGAAGCGTCACCGGCGCGATGTTCGAATACGCGCCGAACAGTTCGGAGGCGCTGACCCTCGGCACCGGCGGCAACATCGTCGATCTGACGGGTATCGCGACGACAGCGGTCAGGTTGGGGGCGGTCAACGGCTCGGTCATCGCGACCGGCATCACGACCGTTGGGACATTCGATCTGGGTGTCGGTAATAGTGGTCACGCACTGCCACTGGATCTTGAGGCGACCGGCACGGTCACCGATGGCGGCACGTTCCCGTTCCTCAACGTTTCGACTCTGACCGGCACCGTCAGCGGCGGTTCGTTGTCACTGACCAACAATTCCGCCGGGATCGCCTCGATCGGCGGCTTCACCGTCACGGGTATCAACAACGGTTTCACCATCCAGCAACCAACTGGCACGCTGATCGTCAACGGCCCGTTGAGCGCGCCCTCCATTACGCTCGCGTCAGGCAACATCAAGGTTCCGGGCTCGATCTCCACCGGCGGTCTGCTGTCGTTGACCGCCAATCCCGGAACGATCAGCGGTGCCGGAACGATCGCCGCCGGCACACTTGCCGGGTCCGCCAGCACGACGATCAATTTGTCGGGCACCAATCAGATCGGCACGCTCGGGTCGTTGACCGGGACCGCGATCACGCTGAACGACGGCACCGCGTTGACCATCGCCAACACGGTCTCAGCGTCGGGCTCGGTCGCGCTGACCAGCGGCGGGTTGTTGACGGTCGGTAACGGTCAGACCGTTACTGGCACGAGCGTCGCGCTGACCGGCACCAGCCTGGCGATCACCGGTGAGGTTACCGATGGCGGTTCCGGCACCGTCACGCTGGTCGCCACCACCGGATCGATCAGCGAGGCCGGAACGATCGTCGCCGGCACGCTCAGCGGCTCGGCCGGAACCTCGGCCGATCTGCCAGGCGCCACCGCGGCGGTCAACCAGGTCACCAACCTTGGCACGTTCACCGCCGGGACCGGCTCGATCACGCTGAACGATGGTCTGGCGCTGACCGTCACCAACAACGTTTCGGCGGCGGGCACCGTCGCGCTGACCACGACCGGTGTGTTGACGATCAACGCCGCCGATACCGTGACCGGCTCGGTGGTAAACCTGAACGCCACCGGCATCACGCTGTCGGGCGTGGTAACCGACGGTGGTTCGGGCACGGTCAACCTGATCGCCAGTTCCGGCTCGATCACCGAGGCGGGGACGGTCATCGCCGGCACGCTCAACACCTCCGCCGGCACCTCGATCAATTTGTCCGGTGCTTCGAACCACGTCGCCAATCTGGGATCGGTGACCGCGACCGGTTCGATCACGGTGCGGGACACCACGGACCTCACGGTTTCCGACACCGTGGCGGCCAGCGGCGTTGGGAACACCGTTTCGCTGACCAGCGGTGGGTTACTGACGATCGGCACCGGGCAGACGGTCAGTGGAGCGGGCGTGACCTTGTCCGGTACCGGCGTCGCGGTCAGCGGCCTCGTCTCCACGGCGGGCACGGTCGGCCTGATCGCCAGCGTCGGCTCGATCGCCGAACTTGGCACCATCAATGCCGGAGGGCTCACCGGCTCGTCAGCCGGGTCCGCGATCCTGACCGGTGCGTCGGCGGCGGCGAATCAGATCGGCACGCTCAGCGCGTTCACCGCGACGACCGGTTCGATCGTGTTGAATGACGGCACCTCGCTGGCGATCATTAGCTCGGTCTCCGCCACCGCGGGCGACGTGGTGCTGCACTCGGTGGGCTCAGGCAACACCATCTCGGTCGCCACGACCGGGACTCTGGCCGCGGTTTCGACCGGCACCGTCTCGGTGCGGGCGGACAATTTCTCTGTCGCCGGTAATGGCACGGTGACCGGCAAGGTCTTCGAATTCGCTCAGGACACCGCCGGAACGCTGAACGTCGGCACTGGCGGAGCAATCATGGATCTGACCGGCATCGGCACGGGTCTGGTCCGGCTCGGCTCGGTGCGGAGCGCGGCGACCCCGATCGCGACGGCGCTGACGCTGCTCAGCAGCCTTGACCTCGGCGTCGGTAACGGCGGTGTGGCGAGGGCTCTGGACCTGCAATCCGCCGGCAACGTCTCGGACGGCGGCAACGCGCTGCTCAACGTGACCACCTTGACCGGCGTGGTGACCTCCGGATCGGTCACGCTGAGCAATCCGCTCAATACCGTCGCGTCGGTGGGCAACTTCAACGCCGCCGGCGGCTTCACATTGGGCTCGTTCAACGGGATTTCGGTCAGCGGCGTGCTGAACGCCGGGACGGTTTCGTTGACCGCACCGAGTATCACCATTCCGGGCTCGATCACGACGGGAGGCAGCGCGACCGGCTCGGTTACCCTGTTCGCCAGCACCACGACGATCAGCGGTACGGGCTCCATCGCCACCGGCACGTTGACCGGCTCGGCCCTCACCTCGATCAGTCTGACCGGTAGCAATCAGATCGGCACCCTGGGCTCGTTGACCGGCGTTACCGGCGTGACCCTGAACAGCGGAAGCGCGCTGACCGTTGGCGGCACGGTATCGGCGGCCACGGGTGCGGTCTCATTGACCAGCGGCGGACTCCTCACGATCGCGTCCGGACAAACGGTGTCCGGCACGGGCGTGACTTTGACCGGCACCGAGGTCGCGGTCACCGGTCTGGTAACCAGTCTCGGGACCGTCGACCTGATCGCCAACGCGAGTTCGATCACCGAAACCGGCACCATCCTGGCGGGCACCTTGATCGGGTCCTCCAGCGGTTCCGCGATTCTGTCCGGTGCTTCGGCCGCCACTAACCAGATCGCCAATCTGGGAGCGTTCACCGCCACGACCGGCACGATCGTACTGAACGACGGCACATCGCTGAACATCACCGGCGCCGTGTCCGCCACGGCGGGCGATGTCGTGCTGCATTCGGTTGGCACCGGCAATACCGTCACCGTGGAGACCGCGGGCAAGCTGATCGCCGCCGCCTCCACCGGAACGGTGTCGGTTCAGGCCGACGGATTCGCGATCAACGGCTCCGGCACGGTCACCGGCGGATTGTTCGAATATGCTCAGGACACCGCCGGCGTTCTGACGGTCGGCACCGGCGGCGCGATCACCAGCCTCGCCGGCATCAACACCGGCACCATTCGACTGGGCGTCGCGCAGGGCTCCACCACCGCCAATGGGCTGACACTGGCGAGCACGATCGATGTTGGTTCCCACGCGCTGGATCTACGGTCCAACGACAGCATCGATGACGGCGGCAATGCGCTGCTGAATGTGACCACGTTGACGGGAGTGGCGAACAGCGGCTCGGTTTCGTTGGCTAACATCACCAATACCGTCACCACGCTTGGCGCCTTCGCGATCGGCACCGGCTTCACTTTCGCCGATGCGACGAACCTCACCATCGCCAATGTGCTGTCGGCCGCGCCGGTCTCGATCACCGCGCCGAACATCAATATCTCAGGTACGATCAACACCGGAGGCAGCGCCACGAGTTCGGTGACGCTGATCGCCAACACGGGCACGATCGGCGAGACCGGCGCGATCAACACCGGCACGTTGATTGGTTCGGCGGTCGGCACCGCGACGTTGCCGGGCACCAACCAGATCGGCACGCTGGGCTCGTTCACCGGCGGCGGGCTGACGCTGAATGACAATCCGGACCTGACCATCGCGAACAAGGTATCGGTGACCGGTCTCGTGTCCCTGACCAGCGGCGGGTCGCTGACCGTCAACAGCGGCCAAACCGTCACCGGCTCGGCGGTCAGCCTGCAAGGGACGAGTGTCGCGATCGACGGCAAGGTGACGGATGGCGGCGCCGGGACCGTCACGCTGGTCGCGACCTCGGGCGCGATCACCGGTCTCGGAACGATCATCGCCGGCACGCTCAGCGGCTCCGCGGGAACTTCGGCGAACCTGTCCGGCGCCGCGGCAACCGCGAACAAGATCGCCAATCTCGACACGTTCACCGCTTCGTCTGGCACCATCACGTTGCGTGACGGCATCGGTCTGGCGATCACCAACAACGTTTCCGCCTCTGGCCAGGTCACCGTGACCGGCGCCGGAACATTGTCGATCAACACCGCGGACACGCTGACCGGTTCGGCGTTGAGCCTGACGGCGACCGGCATCACCATCAAAGGTGAGATCACCGATGGTGGCTCCGGCACCGTCGCCCTGGTCGCCACCACCGGCACGATCTCCGAGCCGGGCACGCTCATCGCCGGCACGCTCACCGGTTCGGCCGGCACGGCGGCCGATTTGTCGGGCGCGTCGGCGACGACCAATCAGATCGGGACTCTGGGTTCGTTCACGTCCCAGGGCTCGCTCACACTGCGAGATGCGCTGGCGCTGCCGTTCAGCAATCAGGTATCCGCCGCGGGCACGGT
>Ga0182018_10000429_pt1 | contig 55159 bp, 50 predicted proteins | sample 812P2MmetaG_FD_120490 | JGI IMG/M metagenome (GOLD analysis project Ga0182018, IMG submission 120490) | Permafrost microbial communities from Stordalen Mire, Sweden - 812P2M metaG | ecosystem: Environmental > Terrestrial > Soil > Wetlands > Permafrost | place: Sweden: Stordalen | collected... | reverse complement strand
GGCGGCCTCGTTCTCGACGGGCAGTGGTGATCGAACGCGGTTGGAGGAGCGAACCCATGGGCGCTTTCAGCAGTCAGTACCCGGCGGATCTCAGAAAAGTCATCGGGCACGCCAAGCGCCTGATGAAGGTCCTGAACGAGATCGAACGGGTCGGCACGGACAGATGGTTTTTCGGCCGCGCGGGGGAGCTCCGGGGCATCGTCTCCCTGGCCATCGTCGATTGGCGTTCGGGGGTGAGCGACACCGACGCGGCGAGCCTGGCCATCCGCTCGTACGTCGACACGCTCCATCGGGGCGCGGCGCAGAAGCTCCGGTGCGGATGGGTGCTCGACTGCTGCGAAGAGGACGACGTCATCACGGCTGTCGCACCCGGCGAGGCGGGACCCTTCCCCGAGGGGGACACGGCCAACACGGCTCTGACCCAGATCACCAACGGGCCGACGGCTCCCGCCGGCTGGGTCGACAGCCCCGAAGTGCTCGCGCGCGTGCAAGGAGGATTCGCACTCATCGAGAGGAACGCACCGGCCGTCGCGCGGCGCGTGGGGCCCGGGACCGTCACTATGGACGACCTCCGCGCCTTCGGTCACGACGGGCTGCTCGATGCGGCGCGGGCGTTCGACGAGCGCCGGGGGGTGCCGTTCGATCAGTGGGCGTCGCTCCGGATCCGAAACGCCATGATGGACGGCGTCCGCCGCTGGGGCTCAATTCCCTTCCGGGCGAGGCGCCGGCTCCAGGGTCTTGAGGTCGCCGAGTCGACTCGCAGCGCGCCGGGCGAGTCCGGTCCGCCGACCGATCCGGGGACGAGCGACTCCTCCTCGCCCGGGGCGCCGCTTGCGGCCAGCCCGGGGGACTTGGCCGGCCCGTTGCCCGATGCCGACCGCCTGGACGGGCTCGGGTTGAACCCGGAAGAGGTCCTCGCGAAGGCGCAGGTCTCGTCCGCTGTGCGCGAGATCATCGCGGAGCTTCCGGACCAGGAGCGGGCGCTCATCGGGCATGCCTATTTCCAAGGGCGGACGCTGGACCAAGCGGCCGCTTCGTTGGGCATCACCCGCTCATGGGCCAGTCGACTGCACGCGCGCGCGATCGAGACGATGGGGCGAGAGCTCCGCAAGCGCGGCAGCGGTCCACTTGCCGCAAGCACGGCACGGGGGCCGAGAAGGTCGTGAAAAGCGGGGGGCGGCCCACGATGGTGGACGGGTCGCGTCGACGCCTTCGGCGGCACGCATGGGCCCTCGGGGCGCTCGTTGCGGCTCTCCCGACGGTCGTGCTGGGGCTCTCATGCGCCCCGCAGCTCTCGGACGCATGCGACGAGCTCAGGACGTGCAGCCCCGTGGACGCCGGCCCGGTGGACGCGGGAGATGGTCGTGGGGCGAGCACCATGATGGATGGCGTTGCTGACGTCGCGATGGATGGCGGGTGCGATCCGACGAAGGACCCGAAGGACGAGCCGTGCGTGCTGGACAATGCGTACGGCGTATTTGTCGCCTCACCGATGGGCCTCGACGAGGGGACCGACGCGGGCGAGGGCGGAGTCGATTCCGGGAGTGGAGACGGTTCGATGTCGCAGCCGTATTCCACGATCACGCAGGCGCTGGGGAATCTGGGCACCATGACGCGCATCTACGTGTGCAACGGGCTCTATGCCGAGCAGGTGAACATCACGACGGCTGTGAGCCTGTACGGCGGCCTCTCGTGCGCGACGGGGTCCGCCGGCCCGGTCTGGATGTACGTCGGGGGAAGCGCGCAGGTCACTTCGCCATCGCCTGCGTATGCCCTCTCGGTCACGGGAGTCTCCTCCGGCGTCGTCACCGTCGAAGACATGTCGTTCACGGCCGCCGATGCCACCGCGGCGGGGACATCGAGCATCGCGGCACTTGTCGCCTTCTCCTCGGTCAATCTCGCCCGCGTGAGCTTCAGCGCCGGGAGTGGCGCGAACGGGGTTGCCGGCGCCTACGGCGCGATGATCCCGAACTGGTCTGGGTCGGCCCCCGCAGGAGGGGCCCAGGTCTGGACCACGGTCAATGGGCTCTTCGGGCCGGTCTCGGGAGGGGCAGGCGGCGTGAACGATTGCATGCTCTTCGGGAGCTCGGCCGGCGGCGACGGGGGCCTCGGTTGCGTCGGCGGCGTGGGAACCGCCGGCACTTCGATCCCTCAAGCGCCGGTCACCACGCCCGGGCGCGACGGACTTCCGATGGGTCCGGTCGATGGAGGACCCGCGATCGCCGCCAACGATCCGGGAGCCGACGGCGTGCCGGGCGATGGTGGTGTCGCTGCCCCGGCGCAACTCTACGGGACCCTGTCGCCGAGCGGCTGGACGCCGAGCGCAGGCGGGGATGGGGCTCCCGGCAACCCTGGGCAAGGTGGAGCGGGCGCGACCGATCCAGTGCTGAATCAGTGTACCGTGTCGACGCCGGACATCGGCGGCGGAGGGGGCGGCGCGGGGGGCTGCGGGGGTGGGGGAGGCCAGGGCGGCGGTGGCGGCGGGGCGAGCATTGCGCTCGCGAGCGTGGAAAGCACGGTTGACCTCGCCGACTGCACACTCCTCGCGGCCGCTGCCGGTACCGGCGGAGCAGGCGGCGGTGGACAGGATGGTCAGGCAGGGGCGCCAGGCGGCGACGACAAGGGCTTTTCTGGGCTGCACGCTGCGGGCGGCGCAGGTGGCAACGGCGCGGGTGGATCCGGCGGCGCGGGGGGAATCGGAGGCATCTCCGCGGGCGTCGTCGAATCCGGATCGACGATCACGGTTGACCCGACGACGAGCAACACGCCCGGCAGTCCGGGCGCAGGAGGAACTGCGGGGCCGGGGGGTCGCTACTCGCCGGGAATCCTGATGACCGGCATGGACGGCAATTCGGGCGCTCCGGGCAGCCCCGGGACATTCGTGAAGGTTCTGAGCCTCATGTGAGCGATCGGAGCAAGGGCGTCGCAAAATGGGCGCCGGCTGACGGTCGGCTCTTCTCCACCCCGCGCCCCGCGAGGCCCGTCGCGGCTTATCTGCAACCAGGCGCCAACCACGTCAGTGTCGGTCGACGATACCCATGCGCCGCCGCCAGGGCTCTCGCGGAGAGAAGCCGGAGCGTCTCGAGGCTCAGGCTCTCCGTGACGACCGCAAAATCGTCTGCGTCCTTGTCGACGATCTGGGCCGTGACGAGCTCCGCGATCTCGCCGCGTGTCAGCCCCTCGAGCCGTCGGAGCGCCCTCTCGAAGTCCGTCAGTGGCAGGTTGGCTCCCATCGTCATCCCCCTTGCGTCGGTGCCGTCCTGGCGAACGGCGTGGTTCGGCCAAACTGAAACGCTGCCCAGGATCTGGCGTCCAGTCGGCGAAAAACGCAAGGAGGGCGGCGGCCAAGCGACGCCACCCCCGCGACCCCCCCCACGACCCGACCTACCGGCACGCTTGGGCTGAGCTTCAAAAAATCAAAAAAACGTCGCGCGTACGCGATCGCGGCGCTCGAACGAGAGGGCGTGCCCGGGGTGACGCTCATGAAGGTCGTGCGTGCACGCACGTCGCGCGGAATCTTCGCCGCGTGGGCGGCCCTCTCGATGACCCGCTCGTTGATGGTCGACGGCGGACGGTGCGCAGCGGACGTGCGGTTGCGACGGACGCGGCGTCCTTCACTCCTCGATGCTCGGGAGCGTCCCTCGCTCGAACATCGAGTGATAGCGGTGCTCGTCGCGCGTGACGATGATGTGGTCGAGAACCGGCAGACACAGGATTTTGCCAGCCCGCATGATGTGGGCAGTCGTCGTGAGATCTTCTGTGCTCGGGGTGGAATCGCCACTCGGATGATTATGTCCGAGCACCAAGGCGCTGGCACAGGCGGCCAGGGCCGCTCGAAAGATGGCTCTTACGTCGATGCTGGCGATCGCGTGCTGCGCGCCGATGGCCACGATGTGGGCGCCGGTGACGTGGTGGTGGCCGTTCACGAAGAGGGCCGCGAAGTGCTCGCGGTCGGTGAGCGCGATGAGCGCATGGAGCGCCCGGGCGCTGGTCCGAGAGTCGGTTAGGATCGTCTCGGCGAGGCGAAGGGGGCGACGGGACTGCACGAGGCGTACTTCGTAGACGGGAATCTTCTGGAGCGATGTCTTGGTCGTGTTCACGGAGGGACCTGCCTTGCGGGGGAGCCGCTCTCTGTCGGCTCGTTCGTCCCCGCGCGGTCCGCGCGGCGCTCCTTGGCATGACGGGCTGCATTCCCCGAGGGGTTCCCGCTCGCGGGATACGGGGAAAGCAGAAGCGCGTCACCCGGAGGGCCGGAAGGTGGCAAGGCGCGCCGCTCTCGGCGGACCGCGAGAACGAGACGACAGGGAGCGGGTCTCTGCGGGGCCGGACTCGGGGATGCGAGCTTGCTGACGGAGCTCAAGGAACCGCGAGGGGCTCACTCGATGAGTTCGCGGCGTCGCCCCGGAGCGTAATGGACGGGCTCGGCATCCCGTAGTAGACGAGCACCTGAGCCTTCGCCACCCATCGTTGCGTCGATCCGAAACCGTCCGCAGCGCGACTGCAAGGTTCCGCGTTTTCCGCTGCCGCGGAGGCCGTTCCGACGATCCAAAAGGGCCCCATGTCGGATCTGCCTCAGCCTGAACGCGGCCTCTTGCTCTGGTCCCACGTTGCGGCAAGGAACGTCGCCATCGACCCGGCCAGGTTGACCACCAGCTCGGCGTGACGCGGTGCCGGCCGAACCGCCTTCTTACCCTGCCCGTGCGCGTCCCCGATCTTGCTCCTGAGGGCGCCGACACCCTCGACAACGGCGGTGCAGCCGCCGAGCACCTGCTTGAAGACCTTCTCGACGTGTTGCCCGGGCGCAAGGCTCAGGCGCTCCGCGACGAGCCCGTATAGCTTCGGAAGGTCGACCTTCGGGTCGTAGACAACGTTCGCCTCGTCGAGGATGTGCTTGCAGGTGGCTTCCAGGAGCGTCCTCGCTGCCGTGATCGCCCCTTCGGGATCGCTGGCCTTGCGCTCCAGAGCTTTCCCCCACGCAGCCTGCACACCCTCCCAGCCTGGTTTCGCGATGACCTCTGCCGGTACAGCCGTCATCGGGGCGCGCGCCTGCTCCTCCAGGTAGTCGATGAGCGGGTTGAACTCGCTCGCCAGGTACTCAGTGCGCTCGCGGTAGCTTGGGAACTTGGGCTGGATGAAACCCCAGAACTCGGGCGGCGTGCGGCAGGTCTGAACAAACCGAGGCGTTCTCCCCTTCGTCCTCGGATCCTCAAGGAGCACGCTTCGGATGCGGCGGTAGTCGCTATCGACCGCTCGATCACCGTTCGTGGCGTGGGCGACGAGCATGTCCTTCATCTTCTCGGCCGCAACGGCCAGCTCCCCGAACGAGGTCATCGGGCAGGAATTGTAAGGTAAAGGGCTTTGCTCCGCCCACGAGGCGGCCTCCGCTGGGCGTAAGCGCGCGCTCGAGGCCCAGTGCGGGTCTCGTTGATTGTTCAGCCTGCCGAGCAGTACCCTCGGCGGCTGATGATCACAGCCCCGCCGACCGCCACGGTCGATGGCACGGACGATCGCGCGGCACCTAACCCGTTCTTCACGCACCCGATCCTCAACTCCCCGTACGAGCCGCCCGCCCGGCACTGGGAGCTGGATAAGGACGGGCAGCCTACGCAGAAGATCGTCGAGACCCGTCGCCGTGCCGAGTTCATCACCCCGATCCCGCGACCGAGGAAGACGACGAAGGCCGCGAAGCAGGAGGCTCTTGTCTTCAACGAGGGCAAGGGGCTCTCGACCCGGGAGCAGCAGTACGACCCCACGCCGATCATCAACGAGGTGCGCGGCCATGTAGAGGCGTGGCGGTCCCTACCGAACCCATCGCAGTGGGGGGTCACGCCGGAGACGGGCCGCCTCTTACAGCACTGGCGTCAGCATAAGTTCGGCGACATCCGCCCGTTCTTCTGCCAGATCGAGGCGGTCGAGACTGCGATCTGGCTCACGGAGGTCGCCCCCGGCGTGAAGGCCAGGAAGGGCCTGCTGGACCATCTCGCCAACGCGAACCGGGACGCCAACCCGGAGCTGAATCGGCTGGCCCTGAAGCTCGCGACCGGCGCGGGCAAGACCACGGTCATGGCGATGCTCATCGCCTGGCAGACGATCAACGCCGTCCGCCGCCCAGGCGGCAAGCAGTTTACGCGCGGCTTTCTGGTGTGCGCTCCGGGCCTGACGATCAAAGAACGGCTGCGGGTCCTTCAACCGAACGATCCAGACAGTTACTACGCGGACCGTGAACTGGTTCCGAGCGACATGCTGGACGACGTTCGTCGGGCCAAGATCGTCATCACGAACTTTCACCGCTTCCAGTTGCGGGAGCGAATCGAACTCTCTGCCGGGGGCCGAGCGCTCCTCCGAGGCCGCACCGGAGACGAACTCAACACGCAGGAAACCGATGGCCAGATGCTCCAGCGGGTCATGCCCGACCTGATGGGCCTGAAGAACATCCTCGTGCTCAACGACGAGGCCCACCACTGCTACCGCGAGAAGCCGGACCGTGACGACGAGGACCTGAAGGGCGACGACAAGAAGGATGCGGAGAAGAACAACGAGGCCGCCCACGTCTGGATCGAGGGCCTCAAATCCGTGAACCGCATGCTCGGCGTCACCCGCGTCTTCGATCTGTCCGCGACGCCGTTCTTCTTGCAGGGCTCCGGCTACGCCGAGGGAACGCTCTTCCCCTGGACCATGTCCGACTTCTCGCTCATGGACGCCATCGAGTGCGGCATCGTCAAGCTGCCGCGCGTTCCGGTCGCAGAGAACATCCCCGGCGACCACATGCCGATGTTTCGCAACCTCTGGGAGAACATCCGGCGCGACATGCCCAAGAAGGGGCGGGGCCAAGGCGAGGAACTTGACCCCCTCAAGCTGCCCACCCGGTTGCTCACCGCGCTTGACGCCCTCTACGGCCACTACGAGAAGACCTACAAGCTTTGGGCGGACGCAGACATCCAGGTGCCACCTTGCTTCATCATCGTCTGCCAGAACACGGCCATCTCCAAGCTCGTCTACGACTACATCTCGGGTTTCCTTCGGAAGAGCGAAGGCGGGAAGAGTACCCTCGTGAACGGACGTCTCGCCTTGTTCCGAAACTTCGACGAGAACGGTAACCCGCTCGCCCGTCCGAACACTCTGCTCATCGACAGCGAGCAACTCGAAGCGGGGGACGCCCTGGACGATAACTTCCGCGCCATGGCGGTGGAGGAGATCGAACGCTTTCGCCGCGAGCGTGTCGAGCGCACCGGGGATGCCCGGGCCGGTGAGAACATCACCGACCAGGAGCTTCTCCGCGAGGTCATGAACACGGTGGGCAAGCCGGGACAGCTCGGTGAAGCCATCCGCTGCGTCGTCTCGGTCTCGATGCTCACCGAGGGATGGGATGCAAACACCGTCACCCACGTCCTCGGCGTTCGTGCCTTCGGCACGCAGCTCCTCTGCGAGCAGGTCATCGGACGTGCCCTCCGGCGGCAGTCCTACTACCTGAACGAAGAGGGTCCCTTCAAGGGTCTCTTCAACGTCGAGTACGCCGACGTCTTCGGCATCCCGTTTGACTTCACCGCCAAGCCCGTCGTCGCCCCGCCGCAGCCGCCTCGGGAGACGGTTCAGGTCAAGGCGATGAGTCCCGAGCGCGACGCCCTTGAGATCCGGTTCCCGCGCGTCGAGGGCTACCGCGTTGATTTACCCGTGGATCGGGTGACCGTCGCCTTCACCGAAGAGTCGACCCTCGAGCTGACCCCCGACCTCGTCGGCCCTTCCATCACCCGCGTCGAGGGCATCATCGGTGAGGGCGTCAACATGGGCCTTGAGCACCTGGACAAGATGCGGCGCTCGACCGTGCTCTTTCGCCTCACGAAGCGGCTGCTCGACAGGTGGCGTGACCCCGGCGAGGAGCCGAAGCTTCATCTCTTCGGCCAGCTCAAGGCGATCACGAAACAGTGGCTCGACCACTACCTCGTTTGCAGGGGTTCCACGTATCCGGCCCAGGTCATGTACCCGGACCTGGAGGACATGGCCTGCAACAAGATCATGGCCGCCATTACGCGCACGCTCCAGGGGGAGCGCCCCATCAAGGCCCTGCTCGATGCGTTCAACCCCACGGGGTCGACCAGCCATGTCCGCTTCAATACGTCGCGGGCGGAGCGCTGGAAGACAAGTCCCAAATCCTGCCAGGTCAACTGGGTCGTCCTCGACAGCGACTGGGAGGGGGAGTTCTGCCGCGTGGCGGAATCGCACCCGAAGGTCCGCGCCTACGTGAAGAACCACAACCTCGGGCTGGAGGTGCCGTACCGCTACGGCTCGGAGACCCGGAAGTACTTCCCCGACTTCATCGCGCTGGTGGACGACGGCCACGGCCCTGAAGACCTGCTGCATCTCGTCGTCGAGATCAAGGGCTACCGGCGCGAGGACGCCAAGGAGAAGAAAGCCACGATGCAAACGTACTGGGTGCCGGGGGTGAACCACCTCGGCACCTACGGTCGCTGGGCCTTCGCCGAGTTCACCGAGGTCTACCAGATGGAGGCGGACTTCAAGGCGAAGGTCGAGGGTGAGTTCGACAAGATGATCGCGACCGCCACGGCGCAGACGAAGAGCGGGGACAAGTAGTTATGGCGAAGAAGTCGTCGAGCAAGTTGGGCACCAAGACTGTCGAGTCCCTCAAGCACGCTGACAAGCGCAAGAACATCCCAACTGCGGAGTTTCAATCCGTCCTCCAGGCCGACGACCAGAAGCCCATCGAGTTACGATACCCGCGCAACAAGGATCTCGATCCTCAGCTCATGTGGCGGGGAAAAGACGAACAGGACTGGAGCGACCTCGTCGTCCACGCGCCACCCATCTACATCCAGGAGAAGGTCCATCCCAAGGTACTCATCGACGACCTGCTCACCAGGTCGAAGGCGACGAAGGCCCAGGCCGAGGGTTTCCAGCCGGACCTGTTCGCGGACTTCAACGGCCTCCCGATTGGCGCCGACAAGACCGACTTCTACCAGCACATCAACTGGTCGAACCGCATGATCCTGGGCGACTCGCTCCAGGTCATGGCGAGTCTCGCCGAGCGTGAGGGCCTACGCGGAAAAGTCCAGTGCATCTATTTCGACCCACCGTACGGCATCAAGTTCAACAGTAACTTCCAGTGGAGCACGACCAGTCGCGATGTGAAGGACGGCAAGGCCGATCACATCACCCGTGAGCCCGAGCAGGTTAAGGCGTTCCGCGACACCTGGCGCGATGGCATCCACAGCTACCTGACCTACCTCCGGGACCGGCTCACGGTAGCTCGCGACCTGCTCACGGAGTCGGGGGCCATCTTCGTCCAAATCGGCGACGAAAATGTGCATCGCGTTAGGGCGCTGATGGATGAGGTGTTCGGGGACTTCAATGCCGTGACGCAGATCCTCGTACGCACCACGGCCATGGCGGGGGGAGAGCATCTTGGCGGCACCGTGAGCTACGTCCTCTTCTACGCAAAGGACAAGACGCAGCTCAAGTACCATGCCCTCTTCACGGAGAGCGGCTTGGAACAGGACATCGGCAATCGCTATACGCGCGTTCAAACTGCCGACTTTCAACGACGCCCTATGAACGCCGAGGAACGCGAAAAAGGCGACGTGGCGTTGTCGCAGGTCAAGGTCTACCGACACAGCCCGTTGACGTCGCAAAGTGGCGGCGCGACCACCAACTTTGAGTATGAGTACGACGGCATCGTCTTCCGGCTGGGTAAGGGGTTCTGGAAGACAAACCGCACCGGAATGGATCGGCTCGCTCGCGCTTGGAGACTCGGATACCCCACGCGCAGCTCGTTGGCCTACGTGCGCTTCATTGACGACTTTACTGTCACGCCGATCAATGAAATATGGATGGCTCAATCGGGTGCGTTTACGGACGAGAAGATCTATGTAGTGCAGACGAACAAGAAGGTCGTGGAGCGCTGCCTCCTGATGACCACCGATCCTGGCGACCTTGTCCTTGACCCGACATGTGGTTCAGGAACCACCGCCTACGTCGCCGAGCAGTGGGGACGGCGCTGGATCACTGTCGACACGTCACGGGTAGCACTGACACTCGCCCGTTCTCGGATCATGGGGGCGCGGTACCCATTCTATGTGCTCGCCGACACTCGCGAAGGTCAGATCAAGGAGGCCGAGGTCACACACACCGCGCCGAGCACCCAGCCGGTGCGCGGCAATATTCGCCATGGTTTCGTTTACGAGCGGGTTCCACACATTCAGCTTAAGTCCATCACCAACAACTCCGAGATCGATATCATCTGGGAGAAGTGGCAAGCAGTGCTGGAGCCGCAGCGTCACTTGCTGAACGCTGCGCTCAACAGGAAGTGGCAGGAGTGGGAGATTCCTCGCGCGGACGAGAAGTCCTGGCCAGAGCCAGCACGGAAGGCGCATGCAGTGTGGTGGCAGGCTCGCATCTCTCGGCAGAACGAGATCGATGTGTCTGTCGCGGCAAAGGCCGAATCTGAGTTTCTCTACGACAGGCCGTACGAAGACAAAAGGAAGGTCCGCGTCGCGGGGCCTTTCACCGTCGAAAGCCTGAGCCCCCATCGCATGTTGGGCGTGGACGAGAACGACGATCTAATCGACACGCTCAAGGAAAACACCAGCGCATGGGGAGCCAAACAGACGTTCCCCCAGATGATCCTGGAGAGCCTGAAGACGGCCGGCGTGCAGCAGGCGCATAAGGAGGACCGGATTGCGTTCACGGTTCTTACCCCATGGCCGGGCGAGCTTGTCTGCGCCGAGGGGCGCTACATGGAGGGCGATGCCGAGAAGCGTGCGGCCATCTTCATCGGTCCCGAGTTCGGCACGGTTCAGCGTGCGGATCTGGTTGCCGCCGCCCGAGAGGCGGGCGATGCCGGTTTCGATGTGCTCATCGCCTGCGCGTTCAACTACGAAGCGCATACGACGGAGTTCGCCAAGCTGGGGCGAATCCCCGTGCTGAAGGCCCGGATGAACGCAGACCTGCACATGGCCGAAGATCTGAAGAACACCGGCAAGGGGAACCTCTTCATCATATTCGGCGAGCCCGACATCGAGATGCTCAAGGAGAAGGATGGGCGGCTCCGGGTGAAGGTGAAGGGCGTCGACGTCTTCAAGCCGCAGACGGGCGAGGTTGTCAGCGACGGTGCGGACGGTATCGCCTGCTGGTTCGTCGACACGGACTACAACGAGGAGAGCTTCTTCGTCCGTCACGCCTACTTCCTCGGAGCCAACGACCCGTACAGCGCCTTGAAGACGACGCTGAAGGTTGAGATCGACCCCGAAGCCTGGGAGTCGCTTCACAGCGACACGTCGCGCCCGTTCGACAAGCCGACCAAGGGCCGCATCGCCGTCAAGGTCATCAACCACCTGGGGGACGAGGTCATGAAGGTTTTCAAGGTCTAGCGCGATGGACTTCCGCATCGCCGACACGTTCACGGACAGCCTCGCCCGTCTCACGGGCGATGAACAGAAGGCCGTCAAGACAACGGCTTTCGATCTTCAGCTCGACCCCGCCAGCCCCGGCCTCAGCTTCCACAAGCTGGACAAGGCGAAGGACAAGAACTTCTGGTCCGTGCGGGTCAGCAGCGACATCCGACTGATCGTTCACCGGAGCGCGGGGAGTCTCCTCCTCTGCTACGCGAACCACCACGACAAGGCGTACGAGTGGGCCGAACGCCGGAAGCTGGAGACGCATCCGACCACGGGCGCGGCCCAGTTGGTCGAGATACGGGAGACCGTCAAGGAGATCATCGTCCCCGTCTACGTCCCAGCGGAGCCGCCCAGGAAGTCCGCGCCCGCGGCCAAGACGAAAGCGACCCCGAAGCCGATCTTCGCGGGCGTCTCCGATCAAGAGATCCTCGCCTACGGCGTTCCTGCGGAATGGCTAAGCGACGTCAAGGGGGCGACCGACGAGACCCTGCTGACCCTGACGGACCACCTGCCCGCCGAGGCGTCGGAGGCGTTGCTGGAGCTGGCCACGGGCGGCAAGCCCCGCCCGCCGCAGCCGGTCGCGACGATCAAGAATCCGTTCGAGCACCCCGACGCCCAACGTCGCTTCCGGGTGGTCTCGAACGTGGAGGAGCTGCAACGCGCCCTGGACTACCCGTGGGAGAAGTGGACCATCTTCCTTCACCCGGACCAGCGGCAGCTCGTCGAGCGCGACTTCAGCGGTCCCGCTCGGGTGTCGGGATCGGCGGGCACGGGCAAGACCATCGTGGCTCTGCACCGAGCGGCCTACCTGGCGCGGAAGGAGCCGAACGCCCGGGTCTTGCTCACCACGTTCTCCGACCCGCTGGCGAACGCTCTTCAGACCAAGCTGAAGCGGCTCCTGGGCAACGAGCCCCGCCTGGGGGAGCGGATCGACGTGCATTCGCTCAACGCCATCGGGCTTAGGCTCTACAAGGCCCACGTAGGGGCGGCGTCGATTGCGAGCCCGGAGGTCGTACGGGACGTCGTGAAGGAGGCTGCGAGTGCCGTCCCCGGCCACAAGTTCAGCCAGCGATTCTTGCTCACCGAGTGGGAACAGGTCGTAGATGCGTGGCAACTGGAAAGCTGGGAGTCGTACCGCGACGTGGTGCGCCTCGGGCGCAAGACGCGGCTCCCAGAAGCCCAGCGGAAGACCCTATGGACTATTTTCGAGAAGGTCCGTACAGGGCTTGCGTCTCGCAAGCTGATTACGTTCGCGCAGATGTTCACGGCCCTCGCCATGGCCATCTCCAAGAGCAAGAACCCGGTCTTCGACCATGCGGTTGTCGATGAGAGCCAGGACGTCGGCGTCGCCCACCTCCGATTCCTCGCCGCTCTGGGCGGAGGCAGACCGAACTCTCTCTTCTTCGCGGGAGACCTCGGGCAACGGATCTTCCAGCAGCCCTTCTCCTGGAAGGCGCTCGGAGTCGACGTCCGGGGCCGTTCCCGAACGCTCCGGGTAAACTACAGGATGTCGCATCAGATTCGACAGCAAGCTGACCGGCTGCTCGGCCCGGTCGTGACGGATGTAGACGGGAACAAAGAGGACCGGAGCGACACGGTCTCGGTCTTCAACGGACCGCCGCCAACGATCCGCGTGCTCAAGAGCGAGGCCGAGGAGGGGAAGGCGGTAGCCAAGTGGATCTCCGAGCGCGGGAAGGTCGGTGTGCAGCCGCACGAGATCGGAGTGTTCGTTCGGTCCGGTGCCCAACTTGGCCGGGCGCAAGGTGCGGTCAAGGAGTCGGGCACGCCGTTCAAGACCTTGGACGAGCACGTCGAGATGGTGAGCGGGCACGCGTCCATCGGGACGATGCCTCTCGCCAAGGGGCTGGAGTTCCGAGCCGTCGTCGTGATGGCGTGCGACGACGAGATCGTTCCCTTGCAGGAACGGATCGAGACGGTCGGAGACGAGGCCGACCTGGAGGAGGTCTACGACACGGAGCGGCAGCTGCTCTACGTGGCCTGCACTCGGGCCAGGGACGAGCTTCTGGTCACGGGCGTCGAACCGGTGTCCGAGTTCCTCGACGACTTGAAGCGGTAGAAAGACGCGGATGAGCCGGGACAACTATAACAGATGGGTCGGCAAAGACGGCTCGCCCCCGAGGCTCGAGCTTCACGAGGTGGCCACTCAACTTGCCGCCGCGTTCACGTTCTTCGATCAGCAAGGCTACTTTCAACGGTCGTTTGGCAATCACTGCGTCGATGCGGGCGAGGTTGCGGGCCTGAAGGGGTGCGATCTGCGGCAGGCTCTCTATCTGGACACGGGCATCAAGATCACCGGCTCCGTGAAGTCGTTCACCGAGGGCGCCGCTGACGACGTCGCGGGGCGTCAAGCATCGGCCCTTCCCAGGGTCTCGAGAACCTGCGAGCCTGAAGCGTCCGATTTAGCGCCTGCGCGGGGGGAAAGTCTTGGGCAACCACACCTGGGAAGTGGTTCGAGCACTCCGCGAAGCACGCGGCGGCCTCGCGCGGCTCAAGGGTAAGCCGCTCTATGCGTACCGCTTGAGTCAGGGCGAGTACGAGGAACTCCGCGACGCTTTGAGCAGCGACCTACGTGGGGCGCTCGAGCTCCCGAACGGCGTCGTGGCAGGGTTCTGCCTCTTCGCCGCAGAGTGCGTCCGACGCGAATACGACGGCAGCGTTTGGAGTTGGGACCGCGCGCTACGAACCATCGGGTTCGAAGGGTCGCTCGGTCCCTCCTACGAGACGCTTGAGCGGACCCTACGAGAAGACTTTGGCCTGAACCTCCTGCGCGGCCGGCGCTTCGGCAACCCGGGTGCACGTGAATTTCTTCTCACCCTGATGTGCCAAGGCGGCTTGCCCTTGGCCCTGCTTCGGCGGGAGGGCTCCTATCTGCTGCGTTACTTGCGGTGGCTTCTCGATGAGCGAGCCCGCAGTGATGCACGGCGGGGCACGCGGGAGCTCGCCGTGGAAGCGAGGGACCTTCTCCCGCGCACGTTGCAAAACGCCGTCGTGTTCCAGCTCGCGGCCGATCTCGTAGACGCGATCACGACGCTTCGCGCCAGCATCAAGGGAGCGGGGGATCCCGTTCTTCAGCTTGACCGCGGAGTCCCCGGCTGGCGCGAATGCGTTCCTCTCTCGCTGGACGATGACGCCGCCCGCGCTCTCCTCGTGGACCTGCTACGCCACGTGCCGCGGCAAGCCTCCGCGCGAGCCGGCATGCGGATCCTCTCTGTGCTTCGGCGCCTACCGGCTGGCACCATCCGCCTGGAGCGTCGCGCGCTCCTGCTCGGGCGTCATCCGAAGAAGCAGCTTGCCCATCTCTTTGGCCGCAAGGAAGACGACCTGCCGGTGCGCTTCTTCATCGACATGGTCTCGGCCGACGGCGCTCGCCAGCAGGTGGGGATCGCGCAGCAGGTCGCCGGCGATGCAGAGTACGAGGTTGTTGATCTGCGCTCCCGGCCTGTGTCACGCCCGGAGGCCGTCACAGGTGAGGTGCTCTTCCTCGCACGCACGAGCACCGAGGAGCTCGGCGTATTTCTGCCGGACGGCGGCCAGGCTCTCGACGCCATACCCTGGTGGTTCACCGACGAGCCGGATCGAGACGAACAATCCTTCGTCGGACAGGGAGACCTGGTCACGCGCCGCTCCAGCCTCTTGGTGGTGATGCCCCCGGGGGTCGCTATCGAGTCCGGCCAGACCGAGGCGGTCGGCGTCCTCGAGGCACCCACCGCGGAGATTCGACGCGCGGTCGGCGCCTGCACGTGGACGTCGTCCGACGATGCCGGAGCTGCGCGCGTCGGAGCTCCCGAGGACGCCGCGCCAGTCGTTCTCGTGGGCGACGTGCGCGTCGCGTTCACGGCTGGAACTTCGGCCTGGTTCGGCCCGCCGAGCCTGGCGAGCCGCGATGGCGGCCCCACATCGGTGCAGCTCGAATGGCGACGTACTGGAGGGGCCTGGGCGTCCATGAGCGATGCATGCATGGGACGCGTCGCCCTGCGAGCCGTCCAGGACGGCGCCACCCTGTTTCGAACGATCACCACCGTGCTTCCGCGCGACCTGACGATCGCTTCGGAGCCGAAGACAGGCAAGGGCACCCTTCGCGTGCACTCGAGTCGGCTCCACGGTCTACGCGTCGAGGATTGCCCAGCGGGAGTCCAGGCCGTCGTCTCCCAACTCGCCACGACGGCTGAGGTGCGCGTCGTGGCGAACGAGTCCATCGATCTGAAGTTGCGCTTGTCCCTGGAGGCTGGCGCCGAGGCCGTCGTGACGGTGCCCTCGCCCGTCGTCGCAGTCTGTTACCTCGACCGAAAGGGGAATCCGATTCCGACTCGCCACCAAGTCTCTGCACAGCGCCTGCTAGGCATACGTGCCCGTGTCGTTGCACCGAACGACAGTCCGCCGCCGACGCTTCTTCTTCGCCGGTTCTTGAGAGACGAAGGACGCGGCCACTTCCTGCCCATCGGATTGCTCCGGCCGACGCGCGACGCACGCACCTTCGAGCTGCCGCTCGACGACGTTCGCGACATCGTCCTCGAGCACCTCGCGGCGGGGACACACGCCGACGACGCCGTGGAGCTCGTGCTCGCTGCGGACGCCAAAGCCACTCTCCTCGTCCGGCGCTACGAGGCCGCGTTCTCTCTCGACGCGGCCGGTCTGCCCGTGCGGCGGCTGACGCTGCCGGCGGACATCGAGGCCAAGCTCGAGCCGCACGTCATCAGCGCCCTCGAGGTGTCCCTCGTCCGAACCGCAAGTCCCGCCGACCCCGAAGTTCCCCTCCCACGCCATGCGGACGGCTCATGGCACTTCGTGGCGAGCGACCACGCCCCCGGACCCTGGCTCGTTGTCGCCCGCTACGGCAACGCGATTCGCCTGCGCCCCGTGCTCGTCACGAATCGGCCTAACGAGGTGATCGAGGGGCAGCCCGGGACGTTGGACCACGCACTGCTGTGTCCCGTTCGTGAGGAGCGATTCCGGCGCCTCGTCGCTTTCTTCGACGCTTTGGCCCCCGGATTCAGTGACCGAGACTGGACGCGGCTCGCCCCCTTCGTCGCAACGCTTGGACAGTTCCCTGCGACGACCTTCGACGTCGTCCGAAGGATCGCATCCCACGGAGCGCTCGCCGCCTACGCGCTTCTGAAGGCGGACGACGGCGCCTTCATGCGGGTCTGGAACGGGCTCGAAGAGCTGCCCTTCATGTGGCACCTCGTGCCGATCCCCGCATGGGTCAAGGCCGTTCGAGTTCTCTACGCGGAGCGCCGCCGAACAACCGTGGAGCTCAAAAGGCTCGGCATCCCGTTGGAGCTTCCTGATGCATTTGTTCCCTGGCGCTCCAACCCGCTTGCTCGATTTCTCGACGTTCTTCGTGACCTCTTCGTCGCGACCGTCATGGGTGTCGATGAGACGTCGATGCGGTGGGTCCGTGACGCGCGCGAGGCCGAAGGTCGTGCCCTGGCGCTGGAACGCCTGAAGTCGGCCGTCGAACCCCTGCAGCATTCGATGCGCACCGAGCTGAGTGAGGACCTTACGCGCGCCCTGCTACCCGGTGGGGCCGCGCTCGAAGGGCTGGTTCGGCTGCAAGACATCATAAGGCGCGACGGATACCGACGCGCCGGCGTCTACAGTGGAATGTTCCTGCCCGACTTCGGTGCTCGTCTCGATAGCCGTCCCAGCCCCGCCGGCCGCGTGGCCTACGCGGCCGCCCTCTCGGCAGCATATGCGTTCACGGGCGACACCCCCAGCCTCGACGTCCTTTTTGCCCTTCGTGGCTACCGGAGTGTGGCCTACGAGCTTTTCGACATGGCACACGCGACCTATCTCACGTTGCTTGTCGGCGCACGACTCGCAACGGACAAGGAGTACCTGGACGATGTCTGAGAACTTCTTCACGGAGCTCACGCGCGAGGTCCGCACGCGCGCGGCGCGGGCCACGGTCAGCCAGATGGGCGTCACGTCGGAGGCGCTCCACCAGCACCTGCTTTCCTCGCTCGAGAGCGAGCCCGGCAGCGACTCGGCCATGGTTGCGGGGCCGGTCTTCGAGGCGCTGTTCGACTGGGAGAAGAGCGAGCAGCCGTTCGCGGAGGTTCCGTATCTGGACCCAGCACTCGTGAGCGCGATGTCACAGCCCCCACCCGAGTACGAGAAGTACGAGTTTCCCCGAGACCGGCGCCCCTTCGTCCATCAGCGGCGCGCGTGGGACATCCTCTGCAACCCGCCCTCGCGCTCCGTCCTAGTTCGAACCGGGACCGCGAGCGGAAAGACCGAGTGCTTTCTCATTCCCATCCTGAACGATCTGGTCAAGACGTGGGACCGGCAAGGACCGGAGGTCGGCGTCCGCGCGCTCCTCCTGTATCCGCTAAACGCCCTTATCAACAGCCAGCGCAAGCGATTGGCCGCTTGGACCAGCCAGTTTAAGGGGGGCATTCGCTACTGCCTCTACAACGGAGCAACGCCCGAGCAACCACCGAGCGAAGCGGCACGCTTCCCCAACGAGGTACTCTCGCGCAAGGAGCTTCGTTCACAGCCTCCCCCCGTTCTTGTTACGAACGCCACGATGCTCGAGTACATGCTCGTTCGCGGGCGCGACCGGAGCATTCTCGAAAAGTCCAAGGGCCAGCTGCGATGGATCGTCATCGACGAGGCGCACACGTACCTTGGCGCGAATGCCGCGGAGATCGCCCTGCTGCTTCGCCGGGTGATGCACGCCTTCGGCGCGGACGTCGACAACGTGCGCTTCGTTGCAACCTCGGCCACGATCGGTGGCCCTGATTCCGAGCCGCGCCTGAGGCAGTTTCTTGCGGACCTCGCAGGCGTTCCGCTCGACCGCGTCGTCGTCATTGATGGCAAGCGCCAGCCCCCCGAGCTGCCAAAAGCGCTCCTGTCCCAGAGCGCGCTGCCTCCGACGGTCGCCGAGCTCGCAAGCACACCAACCGCCGACCGTTACCGCCGTCTCGTCGCCGTGGAGCCCTTGCGGAAGCTCCGCGACGAACTCGTCGTCGATCGCCTTCGCGTCGACGAGATCGCCGCACGCCTCGCAGGCAAGGGCGAGCCGCTGTCCAACAAGCAGACCCTCGCCATCCTCGACGCCGCGACCGAAGCACGAGGTCCCGACGGTGTGCCCCTGCTGCCGCTACGAGGACACGTGTTTATGCGCACCCAGGCGGGCATCTGGGCCTGCGTCAGCGAGCGATGCGCAGGACGTGTCGGCACCCCGCTTGAGAGCAAAGCGAAGGCCCCGCCGGACTGGCCGTTCGGTAAGACCTTCTTCGCCCACCGCGAGCGCTGCGATGCATGCGACGCACGTGTGTTCGAGCTCGTGCAATGCAGTACCTGCGGGCATCCCTACCTCGGCGCAGAAGAGGGCACCGGAGCCAACGGGGGCGAACTGCGACCGGTCGCATGGGGAAGCCCCGAGCTCGACGCCGACGAGGGGGGCGACGGTGAGGACGAGGGCGACGGCTCGATCGCCGTGTCGCTCCGGCGGCTGCTCCTCGGGGCGCAGGCCATCGAGGGCGGATCAACGACGGCGCAGCCGTTTGATCCGAAGACCGGTCGCATCGGAGCCGGAGATGCCGGCATGGCCTGGGTTCTCACGGGCCAGGACGAAAACGGACGGAGCGACGGGCGGCTGGTCTGCGCGCGCTGCCGAGCGAAAGACTCCTCTGAGGGCGACCAGTTTCGCGCCGCCCGTCTCGGCACCGCGTTCTATCTAGGGATTGCCGTCCCAACGGTGCTGGAGCAAATGGACCCTATCGAGAAGGGTGCGGCGGACGTTCCCGCGGAGGGTCGTCGCATGCTGACCTTCAGCGACAGCCGCCAGGGCACGGCACGGTTCGCACTACGCGCCCAGCTCGAGGGCGAGCGAAACGCGACGCGTGCCGTCGTCTACCACACCCTTCAGCGCGCCGTTCGCGACAAGGCGGCGGCGTCCGTGTCCTCTCCGGAGCAGATTGCGAAGCTTGAGCAGCAGCTCGAGGTGCTCCGGGCGATGGGCAACATGGACATGGCTGTCCGTACCATCGAAGATCAGCTGAGGGTGCTGCGCGCGCCGCCCCCGAGCCCGGAGCTCACGTGGGCCGACGCGCGCGAGAAACTCGCCGGTGACACGATCGTCCGTCGCTGGATGCTGGAGAGCATGCGACGCAGGCATCCCGACGAGGAGTGGTCGGCCGAGAAGCTTGCAGACCTGTGCCTGCTCCGCGAGTTCTTTCGTCGCCCAAAGCGCGCCGGCTCGCTTGAGACCCTCGGGCTCGCCAAGGTTGCTTGTCCGGCCATCGATCGCATCCCGACCGCGCCCCTGGCCTGGACGGGCCGCGGGCAGGACGTTGCGTCTTGGCGAGAGATATTGACCATCTACGTCGACTTCGTCGTTCGCGCGCTCGGAGCGACGCTGGTCCAAGAGGATCTCCTGACGTGGCTAGGCGCCCACATCGCCAGCACGCGCCTGGTGCGACCCGAGGAGCCGTCGATTCGGAACGTCCAGTACCGGCGCCCCTCCCTCGGGCCACGCGGACAGGTATCTCGAATGGCGCGCATTTTCGGTCAAGCGCTCGGGTTGTGCTTGGACCCCGATCACGCGGATCGCGCCGTGGTGGGCGAGCTGCTCGACGCGGCGTTCGCCCAGCTCGTCGACAGCGGTGTGTTGCGAGGCGACGCGACCGGCAAGTACTCCATGCACCTGCGAGACGCGGCGGTTCTTCGGCCCGTCCTTCGGGGTTTCTACTGTCCGGTCACACGCCGGGTGCTCTCGGCCACAGCGCTCGGCATGAGTCCGTACCAGCCACCGGGCTGGGCAAAGAAGAGTGAACGCTGCCAGTCCCTTGAGATTCCGCCGCACCCGGCTCCCTTCCCACGGAAGCCCGACGAGCGGCAGAGGGTCCAGGAGTGGCTCGACCAACACGAAGGCATTCGGCGTCTACGGGGCATCGGCGTTTGGACGGAATTCTCCGATCGAATCGCGCTGTTCTCGCCGACGCTCTACATCGAGGCGGGTGAGCACTCGGCGCAGCAGACAACCCCTCGGCTCCACAAGCTGGAGAGCGCGTTCGACGAAGGAAAGGTCAACGTTCTCAGTTGCTCCACCACGATGGAGATGGGCATCGACATCAGTGGCCTCAACGCCGTGGGCATGAACAACGCGCCGCCAGGTCCTGCGAACTACACCCAGCGAGCAGGACGTGCGGGGCGTCGCGACGCCGCCCAGGCCGCCGTTCTCACGATGTGCGGTGCGTCGCCGCACGGCGCGGCCGTCTTTGATAACCCGCGTTGGCCTTTCGACACGCCGGTTCACGTTCCAAGCGTGTCGCTCATGAGCGACCGCATCGTGCAACGTCACGTCAACTCAGCCGCCCTGGCCGCGTTTCTGACCCGGTTCGACGTCGAAGATGGGACCCGCCTGACCAGCGAGTGGTTCTTTCGACGCCCGGCCCCGGTCGATGATCCGACGTTGCAAGACGAGAGGGCCGATCCGTGTGCATGCGACCGCTTCGTCGAATGGCTTGGAGGGGACGCAACGGAGGATCCGACGTTGGGCGATACGGCGGTGCACCTGACGGCTCGATCGTCCTTGGAGGTTAAGGACCGACAGGGGGTGACGAAGCTGCTCGCCGAAACGGCGCGAAAAGCGGAAGAGATCCGCCGAGACTGGGCGAACGAAGACGACGCGCTTCTCCAGGAGCTTCGCGACGCCGGTGGGAGAGAAGCGATGCTCGAGGAGAAGCAGCGCGCTGGCGAGCCGATCGTCAAAGCGCTCATTGCCCAGCTACGGCGGCATCGAGGCGACTACCTGCTCAGCAACCTATCAACGGACGGGCTTCTGCCGTCGTACGGATTCCCCTTGCATGTGGTGCCGTTCGTGAACACGACAGCGAGCTACCTGCGCTACCAGGACTCGTTGCAGCCAGAGGAGCGCGAGGACGGATATGGGTACCGGCGCGGCTATCCCTCGCGCCACATCGCCATGGCGATCCGCGAGTACGCACCCGGAAACTCGGTGGTCATCAACGGCGTCGTGTACGATTCCGCCGGACTGACGCTGCATTGGAAGCGCCCGGCGAACGACGAGAACTATCGAGAGCCGCAAGAGATCCGAGTCGTCGGACGTTGCGCGCTGTGCGGCGGCATCACGGAAGACCACGGGCAAGTCGAAGCGTGCTCCGCTTGCGGCTCGTCCAGGCTCGAAGCCGTCACGTACCTGCGGCCTTCCGGCTTCGCCGTAGACATCCGTCGTCCCGTTCACAACGACGTCTCCAAGCAAAAGTACGTTCCGGTCGTCGAGCCCTGGATTGCCGCGGGTGGCGCGTCCTGGACGCCTTTCGTGCGCGCCGAGGTGGGGCGGTTCCGATGCGATCCGAACGGCAAAGTCTTTCATCAGAGCGCCGGGGCCACGGGCTTTGGCTACGCGCTGTGCCTGCAGTGTGGCCGAGCCGAATCCGAAAGTGGATGGGCGAAGGACGCGCGGCTGCCGTCGGCGATGGAGGGTCACCTCCGGCTGCGAGGCGGCCGAAGGAGGCCGCAATCCCCGCAGCAGCTTGGAGCCGAATGCCCGGGCGGCCTACCCACGTCGCATGCCGTGAAGAGGAATCTCTTCCTCGGTGGGCTCTTGTCCACAGACATTCTCGAGATCGAGCTATCCGACGTGGAGAAGGGAACGCCCCTTTCGGATGAGACTGTATGCACGACGATCGCCGTGGCGCTGCGTCTCGTGTTGGCGGAAGAGCTGGGCGTGGACCCGCGGGAGATCGGCTGGGCCACGACTCCGGCCCAGACCCCGAGCGGAAACCCCGTGCGTAGGATCGTCCTCTTCGACGCCGCAGAGGGGGGCGCCGGTTACGTCGCGTCCATCCTGGACCGGCTCTCGCGCTTACTCGCTGCCGCCCGCAAGCGCTTGGACTGCTCTTGCGACCGCGTATGTCACAAGTGCCTGCTCTCGTTCGATACACAGGACCACGTCGCGAACCTAGACCGCGACGAGGCGAAGGCGGCCCTCTCCGAGGCGCTCCTCCGATCCCTCGACATGCCACCGGAACTGCAGGTGTTTGGTGCGAAGACCACACTCGAGTACGCCGCGGCCACGGGCGCACTGATCAACCGGCTGCGGCAGGTCCACGCGACCACCGCGCGGCTGCATCTTGGGGGCGATGCGGCCGACTGGGAGCTGGAGTCCTGGCCGCTCTGGCCGCACCTGTTGCGATGGGGCAGCGAAGGGATCCACGTGGAGCTGGTCATCGACGCCCCAACTTTGCGGAGCATGGCCTGGGACGAAGCGAACGCCCTTCATGCGATGGCGCAGGCGGCCAAGATCGTGCTGCGAGCCACCGACTCGTCGGGGGTCGCCAGCAGGATGCCCTTGGTCGCAGAGCTCGAAGGACCGACGAAGTGTTCGTGTTGGGCGTCGGCCGATCCGGGGGCGCGGGTACCGGGTCCCGCGTGGGGTGTCGCCGAGACAGAGCCGCTGCTCGCTCTGCATCAGGACGGTCCCCTACCAACCGCATCGACTCGGAATCCCCTACTGGGCGTAGAGCTTCCCCGTGAGGTGCCCAACACGTTCGGCGAGCGCGTTCTCGCAGGCGAATGCGACGGTGCCATCGAGACCTTTGGTACCCGTTTCTGGAAGTTCCTGAGGACAGCTTCTCCAAGCCTGAACGAAGCCCTTTCGCGAAGGCAGTCGCTTGCTACGGTGGACTATTCGGATCGCTACGTTCGCAGCCCCGTGGTGGCCCGAACGCTCTACGAGGTCGTGCGCGCGCTGGCGACTCTCCCTGGAGGCATCGAAGCGTCGACGTCAGTACGGATCGTCACGGCCTCGCCGGCCTTGGTCGACGGCGGTCGCGGGCGGGCGCTCGACCCTTACCGGCGGCGCGACAGCCTGTGGCATGAATGGGCAGACCCCGAACGCCAGCGCTCGGCCCTTCTCGGCCTGCTGCGGACGGTGTGCATTCCGCAGGTCGACGTGCGCAGCGACAAGAGAACCCCGCATCACCGTGAGCTCGTGCTCACGTGGCGCGATGGCGACCGGCTCGCGATCCGGCTCGATCACGGGCTCTCGTTCTTCTTCGTGAAGAGGGAAAAGGGGACTTCAATGAACTTTCCGTTCGATGCAGCCCTTGAGATCCAACTGAAGCGCCTGCGGGAAGCCAAGTTCACCCTCGTGAACGAGACGTCGGGTGGCCCTCGCATCTACGCTGGCGCGCTTACCAGGCCGTAGGACTCCCGCTCAGGCGACTTTCGGCGATGAGATCTCCTATGACACTCGACTCCGTGCGCAGCCTTTTGGAAGCCAAACCCGACGACGTCGCCGGCGCGGAGTTCGCCGGCGCCTGGGACCTCTTCTCGTTCCGCAACGACCTACTCGAGTCTCCGGAGGAACTCCGGGCTCGCGGCGTGGCGTACGCCCGCACTCTGACCGAAGCGCTCAAGAAGCGGTTTCCCTTCGACTACGTACAGGCCTACAGCAAGCCCGGTGAAGGTCGCACCGACGCGCTTGGCAGAGCATTTGGCGGGGCTCCGAACGTCAGTCCCACACCGTTCCTGCCCGCTGTCGTGTTCGTCTCGGCCGTCGATGGAGCGGCCAACGAGCTGACGGAGGGGACGAGCTCGCGATGCTCGCAGGTTACGGCGTAGCAGCCATCTCAAAGCTCGGACGCGACGAGAAAGAGGCCGCGGGCGCTGCGGGTCTGCTGAGAGACATCTGCCGTGTACTTCGTGATGCCGGACAGTACGAACTCGCCGAGCTCATCGCGGAACAAGGGGTATCCGAGGCGCGACGTGCGTCGACACCGATCGGGCCGCTGTCGGAGCTCCTCGACGCACTGTACGACGCACGCTGCGACCGACTCGATCGCGACGCATCCGTCGCGGATCCCGAACGGCTGGCCGCCGCAAAGAAGATGCTGACTTTCATCGATGGGGAGCTCGCGCCTGTGACCCGCTCGTTCAACGAGCTCCTGAAGAAGGTTGCCGAAACCGACCCCGGAGTAGGGCGCGCCATCGTCGAGAGGGAGCTCGCGCTTCGGCACCGGCGTCTCACCTGGGAGACGGCCGAGTCGATGGCGCAAACCGGGTGGCCGAAGGATGCGACACAGAAGTGGCTGGAGCTCGCAAATTTGTACGCGGCTGCAGGAAGCGCGATGAATCGCGCGAACGCGCTCTCCTGCGCGCTCGACGATTTGGTGCTTCTCGTCGAAAGGAGCGCTCCGCACCGCGACGATCTCGAGGCGGTGCTCGGCGAGTACACCAAGACACTCGATGGGGCCCCGTGGCGAAGTGAGTCTCATCGGCGCGGTCTTATTCGCCGCGCCGTTGTCGCGGAGCTCGCCCTGAGTCGGCCAGTCAGCGACGCCTTCCTGAAGGCCATCGCGGATAGCCTCGAGACCGAGCTCCGCGTCGCGAAGGGCCCGCAACGCGAGTTTGTCCTCTCGACCGCCGACGACTACCTCGGGGTGTTTCTCCGGGCAGTCGGACACGAGGACGCGCAGTTCAAGGCGCTCTTCGAGCTTCTGCGTGGGGCGCCACTGCCACCTCTCGCGAAGGCGGACGGGACGACCGTCCTGCGATGCTTCGTGACGAGGTTTGGGTCGGCGATCCACGCGAGCACGGACGCGGGGATCGAGCTGCTGCTTGGGGAAGAAGCGCACGACTTAGCGCGGACCCTGTCGGATGTCGCACGTCGCGCGCAAAAGGACATCAACGAGTGCCTCGCCAAGAAGGGCGCACCCGTCTCTGCGCCGGAGTGGGGCCGTTTGCTGGCGCGGCTCGAGGGGCGAACAGGGCTCACGCGGCTCGGTCGCACGCATGGCGCGTCCCCGCGACGGGTCGTCGTCGAGCTCGACGGCCTGGGCGTTCACCTGCCGATCGCTGGCCCGCTGCTGGACGTGTGGAACGGTGTGGAAGCGATCGCTCTCACGCGCCTCGGTTTCGAGGGTGCTCCGGCCCCGCTCCCAGCCGCCCCGGGCGTTCAGATCCTCAGCGGATTCGCGCGAGACGAGCCCTGGGACAAGACCCTCCAGAGGCTCGCCGCGCGGCTTGGCACGGTCGTCGATCGCTTCGACACTCCCGAAGCACTTCAGCCTTTCCTGAAGGCCGCGAAGTCGCTCGTCGTCGTTGGTGCCCACGGCTCGCAAGACGGCGTGGCCGGAGCCCTGCGAATCCAGGTCGGCGGAAAACTCGTGCCCGTCGAGGAGGCCATTGGTGACGCCCATCTTCCGGTGGGCGCCACCATGTTGTGCGCGACCTGCTTCGCCGGGTCGGGCCAGGGAACAGCCATGCACGGCTGGCGCTCGATGCCCGAGTGTCTCCTCGCCGCCGGCGCGCGCACAGTGATCGCGAACCGATGGCCGGCGTGGAGCGAGGCGACGACGGAAAAGGAGTTCTTCGACTACGTCGCTCGCCTTCTCGATGCTTCGGTGGCGCCGTCAGCCTGGGAAGTGCCGGCCCTAACAACGGCGTTCATGAAACAGCTGCGCGCGAAGCACAACAACGGGCGGCAGTGGGCCGGTTGGGGAGCTTGGCTCGCCCTCCGCGCTCTCTTCAACGGGTGACCATCCCCCGTTCGAACTACACAAGACCAACCGCGGCGTTGTCCTCGAACAGCTTCGCGCTACCGCCTCCCGCTCCAAGGCGATGACATTCGGGAGCTGAGCAAGGCGCCTGGCTTCCAGTTCCCCGGCGAATTGCGCGACGACGTCGAAGCGGCCGGCCTCCGAGGCTCGGTCGAGCGCCGCCAGCCAGCGGACAAGCGGGTTGTTCCGGTCGACACGAATCCGCCGCGCATCCGTGCGCAGCCATCACCACGTCAAGCCAGCGCTCGCAGCTAAGCGAGGCGCTATCGACGCGCGAAGCTACCGCGCTGCTTTCCCGTCCCCTCGCGCGCCAGGCCATCGCGCACCAGTCGCCGACAGATGGTCAAGACGTCCCAAGGAACAGCATCTAGGGCATCCGCGAGAGCTCCGAACGGCACCAGTTGGTCGCTCAGGCCAGCAAGAATCGCTTCTCTGAGCGGCTCCTCGGATTCCCTTAGCTCTGCTTCTTCCCAAGCGTACCGACCGAACAGCGAGATTTCGTCCCTCCAGATGATGAAGTGGCTCTCGCAGCCGCTGTCTCTCCATACCGAAGGATACAAGCTCGCTCCACCGGGCCCGCGATACAGCCGCCACGCCGGGCCTGCGCGTGGGTCGAGATTGATGGGAAGCACCTCGCCGCAACCACAGGGGCAGCCCAGGACGAGCAGACGAGGACGGGCACGCACGACCACTGCCGCATCCCCGGCTGCCCGCACGATTGTCGAAGCCTCGGTCCTGGTTTGGACAATGCCGTGCCAGTTCAAGCGGCTTGCTCCTGTCATGGGGCCTCCCCGTGTTCGAGCACGGCTCCATTTAAACCTCGGGCGGCGGCTACTAACAGCTGCTCGCCGTACACGTACGCCAACGCGCGTGTCGAACGCTCCGGCTCGTCGACATCATCGTCCTTCCCAGCCTTGAAGAGCAGCGCGGCTGCGAGTGCGAGGGCGTACTGGCCCGGCTCACGCTCCATGTGGAACGCGTGCATGCGGATCTGCCGTACGCAGAGATGGAACCACGCCCAACGGTCCTGCGGTCGCGGGCTGGCCGGAAGGATGCGAATGACGTCCTCGCGGTAGAGAGGCTCGAGGGACGCTCGCCACGCGGAAAATCGTCCAGCCTGCTCTGCAAGGGCTGCCCACGGATCCACGTTGCTCGTAAGGTCGAGACTGCCAACGAACAAGCTCGCCTCGAGTGCAGCCGCATCGCGAATGAGTGGGCCCTCGCCGCATTGCAGGAAGTCGATGAGAATCGCCTCGGCGCCGCGAACGCGCACGTTCGAGGCATGCAAGTCGCCGTGCGTTCGCCCACACAGGAAGCGGGACGTGGCGCAACCATCCAGCGTTGCCCGAAGGTCGTCCAGGGCCCGCGCGGCACCCAAGTCCCGCGCACGCAACCAACGGCTGGGTCCTAGCCTGTCGGGGAACGGAAAGACCTTCGCTGGCGCCTCTGGACGGTCTTCAACCTGGCCGTGCCATCCGCGCAACGTGCGCTCGAAAAGACAGGCGATGGCGGGGCTGGCGCGACCGTCACGTGCGCAGTCGAGCAAGCTCTCAGATTCCTCGACGAAGTCCCCGACGAGCAATCCGTCGTGCGCTCCGAGGCAACACCGCGCGTAGTCCAGGTTCGGGCCCAGGTGGAAGGGAACGTATGCGTCGACGTGATCCTCGTACTTTCTGTACTCTTCGAAGATCTCGCCCCGCTCCCCCATCTTGACGAAGAACGGCATCGACCACGTGCCGCGCACGTCCGCGAACGCTAGGAAGACGCTGGCGCCCGACTTCCCGCCCGGAAGGGGTGCTAGGTGAATCTCACGGCAGTCGCGAAAGGCGCGCTTCGCCAACCGACTGAACCCCGCATCCGGCGGAGGTGCGCCTCTCGTGGGTAGGATACGCAGATCTGCGAACGGCGGCGGTCCGGCCGGGTGCTCCATCTCGTCGTTGGCGATGTCGCGCCAGGGGACCGCCGGGAAGTAGAGGTGGAGATGAGGACGAGGCGGATCTCCGGGCCCCTTCTGCCAGCGACCGATCTCGGCCGCTATGTCCCGCACCTCATCCTGCAAGCCTGCGATCGGTAGGCGTCCATCGTTTGCGATGTTGGCGATCGACCGCACGTAGCCGCCAAGTGGTCTCACGATGACGTTGCAGCCGAGGTCAAGTATTCGCGCACCGTAACGCCCCAGATCCGACGCGACCTCGGTAGGGCGATCCGCCTTCTGAGTGAAGACGACCGCGGTCGCTCCCGATAGAAGTACGTCGTTAGCAAGCTCGGGCTCCTGCCAGCTCTGCACGATAAAGTTGCGCTGGGCGAACGCCTTCTCGGCATCCTCCGGCGCCGCGGAACGGAACCAGGCGACGACTTTGCGCCGCTCAAGTTGGCCGTAGTCGATCGCCACTTAGTCCTGCCGCGCAAAGAGGGGCCATCCGTCCCCACGTGACAGCGACCCGACCCGAGAGCAAATAAAACACGAGGGGTTGGGGACCGGTCGCACCGTGCGGATGGACGGCGCCATTGCGTTCAGCAGCAAGTGGCGTCCCTTACTCGGCACCCCAGCGGCTACGGAGAGAAGCATCGTGACGGCCAGAGAAGAGACGGTTCCGTTGAGCGACATAACCGCGGGCGCGGGTTCGCGGGCACCCTGGACGTATGGGTCCGCTTGCCGCTCGAACGCTGACATCATGTCGCGCCGAACCTCGTTGGAGTCCAGAAGGCCGCCGCACGTGAAACAGGCATGGCCCGGCGCGAGCAGCTGAACGCGGCCGTAGATGTGGGAGACCAGGCCCGCCGACACCACGATCGTGGTCCCCATGTCGATGCAGGGGATCATGTACTGGTAGGCAAGTTGCTGGAGAACCGCACGGCTTCCGTGGGAATCGGTGCACCCGAAGATGACGTCGGCGTCGCAGAGACGCGTCGCGACAGCGGATCTCATCACGTCGCCGAAGACCTTGTTGACGGACGCTGACGGCTGAAGGCGCTCGATCGCACGAGCGGCCACCTCGACTTTTGGCGAGCCGACGTCTTGTGGGACGGCGCAGGCCACTCGATTGAGGTTTGTCTCCTCAAGGGTGTCCGCGTCGACAAGCGTGAAGGAGCGAACGCCCAGATGCGCCAGTTGCTGAGTGACGATGGATCCCGTTCCACCGAGGCCAACGACCGCGATGTGGAGCTCTCCTAGTGCTCGCTGCCCTGCCTCGCCAAATGCTCTCACTTGACGGTCGAATACGGCCGAAGGATCCGGCGCGGTCACCCGTGGATCGTGCAACACGGAGCGGGAACTCCCGAGCGCAACAATGCGGCCGGGCTCCTCTCCTCCAAGCCGCCGTGCGCTCCATCCCCCTGCACTAAGCACCAGCGCAGCGTGCGCTCGACTCGGGTGCCGGTGGGCGAGAAAGCTAGCCAGCGCACGCTCACCCTCGTCGTCGACAACCGAGAAGGCGGGCGGAGTGTCCCCTGGGTGGCTGTGCACGAAGACCATCGACAGGCCTTCGCGTCGCGCGTGCTTTGTCGTTCTCGCCACGAGGCTGGGGGACAGTTCGGCCTCCAGGCGTCCCCGCTTGGAGTACTCGTCGGGCTGCGCGAACTCGAGTTCCCGGACAAGTAGACGATCTTGTCCGTTGCTGCGGCGATGGCTGCCGGCGAAGAGCACGGCGCAGGTCTCTGCCTCATCCTGGAGGAGGCGTGCCCTCAAAACATCAGCGTCCTGCGCCGTGAGAACCAGCTCGATCATCGCGGCGGATATAGGCGCTGCGTGATGACGTTCAGGTAGGTAAGCAAGGAGTCGTTGTTCGGGTTCCAGGTCTGAAGGTGCCAGGAGAACCAGGTCGTGGATCGCCCGTTGACGCCGGGGATCGCGTTCGAGTCGTTCGTGTTCTGCGGCGTGCCGCCGTTCGCAAGGCGAAATCCCGCCGGGTCGATCCAGAAGCAGTCGGGCTGGGCCCCAGGGTACCCGGGGGGGGCCACGAACAGGATGGTCGCCTCCTTGCGGTTCCAGCCGCTCGGCAGTGGGTACCCGACCACCTCGATGAGGTGCGATCCGTTAGGCAGCGGGGCGAGCTTCGCTTCGGGGTAGGCTGCTTTCAGTTCCGCAAGCTGTCGCTCGATCGGGGTCATCACGCTCCGAAGGTCGCCGGGGGCACCGCGTAGAAGTGCTTGATCCTGCCCTCCAGGCTCACCGTCTCGCTGTCGGAGATCGGCTTGTCGGGCGTGTCGCCCTCCTCCTCGAGGTACAGCTGGTACGCTGCCGGGATCGATGGGATGAAGGCCTTGATCTGCGCGCCGGTACGGTGGGTGTCCGGTGTTTCGAACTCCTTCGCGTCGAGGAAGAACTTGTACGGCTTCGCGAGCTCACTCATGGAGGCCTCTATGGGTTGGGATCTACGGTAGCGTACGCCGCTCCGCTCGGGCTACCGAGACTCGTACGCTTCGTTGCTCTCTAGCGATTCAGTTGCTAGAGTAGAATTGCACATGCGGAGGCAAATTGCAAGAGTCGAATCGACGACCGACGCTACCAAAGCCGGTCGGTTCGATGCCGAGGCGTTCTACGCGGCACTTGACTCACAGCGAGCGGCGAAGCGTCTGAACTGGAAGCAGGTGGCCGCGGAAGCCGGGGTTAGCGCGTCGACGTTGACGCGGATGTCGCAGGGGAAGCGCCCGGACGTCGATAGCCTTGCAGCGCTGGCCAGTTGGTCCGGGTTGGCCGTTGATGCTTTCGTTATCTCGGGCGGCTCCGGCGCCAAGGGCTCGGTTCGAAAGCCGTCGGCGTTGGCGGCGTTCACGGCGCACCTTCGTAGCGACCCGCACCTCACGTCTGAGTCGGCCGCGGCTCTCGAAGCTATGGTTAAGGCAGCGTACGAGAGGTTGCGGAAGGAGTGATGCGTGGGACTGCCGCACGGGTTCAAGAGCAAGGCGAATGCGCTCGCCCGGAAGGCTCGGTCGGCCTTGGGGCTGGCGGCCACCGCGCCGCTGTCGCCGTTGCGCCTCGCGGAGAAGATGGGCATCGCCGTCGCGCCCCTTTCGTCATTCGCCTCGGAATGCGCGTCTGCCGTGCGTCACCTGATGAAGGTGGACCGGAGGGCATTCTCGGCGGGGACGTTTCACCTGGCGGGAAGGACCCTCGTGGTATTCAACGACGCGAACCCCGGGGACCGGCAGGCCAGTGACGTGGCTCACGAGCTGTCCCACGTGCTCCTTGAGCACCCGATGCTTCCGATCCTCGACGATCTCGGTTGCCGTCACTTCGACAAGGACCTGGAGGAACAGGCCAACTGGCTCGGTCCGGCGCTGCTCATCTCCGAGGAGGCCGCTCTACACATCGCGCGGCAAGGGTGGACCGTCGAACAGGCTGCGGTCGAATACGAGGTCACCTAGGAGGTCGCTCGCTTCCGCCTAAACGTGACCGCGGCGTATCGCCGCGTTGCATGAAGTGAGGGAGGACACATGAACGTCGATTTTGAGGGCAAGCGTTTCGAGGTCGTGCACGTCGTCGACCCTGACGTGCTGGTCGTATCGATCGCTGGCGCGGTTCAAGGATGCGCGGAAATCCTGAACGGTGCGCTCGTGGCCAACGTTGCCGCCGACGGCAGCGCCATCATCTCTGCTCGTACTGTCGCCGATGTCGCTCGCTGCGCGGGCTACGGGGTAGGCTTTCCGATTGCATAGACGCGCGTCGCGCCCTGGATCGCGTCGGATCGTCTGCTAGCTTTGAGACGCGGAGGAAGAGATGGCGCGTGCCGAGTATTTCTTCGACTACCGACTGTTCAAGGACGCGGTCACCAAGCGCATCGGCAAGGGCGGCGTCGCGGTCGGGAGCGCCGATGCCGTGCGGAGTTACCTTCGTAGAGCGTACCCTGGGACCGGGTGGAACCGATTCGAGTTCACGTGGCGATCGACCGAGAGCGCTGCATTCAAAGGGGAGGAACGCGCGATCGACGACTACGAGCGAGCAACCGGGCGCCTCCCGCCATGGAACGCGATTCGAGGCGGAAGCGGCGGCTCGAGCTTCGTTATCTGCCAGGCATCGCTCACTGACGGTCGCGCATGCCGAAACCTCGCAGTGGTCGGCTATGGCGGGTACTGCGGCGTACACACCTGATCGAGGGTTATCGTCCCCGAGCTTCTCCTCGCGGAACGACCCCGTGGCGGGGGCTAGGTTGTCGAGCCGGACTGGTGCTTTCCCGTTCCCCGTACAACACCTGGGCCGGGCGGGCTGTGCTGATGGCGGAGCGCCACGCGTCGGCGGAGGCGAGGAGCGAACTCGCCACGGACCTGACGGAGATGGCGCTTTGCAGCGTCGAGTCGATGAGGGCGGCGCTGCTCGAACGCTTCGCCGCCGGCGCCGAGGCCTCACCGGCTTGATGGGGGTGAGGAGCAGGTCACCTACCCACGATCGGAGGGGTCGAATCGCGCATGATGGCGGAGCCGAGGGCTGGCTATTTCCATGGCCCCTGTCCTCGTCTATGAATCAGTCATGGGCAGCTCGGCAGCCGTCACCTTCACAATCGGCTACGAGGGAAGGACGGTCGCCGAGTTCATCGAGCTCCTCGTCGAAGCGGGCGTCGACCGTGTCGTTGACGTTCGGGCGCTGCCCCTCTCTAGGAAGAAGGGCTTCTCGAAGACGGCCCTGGGACAAACGCTCGGTCGGAGCGGGATCGAATACGTCCACGTTCGGTCGGCGGGCAACCCCTATCGAGACCGACGCAATGAGATCGCTCGGTGCCTGGCTCTTTATGGGGGGCACCTCGACAAGAACCCTGGCGTTCTCGACGCGCTCGATGGTGTTCTGACAGGGCATCGTGCAGCCCTCCTTTGCGTCGAAGCGGACGCCTGCCTCTGCCATCGTTCGGTTCTGGTGGATCGCCTGCGCAGACTAAACCCCCGCCGAAGCGTACACCTCTAGAAAATGCCCGGCAGCATGGGCGTCGCCGAGGCGACCTCATTCGTGGTCGTCGGTCTCGTCAGCGGCGGATGGAACAGGCCAACGACCATGAACGAATGCGAGTGCCCCTTCGTGTTGCCCAGGAAAAAGTAGGGGTCGCGCTTCGAGGGATCCATGAGCTGCTGGATCTTCTCGACGACCTTCTCTTCGGCCACGGCTCCACCCCTCTCCGCCCACTGGTTGTAGTCGAGGACGTACAAGCCCCAGTCGCGGATGCCGAAATCGTGCTCGGTGGTGCAGGCAGAATCGTCGCACGTGAACTTCACGCGGTACTCCACCGGGCAGAACGCCAGCTCCTTCGCCATCGAGTCGGGATCCATGAACAGCTCCCGCTGCTGCACGGCACGCGCCTTGGCTTCGTTCCACTCCTTTCGCTCCGACTCCTTCTTCCTGATCTTATGGATGCGCTTGATCTCCTTGGGGCGGACGAGCCCAAGCGACGTGTGGTCTCTTTTCTCGGCAGCCTGTAGCGCTTCGACCGAGGGGAAGATGTTCTGTGGTTGCAGCACCAGTCGGGATCGGCAATCGGTGATGAGCTCCCCTTCGATGCCGTAGAGCTTGCCGTCGGTGACGATACGCCGTCCCCGGTACTCCTGGACGAAGCGGAGCCTCATCACCACGGCCGAGACGCTAGCGGCGAGGCGTCGTCGGTGCCAGACCTCGCAGCGAATGTTGCCCGGGGGCCTTTCCTCTCTAGCCCGTGCGCGATAGCGGTCGCAGTGAACGGCTCGCCGCGCCGCGCGCCGGACGGAGCTACTCCGGACATCGCCCCGCGCACTTGACCGTTCGCCCGTCGTCACGGTCTCATCGCCTCCTATGCCGACTCTCCGCATCACTCTCCACGACCTCGCCAACTCCTTCGCCTCCTCCGTCCTCGACGCCATTCGGGGCGCCTCTCTTGAGGAGCTACTCGGCGAAGCTGGCGGGAGTGCACGACGTGGCCCAGGTCGTCCTCCGAAGTCGACAGCGGGTCCGACAGCATCGGCAACGCCGCGCGCGCGCAAGCCCGGTCGACTCGCCCGTCGCTCCCCAGAGCAGATCGCGAAGGCGCTCGATCAGGTGATCGCGCTTGTGAAGAGCAAAAAAGACGGCCTCCGCGCCGAGCAGATTCGAGCGGCGCTCAAAATGCAGAGCAAGGAGATGCCGCGCGTGCTCCAGGAAGGCCTGGCGAAGAAGAAACTCAAGGCCAAGGGGCAGAAGCGCGCGACGACGTACACGGCGGCGTAGCGGCGTAACGCCAGAGGTGGCCGAAGGATCCGCGGTCGGGGCACGCGGTTGCCAAGGAGGACGGACTCCATTGGAGAGACGGCACCAAGATTCCCTAACGTCTCCTCCGGCCTACGTCGCGGGAGTAGACTTGCGAGCACCATGGAGGACCCGAGGTTTTCGGAGCTGGCTCTTCTTCTGAAGCTCGACCAGGAGGGTCCGCAAACGATCGCGGTGACCGCAGGTGCGCGTATGTTCGGGCTTGAGGAGCGCCCATTGAAGGAGATGCTTCTCGCTTTGATCGAGCAGGATTTGGTGAACGGCAACGCGACGGCCGCTGCTGATGCGCGCCCGCAAAGGGATCGGAATCTCGCCAGCGACGCGCGTCTCGCAGACTTGAACGCCTGCCGCCTCGGCGAGCCGGTCACGTACCGTCTCGCGCATAAGGGCCGGGTGCACTTCTTCGATCGGCGCGAAGCGCTGCGCGCGGACGAGGACTTCGATCGGCAGTTTCGGATCGTCTACGACAAGGCGGCATGGGATCGCGAGCTGGACCTCGAGCTCATGACGGTCACCGGCGACGACCCTCTATCCTTGATCGTCGGTGATCTTGACGGCTTCAGGGAGGCTAACAACAGGGCGGGGCATCTCCGAGCGGATGATTTGCTTGAGCGCTTCATGCGCATCTTCCGGGATGCCGTCGAGAGACTCGGGCGAGCGTACCGGCTCGGGCAGGGCGACGAACTCGGCGCGATCCTTCCGAAGACTGGGACAGACCAAGCGCAGCAGGTGCTGAACAGATCCGCGCTCGCGTCGAGGCCGAGTGTCGCACGGAGGACGACGAGAAGACGCCGATCGGAGTGACGGCGAGTATCGGCTTGGCTACTCGCGTCACACCGACCGATCGGCGGACGGCCTATGCCGCCGCGGAAACGCAGATGCGGCGCGCCAAGGAGAAGGGCAAGAACCAGGTGTGCCTAGGCCGATGAGCCCCGCCGGGCTTGGCGCTTTTCCACCGGCGCATACCGGCATCTCCTTGTTCTGCATCTTGAGCGCGGCGGCCCACTCGTAGTCGCCCGCGTCCACTGCGAGTTTGATCGCAAGCCGAATCGCTTCGTCGCTCGTGGAGGGCTCGGCGCGCCCCTAAACCGCCGCCCGCATCGCTTGCACCTGCCGTTCGACCGCGACCGCCACGCCGCGTAGCAGCTGCGTGGGCGCATCGAGCCCACGCGCCACGATGCCCGCACGCCCCACCACGAACGGTAAGGCGAGAGCGACGTCCGGCAGACCCTGAAACCCCGCCAGTCCCGAGACCGGCAAGAGCCGCCCGCGGTCGGCACCCACTGCCTCGATAACCTCGAGCGCGGCGGCTGCGATGGCGAAGCGCGTCGCCGGCGGCGAGACTTCGGCGGCCAACTCCTTTCGAAGCGCCGCGGCCACCTCGGGCACAAGCACGCCCGGGCCAAGCTTTGCTTCGAACTGCGTGACGAAGCGGTCCGCGCGCTGTTTGCCCGCCGCCTCGGATACCTTGCGGATCTCGGCGGCGACCGCGCGCGTTCGCGCGAGGAGGTCTTCCACTTTGGGGTCCTGCCCCGAGAGATCGCGCACCCTGCGGCACAGGGCCGCCTCGTCCCGGACCTCGATCATCGGGCCGTGCTCGCCCACGATCTCGGTCCAGACGCTGCTCGCGTCCACGTTCAGGTCGTCCGAGAGAAACCGGGAAAAGCGGGCCGACTCTACCGTGGTGCCGAGGCCCAGAATCCGGCTCCGCTTCCACCCAGTGGTCTCCTGCAGCCACGTAACCGTCGCCTCGACGGGGTTGGTCACGACGAGCAGCACCGGCGGCTCCGGCCCCGCGGCGCAGCGCGTGAGGGCCTCGACGATGCTTTGCCCGGGCGACCCGTGCAGCAATCGTGCGGTCGCTGTCACCATGTCGGCCCTCGTCTGGGTGCCCTGCAGCCGAGGCCCGGCGGTGAGGATCAGGGCGTCGCAGCCACGAAACTCGTCCGGGCTCCAGGGCGGGACGGAGCGCGCGCTGAGCGGTTTGGTCCAGGGTCGGCTCTGCTCGAGATCCATGCGGATCGCGTTGGCGATGTCCACGCTGCGGTTGGCGAGGACCAGGCTGCGCGCGATGCCGCTGCTGGCCAGCAGGTGTGCGCAGGCCTCGCCCACCGCGCCGACTCCGATGATTCCGATCCTCACGGCTGCTTCACGGCGGCGATGGCAGCCGCAAGGTCGGTGAACCCCGGAATATGCAGCTGGCGCCGCTCGAGGGCGCGCGCCATGCCGGCGTATTCCGAGGGACGCGCGGCGTCGCGCCTCCAGGCGACCACGCCTCCGCCTTCGCGGACGCGCTGGAGGGCCGCGCATACCGTCTCTTCGCCCCAGGAGTCGAGGAAGCTCACGTCACCCAGGTCGAGCACGAGCCGAGTGGCCTCGCCCTTCAGGGCGTCCGCGGCGGCGCGCCGAACGTCGAGCGGCAGGTCGCGAGTCCAGTCGCCGACGAGCCGCCAGACGGTGACGTCATCGTTGTCGCGTCGCTCTACAACCGGTTGCTTGAAGTAGTCCATGTCTCCTCCAACCTTACCTCGTTGGTGCCGTGCACATGCCGGTGCGACCAGGACCAGCCACAGGTCTTTAACCTCCAGGCGACGGTGTCGAGGCCCGTCGCGCCGTCGAGGTGCGCCCCGGCCACGCTGTCGAACGACGGACCGGGCAGCTGAACCGTGATCCGCCTAACCTCGATCTCGACGCGGACCTCGGTGCCCGCAACGACCTCGACGTGAGCGAGATTCGTTAAGAGCTCCCACACGACGCGGACCAGGTGCTCGGCCGTCTCCTGAGCCATGGGCAGCGCGTCGAGCGCACGCCGCACGTCGCCGAGCAGCGCGCGCAGCGCCCAGGCATCGTCGGCCGAGGCAGAGACGCTCGTCACAGCATCACCGCCACGGCGAGCCGATCGTCGACGCGCTCGCCCGCGACCGGCTCGACGGCACGCTGCGCCAGCATGTCCACGATCTCTCCGGGGTCGGTGGCGTGCGCGAGCAGGGTCCGGAGCTCCGGCGAGTTCCACAGCGGCCCCGAACCCTTCGTCGGCAGGTGCGCTGCGCCGTCGGTGGCCACGACGAGGAGTGCGTCCTGGTCCAGCTTGTATTCGCCGGTGAAGGCCCCGGCAGGCCCTTCCGGCTTGCCGGTCCACTGGGCCAGGCGCCCGCTGCGAAGAAACGGCGGCGGCAAGCCTAGGCGACACTGCCGCAGGCGTCGGCTCCGCCGCTCGAAGCTCACGACGCAGATGGACGCCGACTGCGTGGACAGACCCACGAACGGCCACAAGCGCACCGTGGGCTCGACGACGTCCTCCACGGCCGGCACCCCCCCTCCGGGGCTGACGATTGCTCCGAACGCGCATCCGGCCGCAAGTCGCGCCACCGGTACGGCAGCCGGCCCGGACCCCTCGGCGTCGATCACAACGAGGAATGCATGGCTGCGCAGATCCACGGCGAAGGCGAGGTCGCCGCCGTCTTCCCCGGCCGGCAGGTCGAAGGTCTCGGACCTCCACCCGACTGCGCCGATCGTGCCCAGAAACGCCGAGCGAGCGGGCTCGACCGGCGCTGCCGTCGTCCGGGCCGAGGCGTCCCCGGCGCCGGCCAGCGCGCGGCGCAGCTCGCCATTCTTGAGGTCGAGCACGCGTTCCAGGCGCGCGACCGTATCCGGGGGTGGAGTGACCCGGCCGCGCTCGTAGTAGGAGACGATCGCCTGGGAGATTCCGGCGAGGTGCGCGAGGGCTCCCTGCGACAGCCCACGGTCGATCCGCGCGCGCCGGATGAGAAGTCCCCAGGGAAGGCTGCTGCGGACCACCAGTGTTGATTATCACCATCAATCAATCAACGCAATTGATAATCACCTGGATGGTGGATGGCGAGGGTTTGAATCGACCCCGCCGCGCGGCCGGGTCGGGCGCGACGCCGGACTCACGAGCGCCGTGCTGCCCGCCCCGTCGCCGTGGTGCGACTCGGCAGGATGGGCGATTCTGCCTGGTTATGGGCGTGAGTGCCTGGGTTTTCTTGCGGCCGCGACCAGAGAGCTGCACCCGCTCGCACAGCGCGCACCGCGGAAGCCTTCATCTCCAAGGGTGGTCGGATCCCGCCCGACGCGGAAGGCTTCGTGCGCTACGCCCAGGTGATCGTGAGCCTCCGTGATCGCCATGCCGTCGAGGTGCTGCGCGTCGGCTTCTTCCAGTACCGAGCCCTGCCGGACGGCTCGCTCGACCGCGAGCATTTCGACGGCATTATGGCCGTCGTCCCTGAGGCGGCCTTTGGGTGGCTGCAGGTTTCCAAGCCGCCACCGGGCGTGATCGGAGCGGAGCATAGGTTCGCGCAGCGTCGCCTGGAGCACCTGAGCCAATGGCAGCCAACGAAGGCCGAGTTCGTGAAGCTCCGCGAGCTTGTGAACCGCAAGGCGGGTCGCGCGATCATGCAGCCGCGCGGCGATCTCCCATGACACCCTCCGCGAGCACGCCGCAGCTCGGGCAGGTGGTATCCGCGCGGTCGATCTCGAACGTCCGCTCGACGGTCGACAGCGACGGCTCCGCGGTCTCCACCCCGCCTGACGCTTACCTGCATCGACCGCGGCGTGCCGGATCGAGCTGCTAGCATTCTGACGTGGAACCTCGATGGCACCGTCCAACCTTTCCTACGCGACGCCACGAGCGTGTCCACGGTCTCCTTAGCCGTCTCGTAAGTGATGGCACGGCCCATTTCTTCGCCGATGCGTGCGACATCTCGCAACGGCACCCACCCTACCGAACGACAAGTCACATCACGGGACACCTGGTCCGAGAGGTCGAGAGCGCCGTCCTCGAAGTCTTGCTCAGCCTTCCCCAGGTCAAGCGACGCCTAGCCGAATCTCCTGGCGACCCGAAGGAGGGTCACCTTGCGAAGATCGACGCCATTCTGCACGTGCTTGAACTTCAAAACAACGACGTCGCTGCGGCTTGGCGGTCGTTCGCCGGCAAGGGCAAGGGAGGATGGCATCGCAACGCTCATCGCGACGATCTCCAGTTCCCGCGTGGACTTGATGGGGAATTCGCGTTGCGCCTGGATCTCTTCGTCGATGTGCTCGCAGTGGTGCTCGATGCGGCAGAAGCCAACTACGCCGCCGTGGTTCGAGCGGTCAGCGAGGCGTGCGCGAAGCCAACTCCGTCGTCAGCCGATCTGACCTTAGTGGCTACGCATCTCGCTCCTGGCGTGGCAGCGGTGTCCCACGTCTTTGCCGGACTCAGCGCAGCTTGGCTCGTACCCCTTCGAGAGCGTGGCGTGTTCGACGCGCCGCCCGATGTCACGTTTCACGAGGGGGGATCTTATTCCTTCCCCCACTGGCCGCAAGCGGCCTATCTCGAGCGCATTGCGCCGGAGTTGCCAGAGGAGGTCGCCGCGACGATCGAGGGAGTTCCGGCAGGCGACAACGAGAGCATTCACTGGTCATTCCTGCGAACCGCATTAGGAATGCCGGTGGCTGAGGCGAAGCGGGTCGCCCTCCGGGAGATTTCGTGGCTCGGTTCCCGAACATGGCGCGACGGGCCGCTGGCGAATGCCGTTCAGAAGTTGGCACTGCATCTCGTGGAAGGGGACGAACTCGACGGTGCCTTCGAGCTGCTCCGCCTCGCGCTGACCCTGATTAGTGGAGAAGACGAGACCGTCTCATGGCGCGGACGTCGGGCACGCATGTCCGACTGGGACTTCGAGCAATTGGTCCGCAATACTGTCGGTGCGCTCGCCGAACGTGACCCAGCGCGTACCAAGACGTTTCTCCTTGATTGCCTCGATGAAGGCCAGAAGGACGAGAGCTCCTCGTGGCGCCAGGCGGTCGAAGACCATGGGCAAAACCGATTCAGTGAGCCCCTCGATCACTTGTTTGTGGAGCTTCGCAAGCTCTTTGAGCGGGACGTCGAGCGCGGTGGCGAATCGAGTCTACGAGCAGCCTTGGCAGAACTCGAGCCACGTGTAGGAAGGATCTACTCGCGACTCGCACTTCATCTCCTTCGCCGTTTCGGTGCAATGGCTCCCGATCTCGTAGTGGAGCGTGCGACCAATCAGGTGCTTCTCGATTCGGTCGAAGAGTTCCACGAGGTCGCATCTATGGTCGCGGACCAATTCTCCAGACTCGGTCCGGATGAGCAGCGGCGCGTAGTGGCAGCCCTCCGCGAGAACTCATCGCTCGAGCGCGTTCGCGGTAAGTACGGTCAACATGTTGCGAACGAGGACGAGCTAAGTCGGCATGCCCTTCTTGAGCGGCGGCGATGGTTTGCGATTCTTGGAGCCCATCGACCTCGGGACGTAGCTGAGGAGTACGAAGCCTTGTGCGCCGGTCGCGGCGAACCAGAGCATCCGATGTTCTCGTCCTGGCATGGGAATGTGCGTTCTGGACCGAACTCCCCCATGGCGATGCCCACATTGTTGGCGATGGCAGATGACCAATTACTCCGCTACTTGAAGGAGTGGGTGCCACCGACAACAGATCGCTTTGAGCCGTCTCGGAGCGGCTTGGGTCACGAACTGAAGAAGTGCGTGGTCAAAGAACCGGAGCGGTTTTCCCGGCTTTCTCGGGAGTTCAGAGCGCATCATCCGCAATACGTTGGCAACATCCTCTGGGGGCTCCAAGAAGTTTCGAGGCCACGCGACGACTCCACCACATCAGCGACGAGCACGCTCGACTGGGACTCGATGCTCGACCTTGCCGAGTGGGCTGCCGAACAAGGAACCGAAGGAACTGAGTCTGAAGACGACAACCCGCGAGCCTGGACATGGGCGCGGCGAGGTGCTGTCGACGTCGCGGAGAACGCAGCTGCCGTTGATGCTCGTGACGCTGGGCAGCGGTGGCGCAAGGCCTGGAACATCATCCAAAGACTGCTTCACGACGAAGACCCAACGCCTCAGCGCGTCGCCAAGACGACGATGGATGACGACACGTTTTGTATCAACACCGTTCGCGGTCAGGCGGTCCACGCTGCGATCGTCGTCGCCAGTACGCTCGCCGATGTGGAGTCGAACGAGCACGTCGAAGTTCTTGACGAGGTACTCCGAGAAGTCGAGGCGCGAAGTGATCCAGAGATCGAGCCTTGTCGAGCGATCCGTGGCGTGCTCGCGCAAAGGTTTTCGTCCTTGTTCGTTGTGGACAAGAAGCGAGCAGCACGCATCGCACGCGCGATATTCCCTCTGGTATCCGAGACGGACGGCACTCGCGATGTAATGTGGCGCACCTTTCTTACGTGGAACGGTGCCACCGGCGAGCTCTTTGCGGCGCTACAGGAGCACTACGCGGCCATCGTAGGCCGGCTCGCCGACGTGGATGAGGCGACGGCAGAGAAGCTCGCCGAGCACCTCATCTGGCTCGCCGCATGGGGCATTCCGGCGGCGGCGCTTCCAGACGGTCTCGTCGTGCAATTCGTGAAGACCGCTTCGATGCCGGCGCGTCACCATGCACTCGAGACAATCGGTCGGGCAATTCATCACGAGGAGAAGCCACTCCCTGCGGCAGACGCAGAGCGACTCAAAGGCCTGTGGGATTGGTGGTCCTCGCAGCAGGCCGGCGCGGACTTGACGGCGTTCGGATGGTGGATGTCGAGCCCGGCCCTCGATGCGCCGTGGCGCCTCTCCACGCTCCCGCGAATTCTCGAAATGACCGGCGGTGCTCTCGATTGGGATCACGCGGTCTGCGAAAGCCTGGCAGACCTGGTGAAAGAGTCGCCCGAGCAAGTCGCAGGGTGCTTGGAGCGGGTATTGGAGAGCGACCTCCGCAATCGTATCCACCGCTGTGCCAAGTCGATCCGCAAGATCCTTGAGGCGCTCCGTGCGGGGCCAGCGGTCGAGACTGCGAAGAAGATCGCTGCGCGTCTCGTGGCGCGAAAGTACCCGGAGTTTAGCGACCTGATGTGACGGACATGGGAGAAGGGGTAGTGCCCGCGCGCGGGACGCTGTCGACGGGCCCTGCGCGATTCTCCCTCCTGCTCGGGGTGGCCGCGGTCCTCGCCCTGGTGCTGCTCGTCGCTCCCACCGTTTGGCGCGTCAGGCGCGTCATCGAGCCGCGGCCGGCCAGACCGGCGGAAGCCGTCACGGATCACACTCGGGTGTCGGTCACGCGGGACTGACGCCTCGCGCCGACGTACGCGCAGGTCCGCCCGAGCACGGGAGGCGCCGTGTGGCCGGCGACACGGGGGCATCGGCCGTACCGATCGCGGCCGACCGCGCACGACGCCGCGCCGCGGGCGACGTGATCGAGTTGGCCCCCAGCGTGATCTCCTTGCGGGGTTGTTCGATCGCGGTCGAGGTGGCGACGAGCCGTCGCGCCCGCCGGGACGCGCTTGTCTTGCGGTGCCCGCGACCCTACTCGGGATCCCATGACGGCGTCGCTCGTGTGCGACGCACTCGACGCCGCGGTGAAGCTGCGGAGGCCGGCGCCGGGGCAGTACGCTAGCCACGCCTTCCGACGACGGCTCTGGCGCCACCAGATGCGACAGAGCATGAGCCGCAGGGGTAACTGCTGGGGTAACTGCTGGGACAGTGGCCGAGAGCTTCTTCGCGACCCTGAAGAAGGAGCTGATCCGGGATCGCGCCCTCGACACCCGCGCCCAGGCCCGGGGGGAGATCTTCGAGTACCTCGAAGTCTTCTACAACCGACAGCGAGCGCACTCGCTCCTCAACTACGAGACACCCGACGCATTTGAAGATTGCTTTAAGAAGAAGAACGCCGCATAGCCTTAACAACCCGTCCGGCGAATCGGGGCAGCTTCATTGCTCGTCCTTCGGTCGTCAGCACCAGACGTCCAAGTTCGTCACGTGCGTACCCAAGCCGTCGAGCTTCGGACAGGTCTCGTGAATCCGGTGAGCCTGCGAAGGGCTGAGGACCCGCCAGCCAGCGAAGAACTCTAGGTTCTTGGGCGGAGTCACCTTGCCATGCCGGGCACGTGATGCACGTCTACGCTGATGTCTTCCGCGCTGTCGTTGCGAAACGTGATGCTGACAGGTGCTCGCGCCGGAACATCATTGGGCATCAAGTTCCCAAGGAACACGCTGTAGGCGTCAAACGTCTGGTCCGCATGTCCAAGCATGCGGTCCTCGTTCCAGTGCTTGTGGCTCGTCACGAAGAGACCCGTTTTGCTCGATGCGGAAGCAACAAGCTTCGAACGCACGTCGAGGGGTCCGACACGCACGACCTCGGTTCCACCGTTGCCCTTCACGATCACTGACATGGGGGGATCCTACGTCAGGATCGCGAGCTAGTCTTTGCAAGTCAGAGCCGGGGCCTGGGGGAGATCCGACGTTCACGGGATCCGTGACGGTTGCCGCATCCCCGAAGGTGGGATCGCCCTTGCCTGTCCTCCAAGCTTCGTGTGCTTGCCAACAGGCCTTCGGACCCCCTTCGGTGAGGCAGTGGATCTCGCACGCATCGCAGATGAAGCAGACGATTGGCTGAGAACACGAGCTGCAGAGTTCGTCGGTGGTCACCTATCGATAGAAGCCGATCGGCGCCCTCACGGGAGGGTCGGGAAGAGGCGCGGATGGGAGCGATCGCGCACTCGCGCGGCGAATCGGCCGCGCTCAGCGCGATCGCTCGCTGCACTTTCGCCCCGCTCCTCCCCGAGAAATCTCAACGACGGGCCCCGCGTCATCCACGATCCCGGGCCCGCGCTTCCTGACGATCGCGTCCACCTCGATGCGAGGGGTGTTTCCGATCGCTGCGGTCGAGGAGAATCTCGCCCTTTCCCGGTCCGGTGAAGTACAATCCCGCCCGCGTCCATGAAGGTCCGAGCAGTCTCCGTAACCGACCTTTTCGGTCTCTTCAATCACACGATCCCTCTTCGTACCGAGGAGCGCGTGACGATCATCCATGCACCGAACGGGTTCGGCAAGACCATCATCCTTCGCATGCTTGCTGGCCTCATAGAGGGGAAGTTTCGGATCTTCCGGCAAGTGCCATTCAGCAAGTTCTCCGTCGAGTTCACCGATGGAAGTATCCTCCAAGTGCACACGGAAGATTCCGACGAGCAGGGACAGCTCGACCTCCTTCCGGGTAGAGGAAAACGGCGCGTCGTCCTGACTGGCTCCTTCCCGGGACCGGAGGGCAACACAAGGGAGCGATGGGAGCCCCACAAACTAACTGACCGTGACCGCATGCTCCGGCGCCATGTCGTGATGGACCGCATCGCCCACGACATCCCGGTACTCACCCGCGTCGCTCAGAGAACATGGCGCCACGATGTGACACGGGTCCTATTCGACCTCGACGACGTCCTTGAGCAGTTCGGCGAGCATCTCCACCTTCCGCTGGAGGCCACTCAAGAGCCTCCGCCCATGCACGCGCGACGGCGGGCCGTGCATGTTCACGTGATCCAAACCCAGCGTTTGGAAACCCAGGGAGAGCAGCGTAGTCGCCACGACGAATCCCCGGCTCTTACCGTCGAGCGCTACTCCCAGCACCTTGCTCATGAAACGGGGAACGTCTTGCAGCAATACGCGGCGGTTTCCCAGCGGCTCGATCGCAACTTCCCCTGGAGGTTGTTCCAGGAAGATGCGATTAGCGCCCCGCCCGTCGCAGACCTTCGTAGCAAGCTGGACGAGCTGGAAGTGCGGCGCGCTCAGCTCCGAGACCTTGGCTTTCTTGAGCTTGAGGAAAATCCGCCGCGCCCCCCGGACACGATCATTGCGAAGAAGAGCGATGTCTTTTCAATCTATGTGAAAGACGTCGAAACGAAGCTGGCCGTATTCAACGAGATGGCGCGTCGCGTGGAGCTATTGAGAAGTATTCTGGCGGAGCGATTCAGCTATAAGAGGATGAAAATCAGCCGTGAACACGGGTTCCAGTTCACATCCGATTCGGGCGACACGCTTGGCCCCTCGGACCTCTCCTCGGGTGAGCAGCACGAGATCGTGATGCTCTATGATCTTATCTTCAACCTAAAGGAGAACTCACTCGTCCTCATTGACGAGCCGGAGATTTCCCTGCACATCGTATGGCAGCAGAACTTTCTCCGCGACCTTCGCAAAATTATCGAGCTGGTCGGGTTTGACGCGATCATCGCCACGCATTCGCCGCAGATCATCGGTAGAAGTTGGGAACTTACCGAGGAACTGAAAGGACCGCCAACGGAGACTGCTTAGCGGCCATGCGGCGGCACATTCGTCCAGAGGACATTGCGACGTCCATCATGATGGCGCGGTCTCATTATCCGACAAAGACGGTAATCGTCGTCGAGGGCGACGATGATGCGTCACTGTTTGAATGGCACACGAACGTGGCTGCGTGTCGGATTGAGGTGGCCTACGGACGCGAGAAGGTACTGGGCGTTGTTGCCATTCTCGATGATCGAGCGTTCCGCGGTGCGCTTGCCATTCTGGATGCGGACTTCATGGCCCTCGATGGCACCCGACCGGCTAGAGCGAACATCTTGCTTACGGACTTTCACGATGTTGAGTGCATGTTGCTCGCGAGCCCTGCGTTGGATCACGTCCTTCTGGAACTGGGCGAACCCGCAAAGATCGAAGCCTTCGTACAGATGCGCGGCTGTACGGTGGTCGAGCACCTTCTGCGCACCGCCTTGGTCGTCGGCTATGCGCGCTGGGCCTCTGCACGGAATTCATGGGGGCTTCGCTTTAGAAGGCTCGACTTCACGAGGTTTACCGCTCTTGCCACGCTTTCGCTCGACCGAGCGAGCTTCGTGGCGACCGTCAGGGGCAATCAAGGTGGCAGGAATGTGATGGAAGACGACGACTTGGGCGAGCGCATAGCGGTGGCGGGACGTGCACCGCCCTCGGCTGAGGATCTGGCGCGAGAGATTCAAGAACTAGAGCGATTGGAGGCTCCTCCCTGGCATGTTTGCTGTGGCCACGACGCGGTAGCGATTTTATCGATTGGTCTTCGCAGAGCGCTCGGTAGCCGCAACGACGCCGAGGTGAAAGAGACTCGGTTGGAAAGCATGCTGAGGCTCGCGTATGACAGAGACCACTTTCGCAGAACGAACCTCTACACAGCGATCCGTGCTTGGGAGACGGCGAATGCTCCGTTCACCGTGTTTTAGCCGATGACCGACCGGGGCGAGTAGAAGGGCGCCGTCGACGCTGGAAGCGACCACGCCGAAGCGCGGGATCTCGATCGCGGTCGGCGCGATCGGAGGGACTGCGAGTCGAGCGCCCGGCCCCGCGGATCGGGGCCGTTCACGTCGCGCTCGAGAAGATCGCCGGCCCGCGGTTTCGGGTGATCGCGTCCAGGCCCGCCCGGCGAGCGGCAGGCGCGGTAGGATGAGGAGCGGAAATGAAGGTCCCCGTCCTCGACGTGTTCATCGGCCGCGACGGCGATGCCTGGCGGCTCTACTTTGCTCGGTCCTCGTGGGTGCCGGCGACCCTCGGCGTGCCGGAACGGGGTTCGATCTTCCCGGTGGCCCAGCCGGATCCGGCGTCCCTGAACCGCTGGATGCGCCGGACGCGCAGCCGGGCCCTGAAGCGCGCCACAGCCAGCGGGGGCATGGAGATCCAAGCGCGCGGGCGAGACGCCGTGGCCCTCGCGTCCTGGCTGCAGCACCTCGTCGATGCCGCTCGCCGAGCGGCGGCGAACCGCGAAGCGCCTCACGGGCGGTGAGCACCGGCCGCCAAGACGCGGCAAGAGACTCCTGAGCAGTTACTCTCCCTGGGCTCCCCGTTCGAGCCGCCGATCCCATCGGCCGCAATCGCGAAGCGAGCCGCCAGTAGATCGGACGTCAGCTCTGGCCACCGAAATGGGATCCATTGCAACGCAGCCGACTGGTCCCTGGCGAATGCCGTGAGAAGCGCGGGGGCGAAGCCCTCGATGTGCCTGTCGTGCCACGCGCTCAACGGGGGATAGTTACCGCTCGTCCCCGCAACGAGCGTGGCGGTGGGCCGCGGTGCCGCGGGCCGCGCGGGGGACGCGCACGCCGTCGCGCGCGCGAAGGCAGCGAGGAGGAGTGCGCGGAGGAGAGGCGGCGAAGGGTTCGTTGCCATATCCGCGCAAGTGTAGGCTCGCTGAGCTGCGCGTCACTTTGAGCACATAGGTCCAGCGCGCTATCCGCCGCGACCCTTGCTCTGCCTTACGACAGGCGCGGTGGGGATAGCCGCGAGGTACAGCCATCCCTCGTCGGTCCAGACGTAGGTGATGTCGGTCACCCACGCGACGTCGGGCGCGTCGACCTCGAACTTCCGATCGAGGATGTTCTCGGCTCAGCGAAGGGCAGGTTGAGCTTGTCGTTGATGGTGGGCGCCAGACGAGTTTAGGTCACGGGAACCCCGTCGTCGCATCCGTCCGAGAAGGCATCGCCGTTGAACGTCGGGTTCGCCGGAGCACCCTTCGCATCGTGTGTGTCATGCAGGCGTGCGTAACGGGACTCGCGTCGTTGCACGTAGCGAGGGGCGGCACCCTCGGCTCGGCGCGAACGACCGTCCACCTGGTCAACGATCCAACCGAGCGGTCCACAAAGGATCAGGTCCACGACGTCGCGCGCGTCCGCGTCCACCTCTGCGCCGGGATACCAAGATGTGAAGTGATTCGCGGCCGAAAGAGAGTGTAAGTCGGCGAGTAGTCCGTGGATCTTGATCAGGTACTCAGCGACCTCCGTGGGGTCCAACTTCTTCACCGTGCCTTTGCTCTCCTTCTCGAAGGGGTGAGCGCGATGCGTGTGCCGATCTTGAACAAGCGGTCGAAACTGATCGGCGAGCGAGGCGACCAGGGCATCGATATCCGAGGCGTTGGGGATGCCCCTGCCGGTGGCTCCCGGGAAAAGGCGCCGGAAGGCTTCTCTCCGGCTCGCATCAGGCTCCTGTTCCTGCCAGCGCAGCGCGAGGCCCCAAAGGTCCCCTGCTTGGACCAGCCGGAGGAAACCGCCATCCGAGTAGAAGCCTTTGATCCACGACGCGGCGCCAACGATCACCATGTCGCGCTCGGAAAGAGCCATCGTCCACATCGTCGGGTGGTGGATCGTGAACGGCTTGCCGCGCGTCACGCGACTGAGTTCCGCGTACGTGCTCGTCACGTGATGCTGACGCTCCGTGAGCGCTACGAACTCGCGGCCCAGGTCATCGAGCTGCGCCCGCGTTCGCGGCGAGAATCGAGTCAAGTCCACGCGATCACCTCGTCTCAAGGTAGCGCGAGTCGTAGGCACGCCCCGACGTTCTTCGGCGGGTCGATACCCTCGCGAGCACTTTCGGCGCGTGGTCGTCGCGCCCGGCGCGAGCCCGGCATCACGCCCGATCGCCGACAAACACGTTCCTGAGAGTGAGCCGACCATCCTCGTCTCTCTTCTCGATCGCGACTCCCTCGCGGCCGTCATAGTCCAACAGCAGGAGCGCAGCGAGCCCCCCCTTCGGGACGTCAGCCACGACAAGTGGCGGGCGCATGACGCTCGGCGTATGGAGGGGGGCGGGTACGCCGTTGTGGTATCCGGCGACGTCTTCGACCAGCTCGTGCAGCCGCTCGAACGCGGTTCGTGCGAACGTCACGCCGGACACGCCGCGTCCGTATGTGTACCGCCTCGACGACTTCTCCTCCGGGTTGTCCGGCAGGACGATGGCAAGCGACACGATTTTGCCCTCCTCAAGGGTTAGGACGCACCCAGTCTGGACGACATCGAAGTGCTGATCGATGTCACGGTAGTGGACGAGTGCCGCACCATGCTCCTTCCAGTAACGGGTCAGGAGGTCCCGGAGCGGTTGCGGGACCTCTCGGCTCCAAGCGTGTTTGCCGCTTCCCTGACCCTTCCCGAGGGCCTTGATGCCGTCGGTGATGCTGCTCGGAGCGTTCGCAACACCTGAGGCGACGCAGACCAGCCGCCACGCCTCGTTCTGCACTGCACGGAGGGCGGCGAGGCTCGACGACAGGTGGATGAGCGTCGCCGACACGAGCGGCGACGACCCGCGGGCGCGCCCGCTCGTGAGAGCGAGGCGCGAAGAGAACGCGGCAAACTGCGCGAGGGCAGCGCGCTCGAAGAGAACAGCCTGATCGACGTGGAACAACGCCTGGTGAGCGCGCTGGAGCAGGTCTGTCAACCTGGTGCCAACGCCCGCGGACGGATTCTGAGCAAGCCACCCGCCCACTCGTTGGAAGAGCCCGCGAGCGTTGAACGTGCCTGCATGGAACACATTGCCGAGCGTAAGCGCCTCCGGGCGGTCCACAAGGCGGAGCATCGACGTCATCAAGCTCACGCTGGTGACCACGAGCCGTGCCCGCCGTGCGCGAGGTGCTCAAGCTCGTGGGCGACAGAATGGAGCGTGCTCATCGTCGGGGTGCTCGGGCCGGCGACCTCTACGAGCCCTGGCCTCTACTGGGCGGCTTTGCGCAGCGGCAACAGCGCGCGAATCCGCTCGTCGCGCAGGTACAGAGCCGACTGGGCATCGAGCGGGGACAGGATGGCCGGTCGTCGAGGCTGCAGACCTCGGTCGCGCGCTGCCAGGCGTGATAGCGCGACGGCGTCATGCCGACGACCCGGAGGATCAGTACAAGAGGAAGTACTGGGTGCGCTCACGCTTCGCTTGTGCAAGGGCCCTCCTTGCGCTCAAAGGAGGGCACTCTTGTGAGAACGGCCCTCACGCGTATTCTCCTCCCGTGTCTCGTAGCCGCCTGCGGTGCACCGCGCGCGCCGTCACACGGCGAGGCGGTGGTGGCCCTCGACGCGCGCATTCAGCGCATCGCCGGCGAGGAACTCGATCGGATCGTCGTCCAGTGGAGCCCGTCGCGTGCGGTCGTCGTGGTCCTCGACCCGAAGTCCGGGGAGGTGCTCGCCATGGACGGGCGCACGCGCGGGCAACAGGAGAGCGCGCTCGCCTCGACGCACGCCTGGGTGACTGGCTCGACGCTCAAGACGCTGACTCTCGCGGCGGCGCTTGAGGAGCGCACGATCACGCTTGACCAGCGCTTCGGCTGCGGAACGCGCGTCATCGGCAGCGCGATCTTCCACGACGCCTCGGAGACGCCGTGCGACACGCTCGACGCCGCCGGCGTGCTCGCCCAGTCCTCGAACGTCGGCACGTCGTACGTCTTCGACGCGCTTGGATCGGCGCGCCTCATGCCGTGGCTCGTGAGGCTGCACGTGGGCGACGCGCCGGGCGAGCTGCCGAAGATCGACGACGATCGGAGCCTCCACGCCGTGGAGTTCGCCAGTGGCGAGGTCGCGAAAGCCACGCCCCTGCAGATGGCGGCTGCGTACGCGGCGATCTTCAACGATGGCGTATACTTTGCGCCGTCGTTCGATCATCACGCCTCTGCGGGGACGCGCGTCCTGAAAGAGGACACCGCGCGCACCCTCGTCCAGATGCTCGAGGGTGCGGTGGGCGGGGACGGCACGGGCAAGCGGGCACGCATCGCCGGGGCGCGCGTTGCCGGGAAGACCGGCACCGCCGGTACGACCGACGAAGCGGGCGCGGACGTGTACTACGCGAGCTTTATTGGGAGCGTCCTCGATCGCGAGCCGCGCTTCGTCGCCCTCGTAGGGCTCGAGGTCCCAGAGGGTAAGGGCACCGGAGCGAGCGCGGCGGCGCCGGCGTGGAGGAAGTTGGCGTTGCGCATCCTGAGCGACTCCAACGAGCCCGGATCGGCGTACGGCCCGTAGGTATGTCTCCGGCCGCAACGGCAGGATGTTGTGACCTGTCCACCGCAAAAATCAAGATCGCGGGCACGACCATCAACGGCCAGCCGTCCGAGCCGTGGTCGCAAGCGCCGCGGAGCGACGGCGAGCGTTTCTGAGGCAACACGGACCTACTGAGCAGAGGACGACTCCACGTTCCTAAGGCACGCACGATGGCGTGCCATCACAGTGTGCAGCCGCCGCGGAACATCAGCGCGCCCGTCGCCTCCGCGCGATCGCCGCGATCGCCGCGGCGATCAGCCACGGGCTGGGGGCGGCCGTGCGGCTCGACGCGACCGCGCACCCGCCTCCACCGCTCCCGCCAGGCGGCGAGGACGCGTCGGAGGCCGCGTCGGAGCCCGTGCCCGCGTCCGTGAACGCGCCGGGGCCTCCGGGTCCCGCCAGGCCTCCTCCGCCTCCCGCCGGTCCGTTGAACATCGCGAACGGCGGGTAGCACGCCTTCGGGGCCGCCTGGGCACCGGCGTCCGGCGGCAAGGCGGCCCCTCCTGCCGGCGAGTAGCACGACCAGCCCGCGGGGCAATCGCTATCGCTCGAGCAGAGCGTGTACTGCGACTGGCACCGCATCTCCTGCATGCAGCCTGCGGAGTTGCACAGCGTCCCGCTCGCGGCGCACGTGAAGCCCGCCGGCCCGCACGACGCGCTGGCGTCGCAGGGCAGCTGGTAGCGGACGACGCAGACGTCGAGCACCTCCTGTGACATGGCCGGGCAGAGGGCTGCGTCGGCCAGCGCGGCGTTGGTGGCGGAGGCGTCCGGACCGCTTCGGCAGATGGAGAGCGAAGTCGGAGAACACGCGAGATACGGATTGCCGCAGTCTGAGTCGCTCGCGCAGAAGACCAGGCCGCCATCGATCGCGACAGGCTGCGCGCGGGCCATCGTCGGTGCGGCCGCAACGAGCAACGTCGCTACGAAGACCAGCGCTCGCGGGCTCACGCCGTGTAAGGCTAGCATCCGCCCGGTGTTCGCTCGAATCGGCCTGTATGGGGACATCCCCTGACTCTGGGATCATCCTCTGACACACCTTGGACCGTCTTCGACCGCGAGCTGGGCAGCATGAACGACAGCAATTGCAGGGCCAGCATGCAAAAGGACGCGTGCCTCCGCCAGAACCGGGACGCAGGCACGCCGCGTGCCTCGTGAGGCGCACCATGAAGTGGATTCCGATCGCGCTTGCCCTTGCGACGGTGCTCTTCGGACCGGCGGCATCGGCACAATCATGTCCTCCGTCCGAGTTCGGCAAATCCTGTGGCCCGTTCGGTTCTCCTTTCCCGGGGCTGCCGCAATGGGTGGGCGTCTGCATTGCGTCAACCTGCAGCAGCGAGAACCCGGACGACGGTGCGGTCAGCCAGCAGCCGTGCGGATTCTGCCAACCGATCGCCTGTCCCGTGCCTGAAATCGGGCAACCATGCGACGCCGGCGCGTGCACGCAGGCCACGTGTCGCGGCACCGATGACGCCGGAAACTCCACGTCGCAGACGTGCGGCGTGTGCATCGTTCCGATCCCGGGGTGCAGCTCGGCCAACCTAGGCGCGCCTTGCAGCGACGGCGGAACCTGCATGACGGGAACGGTTCGCACGACGGGCCCGGCGGGGGCGGCCCCGCCCTCGGATCTCTTCTACTCGACGCCTGAGTGCGTCGTCCCCCTAAACGTGCCCGACGGGGGCGGTCTCGACGTAGACGCGAGCATCGGGGCAACGCCCCATGCGGGCGACGGTGCTGCACCAGCCCCTGCCGCGGACGCGAGTAGCGTAGACACGTCCACCTCCTCTCGTGGCTCGGGCGATAGCTCGGGATGCGACGTCGCTGCAGGACGAGGACGGCGAACACATGGCCCACGAGGCTTCGGTCTGCTCTTCACGGCTGCGGCCATGCTCGTCGCAATGAGAAGGCTTCTCCGTCTGTCATCGGGCCCGCGCCGCGGACGGTCGGTCGATGTTCCCTCGGCGCCCATCAGCGAGAAGAAGACAGTCGCCGGTCTCGCATTCGCCGTACCCGGAGCGGGCACGGTTTGGGCACGGTTTACCCGTCCCGAACGGGCTCCACCGAGCTTATTGGGGTCTCTCAGGGCCGCTTTTTGCCCGAAGATCGGCGATCCCGCAAAATTGACGCGGTAGGGTCGGAGGTTCGAACCCAATCTTGCCTACACGTTTCAACAGCGGAAACGACGGGGGAGGACTGCACGCAGCAACGGGCCCGGCCCCGACGCGTTTCGGTGGCGCTACGATTCACGCGTGCCCTCCCCCTGGACCCTCTCGCGCGCGTCTCCGGGGGACTACGCCGCCTTCGCGCGCCTGTTTCCCGAGCTTGCAGTGCCCGAGGTAACGCCGTCCGCAACCTATTTCGCCACGACGATTGTCCCAGACGCCATCGTGCTGCGCCACGGGGACGCGGTGGTTGGGTACGCGTGCGCGCGGCCGCGCGGTGACCGGCTGCACGTCGTCCACGTGATTACCGATCCGGAATACCGTCGTCGCGGGGTGGGTCGCGCGCTCATGGCCGCCGTCGCTGAACGAGCACGGGCTGCCGGTTTCCAGCGCTGGCGGCTGAACGTGAAACCGGAGAACCTCGCCGCCCGAGCCCTCTACGAGCGATGGGGCATGAAGGTCGTGCTCGCATCGGTCTCGATGCGCGTCGGGTGGTCCGATGTCGAGCGGATCCCGTCCACGCCGGGGGTTTTCGCCCGCACGCTTGCGCCAGCTGACGATGAAAGGTTCGAGGACGCTTTCGCTTTGTCCCGGGGCGAAGTCTCCTCGTTTCGCGCGACCGCGGGGCGCATCCTCGTGGGTGCGGAGGACGCTGGGGGCCCTGCGGGCGTCGCCGCATTCGACCCGAATCTTCCGGGGGCATCGCCGTTTCGAGTCCGGAGCCCTGAGCACGCGCGCGGGCTGCTCGAGGGGATCCGTTCGCACGCTGCGCCGGGCCAGGACCACGTTCGCGTGTTTGTCGAGGGAGACCCGGCGCTCGAGGCGGCGCTCGCAAGCGCTGGTGCCGCGCCGGCCCTGCGCGCGCTTCGCATGGAAGGCCAGATTCCCGACGGCGCATCTTGCCTGTAGAGCACTCATTCTATTGAGAGCTCTGCGCTCGGGACTCGCACCCGCAGGGGTGTTACTCCGCCCCGACATCGGCATGCCTCCCGCCGCGACACCACACGCACAAGTTCCGCCCTTTAGTCATCACGGCCCTTCGGCTTGCCCCGTCTGCCGTCGGTGAACGCGACGACGTTTGTGAGATGCGCCAATCGACGGGCTTCCAGTTCCCTCGCGAGTTGTGCGACGACGTCGAAGCGGCCGGCCTCGGAGGCTCGGTCGAGAGCCCGCGCCAGCGCCCTTGATGGCTACAAATGCGATCCGACCCGTATGGGACTACCACGGGCTGCATGACAGAGGTCGTTCGGTTCGTGTTTTGGTTGGTCGCCCGCGTCGTTCGCGGTCGGGCCGCGCTCGTTGCGGAGAACGCACTGCTCCGCCAGCAGCTCATTGCGGCGCAGCGAAAGATCCGGGGGCGGATCCGGTGGACGCCGTGGGAGCGCTTCACCATGTGGCTGGCGGCACGCTTTGCACCCGCGTGACGCACGGCGGTCTTACTCGTTCAGCCAGCGACGATCCTTCGCTGGCACCGGGCATGGTTCCGCGCGCTGTGGCGACGACGTTCTCGGCGGCTGGGTCGACCTCCGACAGTGCGAGCCGCGCTCATCCGAGAGATCGCGACGAGCAATCCGCGATGGGGCGCCGAGCGGGTGCGCGGGGAACTTCTCAAGCTCGGTATCTGCGTCAGCAAGCGCACGGTCCAGCGCTATATGCGGTCATCCGCACCGCAGGGCGGCAACGGCCAGCGCTGGTCGACCTTCCTGCGCAACCACGTCACGTGGGCCACGGACTTCGTGCAAACCTACGATGCCCGGTTTCGCGAGGTCTTCGTGCTCTTCTTCCTCGACCTGCGACGCCGCACGATCGTCCATGCCGCGGTAACCTACGCGCCCACCGACGTGTGGTGCGCGCAGCAGGCGCGCAACGCAACCTTCGACGGGAAGGCACCGCAGGTGCTGGTCTGCGATCATGACTCGAAGTTCGGCGCGAGCTTCGTGCGTGCCCTGGCCGCCGTCGACACCCGCGTCGTCCGGATCGCGATCCACGCGCCGAACATGAACGCCTTCGCGGAACGCTTCGCTGGCACCCTACGACGCGAGCTTCTCGATCACGTCCTTATCCTTGGTGAGAAGCACCTGCGACATCTCGTCGTCGAATTCGCGCGCTTCTACAATCACGCGCGCCCGCATCAGGCGCTCACTCAGCAGCAGCCCGTCGCTCGCCCGCCGCAGGTGCATGGTCGCATCGAGGCTGTTCCCGTGCTCGGCGGGCTGCACCATGACTACCGGCGCGCTGCGTAACGGGCGGATGAGGAAAGTAGCCATCAGGGG